>Ga0185299_10000210_pt1 | contig 176908 bp, 142 predicted proteins | sample PaiPotPPA55metaG_FD_128002 | JGI IMG/M metagenome (GOLD analysis project Ga0185299, IMG submission 128002) | Iron sulfur acid spring bacterial and archeal communities from Banff, Canada, to study Microbial Dark Matter (Phase II) - Paint Pots PPA... ...
GGCTTGCGGATCTCGACGATGTTGATGACGACGTCGGAAGCCGTGATATCGGCAACGCGCTTGCGCAGCTTGTCGATATCGGCGCCCTTCTTGCCGATCACGACACCGGGACGCGCCGAGTGGATCGTCACCCGGCACTTCTTGTGCGGACGCTCGATCACAATCCTGGCGACCGCCGCCTGCTTCAGTTCCTTGTGCAGGATCTCGCGGATTTTGACATCCTCGTGCAGCAGCTTGCCGTATTCGTTCTTGCCGGCGAACCAACGGGAATCCCACGTCCGGTTGATGCCGAGACGCAGCCCGATTGGATTGATCTTCTGACCCATCGTATTCTCCCGCGCCCTGTTTAAGCGCTCGCCTCGGCCTCGACCTGACGAACAACGATCGTCAGCTGCGAGAATGGTTTAAAGATACGGCCCGAACGGCCACGGCCGCGCGGTGCGAAACGCTTCATCACGATGCCGTTGCCGACATGCGCCTCGGCGACAACCAGATCATCGACATCGAGATCATGATTGTTCTCGGCGTTGGCGATCGCCGATTCCAGGCACTTCTTGACGTCGACCGCAATCCGCTTGCGCGAGAACTGCAGATCGGCGAGCGCGGCCGAAGCCTTCCTGCCGCGGATCAATTGCGCGACCAGGTTAAGCTTCTGCGGGCTCACCCGCAGCATCCGGGCGATCGCCTTGGCCTCGTTATCCGGGAGGCTCCGTTCGCGCTTTGGTTTGCTCATCGCTTAAGTCCTCAAGCCTTCTTGGCTTTCTTGTCGCCAGAATGGCCGTGGAAGGTCCGGGTCGGCGAGAACTCGCCGAACTTGTGACCCACCATTTCCTCGTTGACCGATACCGGCACATGCTTCTGGCCGTTGTAGACCCCGAACACCAGGCCGACGAACTGCGGCAGGATGGTCGAGCGGCGGCTCCAGATCTTGATGACGTCGTGACGGCCGGACGCACGCGCGACGTCTGCCTTCTTGAGCAGCGAGCCTTCGACGAACGGGCCTTTCCAGACTGAACGAACCATGTCCGGCGTTCCTTACTTCTTCCGCTTGTGGCGGCTGATGAGAATGAATCTGTTGGTCGATTTGTTCGAACGTGTCTTCTTGCCCTTGGTCGGCTTGCCCCACGGGGTCACCGGATGACGGCCACCCGAAGTGCGGCCTTCACCGCCGCCGTGCGGATGGTCGACCGGGTTCATGGAGACACCGCGGTTATGGGGCTTGCGGCCAAGCCAGCGATTGCGGCCGGCCTTGCCGATCGAGATGTTCATGTGGTCCGGGTTCGAGACCGCGCCGATGGTGCCGGTGCAGCGGCCGTGAACCAGGCGCTGCTCGCCGGAGTTCAACCGGACGATCACGTAGTCATGGTCGCGGCCGACGAGCTGGGCATAGGTGCCGGCGGAACGCGCGAGCTGACCGCCCTTGCCGATCTTCAATTCCACATTGTGGATGATGGTGCCGATCGGCATGTTGCCGAGCGGCATGACGTTGCCCGGCTTTACGTCGACATAGTTGCCGGCGACCACGGTGTCGCCGACCGAAAGTCGCTGCGGCGCCAGGATATAGGCCTGGGTGCCATCGGTGTATTTCACCAGCGCGATAAAGGCGGTGCGGTTCGGATCGTATTCCAGCCGCTCGACGGTCGCCGGCATATCGACCTTGGTGCGCTTGAAATCGACAATGCGATACGACTGCTTGTGGCCGCCGCCGCGAAAGCGCACGACCATGCGGCCGGTGTTGTTGCGGCCGCCCGAGGACTGCTTGCCCTCGGTCAGCGCCTTGACCGGCTTGCCCTTGTAGAGCGCCGAACGATCGACCATCACCAGCTGGCGCTGGCCTGGTGTTGTGGGGTTGAATTTTTTCAATGCCATCGTCGTATCGCCTTATAGCCCGGTGGTGACGTCGATGCGGTGGCCCTCTTCGAGGGTCACGATCGCGCGCTTCACATCCGACTGAGAGCCGAACTGACCGCGGAAGACCTTGGTCTTGCCCTTGCGCACCAGTGTGTTCACGCTCTTGACCTTGACGTCGAACAGCTTCTCGACGGCTTCTTTGATCTGCGGCTTGGTGGCCTTGCCCGCGACCTTGAACACAACCTTGTTGTGTTCGGAGGCCATCGTCGCCTTTTCGGTGACGACGGGAGCAACGATGATGTCGTAATGGCGCGGGTCGATATTCTTCATTTGAAGCGCGCCTCCAACGCATCGAGTGCCGCTTTGGTCAGCACCAGCTTCTGACGGCGCAGAATGTCGTAGACGTTGATGCCCTGGATCGGCAGCACGTCGATGTTCGGAATGTTGCGGGCGGCAGTGGCGAACCCGTTGTGCAGCTCGGCGCCGTCAATGATCAGCGCGTTGGTCAGGCCGAGACCGGAGAAGTGTCCGACCAACGCCTTGGTCTTGGCGGCCTCAAGCGTTGCCGATTCGATCACGATCAGGCCGCCGTCCTTGGCCTTGGCCGAGAGCGCATGGCGCAGCGCCAGCGCGCGCACCTTCTTCGGCAGCGCAAACGCATGGGAGCGCACCACCGGACCAAAGGCACGGCCGCCGCCGCGGAACTGCGGCACCCGGGCCGAGCCGTGACGTGCACCGCCGGTGCCCTTCTGCTTGTACATCTTCTTGCCGGTGCGCCAGACATCGGCGCGCCCTTGCGTCTTGTGGGTCCCGGCCTGACGCTTCGCCAGTTGCCAGTTGACGCAGCGCTGGATGATATCCTTGCGCGGCTCCAGACCGAAAATCGCATCGGAAAGCTGAACCGAACCGGCCGCCTTGCCTTCAAGCGTTGTGACTTTCAATTCCATCTCACACGCCCTCCTGCTCGGCCGGCGCAGCTGCGGCCTGCTCGCCGCCGCCATCGGCCAGGCGGAACTTGCCGGGCTTCGGCGCGTCTTTCGGCAACGCCTTCTTCACGGCATCGCGCACCGCGATCCATCCGCCCTTGGAGCCGGGAACGGCGCCTTCGACGAGGATCAGGCCGCGCGCGACGTCGGTCTGCACCACGCGCAGATTGAGCGTGGTGATGCGATCAACGCCCATGTGACCGGGCATCTTCTTGTTCTTGAAGGTCTTGCCGGGATCCTGGCGTCCGCCGGTCGAACCGATCGAACGATGCGAAACCGACACACCGTGGGTGGCGCGAAGTCCGCCGAAATTCCAGCGCTTCATGCCGCCGGCGAAACCCTTACCGACCGAGGTGCCGGTGACGTCGACGAACTGACCGACCACGAAATGATCGGCCTGAATCTCGGCGCCGACCGGGATCAGCGCGTCTTCCGACACGCGGAACTCGGTGACCTTGCGCTTGGGCTCGACCTTGGCGACCGCGAACTGGCCGCGTTCCGCCTTCGGCAGATAAACCGTCTTGCGGGTGCCCGATCCGAGCTGCAGCGCGACATAACCGTTCTTCTCGGTCGTGCGGTGACCCAACACCTGGCAATTGCCCAGCTTCAGCACGGTCACAGGGATATGTTCGCCGGTCTCCGTAAAGACCCGCGTCATCCCGACCTTTTGTGCGATCACTCCGGAGCGCATCGGCGTGCTTCCTGTTCTTTCTGTCCGTGTAATTTCGGACGGGCTTAAAAAGTTAGAGCTTGATTTCGACGTCAACGCCGGCGGCCAGGTCGAGCTTCATCAGCGCGTCCACGGTCTGCGGCGTCGGGTCGACAATGTCGAGAAGACGCTTGTGGGTGCGCATCTCGAATTGCTCGCGGCTCTTCTTGTCGACATGCGGCGAACGGTTGACGGTGAACTTCTCGATGCGGGTCGGCAGCGGAATGGGTCCGCGAACCTGTGCACCGGTCCGTTTCGCCGTGTTCACGATCTCACGCGTCGACGAATCGAGAATTCGATGGTCGAACGCCTTGAGACGTATGCGAATATTCTGGCCGTTCATTGCCGTTGTCTCTCTGTTCCGTCATGGCCGGGCTACCCGGCCATCCACGTCTAAAAAAGGAAGTCGTGGATGCCCGGCACAAGGCCGGGCATGACGACGGATAGTTTCTTACTCGATGATGCTGGCGACGACGCCGGCACCGACGGTGCGGCCACCCTCGCGGATCGCGAAACGCAGCTTCTCTTCCATCGCGATCGGCACGATCAGGTGCACTTCCATGGCGATGTTGTCGCCCGGCATTACCATCTCGGTGCCTTCCGGCAGATGCACGACGCCGGTGACGTCGGTGGTGCGGAAGTAGAACTGCGGCCGATAGTTGGTGAAGAACGGGGTGTGACGACCGCCCTCCTCCTTGGTCAGGATGTAAGCCTCAGCCTTGAACTTGGTGTGCGGCTTGACCGAACCCGGCTTGCACAGCACCTGACCGCGCTCGACTTCCTCGCGCTTGGTACCGCGCAGCAGCGCGCCGATGTTGTCGCCGGCCTGGCCCTGGTCCAACAGCTTGCGGAACATCTCGACGCCGGTGACGATGGTCTTCTGGGTATCGCGCAGACCGACGATCTCGATTTCCTCGCCGACCTTGATCACGCCGCGCTCGACGCGGCCGGTCACCACGGTGCCGCGGCCGGAGATCGAGAACACGTCTTCCACCGGCATCAGGAACGGCTGGTCGATCGGACGCTCCGGCTGCGGAATGTACGCGTCGACCTGCTTCATCAGCTCGAGGATCGCGTCGTGGCCGAGCGTCTTGTCCTTGTCCTCAAGTGCTGCCAGCGCCGAGCCCTTGACGATCGGGATCTTGTCGCCCGGGAAATCGTACTTCGACAGCAGTTCGCGGACTTCGAGCTCAACCAGTTCGAGCAGCTCCGGATCGTCCACCATGTCGCACTTGTTGAGGAACACGACCATCGCGGGAACGCCGACCTGCTTTGCGAGCAGGATGTGTTCGCGGGTCTGCGGCATCGGGCCGTCGGCCGCCGACACCACCAGGATCGCGCCGTCCATCTGGGCGGCACCCGTGATCATGTTCTTCACATAGTCGGCGTGGCCGGGACAATCGACGTGAGCGTAATGCCGGTTCTTGGTCTCGTACTCGACGTGGGCGGTCGAAATCGTGATGCCGCGCGCCTTCTCTTCCGGCGCCTTGTCGATCTGGTCGTAGGCAGTGAACGTCGCACCGCCGGATTCCGCCAACACCTTGGTGATCGCCGCCGTCAGCGACGTCTTGCCGTGGTCGACGTGACCGATCGTTCCGATGTTGCAATGCGGTTTATTACGTTCAAACTTTGCTTTGGCCATTTGACTCTCCGTTCAGTCGTTAACTGCCGCCAACGACAATCAGGCAAACTTCTTCTGGACTTCCGCCGACACGTTCGCCGGCGCTTCCGCGTAGTGATCGAACTGCATCGTGAAGGTTGCGCGGCCCTGGCTCATCGAGCGCAGGTTATTCACGTAACCGAACATATTCATGAGCGGCACCATCGCGTTGATGACGTTGGCGTTGCCGCGCATGTCTTGACCCTGGATCTGGCCGCGCCGCGAATTCAGATCGCCGATGACGGACCCGGTATAGTCTTCCGGCGTCACCACTTCGACCTTCATGATCGGCTCGAGCAGGACCGACTTGCCCTTCTGCAGCGCCTCGCGGAATGCCGCGCGCGATGCAATTTCGAAGGCCAGCGCCGAGGAGTCGACGTCGTGATACTTGCCGTCGACGAGCTGCACCTTGACGTCGACCACCGGGAAGCCGGCGACCACGCCCGAGGTCAAGACGCTGTTGAGGCCCTTTTCGACGCCGGGAATGAACTCCTTCGGCACCGCGCCGCCGACGATCTTCGATTCGAACTCGAAGCCTTTACCCGGCTCGTTCGGCTCGACCACGATCGACACCTCAGCAAACTGACCGGTACCGCCGGTCTGCTTCTTGTGGGTGTACTTCACTTCGGCCTTCTTGGTGATGCGCTCACGGAACGCCACCTGCGGCGCACCGATATTGGCATCGACCTTGTAGGTACGGCGAAGGATGTCGACCTTGATGTCGAGATGGAGTTCGCCCATGCCCTTCAAAATGGTCTGGCCGGACTCTTGGTCGGTCGACACCCGGAACGACGGATCTTCCGCGGCAAGCTTTGCCAAGGCGACGCCGAGCTTTTCCTGGTCGGCCTTCGACTTCGGCTCGATCGCGATTTCGATCACCGGCTCCGGAAATTCCATCTTTTCCAGGATCACCGGTTTGTTCGGATCGCACAGCGTGTCGCCGGTGCGGGCTTCCTTCAGGCCCGCAAGCGCCACGATGTCGCCGGCATAGGCCTCCTTGATGTCTTCGCGGTTGTTGGCATGCATCAAGAGCATCCGCCCGATACGCTCCTTGCGGTCGCGGGTCGAATTGATGACGCCGGTGCCCGACAAAAGCGTGCCGGAATAGATGCGGCAGAACGTGATGGTGCCGACAAACGGGTCGTCCATGATCTTGAACGCGAGCAGCGCGAGCGGCTCCTTGTCGTTCGGCAGGCGAACCACTTCGTTGCCGTCCTCATCGACGCCCTTGATGGCGGGCACGTCGACCGGCGAGGGCAGATAATCCACCACCGCGTCGAGCAGCGGTTGCACGCCCTTGTTCTTGAACGCCGAGCCGCACAGCACCGGAAAGAACGCGCCGGTCAGCACGGCTTTTCGGATCAGCCGCTTCAGCGTCGCCTCATCGGGCTCCTTGCCGTCGAGGTAAGCGGCCAGAACCTCGTCGTCGAGCTCGACGGCGGCTTCCAGCAACTTCTCGCGGTATTCCTTGGCCTTGTCGACGAGGTCGGCGGGAATGTCGATATCCTTGAAGTTGGCGCCGAGCGCCTCGTCTTCCCAGATCACGCCCTTCATACGGACCAGATCGACCAGGCCCTTGAAATTGTTCTCGGCGCCGATCGGCAGCTGGATCGCAATCGGCTTGGCGCCGAGGCGGTCGACGATATCGTCGAGGCATTTGAAGAAGTCGGCGCCGGTCTTGTCCATCTTGTTGGCGAAGACGATGCGCGGCACGCGGTACTTGTCGCCCTGGCGCCAGACGGTCTCGGTCTGGGGCTCAACGCCCTGGTTGGAATCGAGCACGCACACCGCGCCATCGAGCACGCGAAGTGAGCGCTCGACTTCAATGGTGAAGTCGACGTGGCCGGGAGTGTCGATGATATTCAGCCGCTTGCCGTTCCAGAACGCGGTGGTCGCGGCCGACGTGATGGTGATGCCGCGCTCCTGCTCCTGCTCCATCCAGTCCATCGTCGCGGCACCTTCGTGCACTTCGCCGATCTTGTGGCTTTTGCCGGTATAATAAAGGATGCGCTCGGTGGTCGTGGTTTTGCCGGCATCGATATGCGCCATGATACCGAAGTTGCGGTAGTCCTCTATGGCATGAACGCGGGGCATGGGATGTTCCTCAAAATTCCGTTGTTTCGCCGTTACCAGCGATAGTGCGAGAAGGCACGGTTGGCTTCCGCCATCCGGTGCACGTCTTCACGCTTCTTGACGGCGTTTCCCCTGCCATTCGACGCGTCAAGCAGCTCGGCCGAGAGCCGCTCCGTCATCGTCTTTTCATTACGCTCACGCGCCGCGGTGATGATCCAGCGAATACCGAGCGCCTGCCGGCGCACGGTGCGGACTTCGACCGGCACCTGATAGGTGGCGCCGCCGACGCGGCGCGAACGCACTTCAATCGTCGGCATCACGTTTTCAAGCGCCTGCTCGAAGATCGGCAGCGGGCTTTGCTTGGTCTTGGTCTCGATCAGGCCGAGCGCGCCATAGACGATGCCCTCGGCGGCAGACTTCTTGCCGTCGTACATGACCGAGTTCATGAATTTCGTGATGACGATGTTCCCGAACTTCGGATCCGGGTTCACTTCACGCTTTTCAGCAGAATGGCGGCGAGACATGTCTTCTGTTCCCGATTATTTCGGACGCTTGGCGCCGTATTTCGAACGGCGCTGCTTACGGTTCTTGACGCCCTGGGTATCCAGCACGCCGCGGAGAATGTGGTAGCGCACGCCGGGCAAGTCCTTGACGCGGCCGCCGCGGATCATGACCACCGAGTGCTCCTGCAGGTTATGGCCTTCGCCGGGGATGTAGCCGATCACCTCGAAGCCGTTGGTCAGGCGCACCTTGGCGACCTTACGAAGCGCCGAGTTCGGCTTCTTCGGGGTCGTGGTGTAGACGCGCGTGCAAACGCCGCGCTTCTGCGGCGACTGCTGCAGCGCCGGCACCTTCTTGCGCGACTTCTGCACCGTCCGCGGACTTGCGATCAGCTGGTTGATCGTCGGCATGTCAGCCTTCACCCTTTATTTTCACGCGAAACCGCAAAATCGGCTCCGCAAATTCAACCGGGACTACCGGTCCCATCCGGCCGCGTCACGCGAAAGACCCGCGCAAAGCGAAATCGCGCCAACCGCTCATTACTGAGCGGAAAGCGCTTCGACGCCACAGAGGACCGCGAGTGTCAGGCCAATCAGCGTGAGCTGGTCAGCCGGCTACCGAGGTCATGCATCCGAAATCTATCTCAAGAGAACTTGCTCAAGAGAACCAAGATCGTCCTGGCAGTGCCTAGCTATAATCGACAGCGTTTGAGCGGCATTCGTCGAGGTTGGTGCCCGCCTCAAATCCCTGAAAAACGACACGGGGATATGAAAGGGTTGTCCGTTCCGACTCTGGCGTCGCTCACCGCCTGTCGTTAAGTGCGCGGGTTGTATCGGCGGTAGATAGTCAAGTCAAGACGAAACGCAAGGTCGAGAAGCGCCTCTGCCGCCTGCGGATTCAGCGCTTCGCGCGCCAGCAAAGCAAGCCTCGAAAACGATCTACGGCGCACGGCGCGGCGATTTGGTGGAATTTTACCCGGGTATTATGCGAATCGCCCTGCCCGCTTCCACTGCCAGGTTGGGCCTGAAGCTAGAGGCTTATTTGCTTTTCCGGGGCCGGCAAGCGAATTTCCCGCTCAATCCTCGTCATCCTCCTCATCATCATCATCGTCGTCGGCCTGATCGGCGTCCTGATGCGGCTTGTGGCTCTGATCGTCCCAGAGTTTTCGATAGACGCCGTTGGCCGCCAGGAGCTGCTCGTGCGAGCCGCGCTCGATCGCCTGGCCGCCGGAGATCACGATGATCTCGTCCATCTCGACCACCGAAGTCAGGCGATGGGTCGAGAAGATCATGGTGCGGCCCTTGGCGAGTTTTAACAGCGTCTTGTTGATCGCAGCTTCCGTGGTCTGGTCGAGCGCCGAGGTCGCCTCGTCGAGCAGGAGGATCGAGGGATCGCGGACGATGGCGCGCGCGATCGCGACGCGCTGGCGCTGGCCGCCCGACAGCGTATCGCCGCGCTCGCCGACCGAGGTGTCGTATTTCTGCGGCAGGCTCATGATGTAGCGGTGGATTTCGGCTTTGCGCGCCGCCTCGACGACCTCTTCATCGGTAGCCCCCTCCTTGCCGAGCCGGATGTTCTCGCGGATCGACATGTTGAACAGCATGTTCTCCTGGAACACCACCGCCATGCTTCGGCGTAGCGATTCGCGGGTCACCCTCCTGATATCGACGCCGTCGATGGTGACGCGGCCTTCATCGGGCACGTAAAGACGAAGAATCAGGTTGAGCAGCGTGCTCTTGCCGGAGCCGCTCGGGCCGACGATGGCGATGCTCCTGCCGACATTGAGCTTGAGGCTGAGATTGTCGAGCACCGGCGTTTGGCCGCCTTCATACTGGAAGGTAACACGGTCGAAGGTGATGTCGTTGGTGATGCGCGGCAGATCCGGCGCCCCGGGACGGTCGGCGCCGCGGGTCGGCTCGTCCAGCAGTTCCTGCATGTGGCGCACAGCGGCCGCCGACTGGATCGACACCGGAATGAAATGCATGATGTGGGCGATGTTGTAGGACACCTCCCAGAACGCGCTCTCGAAGGTCACGAAGGTGCCGATGGTGATCTGGCCCTTGGTGGCGAGATAGGCGCCGATCGCGAGCACCACGAGGTGCAGCAACAACACCGAGATCGTGACGGTGCGCTCCACCATGGTCGAGAGGAACGCCGCCGACGCGATCCTGCGGCGCGCCTCGTCATTGCGCATCGAAAACCAGCCCAGCGTGCGCCGCTGCAGGCTGAACGCCTTGATCACCGCCTGCGCCGCGACGTTCTCCTGCACCATGCCGAGCAGCGCGGATTCGTTGAGTTTCTGTTCGTAATTGGCCTGCACCGCCTTTGGCGTCAGGATGCGCGGCCCGATCAGCGTGATCGGGAACACCAGCAGCGACACCGCGGCGAGCTGCCAGTTCAAGAACAGCATCAGGATGATGCCCGCGATCAATTCGAAGAACGGCAGTGCTGCGGAGTTGGCAAACCCCTTGATCGAGCCTTCGAAGGCGGAAAGATCGACCGAGAAGCGCGACAATATCTCGCCGCGCTTGGTGCGGGCGAAGTAGGCCGACGGCAGGTTCTGGACATGTTCGAACAGGCGCGTCCGCACATCCGAAATCAGCGAAGCCGACAGCTTGGCGTCCCAGCGCTCGTACCAGACCGCGACGATCGAGGTGAAGATTCCGGCGGCCGCGAGCGCGCCGAGGATCTTGTAAAGAGCCAGGAAATCTTCCTCGCCGAGCGCGTCGTCGATCAGGAACTTCAGGCTCAGCGGCATGAAGACGTTGAACAGCGTCTCGACCAGAACGCCGAGGCCGACGAATGTTATGATTTTCTTGTAGTTCTTCAGGAACGGTTTGACGAACGCGTAGATCGTCGCCAGCGCGCCGGCGGCTTCCTTGGCGGTAAAGACGACGAGATCCTCCTCGTCCTCCTCGTTGTCGGTATCAAGCTCGTCGTCTTCGTCATCGTCGTCGGGCGGAGACGACGCGTCGGCCTTGTCGGCAACGAGGCGGCCGGGAACTTCTACCTTCGCCGCGAGCTTCTTATCGAGTTCGGGGCCAGCGGCATCATCCGCCGGCGCAGGCGGTTTGTTCTCTGACGTAGAAGGCATAGGCGCCATGAAACCAACCGAAGCTGCACGGCCGGCATGACCGCAAAGTCAGGGATGATGGCCTTTTTCGACCACCGCGGCGATCCTAAGCGATCGCTGCGCATTCAGCAAAATAATTGGGTCAGCCGATAATGCGCTCAGTCGTCGCCGGCGACCTTGTCGAAGAACGAATAACGCAGACTGTCGGAGTCCGCGTACCACTGGCCGGGCCCCTTGTTGGCCGCAAGCGTTACGGCCCACAGCGCATCGGTGCAGTCGCGGCGGTGCATCGACAGATCAAAACCGTTGCCGAAGAACAGTTCCGACCATTCCCACCAGGTGCCGAGCTTCTTGACGCCGCGCAACAGATCGTAGCGGTCGATCAGCCCCGGCGCCATGTCTGACGTCACCGATCCAAATACGAGGCCGGTCTTGACCACGCGATTCAATTCGCGAACCGCGCGCGTCACCTGCTTTTCCGCGACATGGCAGAGGCTGGTCTCGAACACGAAATCGAATTCGCCGTCCTTGAACGGCATATCGACGATCGAGCCATATCTGTTGAATTTCTTCAGCGCCTTCGGTGTCCGCGCATGGATCGCACGGTTGTTTTCGATGCCCCATGCATCGACGCCGCGGTCGCGCAGCGCGCCGACCAGTTCGCCACTGGCCGAGCCCGCCACCAGGAGCTTGTAGCCTTTGGCCCTGTTCCAGACGATCTTGATCAGCTCGGTCAGATAGGTGGGATCGGTAAACCGGCTCCAGACCTCGCGATAGGGACCAAGCCCGCGATAATTCTCGAAATAGTCGCGGTCGATCTTGTCGGACAGCAGCCTGTCGGCGCGGCGCAACCGCATCATCTCCGTGACGACGATGTCGGTGGCGGCGTCGGAGGAATCGAGCAGCCCGTTCAGCGTCGAATCGAACAGGTAATCGCCGACCACGACGAGGCCTGGATGCAGCTTCGGGTCGGGCCGGTGATTGGTCATGACGTCGCGCGCCGGCATGCCGCCCGGCAGCGCATTCACCGACGAGAGCCAGCGACAGGTCTTGCCCTCCATGAAATGCTCGCGCGCGCCGCCAAGCGAAGCCGGCAGCGACTTCAATGCCGCCTCGATCAGTTCCTGATCGCTGAGATTGGCGTAGGCGAGCGCATCGGAGCCGGCAATCAGCCAGTTCAGGACGCCGTGTTTTCCCACATCGTGACGCGCGCCTTCGTTGTAGACGCAGCAGCCGCCGAACGCTTCCGACATGAACCACGCGCCCGGGATCTTCTCGCCCCAGAACGGCTCGTCGAACAGGATCGAGACCCGCAAATAATGTGCAGGACGGTCGAAATAGGCGATGTGCCTGACCATCGACTTGCGCAGCGCTTCGCCGTCCCATCGCATGGTGGCGAGCCAGGAGTGCGGCAGGCACATCACCACCAGATCGAAATCCTTTGTCTCCGGTCCCTTGCCGTTCATCATGTTGAGCTGATAGCGCCCGCTCGCGGTCTTGCCGACCTTGAGAACCCGGTGATTGAGCTGGACATCGGCGTCGACCTCGGACTGCAGGCAGTCGATCAACTGCTCGTTGCCGTTCTGGATCGAGTAGAGGCCGATATAGCCGTCGACATCCATCACGATGTTCTTCAGCGCGTTGAGCCCGTTGGTATTGTGGGTCTCGGTGGCGAGATCGGATCGCGCCATCACCTTGAAGAAGCGTTTTGCGGTGGGATCGTCGACTTCCTTGTCGAGCAACTCCTCAGCTGTGATGTAGGCCCAGGGGTGCTCGTTGTCGTGCGCGCCGACGCCTTCGTAATATTCGGCCGGAGACACCATCTCGGCGCAGCGTTTGCGGAACGCCTCGATCGCGTCCGCGGTTTTGGCGCCGTATTTGCGGCGCATGCCCGCGACGTCGTTAAGGAGCTCGCCGTCAAGCAGGACCTGCTCGGCATCCATCGGAATGGTTTGCAGGCCGAAATGCTGGATCATCTCGCGCAACGGATCGGGCCCGATCATCGAATAGTCGTAGATCTCGGCGACGCCGGCCTCGTACATCGCGGGCGCCGAATCGAATTTGCGCGTCAACACCTTGCCGCCGAGGCGATCGGACGCCTCAAAGATGGTGACGCGGCAAAGCTCGCCCAGCTTCTTCTTGAGATACCAGGCACTCATCAGGCCACCTGGCCCGCCGCCAACAATTGCAAGATCCAACATGTGTTTTCCGCGTGATGCCCCCGCCGCCGCCAGCCCCCCGGCAGACGTCGGTCTAACTTCCTTGAGGAGAGGCGCTTTTTAGCCTGAAGGGAAGATGAACGAACATCGAAAGATGGCCAAATAGCCCAAAAATAGAAAGGGCCGGTATTTTACGGCCCTTTTGCCCGACCTGGTGTATTTGCGCCGCTTTATCCGGCCACTGGCAGCGCCGGACGTCGCCTTGGGGGCGGCCGGTACGATGGTGGTCCGTCTTGCGCCCGTCGAGAATCAGCTACCGGGCTTGACCGCGACGTCGCAAGTTCCGCGCCGGCGTCCAGAACCTGTGGGCGATTCGGCCGGGCGAGCCGTCCCACACCCGGGCAGCGCCCTCCCCCCCAAAAAAGATAAAAACCACCGGCAGGGCATTGCCGGTGGTTTTGGAGGTCTATCATAAAGTAGGTGTCGTCTCCCCGAGACAGGGCCGACAAACGATCTCGCCGGCTACACCGACAATTACATCAAATAAATACCTAAGTAAATAATGTTTTTTAGTAATTTTCCGATTGGATCTCACCCTTCGCGCCGTTCCGCCGCGGGCAAAAGAAAAACTCCGGACCGCTTCGGTCCGGAGTTTTCCTGTCGGATCTAGTCAGAGGATCGGGATCAGAAGTTGCGCTGGGCCCGGACGTTGAACGACACCGTGTTCTGGTTCTTGAACTCATACGTGGTGGTCGGCTTGGGAGCCGAGGGCGTCAGCGTAGCAGTGCCCGTAAAGTTCTGATCGAGACGGGTGTACATCACCTCACCCGAGAACGTCAGGTTCTTGACCGGCGTCCAGCGGGTGATCGCACCCACCTGGTAGACGGCGTAGTCCGGGTTGCAGCTGAAGTCCGCCGAGGTATTGGCGGCCGTCAGCTTGTTGCTGGCGATGTACTGGGAGCAGAATTGGCCCTTCGCTGTGGTCAGGTCGCCGGCCGAACCGCTGTAGTGCACCCACGATCCGCTGCCGAACAGGCTGGACGACCAGTAGGGATCCCAGTTGTGGTTGAATGCGCCGCGGAAACCGTAAGCGTCCGTCAGCTTCAAATCGCCGGTGCCGCCGAACGCGGTCGGCAGGTAGACCGCGTCCGTGGTGGCGCCGAAGCCGATGCTCTGGTAGGCGCGGCCGCTGTTGCCGAACATCGCAAAGCTCGGCGAGGCACCGCTGGTGGCGATCACGTTCTTGGTGTCGCCCTTGGTGTAAGTGCCGTCGATCTTGATGTCGTCGCCGGCGCCGGTCGGGATGTTCTTGATCTGCAACGCTGCCATCACCGAACCGCCCCATTTGGTGTCGGGGTGGCCGGAGATTTCCGACAGATTGGTCGGAGCCGCGCTCGACGCGGTCAAGAGATTGTAGGACGCGCCGACTTCATGGGCTGCGGCCGAAATCTGGAACAAGCCCCAGGCCTGGTCGACGCGGATGTTGCCGACGATGTCGGGAGAATGCACGCCGTCATAGGCGTTGCCGGTCGTTCCCGTGGCGTTGAGGCCGGTCGAGAGGTTGAAGACCGCGGTGCGGTTGAACACGGTCGGATCGTCGAGGCCGATGCTGCCCGACACGCCGTTGCCGAACTGCGCGGTGTACTGGATGTTGTTGACGCCGGTGACGGTATCGTGGCCGCCGAGCAGCGAGGAGGAGTTGTTGCCCGGATAACCCATCCACGGCGTGGCAAAGGCCGATGACGACTTACCGAAGGTGAAGCCGGCGAACTGCAGGAACACATACTCGACAGCCACATAGCCGCCGCCGGCTGAGTTCAGCAGGTTGCCGTTGTTGCCGAGCGTGGTGGAGAGCGAGTTCGGGTTATTGGTCGCGCCGCCCAGCGTATCGAACTGGAAATCGCCCTGGCCGAAGGTACGGACCACACCGTATTCGGTCGCGGTACGCGTATCGACGGTGAGGGCAAGACGCGAACGGGTGGTGAAATAATCGCGGTAGCGATTGACCTGACCCGGATCGCCGTTCCAGGCCGGTGCATCCTGGGTGCCGCTGCCGTTGAACGTGGTGTCGACGCGCAGATAACCACCGAGCTTGATGCAGGTGTCGGTGCCCGGAATGTAGAAGAAACCGGCACCGTACAGGGAGCAGATCCTCACGTACTCGACCGCTTTGGCCTTGACGGGAAGATCAGCCGCCTGAGCCCCGCTCATGGCGAGAAGACCCGCCGCTGAGCCGAGAATAAGGCTCTTAATCGTGTTCATAATTAAACCTCCAAGTTGCTCTGTCAGGAAGGTTCCAGATCCGCGGTGTGCCGAAACACCTTGAGGATTGGCTCCCTTGCTCCGTTGAAAACCGCTCAGTCGTTCTGCGCCTTCGGACCCCCACATGGCGCGGGACGTTGAGCGAACCACCTAACGGGACGATCCAGGACCCCCCAGCCGCCGTGCGGGAATATGCATGCATATGTTTTTTAATCAAAATAGATTATTTAATCAGTTATCGATTGATGGACCGATGTATCTTTTCGGCAACGGCCGCCCTGCCCGGGTCGGCCGCATCCGTCACGTGTCCCAGAAGCGGCCGAATTATTGAGTTAATCAGCAATCTTTTTTGCTTGTCTCGCAAAAGAATCCGATCAAGATGGGCTATGGGAGCAAACGGCAAGAGGAGCGTGGGCCCACCGGCTCTCGCGAAACGCGCGAGCTCGGGCGGCAGCGCCAGCAAGAATCAGGACGTGATTCGGCGATTATCCTGGGTAATCGCCGCTATCAGCGTGCACCTTGAAGAGCTTCGCTACTTCTGGGGCAAGGCGCTCGGCATCAGCGGGCCGCAATGGATGATCCTGATGGCGCTGGCGGAAATCGACCAGGACGATGGCGTGCCCGTCAACGTGGTGTCGAAGAAGCTGCACGTTGATTCGTCGTTCGTCACGACCCAATCCAAGCTGCTCGAGAAGAAGGGCTTCATACGGCGAAAACCCTCGACCGAGGACGCCAGAATCGTCCTGATGTCGCTGACCGACCGGACCTACAAGCAACTCGCGGGTCTGGCCTCCCAACAGGAGGCCCTGAACGAATTCATCTTCGAGGCCTTCGACGACCGCGAGCTGGACGAACTCACCGATAAGCTCGCCGCCCTGCAGAACCGCCTCGAGAAGGCCAGCCTGAAGCTGGTGCTGGATATCTAGGCCTCGAAGGCTCGGGCACGATTTCCCAGGCTCGTCGTCCCTGCTTTCGCAGGGACGGCGAGGCGTGTGGCGCTGGAGCGGCAGAAAAAGCGCTGGCTAACGCGCCTCGATGCCGAGGCGCTGCGCGATCCAGTCAAAGATGAATTCATTGGCAAGCGTCGTGTTATCGGCATGGCCTTGCGCCGCCGCCGTTTCCTCGCTGGTGAAGATCTTCAGCGTCACGTCGCGGCCGTCTGCTTTCAGCCCGTCGTACAATTCCCTGACCCGCTCCGCCGTGAGCCAGCCGCGCTCGCCCGCCGAAATCAGGACGGGGCATTTGATGCCGCGCGCGACCCTGCTGAAGACCGGTCTCGCAGCGATGTTCGCATCGGCAGGCGCGAGGCGATCCCGCAGGAAGGCACGTTCATGCAGGTCCCAGATGCCGCCGTCACAAACCGCTGCCGCAAAACGATCGTCAAACGCAATTCCCCGCGCCACGAAGGAGGAGCCCCAGCCGTCCGCGACAATGGCGATACGGTGCGTGTCGACGTCGTCGCGTTCGACGAGATAGTCCATGATCAATCCAACCGTCGCCTCCAGATCGGAACGGCCGACGATCTCCTCGAACCGGGTGCTCGCCCCTGCCCCCAAAAGGTCCACCGCAAGCACCGACATTCCGCGTTCGCCGGCATGGCGCACGAGCTTGCTGAGGTATTCTTCCTTTCGTTGCCCGGGCTCGCCGATGCAAATTACGGCCGGCGCAGGATCCGCGCCGGCCGGCGCCGGCAGAAAGTAGCCCTCCAGCGGATAGCCGCCCGGCCACGGAATCAGGACGACCTCGCCGCCGGGCTTCCTGTGCCTGAGATACTTGACGGCGCATTCGCGCATGCGCTCGATTGCAATCTCGTGATGCCTGTCGGTTCGATCGTAGGGGAACGCTGCCGCCTGATAGTAGTTCACGGCGCGCAGCCAGTTACCCGTTGCCGTCAGCCGGTTGCCGTTGCCGAGCGCGGCATCGCCGCGCTCGCGATTGGCATCGGCGATCTTCTTCCATTCCCGGTACCAGGAATCGTCGTCCGCAAAATCGATCCGGCCGACCGCGGCCCAGCATTCGGCGAGCGTCGAGCCGCCCTCCTGAGCGGCGGCGAGCAGCCTCATGAACTCGATCGACAGGTCTTCACGCTCGGGCCAGAAAGCCGTTTCCCGAAGATCGACCTTGAACCCCATACAGTGGATATTCAAACTATTATCCTGTCAGATAACTTTATCAGATAATGGAACGGGCTTGGGAAGCAGGACTTGTGCATGGCTGCCTATCGCAGCATCAGGCAGACCAATGAGCGCGCAAAGCCTGTGAGATCTGGTCTGACGCTGTTCGGCCGATCCAACATCACGCGATACCCCCAAAACTTTGACGCCCATCGCGCGCGTTCGAGACGGCGACATCCCACGCTTTGCGCTGCTCCGACTGCCGCACGAACGCATTTGCCCCGCAAAGCTCGCACGCCCGCATTATCTTTACACTGTAAAGATAATAGTACAAATTCTAACAGTATACGGTCAAGACAAAGTTATGCGACGCAGCATGCGTGAAGGGCGCAATTGGAACAATTGCGCGGGGTTATGCCCATCATCGCATGCGCGCGCATGTGGAACACGGATTGTTGAGAAGGCGTGAAGCCGAAACCGGTATTTTCCCGACGCGGCAAGCGTCGCGTCCGTCGTCGGCCAACCTTCGGCCTGCACAAAAAAAGCCGGCTCGCGCCGGCTTTTTCGTTCCGTGAGATGCTGAGCGCCGGTTATTCCGCCGGCGGCAGCGCCAGCGGTTCGACTTCGGGAGCCGCCGGCACGATGGTCGCCTGCTTCTCGCGCTCGTCCAGGATCAGCTTGTCGCGCTTGACCGCGACTTCGCGGATCTTGGCCATCGAGGCGCCGGTGCCCGCCGGGATCAGCCGGCCGACAATGACGTTCTCCTTGAGGCCTTCCAGCGGGTCGACCTTGCCGTTGACGGCGGCTTCGGTGAGCACGCGGGTGGTCTCCTGGAACGAGGCTGCCGAGAAGAACGACCGCGTCTGCAGGCTCGCCTTGGTGATGCCGAGCAGCACCGGGGTTCCGGTCGCGGGCTTCTTGCCCTCTTCCTTGGCCTTGGCGTTGAGCTGGTCGAACTCGATCTTGTCGACCTGTTCGCCCGAGATCATGTCGGTCTCGCCCTGGTCGGTGATCTCCACCTTCTGCAGCATCTGACGGACAATCACTTCGATGTGCTTGTCGTTGATCAGAACGCCCTGCAGCCGGTAGACTTCCTGGATTTCGTTGACCAGATAGGCCGCGAGTTCCTCGATGCCCTTGATCGCCAGAATGTCATGCGGCGCCGGATTGCCTTCGACGATGAAGTCGCCCTTTTCGACGATATCGCCGTCCTGCAGGTGGATGTGCTTGCCCTTCGGGATCAGGTACTCGCGAGTCTCTTCGTTCTTGTCCATCGGCTCGATCGAGATGCGGCGCTTGTTCTTGTAGTCGCGGCCGAACCGGATGGTGCCCGCGATTTCCGCGATGATCGCCGCGTCCTTTGGCTTGCGGGCCTCGAACAGTTCGGCAACCCGCGGCAGACCGCCGGTGATGTCGCGGGTCTTGGCGCTCTCGGTCGAGATACGGGCGAGGATGTCGCCGGTCTTGACCTTGGCGCCGACGTCGACCGACAAAATCGCGTCGACCGACAGCATGTAGCGGGCTTCGCCGCCACGCGCGAGCTTGAGGATCTTGCCGTCCTTGCCCTTGATGACGATGGCCGGACGCAAATCTCCGCCGCCGCGCGTGGTGCGCCAGTCGATGACGACGCGCTTGGCGATACCGGTGGACTCGTCGAGCGTTTCCGAGATCGACTGCCCCTCGACCAGGTCCTCGAAGCCGATGGTGCCCTCGACTTCGGTGAGAACCGGCCTGGTGTAGGGATCCCATTCGGCGATGCGCTGGCCACGCTTGAGCATATCGCCCTCGTCGACGCGCATCCGCGCGCCGTACTGAATGCGATGGGTCGCCCGCTCGGTGCCGTCGGCGTCGGCCACCGCGACCACCATGTTACGCACCATGGCAATCAAATGGCCTTCGCTGTTCTTGGCGATCGCCTTGTTCTTGATCGTCACCTTGCCGTCGAAATTCGACTCGATGAACGACTGCTCGTTGATCTGCGCCGCGCCGCCGATGTGGAAGGTACGCATCGTCAGCTGGGTGCCGGGTTCGCCGATCGACTGCGCCGCAATGACGCCGACCGCTTCGCCGTGGTTGACCGGCGTGCCGCGGGCGAGATCGCGCCCGTAGCACTTGCCGCAGATGCCGTTGACGAGTTCGCAGGTCAGGGCTGAGCGGATCTTCACTTCCTGGATGCCGGCCTGCTGGATGGCGTCGACGTGGGTCTCTTCCATCAGCGTGCCGCGCTTGACCACGACCTTGTTGGTCGCGGGATCGCGCAGATCCTCGCCCGCGGTGCGGCCGAGAATGCGCGACGCCAGCGAAGCGACCACCGTGCCGGCATCGATGATGGCGCGCATCTTGATGCCGAGCTTGGTGCCGCAATCATCGGCCGTGATGATGCAGTCCTGCGCCACGTCGACCAGACGACGCGTCAGGTAACCGGAGTTTGCCGTCTTCAACGCGGTATCCGCGAGGCCCTTGCGGGCGCCGTGGGTCGAGTTGAAGTATTCGAGCACCGACAGGCCTTCCTTGAAGTTGGAAATGATCGGCGTCTCGATGATCTCGCCCGACGGCTTGGCCATCAGGCCGCGCATGCCGGCGAGCTGGCGCATCTGGTCCTGCGAACCGCGGGCGCCGGAGTTCGACATCATGAAGATCGAGTTGATCTGGGCCTCGCCGCCTTTCGGATTCTTCTTAACGGCGGAGATTTCCGTCATCATGTCTTCGGAGATCTTCTTGGTGCATTTCGACCAGGCATCCACGACCTTGTTGTACTTTTCGCCGTGGGTGATCAGGCCGTCATTGTACTGCTGCTCGAATTCCTTGGCGAGCGCGCGGGTGTCCTCGACGATCTTCCACTTCGAGGCCGGCACCACCATGTCGTCCTTGCCGAAGGAAATGCCGGCCTTGAACGCGTTGTAGAAGCCGAGCGCCATGATGCGATCGCAGAAGATCACCGTCTCCTTCTGGCCGCAGTGGCGATAGACCTGGTCGATGACGCCGGAGATTTCCTTCTTGGTCATCAGCTTGTTGATGACGTCGAACGGTATCTTCGGCGATTTCGGCAGCACCTGGCCGAGCATGGCGCGGCCGGCCGTGGTTTCGAACCAGCGCGTGACCGGCTTGCCGTTCTCGTCGAGGCCCTGCCAGCGATACTTGATCTTGGTGTGGAGATGGATGACCTTGGAGTGCAGGGCATGCTCGATCTCGGCCATTTCGCCGTAGAGCTTGCCCTCGCCCGGCAGCCCCTCACGCAACACCGACAGATAATACAGGCCGAGCACGATATCCTGCGACGGCACGATGATCGGCTGACCATTGGCCGGATGCAGGATGTTGTTGGTCGACATCATCAAGACGCGCGCTTCCAGCTGCGCTTCCAGCGACAGCGGAACGTGCACGGCCATCTGGTCGCCGTCGAAGTCGGCGTTGAACGCCGCGCACACCAAGGGATGCAGCTGGATCGCCTTGCCCTCGATCAGCACCGGCTCGAACGCCTGAATGCCCAGGCGATGCAGGGTGGGCGCGCGGTTCAACAGCACGGGATGCTCGCGGATCACCTCGTCGAGAATGTCCCAGACCTCGGGACGCTCTTTTTCGACGAGCTTCTTGGCCTGCTTCACCGTGGTGGACAGACCCTTGGCGTCGAGCCGCGAATAGATGAACGGCTTGAAGAGTTCGAGCGCCATCTTCTTCGGCAGGCCGCACTGATGCAGCCGCAGTTCGGGACCGACCACGATTACCGAACGCCCCGAGTAGTCGACTCGCTTGCCGAGCAGGTTCTGGCGGAAGCGGCCCTGCTTGCCCTTGAGCATGTCGGCGAGCGACTTCAGCGGACGTTTGTTGGCGCCGGTGATGACGCGGCCGCGGCGGCCGTTGTCGAACAGAGCGTCGACCGCCTCCTGCAGCATGCGCTTTTCGTTGCGGATGATGATGTCGGGCGCGCGCAGCTCCATCAGCCGCTTCAAGCGGTTGTTGCGGTTGATGACGCGGCGGTAGAGATCGTTGAGGTCCGAGGTTGCAAAGCGGCCGCCGTCGAGCGGCACCAGCGGACGCAGGTCCGGCGGGATCACCGGCACCACGGTCAGGATCATCCACTCCGGCTTGTTGCCGGAATAGCGGAACGCCTCGACGATCTTCAGCCGCTTGGCGAGCTTCTTGTGCTTGATGTCGGACTCGGTCTCCTGCATCTCGGCGCGCAGCGAGGCTTCCAGCTTTTCGAGCTCAAGTCCCTTCAACAGCTCGCGGATCGCCTCGGCGCCGATCATGGCGGTGAAGGAATCCTGGCCGTATTCGTCCTGCGCCTTCAGGTACTCGTCTTCCGACAGCAGCTGACGGTCCTTGAGCGCGGTCAGGCCGGGCTCGAGAACCACGTAATATTCAAAGTAAAGAATCCGCTCGAGATCCTTCAGCGTCATGTCGAGCAGAAGGCCGATGCGCGACGGCAGCGACTTCAGGAACCAGATATGCGCGACGGGAGCGGCGAGCTCGATGTGGCCCATGCGCTCGCGCCGGACCCGCGACAGCGTCACTTCGACCGAGCACTTCTCGCAGATGATGCCCTTGTACTTCATGCGCTTGTACTTGCCGCACAGGCACTCGTAGTCCTTGATCGGCCCGAAGATGCGCGCGCAGAACAGGCCGTCGCGCTCCGGCTTGAAGGTGCGGTAATTAATGGTCTCCGGCTTCTTGATTTCGCCATACGACCACGACAGAATCTTTTCCGGGGATGCAATCGAGATCCGGATCTGGTCGAAGACCTGAGCCGGCGTCGTCGGATTGAAGAGATTCATAATTTCTTGATTCATCGTCTTCTCCTCGCGTGCCGATCGTCACCGGCAGCAAATTCGAAATTGTTTTTCAGCCACGCGCCCCGCTCAACGTCCGAGCAACGCGCGGATGCCCGGCGCAAAGCGCGCCGGGCATGACGCTTATGGTTATTCCGCAGCCTCCGACGTCGTGCCACCCACCTTCGAGTTGTGCAGATCGACATTGAGACCGAGCGAACGCATTTCCTTGACCAGCACGTTGAACGATTCCGGAATACCGGCCTCGAACGTGTCGTCGCCGCGCACGATCGCCTCGTACACCTTGGTACGGCCGGCGACGTCGTCCGACTTCACGGTCAGCATTTCCTGGAGCGTGTAGGCCGCGCCGTAAGCTTCCAGCGCCCACACTTCCATTTCGCCGAAACGTTGCCCGCCGAACTGCGCCTTGCCGCCCAGCGGCTGCTGGGTGACGAGCGAGTACGGTCCGATCGAACGCGCATGGATCTTGTCGTCGACGAGGTGATGCAGCTTGAGCATATAGATGTAGCCCACCGTCACCTTGCGGTCGAAGGCGTCGCCGGTGCGGCCGTCATAGACGGTCGATTGTCCGGAAGCGTCGAGACCGGCAAGCTTCAGCATCTCCTCGATGTCGGCTTCCTTGGCGCCGTCGAACACCGGCGTTGCGATCGGCACGCCGTGGCTCAGATTGCGGCCAAGCTCCATCAGCTCGCTGTCGCTCAGCGATTTGATGGTTTCGTCGTCGCCGTAGATCTTCTTCAAGGTCTCCTTCAGCGGCCTGGTGTCCTGCTTGGCGGTGGCAAGATAGGCATCCACCGTCTGGCCGATGCGCTTGCCGAGGCCGGCGCAGGCCCAGCCGAGATGGGTCTCGAGAATCTGGCCGACGTTCATCCGGCTCGGCACGCCGAGCGGATTGAGCACGATGTCCGCATGCGTGCCGTCCTCGAGGAACGGCATGTCCTCGATCGGAACGATCTTGGACACCACGCCCTTGTTGCCGTGACGGCCGGCCATCTTGTCGCCGGGCTGGATCTTGCGCTTCACCGCGACGAAGACCTTGACCATCTTCATCACGCCGGGCGGCAATTCGTCGCCACGCTGCAGCTTCTCGACCTTGTCGAGGAAGCGCTGTTCAAGGCCCCGCTTCGACTCGTCGTACTGCTTCCGCATCGCCTCGATTTCGGCCATCAGCTTGTCGTTGGGGGAAGCAAACATCCACCATTGCGACCGTGGATGCTCGTCGAGCACCGCGCGGGTGATCTTGGTGTCCTTCTTGAACCCCTTCGGACCGGCGATGCCCTGGCGGTTCTCCAATAGCTCGGCAAGGCGGCTATAGACGTTGCGGTCCAGAATAGCCTGCTCGTCGTCGCGGTCCTTGGCCAGACGCTCGATCTCTTCCCGCTCGATCGCCAGCGCACGCTCGTCCTTGTCGACGCCGTGCCGATTGAACACCCGCACTTCGACGATGGTGCCCTGCACGCCCGGGGGCACGCGGAGCGAGGTGTCGCGAACGTCGGAGGCCTTTTCGCCGAAGATGGCGCGCAACAGCTTTTCTTCCGGCGTCATCGGGCTTTCGCCCTTCGGCGTGATCTTGCCGACCAGGATGTCGCCGGCGCGAACTTCGGCGCCGATATAGACGATGCCGGCTTCGTCGAGGTTCTTCAGCGCTTCTTCCGAAACGTTCGGAATGTCGCGGGTGATTTCCTCAGGACCAAGCTTGGTGTCGCGGGCCATCACCTCGAATTCCTCGATGTGGATCGAGGTGAAGACGTCGTCCTTTACGATTCTTTCGGAGAGCAGGATCGAGTCTTCGAAGTTGTAGCCGTTCCACGGCATGAACGCGACCAGCACGTTGCGGCCGAGCGCGAGCTCGCCGAGGTCGGTCGAGGGACCGTCGGCAATGATGTCGCCCTTCTTGACGATGTCGCCGACCTTCACCAGCGGACGCTGGTTGATGCAAGTCGACTGGTTCGAGCGCTGGTACTTCATCAGCCGGTAGATATCGACGCCCGACTTGGTCGGATCGAGATCCTCGGTGGCGCGGATCACGATACGGGTGGCGTCGATCTGGTCGATCACCCCGGTCCTTCGTGCCGCGATGGCGGCACCGGAGTCGCGGGCGACCACGCCTTCCATGCCGGTGCCGACGAACGGCGCCTCGGCGCGCACCAGCGGCACGGCCTGACGCTGCATGTTCGAGCCCATCAGCGCGCGGTTGGCGTCGTCGTTCTCGAGGAACGGGATCAACGCGGCAGCCACCGAAACCAGCTGCTTCGGCGACACGTCCATATAGTCGACCTTGTCCGGCGTGATCATGAGCACGTCGCCGGCGTGGCGGCAGACCACGAGGTCGTCGGTGAAGCGGCCACGGTTATCCAGCGCGACATTGGCTTGGGCGACGTGATAGCGGCCCTCCTCCATCGCCGACAGATAGATCACCTCGTCGGTGACGCGGCCGTCCTTGACCTTGCGGTAGGGCGTTTCGACGAAGCCATACTTGTTGACGCGCGCAAACGTCGCGAGCGAGTTGATCAGGCCGATATTCGGGCCTTCCGGCGTCTCGATCGGGCAGATGCGGCCGTAATGCGTCGGATGCACGTCGCGCACCTCGAAGCCGGCGCGCTCGCGGGTCAGACCGCCCGGGCCAAGCGCCGAGAGCCGGCGCTTGTGGGTGATCTCCGACAGCGGGTTGGTCTGATCCATGAACTGCGACAGCTGCGAGGAACCGAAGAACTCGCGCACCGCGGCGGCCGCCGGCTTGGCGTTGATCAGATCCTGCGGCATCACGGTGTCGATATCGACACTGGACATCCGCTCCTTGATCGCACGCTCCATGCGGAGCAGGCCGATACGGTACTGGTTCTCCATCAACTCGCCGACCGAGCGCACGCGCCTATTGCCGAGATGGTCGATGTCGTCGATTTCGCCCTTGCCGTCGCGCAGATCGACCAGGGTCTTGATGACGGCGAGGATATCTTCCTTGCGCAGCGTGCGGTGGGTGTCGGGCGCGTCGAGCTCGAGGCGCATGTTCATCTTGACGCGGCCGACCGCGGACAGGTCGTAGCGCTCCGAATCGAAGAACAGCGACTGGAACATGCTCTGCGCGGAGTCGATGGTCGGCGGCTCGCCGGGACGCATCACGCGATAGATGTCGAACAGCGCGTCTTCGCGCGTCATGTTCTTGTCGGCGTGCAGCGTGTTGCGGATATAGGCGCCGACATTGACATGGTCGATGTCGAGCAGCGGCAATTCCTTGTAGCCGTGCTCGTTGAGCGCCTTCAGCGACTTCTCGGTGATCTCCTCGCCGGCTTCGGCATAGATTTCGCCGGTCTTGGGATTGACGAGGTCCTCGGCCAAATAGTTGCCGACCAGTTCCTCATCCGACAGCCGCAGCGCCTTCAGCCCTTTTTCCTGGAGCTGGCGGGCGGCGCGCACGGTGAGCTTCTTGCCGGCTTCCAGCACGACCTTGCCGGTGTCGGCATCGATCAAATCGTTGATGGTGGAATAGCCGCGGAAACGGGCGGCGTCGAACGGCACGCGCCAGCCTTCCTTGGTCCGCTTGAAGTTGATCTTCTTATAGAAGGTCGAGAGGATCTGCTCGCCATCCAGCCCGAGCGCGAACATCAGCGAGGTCACCGGGATCTTGCGGCGGCGGTCGATACGCGCGAACACGATGTCCTTGGCGTCGAATTCGATATCGAGCCAGGAACCGCGATAGGGAATGACGCGCGCCGCGAACAGCAGCTTGCCGGAGGAATGGGTCTTGCCCTTGTCGTGGTCGAAGAACACGCCGGGCGAACGATGCATCTGCGAAACGATGACGCGCTCGGTGCCGTTGACGACGAAGGTGCCGTTCATGGTCATGAGCGGGATATCGCCCATGTAGACGTCCTGCTCCTTGATGTCCTTGACCGACTTGGCGCCGGTTTCCTCGTCGATATCGAACACGATGAGGCGCAGCGTCACCTTCAGCGGCGCAGCATAGGTCATGCCGCGCTGGCGGCACTCGTCGACGTCATATTTCGGCGGCTCGAACTCGTAGCGGACGAATTCCAGCATCGAGGTGCCGGAGAAGTCCGAGATCGGGAACACCGAGCGGAACACCGCCTGCAGGCCCTCGTCCAGCCGGCCGCCCTGGGGTTCATCGACCATCAAAAACTGGTCATAGGATGCCTTCTGAACCTCGATCAGGTTCGGCATCTCCGCGACTTCCTTGATGTGTCCGAAGAACTTGCGAACGCGTTTGCGACCGGTGAATGTCTGCTGCGCCATCGTGGCCTCTCATTTCGTCGCCCCTCGCGGGCGAACCCTCCGGAGCGCGATTGGCATCGCCCCCGGGTTGAATTTCGATTCGTTCCTTTGATCCAAAACCCAACATCAGGACTTAAATCCTGAATCCGGGCAACGGAACCTTCAGAACGCAAAACGACGCGCGGGGCGCATAACCGCACCCGCCCGTCACAACCATCGCTTCACGGACTGAAAAAGCCCGAAATTGCTTATCTCCCAACGGCTTGCATAGAAACGCTGCCGTTCCCGCCGCTTAACCGTGCTTTCGTGCTGCCGCCCCCATATGGGACGACAATCGTGGAGATTCGAGGGGCAAGCCTTCGAATCCCCACACATTTCTGTGTACCCCACCACTTTCGCCATGGCCGGGGCTTGACCCGGCCATCCACGTCGTTGGTGGGACGATCCCCGGATCTCGCGTTGCAGGCCCGGGGCCGTGGATCCCGGGTCTCGCTGCGCTCGCCCGGGATTTCGCTGAAGTAACTTGCGTTACTTCAGCTCAACCTTGGCGCCAGCCTTTTCGAGCTGGGCCTTGATCTTCTCGGACTCGTCCTTGTTGACGCCTTCCTTGACAGCCTTCGGCGCGCCCTCGACGAGGTCCTTGGCTTCCTTGAGGCCGAGGCCGGTGATGGCGCGGACTTCCTTGATGACTTCGATCTTCTTCTCGCCGGCGGCGACAAGCATGACCGTGAATTCGGTCTTCTCCTCAGCCGGAGCGGCGGCGGCAGCGGCGGGACCGGCAACCGCGACGGCGGCCGCAGCGGAGACGCCCCACTTTTCTTCAAGGAGCTTTGCGAGTTCGGCAGCTTCGAGCACGGTGAGGCCCGAGAGGTCGTCTACAATCTTCTGTAAGTCAGCCATTGATCTGTTTCCTTAAGCGTATCGGTTCGAACCAGGTTTGAATTTTGCGAAGGGCCTCACGCCGCTTCGCTCTTCGAGGCATAGGCCTGAATGACGCGCGCGAGCTTGGCCGCGGGCGCAGTCGAGAGCTGAGCGATCTTGGTCGCCGGCGCCACCAGGAGGCCGAGGATCTTTGCGCGCAGTTCATCGAGCGACGGCAGGGCGGCAAGCGCCTTGACGCCGTTGACATCCAGGACGGTTTTACCCATCGATCCGCCGAGAATGACGAACTGCTCGTTCGTCTTGGCGAATTCGATGGCAACCTTCGGCGCCGCTACCGGATCGTTTGAAGTCGCGATCACGGTCGGCCCCTTCAAGAGGGAGCCGATGGCAACGACGTCCGTGCCCTCGAGAGCAATTTTGGCGAGACGGTTCTTCGAGACCTTCACCGAGGCGCCCGCCTGCTTCATCTGCATGCGCAGCTTCTGCATCTGGGCCACGGTGAGGCCGGAATAATGAGCCACGATCGCGACGCTGGTGGTCTTGAACAGACCGTTCAGCTCCTCGACCGCGTCTTTTTTTGCCGCTTTTTCCACAGCAAGCTCTCTCCGGTTGGCGGCCTGTGCCCTCTAAGGCAGGACCGCCGGGTTGCACCCATCGGCCTGCCCAAAACCTGACCTCGAGACATCCGTCTCAAGACACGCCGGGCAAGACGACATTGAAAAGCCTGCCCTCCCGAGCCCTTAGGGGACACGGGGTGTCGAGGTTCGAACCCGATCCGCTGCCGGTCGCGACAAGCGACGTTTGGCAAATCCGGTCTTCACCCGTCTATGCAGGCCATGCGATTAAGCCGTTGGCAAAACTTTTGGTTTTGCCGCGGCGCCTGCAGTCTTGGACAGGATCGAGGCCACCCGGCATAAACCGAAGGACCCCTGCCTCATTCCACCAAATCGACGGGTTATCTTCCTTTCGAGCAATCCATGCGGATGTCCTGAAAGGAATGATCTCCTATCGTATCGGGCTTTCGGAATGCGAGCACAGACGTGCCAGCAACGGCCAGCACGTCCGGAAAGGGTTCTTTAACGAGTCTTTTCCGGCTTGCCAAGGGGGAAATTCTCGGCAATCGAACCGCCGGGCAATTTTACCAGAATCGGCCGAAATCCGGCGATTTCAAGCGTCTCGAACCGCATACGGCAGCGCTCTGCCCGCAAAATATGCCTCGAGATTGGCAATCACGCAGTTCTGCATCGCCGTGTGCGCATCGAGGGTGTGGCCGCCGACATGCGGGGTCAGCACCACGTTCGGAAACTTGGTCAGCGCGTCCGGCGTGTGCGGCTCCTTCTCGTAGACGTCGAGGCCGGCGCCGGCAATCGTCTCGTCCGCAAGAGCTGCAACCAGCGCCCGTTGGTCGATCGCCGAGCCGCGCGCGATGTTGACGACATAGCCGTCCTTGCCCAGCTTTTGCAGGATTTTTGCGTCGACCGCGTGATGGGTATCGGCGCCGGCGCGAACCGCGATCATCAAGACGCTGCACCATTCCGCCAGCGCTTCGAGACTCGGCAGATATTGATAGGGCACGTCGTGCCGGCTGCGGCTGAAATAGGCCACCTCGCACTCGAAGGCGGCGACGCGGGCGGCGATCTTGCGGCCGATCTCGCCCATGCCGTAGATGCCGACCCTGCGGCCGGGATTGCCCGGCTGCGGCCGCATCAGGGGCGACGGTTTTGCTTCCGCCCAGCTTCCGCTGCGGACATAATTGTCCGCCGGCAACAATCGCCGCGTCACCGCCAGCATCAGCGTGACCGCGATATCGGCAACCGAGGCCGCATTTGCACCCGGACTGTGGCCGACCGCGATGTTGCGCTGGGCCGCGGCCGCCAGATCAATGCCGTCGTAGCCGGTGCCATAACAGACGACCGCGCCGAGCTTTGGCATTTTGTCCATCATCGCCCCGCCCAGCGGCGTGCTGCCGGCGGTGACCATGGCGCGAATGCCTGCGAGTTGTTCGGCCGAGAACACTTCAGCCGGCGGCTTTCCGACGGCGTCCATCATCTCGAACCGCTCGCCGATGCGCACCATCATCGCCTTGGGGAAACGCGAATAGATCAGGACTTTGTTGGGCATCGGCTCGTTTCCTAACGTCAAAACAAAGGGCGGAACAGGTTGCCCCGTTCCGCCCTTGTACGCATTCTCGGTTGCGACCGAAACTAGCCCAGCAAACTTCCCGGCTCAACCTTGACGCCCGGTCCCATGGTGGAGGAGACCGCGACGCGCTGGATGTAGGTCCCTTTGGCGCCGGCCGGCTTTGCCTTGGCGACCGCATCCGCGAGCGCCTTGACGTTCTGCACCAGCTTTTCTTCGGAGAAAGACGCCTTGCCGATCCCGGCCTGCACGATGCCCGCCTTCTCGACGCGGAATTCGACCGAACCGCCCTTGGCGCCCTTGACGGCGTTGGCGACGTCCATGGTCACCGTGCCGATCTTCGGGTTCGGCATCATGCCGCGCGGCCCCAGCACCTTACCCAACCGGCCGACCAGCGGCATCATGTCGGGGGTCGCGATGCAGCGGTCGAAGTCGATAGTGCCGCCCTGCACTTTTTCCACCAAATCCTCGGCGCCGACGACGTCGGCTCCCGCAGCCTTGGCTTCCTCCGCCTTGGCGCCGCGCGCGAACACGCCGACCCGCAAGGTGCGGCCGGTGCCGTTCGGCAAGGTGACGACGCCACGCACCATCTGGTCGGCGTGACGCGGATCGACCCCGAGATTGATCGCGATCTCGACGGTCTCGTCGAACTTCGACTTCGCGCGCTCCTTCACCATCTTGATGGCATCCGCGAGCGTATAGAGCTTTTCGCGGTCGACGCCCTCGCGGGCCTTCTTCAAACGTTTTCCGATTGCCATGACCCGTTACCCCGCAACTTCAAGACCCATCGAACGGGCGGAGCCCTCGACCATCTTCATGGCCGCTTCGATGGTATCGCAATTGAGATCCTTCATCTTCTTCTCGGCGATCTCGCGCACCTGCGCTTTGGTCACCGCGCCGGCCTTGTCGCGGCCCGGGGCTTTCGACCCGGACTGGATTTTGGCGGCCTGCTTGAGGAAGAACGACATCGGGGGCGTCTTCATCTCGAAGGTGAAGGAACGATCGGCGTAGATCGTGATCACCACGGGTATAGGGGTATTCTTCTCTTCCTTCTGCGTCTGCGCGTTGAACGCCTTGCAGAATTCCATGATGTTGAGGCCGCGCTGACCAAGCGCGGGGCCGATCGGGGGCGAAGGATTCGCAGCACCCGCCGGCACCTGCAATTTCAGGTATCCGGTCACTTTCTTTGCCATTTGTCACTCCTCATGCTGTTTCCGGAACCATTCCGGAAACTTCACAGGACCGTGGTGCGGTTCGCATGACGGCTGGCCACCGTCAGTCCCCTTCCACGGCTCTTCGGAAGCGTCGCCGCTTGCCGTTCTCGTCATGCCCGGGCTTGACCCGGGCATCCATCCACCTTCGCAAAATGCATCTTGCTAAGCAGATGGATTGCCGGGTCATCTAGCACAAAGACGCGCTTCGCGCTTTAGCCCGGCAATGACAATCAATCAGACCTTCTCGACCTGACCGAATTCCAGTTCGACCGGCGTGGCGCGGCCGAAGATCGAGACTGCGACCTTCACGCGCGAGCGCGCCTCGTCGATTTCCTCGACCACGCCCGAGAACGACGCGAACGGGCCATCGGCCACCCGCACATTCTCGCCGATTTCGAACGACACCGACGCCTTCGGGCGTTCGACGCCTTCCTGCACCTGGTGCAGGATCCGCATGGCTTCGGACTCCGAGATCGGCATCGGCTTGTTTTCCGCGCCCAGGAAGCCCGTCACCTTCGGGGTATTCTTGATCAGATGAAAGGCCTCGTCGGTCAGCTTCATCTTGACCAGGACATAGCCCGGGAAAAACTTGCGCTCGGCGTCGACCTTGCGGCCGCGGCGCACCTCGGTGACCTTTTCGGTCGGCACCAGGACCTGCTCGAACAATTCTTCCAGCCCGCGCTGCTTCGACTGCTCGCGGATCGATTCCGCCACCTTCTTTTCGAAATTGGAATAGGCGTGGACGATGTACCAGCGCTTATCCATCGTTTGAGTTCCGGCGCTTGTCATCAGTGGATGCCGAGTATGAAGGTGACGAGATAGCGGATGATCTGATCCGCGGCGAAGAAGAAGATTGAGGCCAGCGCCACCATCACGAACACCATGATGGTGGTGATCGTCGTCTCGCGGCGGGTCGGCCAGGTGACCTTGGCGGTCTCCGAGCGCACTTCCTGCAGGAATTTGAACGGGCTGAAAGCCATCCTTGATGTGATCCGCGTTGTAGGACGAATGTTACGTTTCTACCGAATCCGAACAGCCCTTTAGCGCCCAGCCCTCTCTTGAAGGATGAGCCGCCAGGCGGGCTCGGTTGTTCGGGGGTTTTTTAAAGCCGCGCCGGATATCCGTCAAAACGGGCCGGCAGCAGGTCGCCGGTATGTACTGCGGACGGGGTCAAAGGTCAAGGCAGGCGGGAACTGAAGGGCTGACGGATCAGCCCGATGGCGTTTGAGTCGGATTGGTCAAAATCAGAGACTTAGCTGGCAGGAGTGGCAGGGCTCGAACCTGCGACCCCCGGTTTTGGAGACCGGTGCTCTACCAATTGAGCTACACTCCTGTAAGGACCCGCGTTGCCGCCGATCCGCGCCGTTTCAAGCATAGGGAATGCCCCGATTGCAAGGGCGAAGCGCGGTTGGCGGCCTATTCAACCCCGCTGTTCTGCGCCAAACTTGGCCCCGCCCCAACGATACCGATCCGGGAAACAACAAGAGCAAAGGGAGACACCATGACCGCGCAAACCGCCGCAAAACACGCCCCCGCCCCACAGACCCCGCCGCTCCCCAGCGCCAAACCTGAATCGCTCGGGCTCTCGCCCGCGGCGCTGCAGCGCATGTCGGACGCGTTCAAGCGCGAGATCGACAAGGGAACCGTTCCCGGCGTGACCGTGATGGTGGCGCGCCGCGGCCAGGTCGGCTGGTTCGAGGCGCTCGGCCGGCAAGGCCCGGCCGCGTCCACAGCCATGGCGCGGAATTCGATGTTCCGCATCTTCTCGATGACCAAACCGATCGTCTCGGTCGGCATCATGATGTTGTTGGAGGAAGGGCATTTTGTTCTTGGCGATCCCGTCGCCAAATTCATCCCGGAATTTGCCGACCAAAAGGTCGGCGTCGAGAACCATGGCAGGCTCGAGCTCGTGCCGCTGCAGCGGCCGATGACGATCCAGGATCTGTTGCGGCACACCTCAGGCATCACTTACGACCATACCGGTAACTCTCTGGTGCAGCAGCTATATAAGGAGTCGCGGCTCCGCAGCCGCAAGATCAGCAATGCCGAGCACGCAAGCATGGTCGCCAGCCTGCCGCTGATGTGCCAGCCCGGCTCCGAGTGGAATTACAGCCGCTCCACCGACATTCTCGGCCGCATCATCGAAGTCGTCTCCGGCAAAAGCCTGAGCGCGTACCTCGCCGAGAGAATCCTGGCGCCGCTGCAGATGGCCGAGACCGCGTTTCACACCGGCGAAGAGAATGCCGGTCGCCTCGCCGAAGCGTTCCCGACCGATCCCTGGACCGGCGAGAAGGTGCAGCTGTTCAACATGCTGGAACAGCCGGTGATGGAATCCGGCGGCGGCGGCCTGGTCTCGACCACGATGGATTATGCCCGCTTCTGCCAGATGCTGCTCAACGGCGGCACGCTGGACGGCAACCGGATCATCGGCCGCAAGACGCTACAGCTGATGGCGTCCGATCATCTCGGCCCCAAGGTCAAGGTCGCCTCTCCCCTGATGCCGGCCGGTCACGGTTTTGGGCTCGGCTTCGCGGTCCGCACCCAACCGGGCATGGCACCGTTCGCGGGCTCGGTCGGTCAGTTCTTCTGGAGCGGGATGGCCGGAACCTTCTTCTGGATCGATCCGGCGGAAGAGATGTTCGCGGTATTCATGATGCAGGGCCCGGGCCAGCGCGAATATATCCGCTCGCTGCTGCGGGGCCTGGTGTACGCGGCGGTGGAGTGAACTCCGTCGTCCCGGCCAAGCGAAGCGCGAGCCGGGACCCAACCACCGATCTAAATTTTGCGAAAAGCTAGAGCACCAGCCCGGCGCAATCACCAACGCCTGTGGTTATGGGTCCCGGCGTTCGCCGGGACGACGGTTAGTGTTGCCCTCAACTGATCGTCGCGCCGCCGTCGATCACGATGGTCTGGCCGGTCGTGAACGTGCCGGCCTTCGACGCCAGAAATACCGCGGCGCCCGCGATTTCGTCGGGCTCGCCGATGCGCAACAATGGCGAACGCGCAGTGGAAGCTTTCAGGGTCTCCGGATTGTCCCACAGCGCCTTGGCAAAGTCGGTCTTGATCAGGCCCGGCGCGATACAGTTCACGCGGATGTTGTGCTTGCCGTATTCGCAAGCCAAATTGCGCGCGAGCTGCATGTCGGCGGCCTTCGAGATCGCGTAAGCGCCGAGCACCGTCGAACCCTTCAAGCCCCCGATCGAGGAGATGATGGTGATCGAGCCGTCCCGGCGCTCGATCATCTGCGGCACCACCAGCGAGATCAGCCAGTGATTGGCGACGATGTTGTTGTCGAGAATCTTGCGGAACTGGTCGTCGGAAATTCCCCCCTGCGGCCCGTAATAGGGGTTGGAGGCGGCATTGCACACCAGCGTGTCGATCTTGCCGAACACGCGGTTGGTTTCCTCGACGAGGTGTTTCAGATCATCCTTGGTCGAGATGTTGGCGGCGACCGAGAGCGCGACTTGCTTGCCGGCCTTGGCGTTGATGGCGTTGGCGACCTCGTCGCAGACCTGCTGCTTGCGTGAGGAGATCACCACTTTGGCGCCGTGCTCGGCCATCCGCTCGGCAATCGCACGGCCGATGCCGCGCGAGGAGCCGGTGATGACGGCGACTTTTCCCGACATGTCGAACAAGGTCATGCGTTTCTCCCGATTATTGTTACGGCGGATGCGCCGGTTTTTCATTTCCATTCAGCTAAGCAGCGTTCGCGCCTTCAGACAACAGATGCCTCAGGCGAGCTTGCTCGCGGTCGCGATTTCCGGCCCAGCCGGCTGATGCATGGCGTTATGCGAAGCATCCGCGATCCACGGCTGCTGGTTGACCATGGGGAGCCGCCAGATGCTGTTACCCGCGCTCGCGAAATGATCGAGCCGGGTCACCGAGCAATTGTCGATGTCAAAGGCGAGGCCTTTCTCCGGCAGTCCGCCCAGCGCAAGGCCGACCGCGGCCTTGATCGTTCCACCGTGGGCGGCGACAATCACATCCTGGCCGGCGTGCTCGACATTGATCCGGTTGATCGCTCCCTGCACGCGGTTATAGAGGTCCATGAAACTTTCACCGCCCGGTGCAGGTTCGTCGATCGCCGCAAACCATTGGTTGCCGGGCGGCCGGCTGGCGAGGAATGCCGCGCGATTCATTCCCTGCCATTGACCGAGATGCTGTTCGGCGAAAGCAGCTTCCCAAGGCATGCTCGCAGGTCTGGGAAAACCTGCGGCCCAGATCGCCTCCGCCGTTTGATGGGTGCGCTTGAGATTGCTTGCATACCAGACGGACTTGCGAGGCAGGATCTTTGCGACCGCCTCGAACACCACGCGATCGCTGGTGTCGCAGCCAAGGTCCTTCTGCCCATAGATGCAGCCATTGTCCTCGCGAACCGGCGCGTGACGCACCCACCACCAACGCGTCGCGACGACTGCCGGTTTGTCTGGATTGGACATCGCTAGCACCCTTCAATAATGTTCGTGTGTCCTACGCGAGAGCTCACTTCGCCTCAAGTGACTTGAACGTTTGAAATCTTGTTTGAAATTCCGCAAGGCGGCACTCGTAATCTTTTTTTGACGCGTTTTCTTGACGCGAACCGGTAGCCACTTCGCTGGAAAACGCTATGGATCATTACAGTTCTATCAGGGAGAAACTCATGGGCCGCCTCGAAGGCAAATCCGTCATCATCACCGGCGCCGGCAGCGGCATCGGCCGCGCGGCATCTTTGTTGTTCACCAGAGAGGGCGCAAAACTGATCGCGGTCGACCGCACCGAGGCCGTCAAGGAAACCGTCGAGCAGGTGCGCAAGGCCGGCGGCATCGCGGAAGCGGTGATGGCGGACGCCGGTTCGGAGAGGGACGTCATCGCCTTCATCGACAAGGCGCTCACAGCTTACGGGAAACTGGATGCGATCTGGGCCAATGCCGGCGTCAGCGGCGGATTGGTGCCGCTCGCCGAACAGACCGTGGAACACTGGCAGGAAGTTTTGCGCGTCAATCTGATCGGGCCATTTCTAGCGATCAAACATTCGATGCCGCACATGATCAAGCAGGGCTCCGGCTCGATCGTCTGCACCGCCTCGGTTGCGGGCCTGAAAGCCGGCGCCAGCGGACATCCCTACGGCGCGAGCAAGGCCGGCGTCATCAGCCTGGTGCAAACATCAGCCTATTCGCTCTCCGGCACCGGCGTGCGCATCAACGCGGTATGTCCCGGCCTGATCGAAACCGGCATGACAAAACCGGTGTTCGATCGCGCCAAGGAACGCGGCACCCAGGACAAGATCGGCCAGCTCAATCCGCTAAAGCGCGCCGGCCAGCCGCACGAACTCGCGGCGATGGGACTGTTTCTCGCCAGCGACGACGCGTCCTATGTCAACGGCCAGGCGATCCCGGTCGATGGCGGGTTGACGGCGTCGATGCCGTATGCGGGGAAGCCGATTTAGAACAGCAAGGGAGGACCGATGTCCAAGTACGCAATCGTGGCGACGATCAAGACGGTTCCCGGCACCGATACGATCATGCTGTACGAATTGTATGCCGGCCCGGAAGCTTTCACGGCGCCTCGATACAGCAGATGAGGCAAGAGGCAGCGGGACTACAGGCGAGCTTGACGGGCGTGCGCTGCAATCTCGTTGAATAGCGTCAGTGCGAAGAAGCCCGCGAATCCAGATGGCACGGGCGATACATCGCCGCGAGCTCGCGGCCGCTCAGGAAAATCATGCGTCGGGAAAGCCCTCCGCGCTCGTCGATCCAGCGCCGCACCTCGGATGGATACATCGAATACAGGTTCTGCGTTGCCTCAGTGTCGGTTATTTCACGGCCCTTGGAACCCGGATTCCAGGCGGCGTGGAATCCGAGCCTGGCACGGGGGGTCACGCATATCTTGTCAGGAGGAACCGAGCCGAGAACGATAGTGCAGGCTGAGACACAAGAACCGTCGATGATCACCGTCTCGCCCGAGCTGCGCAGGCCCTTATATTTGTCGACGTAAGCTCCGATCCGGCCGCCGCGGTCCTCCGTGATGCGAACCGCCGCATCGCTTGCCCTAACTCCCGCAAGCGTGATGACCGCCACAAGCGACATTGCGAGACACTTCATGACCATCCGCTCCTGGCTGTCGGATATAAATCTGGCCGCCTCACGTGATGCTGATCAGGAAACCTCTGAACTATGTGATTATTCCGCCGAAATTGCAGCGGCGCTAAATTTTTTGGTCCGCTCCGGAGAATAGTTGCGTGCTTGACTCACGTTTTTTGCTCAGGCTCGCCCGGCGCATTCCCGGGTGAGGCTTGCGAGACGAACCTAATCGGAGAAAGCGGGGCAGCTCCATTCTACGGAGGTTGGTTCAAACCTCGCGTTGGTTGGTGACGCCCTACACCTTGGTTTAGCACCGCCTAAGTTGCGGGCTTGAAAGCGGCGCCAGCGGGCATCTCTTCGACCGCGCCAAGGAGCGCAGCACCCAAGACAAAATCGGTCAGCTCAGTCCGTTGAAACGCGCCGGCCAGCCATACGGGAGGTCGTCATGGCCCGCGAAAGCGGGGGCATCCAGTACGCCGCGGCCTCTCGATTCCATCACCGACGTCTCTGGAATACTGGATCGCCCGCTTTCGCGGGCGATGTCACCGTTGTTAGGGCTTCCGGTCACCGAAGCTCTAAGTCGCCCCCGCCTTCTGCGCATACTCCCACGACGCCTTCGACAGCGGCACGGTACGCTTGGCCGACTCGATCGCCTTCGCGTTCGCCGCGGTGCCGTCGCGGATCCGGCCCGCGATACCCTGGGTGATGCCGGCGAGGCGGAACAGGTTATAGGAAAAATACCAGTTGAGGTCCGGCACCGCCGTTCCCGTGACGTCGCAATAAATCTTGGCGGCCTCTTCCATGCTCGGAATGTTGAGCGCCTTGAGGTCGGCATTGGCGAGGCCGGGCATGGTCCATTGCATCAACAGATACGTGAAGTCGGCCATGGGATCGCCGAGCGTCGACAATTCCCAGTCCAGCACCGCCAGCACCCGCGGCTCGGTCGGATGGAAGATCATGTTGTCGAGCCGGTAGTCGCCGTGCACGATCGAGACGCGTTTCTGCTCCGGCACGGTCTTGGGCAGCCACTCGGCGAGCTTCTCGAATTCGGGAATGTGCTGCGTCTCGGATGCGCGGTATTGCTTGGTCCAGCGATCGACCTGGCGGGCGAAATAATTACCGGGCTTGCCGAAATCGCCGAGTCCGATTTTCTCGGGATCGAACACGTGCAGTTTTGCCAGCGTCTCGATCTTGCTGTTGAAGATCTTGCGCCGCGCTTCGGGAGGCTGGCTCGGCAGCGCCGGATCCCAGAACACCCGGCCCTCTTCCATCGACATGATGTAGAAGGCGGAGCCGACGACGTTGTCGTCGGTGCACAGCGCGTAGGCCCTGGCGACCGGAAAATCCTGTTTGCCGAGCGCTGCGATCACGCGGAACTCGCGATCGACCGCATGCGCCGACGGCAGCAATTTGCCGAACGGCCGGCGCCGCATCACATAGGAACGGCCGGGCGTATCGAGCCGGTAGGTCGGGTTGGACTGGCCGCCCTTGAACTGCAGGACGACCAGCGGTCCGGCATAGCCTTCGATATGCTCGCGCATCCAGCGGTCGAGGCTGATCTCATCGATCCGATGCCGCTCCTCGACCGGCCTGGTGCCGGAGAATTCTTCGTCTTTTCTGACGCCCTCGGCCACGATGACGCTCCCTCAATTTTCTTCAAGGGAGCGCCAGTCCGGGCTCCCGTTAATGCGTAGTGGGAGAGTTTGAATACTTCCGAAGTTCAAGTCTGGCAATGGCGCGGTTATGGACCTCGTCCGGGCCGTCGGCGAGCCGCATGGTGCGCATCGAGGCATAATCCCGCGCCAGCCCGGCGTCGTCGGAGACGCCCGCGCCCCCGTACGCCTGGATCGCGTTGTCGATGATCTTCAGCGCCATGTTGGGGGCTGCGACCTTGATCATGGCAATTTCGAGCTGGGCGGTCTTGTTGCCGACCTTGTCCATCATGTCGGCGGCCTTGAGGCACAACAGCCGGTTCATCTCGATGTCGGTGCGGGCCTCGGCAATGCGCTGTTCCCAGATCGAATGCTCGATGATCTTCTTGCCGAACGCGGTGCGCGAGGACAGCCGCCTGACCATTTTCTCCAGCGCCTCCTCGGCCTTGCCGATGGTGCGCATGCAGTGATGGATGCGCCCCGGTCCGAGACGGCCCTGCGCGATCTCAAAACCCCTGCCCTCGCCCAGCAAAATATTGCTGGCAGGAACGCGGACGTTTTCCAATAGCACCTGGGCGTGGCCGTGCGGCGCATCGTCGTAGCCGAACACCGGCAGCATCTTCTCGACCTTGATGCCGGGGGTGTCGAGCGGCACCAGGATCTGCGACTGCTGCTGATGGCGCGGCTGGCTCGGATCGGTCTTGCCCATCAGGATCGCGACCTTGCAGCGGGGATCGCCGACGCCCGACGACCACCATTTGCGGCCGTTGATGACGTAGTGTTCGCCGTCGCGCTTGATGCTGGTTTCGATGTTGGTCGCGTCCGACGACGCCACCGCAGGCTCGGTCATCAGGAAGGCGGAGCGGATTTCGCCGTTCATCAGCGGCTTCAGCCACTGGCGCTTCTGCTCCTTGGTGCCGCAACGCATGAACACTTCCATGTTGCCGGTATCGGGCGCCGAGCAATTGAACACTTCCGAGGCCCAGCTGATGTGGCCCATTTCCTCGGCGAGCAACGCGTATTCCAGATTGCTCAATCCCGCGCCGCGGAATTCATCGTCTTCATGCGACGACGGCGGCATGAACATGTTCCACAGGCCTTCGGCCTTCGCCAACTTCTTCAATTCTTCCAGGATCGGGATCACCTTCCAGCGCGGACCTGCCTCGTCCTGCTGCTTGTAGATCGGCACCGCGGGCCGGACATGCTTGGTCATGAACGACTGCACGCGGTTGAGCCAGTCTTTCTGGCGATCTGACATATTGAAGTCCATGGGACGCTCCTCGCTACGGTTTTCGAAATGGTTGGCCGCACTGTCTGCCCGCCGCCTGTTCGCCGCAAGGCTCTCGTCGAGCGGTCGCGACTGCGGTGACGGGGCGGCCGGGGTTGACATGACCAGCCTTCAAACGATAGTTTCATACAAATGTTTGAATTGCAACGCCCCCACCGCAGAGGGCCATGAGATGGCATCGGATCACACCCGCACCGCGATCCTTGCCGCCGCCGAGCGGCTTTACGCCGACCGCGGTTTTGGCGACGTCACGCTGCGCGACATCGTCGCGGCGGCGGATGTGAATCTCGCCGCGGTGAACTATCATTTCGGTTCCAAGGACGAGTTGATCGCCGAACTGTTCGTCACCCGCAGCCTGGCGCTGAACCGCCAGCGTTTGCGCGAATTGAAGGCGGCGGAGGAAGAAGGCGGCGGCACGGCTGACATCTCCGATATCCTGCGCGCGCTGGTCGGACCGACGCTGCGCGACGGCCTCGGTCCGGACAATCAGCTGTCGACCGCGGCACGCTTCATGATCCGGGTATCGATCGAGTCCGTTCCGCCGATCCGCCGCATCCGCAATCGCGAAATCGATCATTTGCGCAAATTCGTCGCCGCGATGCGCCGCGCGCTGCCCGACCGCGGCGAGGTCGAACTGTATTGGGCGCTGCACTTTGCGCTGGCGATGGCGCACCAGACCGTGCGCGACAGCGAGCGATTGACAAAGCTGTCGGAAGGAAAGTGCGATCTCGACGACGTCGCCGGCATCATCGAGCGCGTGGTCGGAGTGTCGGTGATGGCGCTGACGGGGGGTGCAAAAGCAAGCGTCGCACTGCGTGCAGTGGTGGCACCGACTAGATAATCCCCAGCTTCTTCAGCGCCGCGAGCTTCGCCTCGTCATACCCAAGCTTCGACGCCAGCACGTCCTTCGTGTCCGCCCCTAACAGCGGCGGGGCGCGGTATTCCTTCACGGGCGTGCCCGAGAATGTCAACGGATTGCGGATCAGGGAAAGCTCCGGTTCAAACGGATGCTCGACCTTGATCTCCATGCCGCGCTCGCGCACATGCGGGTCGGCGAACACTTGCGCGAAATCGTTGACGGGGCCGCAGGGCACGCCGGCTTTTTCCAGCTCTTCCAGCCAGTAAGCGACCTTGTTCTTGAGGAACAGCCCGGCAAAAATCGCCATAATCTCCTTGCCGTTGACGACGCGGTCGTTGTTCTTGACGAACTTTGCATTTGTGGCGAGCCCGGGGCTGCCCAGCACCGCGCAGGTACGCGCGAACTGCGCATCATTGCCGACCACCAGCATCAATTCGCCGTCGGCGCAGCGGAACACGCCGGCCGGCATGCCGCCATTGCCCCAGGTGCCGCGCCGCGGCGGCGTCTTGCCGTTGACGAGATAGATCTGCGCATAGTGCGACAGCGAGGCGATCACGGTGTCGAGCAGACAGACGTCGACATGCTGGCCCTCGCCGCCATTCGCCTTGCGATGATAGAGTGCTGAGAGAATACCGATCGAGGTGTTCATGCCGGTCATGTAGTCGACGATCGAGGGCCCGACCTTCATCGGGCCGGCGCCGGGCTCGCCATCCATATGGCCGGTGACGCTCATCAACCCGCCCATCGCCTGGAAGATCGCGTCGTAGCCCGCGCGCGGCGCGTAGGGCCCGGTCTGGCCAAAACCGGTCACCGAGCAATAGACGATGCCGGGATTGATGGCGCGGATCGAGTCGTAGTCGAGCTTGTAGCGCTTGAGATCGCCGACCTTGTAGTTCTCCATCATCACGTCGGCGGATTTTGCCAGTCCGCGAATGATGTCCTGGCCCTCGGGCGCCGCGACATTGACGGTAACGGATTTCTTGTTGCGGTTGGCGCAGAAGTAGAACGCGTTGTTGTTGTTTTCCTTGCCTTCCGGATCGACCAGATAGGGCGGGCCGAAGGCGCGTGCGTCGTCGCCGGTGCCCGGCCGCTCGATCTTGATCACCTCGGCGCCGAGGTCGGCCAGCATCTGCGCCGACAGCGGTCCCGCCAGCACGCGCGTGAGATCAAGAATCCTGATGCCTGAGAGCGGCAAACCCGACATGAACATCTTCCTCTGGATTTTTGGCCTTATGGCGCAAGACGACGGCCGGCGCCTGATGACCCCAGCCGATACACCATTTTCGCCCCCTGCAGCATTGCGTTCAGGGCATGCGGCCATCCGCTTGCCGGGCTGCAGACGTCGGCTCAGACGATCCGATGCAGGGCGCAGATCTTGTTGCCGTCGGGGTCGCGCAGATAGGCGAGATAGAGTTTGCCGGCGGCGCCCTCGCGCACACCCGGCGGATCTTCGCAAGTCGACCCGCCATGGGCGACGCCGGCCGTGTGCCAGGCGTCGGCCTGCTCGGGCGAACTGCAGGAGAAGCCGATGGTGCCGCCATTGGCGGGGGTCGCCGGCTTGCCGTTGATCGGCTCGGACACGGAAAAAACGCCTGACTTGGTGAAGTAGAAAATGCGATGGCCGTCGACCTTCGCCGGCTGAACGCCGAGCGTGGCGAGCAGCCCATCATAGAACGCCTTGGCCTTCGCCAAATCATTCGTTCCGATCATCACGTGTGAAAACATCTCGGATTTCCCTCTCCTGAAACGGCTTCTGACGAGCCTTCCTATCGACCATTGGACACATCCGTCAACGGCCTAAGTCCACGCTGCTCTGCGCAAAGTCCGATTGCCAATCGCCGCGATTTGATGACCATGGCGCCTTCATCAGAAGCCTGGAGCCCAACGCATGACCGAGCCAACCGACTATGTGCCGCCAAAAGTCTGGAGCTGGAACAAGGATTCCGGCGGCAGGTTCGCCGCGATCAACCGTCCGGTCGCCGGGCCCACGCATGACAAGGAACTGCCGGTTGGCCGCCATCCGCTGCAGCTCTATTCGCTGGCGACGCCGAACGGCGTCAAGGTCACCGTGATGCTGGAAGAACTCCTGGCGCGCGGGTTTGCCGGTGCCGAGTACGACGCCTGGCTGATCAAGATCGACGGCAATCAGTTCGGCTCCGGCTTCGTGGCGGTGAACCCGAATTCGAAGATCCCGGCACTGATGGACCGTTCCGGGCCTGTGCCGGTGAGGGTTTTCGAATCGGGTGCGATCCTCGTGCATCTCGCCGAAAAATTCGGCGCCTTCCTGCCGACCGATGCGACCCGCGCGGAATGCCTGTCCTGGCTGTTCTGGCAGATGGGGGCCGCGCCCTATCTCGGCGGCGGCTTTGGCCATTTCTACGCCTATGCGCCGGCCAAGATCGAATACGCGATCGATCGGTTCGCGATGGAGGTGAAGCGCCAGCTCGACGTGCTCGACCGCCGCCTTGCCGACAGCGAATATCTCGCGGGCCACGATTATACGATCGCGGATATCGCGGTGTGGCCCTGGTATGGCGGCCTGGCAAAAGGCTTGCTGTATGGCGCGGGCGAATTTCTCGACGTCGAGGCGTACAAGAACGTGCAGCGCTGGACCGACGCGATCGCCATGCGCCCGGCGGTCAAGCGCGGGCGCATGGTCAACCGCACCTGGGGCGAGCCCGCAAGCCAGTTGCACGAGCGCCATGAGGCCAGCGACTTCGAGACCAAGACCCAGGACAAGCTCGCACCCGCCGAGGGGGCGTGACCGAAAGCGGGCCGCGGACGCGACGGCGGTACACGACAGACCAAGCGGCCAAACAGATTCTTTATTTGTTCCTTTCCGGCGGGAAGCCCTTGCACCAGCGCTAGGTAGAAGGTTCCTTCCAAGGAACCAAGGAGCCAAGGCCCTGAGCATCAAAGACCCCGAAACCGAGCGCCTGGCCCGAAATCTCGCGCAGCTCACTGGAGAGAACATTACGACCGCGACCAAACGCGCCATTGAGGAGCGATTGCGCCGCCTTGGCGGCCAATCCCGCAAGGCCACCCTGCTGGAGGATCTGGCCGATATCCGCAGGCGGTGGAGCGCCATGCCGGTCCTGGACGACCGAACGCCAGAGGACATTCTCGACTATGACGAGCATGGACTGGCGCGCTGATGGTGATCGACACGTCCGCGATCGTGGCGATCGCGTTGAACGAACCGGATGCGGCAGACCTCGAAGCGCGGATTGCGGATGATCCGGTCCGCCTGATCTCCGCAGCGACCGTGCTCGAAGCCACGATCGTGCTCGAAACCCGGCTCGGCGACGCGGGTGGGCGGGAATTTGATTTTTGGCTGCTCAAGGTCGGAGCCGAGGTCGTCCCGGTCGATTCCGAACAGACCGATGCCGCGCGTCGAGCCTGGCGTCGCTACGGCAAGGGACGCCATGCCGCCGCGCTGAACTATGGAGATTGCTTCTCCTGTGTATTAGCGCTCGCGCGCGGCGAGATCCTGCTGTTCAAGGGAGACGACTTCGCCAGGACCGACATCCATCGACGCGGCGAAGGAGGCGATTAACTCACAAAACCCATTGATTTGACATTTATTATTTGTTGGATTGATGAATTGAACACCTCGATACTGGGTTGGAAGCCAATGGAGCCAACCCATGACCTTAGTCTCAAACACCGCGCTGACGGGGCCGCTGAATGACGACGCCCGCGTCCCCTCCCCCGCCCGACACCGGTACACAAGGCACGTCCTCGAAATCCTGCCGGGCCTTGCCCTGAATTCGACGATCGCGGGCGCCGCGTTCGCGCTCAGGCTGCTGCCGGGCATGGCGACGTTCAGCCCGATGATCCTTTCGATCATGATCGGGATCGCGTTCCACAACATCGTCGGCACCGCGGCCTGGGCGAAAGCGGGCGTGAGTTTCAGCCTGCGCCGGCTGCTGCGCCTCGCCATCATCCTGCTCGGGCTGCAACTGACCTCACACCAGATCATCGAGATCGGCGGCCGCGGTCTCGGCATTATCGTCGCGACCGTGCTCGCCACCTTCGTCTTCACCGTCTGGATCGGCAGACTGCTGGGCGTCGACGCAAAACTCGCGCAATTGATCGCGGCCGGCACGTCGATCTGCGGTGCGTCGGCGGTCATCGCCACCAACACCGTCACCAATGCCGAGGACGAAGACGTTGCCTACGCGGTCGCCTGTGTCACCGTGTTCGGATCGGTCGCGATGTTCACCTACCCATTGCTGCCCGGCCTGTTGCATCTCGATCCGCATGCGTTCGGGCTGTGGTCCGGCGCCTCGATCCACGAGATTGCCCAGGTCGTTGCCGTGGCGTTCCAGGACGGGCAAAAAGCCGGCGAGTTCGGCACGATCGCCAAATTGTCCCGCATCATGCTGCTGGCGCCGATGGTGATCGCGATCGGACTAATGGCCGCGCGCGGCATGAAAGACGGCAAATTCGCCGGCGCATCGTCTGCGCGGCCGCCGGTGCCGTGGTTCGTGCTCGGCTTCGTGGCGCTGGTCGGGGTCAACAGCCTGGTGATAATCCCTCACGAAGCCAAAGCATGGATCGTTGCCACGACGACATTCCTATTGTCTGTTGCGCTGGCGGCGATGGGGTTGGAGACGAACCTCATAAAGCTGATGGCGAAAGGTCTTCGCCCCGCTCTGCTCGGCGCCTTCGCCTTCCTGTTTATCGCAAGTTTCAGCCTGACGCTGATCAAATGGATGGGGTAGTCAGATGACCTTGGAGCAGCTTCGCATTTTCATCGCGGTTGCGGAAAAACAGCATGTCACGCAAGCCGCACGCGAACTTCATTTGACGCAATCGGCAACAAGCGCCGCGATCGCGGCGCTTGAAGCGCGTTACGGCATAAAACTGTTCGACCGCGTCGGCCGCGGCATCGCGCTGACCCAAACGGGTACGGATTTCCTCAACGAGGCCCGCGCGGTCGTGGCGCGCGCCAAGGCCGCGGCACAGGTCTTGAATGATCTTGCCGGCCTCAAGCGCGGCCAGTTGGCGCTGGCGGCGAGCCAGACCGTCGCCAATTACTGGCTGCCGTCCCGCGTCACGGCGTTTCGCAAAGCCCATCCCGGTATCGATTTGCACGTGAGCATCGCAAACACCGAACAGGTCGCCCAGGCCGTCCATCGCGGGGACGCCGATCTCGGCTTCGTCGAGGGCGAGGTCGACGATCCCGTCCTCGCGATCCGGAAGATCGAAGGCGACTCGCTTGCCGTCGTGGTCGGCGCCAACCATCCCTGGACCGGGCAAACGCGCATCACGCCAAAACAACTGACAAAAACCTGCTGGATTTTACGCGAACCAGGCTCAGGCACGCGATCGATGTTCGAGGCGGCGTTGAAAAGCTTCGACATCAAATTGTCGGATCTCGATATCCGCCTCGAACTGCCATCGAACGAAGCCGTGCGCGTCGCCGTCGAATCCGGCGACTGTGCCACCGCGATCTCGGATCTGGTCGTCGTGCAGTCGCTCGCCGCCGGAACGCTGCATCGCCTCAAGATCGACCTGCCGAAGCGCGCGTTTTACGCGCTGCGGCACAAGGAACGCTATGCCAGCCTGGCGGAGAAGGCCTTGCTGACGTCGTTTCGGATGTGACGGCGACGTCGCAGGAGAAAGGTCGCCGTCGAACGCGGCCCGGACAATATGTTATGATGTATCATTATTTGGTGTACAGTAAAGAATGGTCGCCGGAACAATGTTATCCTGGTCGTGCGACCGCAGGTCTCGCACGACATGAAGCGGGGCAACCGACCGGAGGAGCAGCAAGATCGATCGGCTCCATGACGTTACGAGGCCTGCTTATCAAACTGTTGCAATTGTGTATTATTCCTCCGATAGAGATTGAGACGATAATCACCCGAGCTGTTATCGAGCCGCCCAGCGGCGGCGGTTGGCCGTGCGCGGGCGGCCCGGCGACGGCAAGCAAGGACAATTGAGCGCCCGCAATCGGCAGGAGTTTGCAGGCCAATTGTGCAGCGGTCGCTGCCATGTCGCGTTGGCCGCAGCGGGGATCGAAGTGCATGGTCCGCGCCTCGGGAGTTATGGGATCAGAGAATGCAACATGATGCGATTAACGCCGCGGTACTGGCCGCAGCTAAGTCGGTCACCAGCAAATTGGGCGGAACCACCCGGCAGATCTTGACGTGGCGAAGCCAATTCGATTGCGCCGGCATCTCTGCGTCGAGCGGCCGGAGCGTCCTTGGGTTCATCCAAAGGCTCGCCGGCGACGGTGAATTCATGGTGTCGCTGCCAATACCAGCAATCAACCGGGATGCGTCCTGAACGCCCGGCGAGGATATGATCGACAATGGATGTGCTGTCGCGCAGAGCGCGTATCGATTATGCCGATGACGGCGCGGCGAAAGAAGCCTCAGCGGCAGAGCCGATGTCGGCCATAATCGAGCAACTGACGGGATTCATTCGGCGGCAGTATCAAGTCTTTGTCATTGTCCCGGCCGCCGCCATCGCATTCGGTCTTCTGTATTTGCTGATCACGCCGGCGCAATTCACCGCGACGGCAACGCTGTTGATCGACGGCAGCCCGCTCCGCGTCCTGCAGAGCCAGCCGCAGCCGCAGGGAGATGTCCCCCTCGATACAATTCGGGTGGGATCGCAGGTCGAGGTTCTCAGCTCGGAGAAAATAGCACTCGCAGTGATCAGGCAACTCAAGCTGGACGAAGACCCCGAATTCGTCGGAACGGGCGCGCGGACGCTGTTTTCGCCCTCGACGCCCGATACCAGTTCGAAGGCGGACAGGGAGCAAAGCGCGCTCGACGAGTTCGGCAGCCACCGCAGTATTACACGGGTGGAAAGAACCAATGCCTTGATTATCTCGTATACGGCTCGCAGCCCCTTTGCCGCGGCAAAAATCGCCAATGCGATCGCCGACGCCTATATCAACGATCAACTCGAAGCCAAACGCCTGACGGCAAGCCAAGCAAGCGCGTGGCTGCAAGACCGGATCAACGAACTAAAGGCGCAGGTGACATCGGCGGACCGGGCCGTTCTTGCGTTCAAGGAAAAGAATAACATCGTCGATTTCGGAGGAGCGAACGGCGCGGCTGGTGCTGGCGCTTCGAGCCGCCTGATCGGGGAGCAGCAGCTGTTTGAGCTGAACAGCCAGCTCAGCACCGCGCGCGCCGCAACCAGCGAGGCCAAGGCGCGCCTGGAACGTATAGAGCAGGTCCGCAAACTGGATGTCGGCGAGGCGGCGGTCGCGGACACCCTGCGGAATGAAGTCATTACGCGGCTGCGTAACCAGTACCTCGATCTATCCGCTCGCGAGGCGAACTTGTCCGCCCGATACGGAGCGGACCATATGTCCGCGATCAACCTTCGAGATCAAATGGAGGAAATACGTCGGAACATCAGCGCGGAACTCGGGCGGATTGCCGCGAGCTACCAGAGCGACTTTGAGATCGCGAAGGCACGCGAAGAGAGCCTCGATAGTGCTCTGGCCAATTTGGTATCCGAGGGGCAGGTTACAAACCGGGATCGGCTTGGGCTGGCGGAGCTCGAGAGTTCCGCCAAAATCTATCATGGGATCTACGATAATTTTTTCCAACGCTATATGGAGGAGATACAGCAACAGTCATTTCCGATCAGCGATGCGCGGGTGATCAGCTCCGCTACCCCGCCGTCAAGAAAAAGCAAGCCCGTCGGTTCGCTGATCCTGGCCATCGCGGCGACGATGGGGATCATCATGAGCGTCGGAATTGCGGCCTTGCGCGAAGCAATCGACGGTGTCTTCCGCACCGGTCGGCAGGCCGAACAGGCGCTGGGGGTCCCGTGCCTGTCGGTGATACCGTTGTTGGCTAAGCAAGCCGTCTCCGCGAATGCACCGGAGCATCCGGTTGCGCGGCGGACACATCCATACGCCGCTGCGTGGCGCGGGCCGAAAGGACAGGCTGAACAAGGAGCGACGTCCGACGCAACACGCTTCGCGTTTGCCGATCCGCTGATGCGGCGCGTCGTGGACAACCATTTATCAGCATTTACCGAGGCATTTCGGGCGATCAAGGTGACCGCCGAGTTTCAAGCCGCGATGCGGGACAACAAAGTCATCGGCATAACGTCCACGCTGCCGGGTGAGGGCAAGTCCACCATTGCCAGTAATCTGGCGATGCTGATGGCGGATGCTGGCAAGCGCGTCATCCTGATCGATGCGGACTTGCGCAACCCGACGCTGGCCCGTTCCCTCGCGCCGACTCCCACGGTCGGATTGATGGAGTTGTTGATCGGCAAGATCGACCTCCAGCAAGCCCTGGGCCAGGAGAGCATCACCGGACTGACGCTACTTCCGCTCGTGCTTAACGAGCAGCTTGTCCATTCCGATGAGATCCTGTCGTCGCAGGCCTTCAAGAATCTCATCGATCAACTTCGGCAGCGTTACGAATATATCATTATGGATCTTCCTCCCATTGCTCCCGTCGTTGACGTCCGCGCGGCCATGCCGGTTATCGATTCACTGGTTTTCGTGGTGGAGTGGGGAAACACAAAAATCAGGACCGTTCAGCGTCAGCTGATGGCTGCGCCGGAACTCGGTGATCGCCTTCTTGGCGTGGTCCTGAACAAGGCAGACCTGAAGGTGCTGGGAAGGTTCGAGGAGCAAGGTCCTTATCAAAATGGATATTACGCGAATCGCGGCTATCGCCAACCGGCGGGCTAGTGGGTACCCGTTTTCCATCGCGACAAACGCGGAACGCGTTTGCGCGGAGATCATGCTCAAACAAAGAAATAGCGCAGGATGACGATTCGAAGAAAAGTCATCCTGCTCCAACGCGACGATTCAACCCCTGCACGCGCAATCTTTCAGAACGCATTTAGCCACGGCGTCGTATCAACGGCCGGTTCGGTTTCGCGCACGTAGATCCCGGGATTACTTGCCCTTATCAGGTCGCCGAAATCGCGCTTCTTGGCGGGCGCGGAGCTCTTCTTCGAGCTTGAGCTTGTCCAATAACATGTCGGTAACGAGCCGTCGCAGCCGGGAGTTTTCGAGTTCCAGGCGTTTGATCATCTCAACCGAATCGACAGCGCCTGATGTCTGGGACCGAAGCTCCGGATTGACGCGCCCAGGATTTTCAGCGGACTCTGCATCCCCGCCCATCTTCTTCCACCGATGATAGGTCATGATGCTCACGCCGAGAGCCCTCGATATCTCGCGCTGAGTCTTGCCCTTTGCGGCCAGTTCATTGGCTTGCGCCAGCTTGGCCGCAATCTCTCCCGAGGCATGCCTCTTGCCGACCATTTGGTCCCTCCGGCCCGTGACGCTTAACTTTAAAACCCAACAGGCTTTAAAAACCCATACGAAGGCGTTTATGCCATAATTTGCTTAAAAAACCCCCGACGAGACATTTGTGCCTCGATTCTTGAAGTTTTCAATAGTCCCAGTGAATAATTGACGGGAATTCCCCGTCGACGGTCGAATCCGAAGACGCGGAAGGGACCGTCGAAGAGAGTGTGCACTGCAACGTCAGGCCTAAGTCGGGCCGCACTAAGGCAAAGCGATTTGTTGCGTTGATCGGTTCAAATTGAACTTATGTTAGTCAATCGCGTCAGGTCACGACGCATCGCGCCATTCAATACGCGTTGCGTCGCCGCATCAATTCGAAGCACGTTCGCAGCATGATGTTGATGTCGAGCGCAAGGCTCCAATTATCGATATACCAAAGATCGAGCGTGATGCGCTGCTCCATCAACTCGAGCCGAGGCGTGCCGCCCCGGCTTCCTTGCACTTGGGCCCACCCCGTGATCCCCGGCTTCACATGATGCCGGAAGGCGTAATTGGCAATCATCTTTCCGTATTCGTAGTCATGGACCAGAGCGTGCGGACGCGGCCCGACGATCGACATGTTTCCCTGCAGCACGTTCAACAATTGCGGCAGTTCGTCGATGCTGGTTTCACGGAGGAAGCGTCCGACGCGGGTGACGCGCGGATCTCTCTCGGTCGCCTGCACCACGGCGGGGCCGTCTTCCAGCACCTTCATGGTCCGTAACTTGTAAATGACGAAGGGCTGTCCGTTGAACCCGTGGCGGCGCTGCCGGAAGATTACGGGGCCTTTCGATTCCAGCTTGATGGCCGCGGCCGACACGATGATCAGAGGCGACAGAAGCACCAGCGAAGCGCCGGCTATCGTCAGGTCCGTTAGCCGCTTGGCCAGGCGTTCGATCGTGGTCAAGGGCGTGCGCTGCACTTCGACCAGATACGAGCGCTGCGGCGTCGAGGTCTGACGACGCAAGATGGTCGATACCGCGCGATCGGGCAGCAGCCGAACCGGAAGCGGTACTACCCGCAACCGATCGAGCAGCAACTCGACGTCCGCGGTGTCCGACCAGGACAACGCGAGAACGATCTCGTCTGCCGGTACTTCCCGTACACGACGCAAGACCGCTTCGGTCTGCAGCTTCTGCTGTCCGGAGGAAAGGGTGGATGGGTCTCTGCGCGGCAGCACGACGCGCTCGACTTCGTCGAGGCCGAACTTGACCAGCAGATCATGCCGCGCGAACTGCGCCAGCTCGTTTTGCGTTCCGATCAGGATGGCGCGCCGGCCACGGATCGCGCCGGCCATGATGGCGGAGTGCAGCTGAAGCTTGGCCGCGCGCCGCGACAGCACGAGGCCTAGTCCTCCGAGCACGGATAGGCAAACGACCGCGCCGCGCGATGCCTCCGCGCCGGATTTGAACAAAAAAAGGATCACCGCGAGAACCAGAAGCGCGAGACCCCAGCTGGTCAAGACGCGACCATTGTCCTGCTCCGGCTCGAGCAGTTCATGCAGCCGATAGAGACCGAGACGTTGTGCCGCAGGGGCATATGTCAGGCTGGCCGCCAATCCCAGGCCGGCATAGGCACCGGCGTTGCCGATACTGCCGTTGACTGCGAAATGGTAAAGAATTCCGCCGAGGGCGCCGGCCGCGACGATAATCAGGGCGTCCGCCAGCGCGAACAGCGGCCCGATCACGTCGAACGGCACACCTAAGCGCAGCTTCGACGGTCCCTCAAAGGTTGAAGGCGATTCACTTAGGTCCGTCACGTCACACCCGCGTCAAGAGGGATCCGGATGTTACGTGTCGTATCACACGAGTATGATAGTTAACTAACGGTCAATGATATACATTCGATATTGCCGAATTCGGCAATGTGACATTGATGCGACGTTGAAATGACACCTAATGTGCCGGCGGTGCGTCGGACTTTACCGCGAGCAGTTTCGAGAGCGCGATTTCGTTGACGACGGGCGGCGTCTGCTTGAACAGCTCGGCGATATAGGCGCGACGATTGGCCTCCGCGCGCTCGCTCCGGATGCGCTGCACCAGTGCGTCCCTGACCTCGGCGAGCGGCCTTGTATGCGACGCTTCGGTGTCCAGCATCTTGAGGATATGCCAGCCGTCATCGAGCCGCACCGCATCGGTGATTCCCGCCTTCGGGAGCCCGATGACCTGGCCGCGAATCTCGGGCCGCAGGTCCGGCTCGGCCACCCAGCCGATCTCGCCCTCCCGCTCGGCGGTAGCGGCGTCGTCGGAAACGCTGCGGGCGAGCGCGGCAAAATCCGCGCCCGGCTGCTTTACCTTCTTCAGCACGTCGTCGAGCTTCTTGCGCGCGGCGTCCTCTGCCGCCTTGTCGGCGTCCTTCGCCACCGCGACGACGATCTGCGCGAGTTGGAATCGGCGCGGAACCAGGAAGGCGGTGGCGTTCGCGTCATAGACGCTCTTGATCTCCGCTTCGGTCGGGTAACTCTCCGGCGGTGCCGTGAGCGACTGCAGATAGGTTTCGACGATCTGGTTGTCACGGGCCCGCACCAGCTGGGCCGCGACGGCCGGCTGCTGGTCCCATTTTTTGGCCAGCGCTTCCTTGAGCACCAGACGGTTGGCAAGGATGGCCCGCACGGTCTGGCTGAGCAACGCCGGATCGCGCGCCACTGCCGCCTGTTGTCGACTATCCAGAGAGGCGAGGGTCGCGCGCACCTCTTCCGCCGTGACATCGCTCTCTCCTATCCGGGCGATGACTTCGCCGCCCTTTATCGCGGTATGATCGTCCGCCGCGGATGGAGGCGCCGGCTTGGCCGGTGCCACCGGGTTGGCCGGTGGCGTCGCTGCGCGAGCCGGGGCCGACTGAGGCGGCGTGCGGGTCTGCGCGATCGCGTCCGAGGCGACCGCCGCGAACGCTACCGCGGCCAGGATGATGGCTGTGACAATGTTGCTGTTCATGGCTTGACCTTCTGATCGAGGACTTTGTCGCGAAAATCCTGGGCGGCGTTCTGGTGTTGGACCCGTTGCAGCCCGAACACCGGTTCGTGGTCCAATATCTTTTCGAACGGATTCATAGCTTCGTATTTCGTCACGATATCGTTTCCGACCTTGACGAGCTGAGTGTTCTTGGCCTCGCACGACTTGTTGCTTGCCTTCAGGGCCGTCGCTTCGCCCTCGAACTTGGCACGCTCGGCGTCCTTGGCGCGGGCGACGGTGGCGGCCTCGGCGTAAGCGCTCTTCCATTTTTCCAGCGCCTCGTCGCGCTCGGCGAGCCGGTCGTTGAAATCCTTGACCGCCTGGCGATAGGCCTGCTCGGCTTCCTTGACCTGCCCCCGCAGGGTCTCGTTCTGCTTGCGCAGCCGGTCGCGTTCCTGCTCCGCTGCGGTCGCCCTCGCCTGCAGCGCGGCGCGCTGATCCTCCAGCGTTCGGACCTGCCCCGTCGCACTGCGCAGCGCTTCGCGCAGACGGTCGGCCTCCGACTCCGCGTGCGCGGTTGCCGAGAACGCAACCGCAAATGAGACGATGAGAAACAGCCGCAAATGTCGCATGGTCAGAACCTGGCGTTGAGATCGACTTGGACGACATCGACGGCGTAAGGCGCGCCCGCCACCTGGCTCGCGCTCATCCAGCGCGCCGTGAGCCAGACGTTCGGTCCCAGAGCGAGGTTGCCGCCGACGAAATAACCCTTGAGGTTGGTACCGCCGAGACCGAAGTCGGAATCGGTGAAGGCGTCGATCACAGCGTCGGATTCGAGCCATTTGTAGCCGACGAAGGCACTCCAGTCCCACAGCGCCACGAGCTTCTTGTCGCCGACCGTCAGGCGCGCGAGCCAGCCCTGGTTGCCGCCGACATAGACATTGGTACAGGGAGAACTGGGGCAGCCTGCCGACGGGCCGCCCGACGGAATCGGGTTGGCGAGGGCCTTGGCGGCGACGTCGTCGCGGTTCCAGGCGACGTTGCGGACGTATTCGCCGTCAAGGATGATATGCACCGGATCGAACTGTCCCAAATCGAGCCTTCCGCTCGCCACCACGTCGCGAAACGCGGAGGCGAGGCCGAAGTACTGGAGTTGGGGAAGGAGATTGTTGCCCGAGTCAAACTGCGGAACGATGTTCCGCAGCGCCATATAGGTATTGCCTTTTTGGGCGAACGTCGGACGGTTCAGATCGGTAGAGCAAAAGTCCTGGGTGCCAAAAACAAAGCAAGGTGTCGAAAGACTTCCCTGCACGTTGGTGAAATCGTAATACGCCCCCCCGAACGTGAAATCGACCTCCGGCACCAGGTGAACATTGCTGCCGAGTTGGCCGCCGAACATCCATTTGTCGTTGCCGGGCGCCTTTCCCGGGAGCACGGTCGGATTGGTGAAATCAAGACTTGTGCCGGCATCGAGCGCTGTATTGAAAATCGGGAAAGCACCGGCAACCGCGAACGGCGTGATGCCAGGCGAAATTTCATATTTCGCCTGCGTGGCGAAGCCGTCGAAGCCGAGATCGCGGTAATAGACGAGATCGGTCGCGGTGAAGAAAGGATTGTCAAACCGGCCGGCGTTGAAAGTCAGTTCATCGCTCCAGGCGCTATACTTGATGTAGGCGCGATCGAGCCAGATGCCGTATTTGCTGAAATTGCCGCCCGAGCCGCCGAGCGTCTGGTTGAACGAAACCGGCGAATTGCTGTCGCCGGTGCCGATCCGCACGCCGGCCCAGAAGCCGTTGAACAGATCGGCTTCCATGCCGAGGCGCGCGGCCAGCCGGGCGCGGTTGCGATCCTTGTCGGTGTCGAAGGTCGGCCAGAAATACGGATTTCCGTTGGGTCCGGAGCCCAGCGTATTGTAGGGGCTGCCGGTATTGATGGCATTGTAGTTGACCGCGGAAAAAGGATCGTTCCCCTTCGGGAAAAGGTCGCCCTCGTAGCGCACCCGCACGTCGCCATAGAAGTGGATGCGCTGCGCCCACTCCGGATATTTGCCCGGCGAAGCCCAATTCTCCTTCTCCGCCTTCTCCATCACCTCCTTCTTGATGTCGTCCCGGATCTGTTTCTTGACGATCTCGGGGACATAGGTGACGCGCTTGGTACCGGGCGGCGAGACCGCGTCGGTCGCGGTCGCCGCCTGCTTCTCGGCGCCTTCCGCCTTGGTGGCGGCATCGCGCACGGCCTGGCGGGCCACATAGGCCTCGTCGTCGGCCTGCTTGATCAGGGTCGCTGCCTGCTCCTCGGTGAGCACACCCTGCTTCACCAGAAGGTTGATCAGGTTGATGGTGGCGTTGGGCGAAGGCGCGGCATTGTGCGCCACGGTCGGCCGCTTGTCCGTCTTGCCGGCTTCATCCTGCGCCGCCGCGGGGCCCGCGAGCGCGAGCAATATTGCCGCGATCGCCGCCAGTTCCCGCTTTGTCATTTCAGCACACCACATGAGGTCAACCCTTCCACTTCCGTAACTCAGTCACTCACACTCATTTCGCGCGTCCCGACGTCGCGCCATTGCTTGCCGTTCAGCCCCGGCTCAGGCCAGTCACCCGGGTGATGATCGGCATCGGCATGTCCTTGGGCGGCGGCTCGCGCAACGTCAGGCCGCCCAGAATCTGGTCGCGGATGACAGCGTCGAGTTCGGCGTTGCCGCTCGAGGACGCCAGTTGCACGCGGGTGATCCGACCCGTTGCGTCCGACCAAAGCCGGACCTGTATCTTCATCACCGCGTGACGCGTTTTTTCGTTCGCCTGCAACGCCGCTTCGATCTGCGCCTGCACGATGCTGGCGTACCAACCCCAGCGGCTGCCGCCGCCGCCACCACCACCGCCGCCCCCGATGAAGCCGCGGCCGCCGGGCCGGCCGAGCAGATCGCCCGGCCCCTTGCCGGCGTCGTCGAGACCCGGCGGGCCGGGCATCGGATCGTCCTTGGCATCGGGCGGCGCGTCCTTTGGAATGTCGACCGGCTTCTCCTCGATGATCTCCTGCTTCACCGGCGTCTGCTCGACCATCTTCTGCTCGGGCTGCTGCTCCGGCGGTGGTGGTGATGGCGGCGGCGGAGGCGGCGGCACGATCGCGACGATCGTGAGCTCATGCACCTTGCGCGGCGGATCCTTGTCTCCGCTCAGCATCATGACGACGCCGGCGACCATGAGCCCGACCACGAGCACGCCGGTGCCGGCCATAAGGACATTGCGGCGGCGTGACGATCCGTCGCTGTCCTCGTCCGCATCGTCGCGCCCGTCCATGACCTGTCCTCGCCTCCGCAGCTCATCTGACTAAGGGCTTGGTCGCCATGCCGACCTGGTTGAAGTTGAGGCGCCCGAGCAGATCGAGCACGTCGACGACGTTCTGGTACTGGGTCTGGCTGTCGCCGCGCAGCACGATCGGGAATTCCGGTGTCAGAGCGCGCTGCTGGACCAGCCGCTGCTCGAGTTCAGCCAGCGTCACCGGGATCGTGTCGAGGAAGATCTTGCCGTCGTTAGTAACAGTGATCGCCTTGGTGGTCTGTTGCGCAAGGCTCGGCGCCGCGCTCGCCTTGGGCAGGTTCACCTTCATGCCCTGCACCGTTGCCGTCGTCATGATGATGAAGATCACCAAGAGCACGTAGGCGAGGTCGAGCATCGGCGTGATGTTGATATCGTCGTATGGCTTGCTGTCGGACTGGACATGCATGGGGTTCACTCCGCGGCGGTTTTGAGCGGCTCGTCCGGCCGCTGGTGATAGGACTCAGCCATCCTCGTGATGAGCTCATCGACGAAGACCTGCATCTCGCTGGTGGCATCCTTGATGCGGGTGATGAGGTAGTTGTAGGCAAACAGCGCCGGGATCGCGACGCCGAGGCCGGCTACCGTCGCGACCAGCGCTGCGGCGATGCCGGGCGCGATCGCATTGACGTTGACGTCGCCGCTGGCGGCGATCGCCGCGAAGGTGATCATCACGCCGACCACGGTACCGAGCAGGCCGAGGAACGGGCCGCCTGAAATCGCGATCGTCAGCATGACCATCATCTTGTTGAGGCGCTGCGTCTCCTGCACGAATCCGCTGTCGAGTACCGCGCGGATCGCCTCGATCGCCTGCGGCGAGAGCGTGCCCCGACCGCCGTTGGCGGAGAAGCGCCGGCGGATCTGCTGGGCGCCGAGACTGAACAGGCGATAGAGCGGCGCGGTATGGATCGTCTTGCGGTCCTTGGCGGCGACCTGTCCGCCGAGGCCGACGTCGGCTTCCTCCCGATCAAGCTGCAGAAGCCCGTCAAGATCTGTCGCCTCTTCGCGGAAATGCTTGAGGAACGCCTTGTTCCCCTTCGCCGTCCGGTTCAGGTACGACACCCTGTCGACCATCACGATCCAGCTGATCACCGCCATGATCGCGAGCAGTCCGATCACCACCCAGCCGTCGAGCGTCACCGACTTCAGGATCACGGCGAAATAGCCGGTGAACCAGCCTGCGGTTTCCTCGTCGACGCTGAAGGAAATCAGCTTCGACTGCTCGGGCCCCTGCCCGATCGACGCCACCTTGATGAAACCGGCGGGGCGCGCCACCTTGGCGATCTGCAGTTCGTCGATGTCGCCGACGAATCCGGCCGCGGCCACGGCAGGTGCCGCATCAGCCGCCGGCGCGGCTGCGGGCGCCGCGGGCGTCTCGCCTGCCGGAGCTGCGCCAGAACCGGCTGGAGCAGGACTTGCTGGGGCAGGACTAGCCGGAGCGGTGGTCTCCGGCGCGCCGGCTGGCGTAGAATCCGCCGCCGCCGCTCCGGGCACGGGGACATCCCGCCCGACCTGCGCCGTCCCGGTCATGGTCGGCACATTCGCGGCCAGCGAGGAGAACGGATTGCCGTCGACGTAAAGCGCGATCTGACCGTTCTTGGCGACAACCGCGAGATGGCGCCACGCCCCGGGCGCGATCGGCGTGCCGTCGCCGCTGCGCTGGGTATTGCCCGCGTTCGTCACCTCGACGAACGGCACGCCATTGTCGAGGCCGATGATCAGACTGTTGGATCCCTCGTGCCGGGAGAACAAGACTGCGCGCGGCTGCGGCGCGGTCATCTTGAGCCAAACCGACCAGGTCAGTTCTGCACCCTCGGCGACGACCAGCGATGGCGATCCCGGCAGCGTCAGCGCGGTCTGTCCGTCGAACCGCAGGCCCTGCCCGATAATGGCGCCATCCGCGCCGGGCACGACGGTCTGGGCGCTGTTGGCCCAGGCCGAGGAATCCTGCGGCGGCGTGCCGCGATCGGCGAAATGATAGACCAGCAGCGTGTCCGGATCGTAGGTGCCCTTGGCATCGACCGCGGTCGGCGCTTTCGGATTTCCGTAGTAGAGCCAGATCTCGTTCTTGGTCCCCGGTTTCAGGTCGGGAATGCTGACCCACACCAGTGCCTCGCCGAGCAACGAGTCCCATTTCTCGACGTGGTGCTTGAGCGGCGTCTTGTCATCGGCGGCGACGAAGCGAAGATCGCCGCCGTCCTCCTTGGCCGCGCCGAAGCGGAAATTGCCGACATGCAAGCGCACCAGGATCGGGGTGGTGCCGATCGGATCGCTGACGCCGGCGCCGGAAGCGCCGGTATCGATGGTGATCTTCTTGCGCAACGTCCATTGATCGTTCCACCACGCCGCGGCCGGCCCGGGCCACAGGGCGGCGAACAGTACGACCAACAGCATCGGCCAACTGATGTTCCACGCATGGCGTGGTTTGCAGGCAGGGACGATCATCTAGAATTCTCCCCAAACTCGAAAGCCCACCCGCGGATTACGGGCGACCGTCACCTGCTGACTGATCAGCGGCATACCGACGAAAACGTAGCTGTTGAAGTGCTGCAGGTTTTTCAGCCGCATCCCGACGCCGTAGCTCAAGAGATCAAACTGCGACTGCTGCTGCGGCAGCGGCTCGTGGATCCAGGCGCGGCCGGCATCGGCAAACGCGAAGAACCGCCACTCGTTGAACGCGTTGAACTTGACCGGCTCGCCAGGCGGGTTGTCCAGCTTCTGTTCGAGGTAAGGGGCGATGTTCGGGGTGCGCAGTTCGAACGTGCCGGCAACGCCGTAATCGCCCAGCACCTCGGATTCCAGATATCCGCGCACCGTATCTTGACCGCCGAGACTGAGCTGTTCAGAGGACACCAGCGGCTGGTCGGACATCTGGCCCTGCGCCTTGGCGAACAGTTGGACGCCGCCCGGCAGATCCTGGGTGTGTGATACGTCGCCATGCATATCGATGAAGCTCTCGGTCGCCTTGAAACGTTTGGCGTCGAACTCATCCGGACTGCTGCCGATGCCACGCAGGCCCGCCGTAACCGTCGCGTTGAGTTGGGTCAGCCGTCCGTCACCCTGAAAACTCGCGGTATAGGCGGCGACGAGCGGCACATAAGTGACAGGGGAGCTGAACGAGCTGCCGGTCAGGCTCAGGGTCTGCTGGAAGGCCTTGTAATCGGCCCCCAAGGACAGCGTCTGGAAAAGCTCGCCCTTGGTGGGCAGCGTAAACACCGCGCGCCCGCCGATCACCTGGCCGGGACCGACCACGTTGGCGCCCCCGACGGTCGCGACCGCACTGTCCGATTTCAGGCCATAGATCAGGACGCTCAGCCAGTCGATGTCGGTCCGCGCCAAATACGAGCCGGAGACGACCATGGCATCCTTCGGGTTGAGCGGCGCCTCCTGATAGCTCAGGGTCAGCGAGTGGCCGAGCTGCCAGAGATTGTCGTAATGCAGCGAAACGTTCGCCCGCAGCGGCGTCGTGCTGGGGCTCTGCCGGTTGTTGAGCTCGAAGCTGCCGTGCAGCGGGTAAGTGTCCTCGACATTGAGATCGACATCGACCGTTCCAGGCGTTACGCCCGCCCGCAACGCCGGCGTAACGCGCCGGTCCGGCCATTGATTGAGCGCGACGATATCCTTCGTCACCTCCTGGAAATTCGGCAGCGTTCCTTCCTGCAGCGAGTGAGCCCTGCCCTTGATTTTGGCGAGATCGAAATAGCGCGAGCCCTTGACCCGCAGGCGTCCGACCCGGTTCTCGGCGACCTTGAGAACGATGAAGCCGCGCTGCGCATCCTGCTGCGGGATCGAGACGCCCACGGTTTGAAAGCCCTTGTCGTGATAGGCCTTCTCCATCGCGGCGCGCGCTTTCTCGACGTCGTCCGAGGTGCGGTTGGGACCGAGAAACGGATAGACGGCTTCCTCAACCTCGATCTGCGGCAAGTTATCCGCGCCCTCGACGCGGAACTCGTCGATGTCGAAATGGGCCTTGGCGGTCGAAGCCGCCGCCTTGGCGGCATCGGAGTTGGCATTGGCCGGCTTGGCGCCATCGGAATTGGCCGGCTTGGCGCCCTCGGGCGCCGTCGTTGCAGGCTTGGCCGCCGCCGGCTTGCCGGTGCCGGATTCATTGGCCGCCGTCGCCGCTACCGCCGATGCCGTACCGAATATCGCCAATACCAGCCAGCAAGCGGCAATTCGCCACGCCCGACCCCCACGCGGCCGAGAGCAAAACTCATCGACCGCCGGCCGCCGCGAATGCGACGTGGTCCGCTCGCTGACACCATAAGAATTCACGCGGGCCTCGATACCTTCGCCTGTCGGCCATCTCATCGTGACGTTTGTCTCGGGCAGCCTAACGCGTGACCGGCGCGAGCCGATCTGCCGTCCTTATTGGATAGACGCGGCGGACGCGGCTAACGCGAAAAAATTAGATGGTGCTTGCCGCTCGATATCATTCGGGGCGGCTATATGAGGCGTCGTTACCACAGTAACGTTGCAATCGAATTTATGATCTTGTTAACGTCACAATATCGTTGCTCGGCCTCTTTACCGTCCATCGCCAATGGGGATGCTATAAGGGGCGGGCGTAGGATGAACGATACGAACAAAGGGGCATTGCGGGATCTGCTGCTTGCGGATTACAGCGGGCTCGATCGGCAGCTCACGCGTCGACTTGGCTCCGCGGATGTTGCCTCCGACGTGCTTCACGAAACATATCTACGGCTCGAAGGGATGAACGAGATCGGACCGGTGCGGAGTCCGAAGGCTTATCTGTTTCGCATCGCCCTCAACATCGCCAACGACCGCCGCCGCGCCGAAAACCGCCGTCTGACGGTCGACGAGGTCGACAGCCTCCTCGATATCCCTGATGACCGGCCCGACGCCGCGCGTTTGATCGAGGATCGTTCCGAACTTCAACTGCTCAAGCGCGCGATCGCCGAACTCCCCGAACGCCGACGGCGGGTGCTGACGCTTTCGCGGATCAAGGATATGCCGCATCGCGAAATCGCCAGGCGCCTGGGGGTCACCGTGCGGACGGTCGAAATGGACCTGAAGCAGGCGCTCGAGCATTGCGCCGAGCGTATGCAACGCCCCATCCCTCCCAAATTCGCTTTCCACCGTTCCAGATCGTCTTACGTTCAGAGACATGTCGTTCGGGGCCGACCGCGTGCGACCGGCGTCTCCGGGAGGGCGCTGGACCGTGACGAAACGAATCGATCACCTCAATCGATTGGACCCATTGACGCGTGACGCGTTGGCGTGGGTTGTGCGTCTGAAATCCGGCGAAGCCACGCTTGACGATGCGGAGCAGATGATCAATTGGCGCACCCAAAGTCCGGCGCATGAACGCGCGTTTCGTGATGCGGTAAGGTGCTGGAAGGCGATCGGGCCAGCGCTGGTCAGCGACCGACCCACTCGCATCCGGCGGCGCAAGACAAAGAGCACTTCTCTGTCGTGATTGGCTGTCGTGATTGAATACCGCGGCTCGGGATTTCCGGACATCAGCGCGAATAGCGCGGGGCGATTTTCTCCGTCAATGTTTTCAGGCGCGCATTCAGCGCCGCAAGGTTGACCGTGCCACCCCCGGACAGCGGCCGGCTGCGAGTGCGCGCGCCGCCCGTTCCGCCACCGCTCGTTCCGCCAAAGGTCGGCTGCGGCACCGAGCCGGTGACCTTGACACCGCTTGCGGCGAGATGATCGCGGACCCGCATGCAGTAATCGACCGACAAGAACGAGAAGCGCGTCTCCCCATGTCCAGCGCGATATTTCATGGTGGCCGTGCACAGATCCTCTCCGGCCAGGCGCCATGCGCCGGCGAGATACTTGACCCCGTAATGGATATTGGTGCTCGGATCCGCGAGTTCCGCCTCCGTCCCGGTAAAGCCGAGCATGCGCGCGGTCGGGAGCATAACCTGCATCAATCCGATCTCGCCATCATTGCCAATGACAGCAGAATTGTAACGGCTCTCCACCGCCATCACGGCGTCGACCAGTGCTGGCGGCAGGCCATAGGCGAGCGATTCGCGCTCGATGATCGGGCGATAAGCGTCGCGACCTGCGTGCCAGTCGCGACCGAAGGCGATGCTCGCAGTGCGCGGAAAGCCGGCGCTGAACACACTTGACGGCGGCAGGTCGGCGGGTGTGAGCGGCTTCGCCGCCAATGGCTTGAACGCCAGAGGGCGCGGGGCGTCCGGATCCGGCTCGGAATCGGGGAAGATCGACGCGCTCGCCCCGAACTCACCTTCGCCGTCATCCGGCTGGGCGGCGACCTGGCCCCCCAACAACAGCAATAAGCAGACTGCCAAGGCCGGGACCGCCATATTCGACGATGGCTGCCATCGCGCATTGGGGTGCCGGTCGGCCGGCATGATCAGTGGCGCTGACATTAGTGGCGCGACGGGACAAAGGTCGGAGTCGGCGGCCGAAATGGAAAGGCCGAGCGGCCGTAATTGGAACCATATTGCTGGCGCACCGCCGCCTCGTTGACATTGCCGACGCGCACGTCCGGCGAGCGCGCATCGATCGGCGGCAGGTTGATCGAAGGATTGGTCCGATCCACCTCGCGCTTGAGTTTCTGGTTCAGACATCCGAACGCGTTGTCGCCCCCGATCTCGACGTCGACGCAGCGCTCGAATGCCGGTGCCGGCGGCTGAGCTCCGCCGATGATGGTCTCGCGCCGTTCCGCTGGAGCCGTGCTGCGATCGGGAGCCTGGGCGAGGCCCGGCGCCACCGCCAAGAGTACGAGCCACGCGGCCAGCGTGACATCGCGTGCGCATTTGATCCGAGGGAGCCCACTGCCCATGTCCTTATGTCCCTCCACGTCACAAGCGCAGCCGATCCAGCCGGCCGCCCAGGAGACCAAATGCCGAGAGCTCCGGTACGGTATGTGACCTATCGCGGTAACATTATCATGACCGGCGAAGCGCTCGATGCAGGTCGACAATGTGAATCACGTTTGCCCACCGGTCAACTCGTTAACCGCTTTCAACAGCGGTCGTAAGGTCCGATCGTCCGGGCGATGACCACCACTCCGCTCACTGCAATCTGCTGTTTATCCGAGCGACAAGAAGGTCGTTGACGAGGTTGACGCTGTTATCCGAGGATCATGATCCGATCAGGTCAAATCGCATCACGATCTCATCTCTTTGTTTATGATCTTTACGGAAAAATCGGTTACCGAGGTCGACGCTGATGTGGGATATCGTCCATCACGGAGCGGTCAGCAGCATACGCAGGCGCGCGATCTCGCTACTGGTCTCGGACAACACGCCTGCCAGCAAGGCATTTTCGTGCTCGAGAGCCCTGATCCGGCGTTGACGGCGATTTTCCGTCTGTCGCATGCGAAAATCGTAGACTTTTGCGCTCGCGTCCGGCGCCGCAGTCTGAAGATAAATTAAATCAACACATTCGTTAGAACGCATGACATCCCCCGGGCCCAAAAAAATGCTTCCCGCGGCGGAAGGTCCAGCCCCCAACGCGCCTAGAGCACCTCAGTCTGCAATGTAAAAGTGTTTCTTATCGTTGCTGTGACCGATCTTAAACAAAAAGTCAGAACTGCACGAGAATATCGCCTCAAACCACGGGGAGACACCGGCGTGCCACAGATCTGGCTGACCTACGACGAACTGACCGCCTTGATCGACTGCGATCCGGCAGGAGCGCGCGGTGCCGCCCTCGCCATGCGTCTCGACCGCCGCAAGAGCCGCGATGGCCAAACGCGTGTCAAATTGACAGCTTCGCTGATCGAAGCGTTTCTCGACGGCGTGCTGCAGCACCGCCTCGAACAGGAAATCGCGGCCTGCGCCGGCGATTTGCGGGCGATGCGCGAACGCATGACGGCAGCCTCCGTCGTCGCCGCCGCGCCGAATTGGCACTCGGCCGCCGCCGGTTAAGATTACTCGATCACTCGCCGGCTTGGTGTCTTTTCCCCGGATTGGTTACGGTTTGCGTTTATCCTTGGTGTCGGACTGCGGCCCGTTGTCCGATTTGCCGTCGGACGGCTGTCCGCTGTCCGCCGGCGGCTGGCTCTGGCCGTCTCCGCCGCCATAGCCGATCACTTCGACGATGAAGACCGAGGCCTGATCGCGGTTGCCCGAACCGGTCGGCGTTTCGGCCGATTTGGTGCTGGCGCCGGCGGTGTTGGTGCCCGAGGTAAGCGCGGCAACGGGCGGCGCCGCGGCCGTCGGAATGCTGCTGCTCGTGGTGCCCTGCACCTGGGTATTGCTGGCATTGGCGACGACAGGCGCGACGACCACGAGGTTGCCGGACGAGCGCCCGCCGGCCACCCCGAAATCGATCTTGCCGCGCGGCGCCAACAGGAAGACGTCGGACGGCGCCGCAGCGGTCGATGCCTGCAGGGTTCCGATGCCGGCGCCGCTGACGAAGCCGCCGAGATCGACCGACTGGTAGTCGTCGGCGTTGTACTGCACCTGCAGCGGCGGTTGCGAGATTGTGGTCCTGGATCCGCGGCCGGCGTCGAGATCGCCGTTCGAACTCCACATCAGGATGTCGCCGCCCTGGGTGGTGAGAACGCGGCTCGAGTTCACCAGTACGCTACCGTCGGTGAAGGTGTTGATCGCCCCGCCGCCGAGGGTGAGGATGCCGATATCGCGCAACCTGAGATTGGAGTTGGGCTCGGCGGCGAGCGGACCGACCAGGATCGATCCGCCCGGGCCGAAGATCGAGACGGCGCCGCCGAGTTGGGTCTGGATCGTCCCATGCTCCAGATTGAGATCGCCGGTCTTGACGAGCTGGCCGGCGCCGTTCGCCGTGCCGCCGCTGAGCGCGTTCGCCGTGTAGCCGAGGCTCGACGGGAACATGGTGTTGATCACGCGGTAGCCGGGCTGGTACTGCACATTGCCGGCCTGCTGGCTGATGCCGACCGTCTTCAACTCGGCGAAGAACACCTGGTCGACGAAGACATGCTGCAAATCCGCCGGCAAGGCGTTGAAGGCGTTGAATATCGTCGTCGCGTCGGTCGCGCTTGCCGGCTTGCCGATGCGGGCAAGGAAGGCCTGCAACTCGGTAATGTAATTGTGGCTGACATTGGCGGCGTTGGTGGGATCGATATAGGTATTGATCACCGCCTGGTAGTCGGCGCCGAATTTCGTACCGAACAGCACGCCGATGTCGGCGCCCTGGGAGGAGCCGGCCGCGGTCGTCAGCAGCGCGTTGCGCCTCGGATTGCTGGACGGGCCGTAGAGCGCCGCATCATAGAGGCCGACCGAGCCGCCGGAATTGGGGACGTAGATGTCGCCGACCGGCGTCACGCTGGCGTTTCCGACTGAGGCGATGCCCTCCTGGACGCTCGCCTGGCTCGCGATATCGTGGGCGGCCGGGAGGAAGGGACCGATGTCGCCGCCCGCCTGCACCACGAAGAACCCGGGTCCGGCCACCTGCAGCCCGCCGGCATTGTTAAAGCCGGTGTAGGTGATGTTGCGCCCGGCGGTGACTGTGCTGACGTCGGAGGGATTTATGTTCTGCACGATCAGGTTGAGATCGACGATGTCGCGTCCGGCATAGATATTGACCGGCCGGTTGATTTCGATGCGCTGGTATCCTGCAAAAGTGTCGCCATTGAATCTTGGGCCGAAGCGTCCGGTCGCCAGGATATCGCCGCTCGCGGCGTAGATCCGCGCTGTCGTGTCGAGCTGCGCGGCCGCGTCGTTCTGGTGCGCCAGGATCGGGCGGCTGAGCGGATCGTCGTAGCCGTCGTTCGGCTGGAACGGATCGAAAGCGGTATCGATCAGCGCCGGACCAGCAGAGATGAACGGACGAGGGGTAGAGCTAACCGGCAGCACGAGCGTGCTCTTTGGATAGCCGAAGGTCAGGTCGACGTTGCCCTGGGCCAGCAGTTCGAACGTCCCATGATCCGACGGGCTCAACACGATGCCCGGTGTCGGGATCGATACGCCATTTACACCACTCGTCTGGGTGATCTCTGCGATTCCGGTCGTGATCAAGCTGCCGCTCAGGGCGAGCGCCTCGAAACTCGCAGAATACATCGCCGCCGCCGCAGGGACGGCGCCGTTCGAGCCGTCGCTGATCGCAGTCGGGGCCACCGTGATGGTCAGATCCCCAGTCGTTGCCACCAGCCGTACCTTGCTGTCAGGACCGTAAGTGTCCATGTAGAGCGGAAATGTTGTGTTGCCATCACTGAATGGATTCGCGAAGCTTCCATTCTGGGTGTGCAGTTCGGCGGGATTGACCACGCCGGCCGTCATGAGTGATCCGCCCGCCACCAGCGCGATCTGTCCGGTATCGACGGCGAGCAACGGAACGTCGGGAAGCAGCAGCTTGCTCGATGCATATCTGGACACGGTGCCGTTCTGGCCGACTGAGCCTCCTGCCATGATGCTGGCATGGCCGGATCCTTCGTAGAAGGAGCCGCCGAGAATGTCCCGGCCCGCCCGTACGACCATGTTGCCGCTGCCGTAGGCGTGGGTTACCGGCTTGCTGCTCGCCGACAAGCCGCCACTGACGCGGCCGGTGGTGGGCAGCGAGACCGAGACATCGACCAGATCGCGCCCCGCGGTCACCGACGCATTGCCACCGGCACTGAGAATCCCCTGCTGGAAGCTGCCGTACTGGATCCACCAGGCGGTTTGCGACGCGATGTTTGTTCCGAACGGCGTGAACACGCCCGCCCCGAGCAGACTCGCCGCTCCGGCTAAGGCGGTGATAGGCGTGAGTCCTGTATCCGCCATCAGCCACTGTTGATAATACTGCACGGTCTTGTTGCCGCTGCCGCGGTAGCCGACGACATCGCGCTGCGCGTTGACCGCGACGTCGCCGCCCCGTTCCGGGAATGCCGCCGCCGTGGGCGGACCGTAATAAATACCCGATCCACCGGTGCCACCGTTGCCAAAGGCTAGGACCTGAGGTTCGAAGAAGCCATCCGGATTCGAGGCAACGACGCTAGACACGCCGTTGATCGTCTGCAGGCTGTAGTTCGGATCGGGAAGCCTTGCGGTGTTGACGCCGGCCGCGTAGATCACCCCGGGCGCGGTGGTGTCTTGCAGGACCACGTCCAGCGCTGCCGCGATGCTGATGTTGCCGGTGCCGGTCCGCACCATGGTCGGAAGGTTGACGGTGGAATTTTGCAGCGAACCACTATCGACGTTGGGTATCTGTACCAGCGACTGCGTATAAGAGCTGTGCTTGTCGACAATCACGCTGCCGCTGTTGCCTTGTAGCGCGTACGCGAGCGAGACCGTTGCGTTGGGATTGGCACTCGCGGTGTCGGCGCCGGCGGTAAGTCGATAGGACGAGGAAGCCGCCGCAGTCACAGTCACCACATTTGGATTTGGGGCGCTGCAATTGACGGTGCAAACCTGAAGCTGGTTCGGGAAAAGGTCCGCCACAGCCAGATCCTGCGCAGTCGGACTGATGGCATTCGCGGCGGCGCTATAGGGAGCGATCGGAACCGCGCTGCTCGAATAATTGTTAAGGTAGTACGTATACGGGGCATTTTTATCGATCAACCGCGGATCGTTTTGCACGTACGAGTTCACCGCCAAGGCGTAGTTCGGGTCGAGATAATTCCCGAACTGGAAGAAGCCGTCGGAAATCGAGGCGTAGACGTTGATGTTTCCGGCGGCGCGTAGCGTCAGATCGGGGGCCTCCAGGCTACCCCAGGGGGTCGCTAGCCGGTAATTGAAATTGACGTAGCTCTTGGTTGGATCGAAGTACGACTGGCCGGTTGCCGGGTTTGTCTGCAAATTACCCGCCGTTCCCGACGCCAGGTTCCAGTTGTTCGCGACGGTAATGGCCCCGCTGGAGTTCACCAGTTCGATGCCCGGTTGCACGTGCACGACGCCGGAACCGAACTGTGCCACCAGCGGCTGGAGCTTGGTGAAGAGATTGTCGAACCCGTAATTCTTTCCGTTATAGCTCCATGTGCCCTGGGTGGCCTGGACCAGAGTTGTGGCGAAGAATGTCCAGTCCGGCGTATTGCCCGCGAAACTTGCGACGCCGGGAGTGCCCTGTTTGGTCGGATCGAATGCGCTGAAAACGCCGCTTGATGCGAAGGGAATGAAGTTTTGCGTGTCCGGTGTAAACGTGCCGCCCGTCGTAGTGCCCGAGAAACCCGACCCTTGCGAGAAGTTGACGGTCGCGATTCCCCCGCCTCCGAAAAAGGTGGCCGTGGGTGCTGATGAACCGCTGTCGTAGGCGCCGTTGCCTAGGCTCGTGATCTGCACAGAAACCACCTGCAGACGACCGCCTGTGACGGTCGCGGCGAAACTGCCGACGGTCGCGCTTGTCGGCACGCCGGTGTAGCCGCTGCCCGGATTGGTGATGGTAAACGTAAGCTTTCCGTTCGCATCGGTCGATGCTATCCCCGTGGCGGCAACGCCTCCCGGCGGGGTCGGAAAGGTGATCGGAAGGTTTGTTTGATTGGCAGGCAATCCCGGAACCTGCAGCGTAAAGGGCGGAAACGAGATGGGTCTCAGGCCCATGACGGCGGTAGCCGTCGCACCCGAACCTGCCCCGCTATTGCTAACCGTTGCGACGACGGGCACGCCTGTAAAGCCGATGATGGTAGTGATGCCGGAAGGGGAGACCTGCCATCCGCTGACATTGCTCCACGATCCGCTGGTCGCCAGGGTGCCGTCTGCGTTGTACCACCCGGCCGGATCGATCATTCCGTTCCAGCCGAGCTGAGATCCCTCGATGCCGTTGCTACCAGCCTTGGTGTCGAAGGCCACGTAGGCATCGACGGTCAGCGTACGCGCGCCGGTGATCGTGATATTTGCCGGGTCGATGGTCGGAAGTTTTTTGCCGGCGCCGTCGATGGCCCAGATCTTCGCGTCACCATTGCCGTCGCGCGGCGCGCGGAACGTTACCGTCCCGCCGCTCAGCCCGCCCTTCGTGCCGCCGGACACATTGATCTGTGTGCCGGTTTGCAACAGGATATTGCCTTGCGCCGCCCAGGCAATTCCGACGATGACGTCGCCGCCGCGCTCATCGGCGTGGGTTGTGGAGGCGTCGATCACACCGGTGCCCGCCAGCTTGACTTGATTGGCGCCATAGAGCCCGACCTGTCCTCCGGCCTGACCGGTACCGTCCAACGTGTTGCCGCCATAGCCGCTGGCGTCGACGGTGCCTTCGACGATGACCTGGCCGAACTGTTTTGTCCGGTCGGTCCCGTCCCAACCTGTGTCATCGGCCGTCAGCGTGATCGCGTTGGCCTTGAGCGTGTGCCCTTGCAACAGCTCGAGGTTGCCGGTGCGGGTGTGGATGTCGATCGCGCCCGTCAATCCGCCGAGCAGCAGATTGTCCGCGAACGCCGTGAGATCGGCCGGGCCCTTGATGTTGAGCTTGAAGCGGCCGCCGAGGCCGGGGCCACCGGCACCGAGCAAGGTTCCCGCGAGAGACGCGGTGCCGTTTGTCGCGGTAACATCGATCTCGCCGCCATAGCCGAACCCGTTCACCGGCTGCGCCACATCGATGACACTGCTCGCATCGGCGGTGACATTGCCGGCGTCGGCCTGCAGCACGACCTTGCCTCCGGCCACAAAGGTATTGACATCGACCAGGGTCTTTATGGCGCCGCCGGCGGCGATATAGGCGCCCGGCCCGAGCGTCACGTCGCCCGACGTCGCCTCCAGCGTGACCGTGCCGGCCTGCGCCTGGATGGTGTTGCCGATGGTGATGCTGGCTCCCGTGAGCGCAAAATTGCCGCCAATCTCGGAACTGTCGAGCGGACGAGTCACCGGCCCGCTGCGAGCCACGCTGTCAGCCACCGTGATGTTGCCGAGCGTCGTGACCGTGAATGAGCCGGAGCCGGTCGCGGTCGCGCCCGCAACAAGGATATTTGGTGTGGTGACGTTGACGTTGACGACGTCGGCATTTGCGCCGAGCGTCAGTGTGCCGGGACCCGCGACCAGCACGCGGTCGCTGGCATTCAAGTTCACCTGGCTGTAGCCCAATATCGTCTGGGTGCCGCCACCGAGGACAATGTCCGGGGCCACGATGTTGAGGCCGAACGCGCCACCGCTCGATGGCGCGGCGGCTGCGGCGCTGGCCGCGCCGGTATTGACCAGCGTGAGCGTGCCGCTATCGAGTGAAAGATAGGCGTTATCCCCGCCCGCCGCCCGGACCACCGCGGCGGCGTCCAGCGTGAGACTCGCAACGCTTGGGCCGGGGTTGAAAACGCCGTAAACCGTGATGATGCCGGACAGCGCCTTGAGGGACAGCGCCCCGACATCGTGGAATTGCTGGTCGTACAGCGCCAGGCTCTTGTCGGTCACGGGCGTGGGCGAGCCAACACCGATGGTGCGCGCGGTCAGGTTGAGCTGACCGAGATGCAGGTCACTGCTGTTGATCGCGATGGAATCGGTCGACGCGGTCGCCTGCAGGGTCAGCGCCTTTGTGGTGATGTTCGCACCGGGATCGATCGAGACCCGGCCGGCATCGGTGGGCAGTATGGCTGAGCCGGTCACCGCGCCCGGCACCGCGCCTGACAGCTTCGGATCGGAGCTCGCGGCAAACTGGATGGTCAATGACGGCGGCGCCATCCCGGTCGGGCCGGACACTTTCAGGCTGGTGTCGTTGGTCGCGACGAACAGCCCGCCGAGCCCGGGCTGGCTCGTTTGATAGGCATATTGCTGCAGGGTCGCCAGGTTGCCGGCGGAGATCGAGCCGACGTGATTATAAAGGCTACCGTCGGGGTTGGTCACGAAGCTGCCATCGGCGTTCTTGGCGAAATAGTTCAGCTTCGAGATATCCACCCCGGTGATGACCGTGCCGCTCGCATCGAGCGTGCCGCCGAGCGCCGCCGCGACGTTCTGCGCCGTTATGGAGCCGTTGGGATTCGGAGCCGCGAAGTAGTAGTTGCGGCCGGGCCCGTCGTTCACCGTGCCGGTGGTCGCGATGACGCTGCCTGCCGCGATCGTCACCGTTCCGCTGTTCGGCGCCGGCGCGAAGATTTGCGTTTCGATGTAAACGTTCTTGGTGGTGACCTGCGCGGTCACGGGATCGGTGTACGATACCGTCAGGGTCTGGGGAACCGATTGCCATGTGCCCACGGTCTTGGCGACCAGCAGGATTTCCGGCGCCGCAAACGTCGCGCCGCGGGTGTCGACCAGGACGTTGGTCGCACCGGGCGTGATTAGCGTGCCGGTGGTGGTGTCGGTGCGCAGGCCGCCGATCAGAATGCTCTCGAAGCCGGTGAGCTGGGTGAGGTCGAGGCCGACATAGCCGGCCGGGATGTCGTTGCCGGCAAACTGGGCGTGGCTTACCACCGCAAGCTCGGGCGCGCTGATGTCGAGCTCGCCGCCGCGTCCGAGGTTGCCGAAACTGTCCCGCCCCGGCTGCGTCAGGGCGGTGCCTTCGAGCAGGATCGACTGCTGGGCGATGACCGCGAGCCGCCCGGCGTCCATCGGCAACCGCGGGGTTGTGACGCCCTTCTTGATCGCCAGTTGGCTGAAGTAGCTGTTGGCGCGGTTGAGGCTGTATTCGCTGTATTGCTGCCAGACCGCGTTGGTCTGCACCGCGAACAGGGTTTGGCCGGAGCTCTGCTTTCCCGGCCCGGTCGATTGCGTCGTGTGGCCGGTGACCTGCACGGTGCCATCCGGCAGCGTGAACCCCGACGGCACGCTGTGCCCGAGATTGTCGCCGACCGTGACCACGCGCATGGCGCCCGGCAGGGTCGCGTAATGTGCGGGATAGAGAGTGTAGGTGCCGGCCGGGATGCCGCCGCCGCCGTCGAGGGTGATCTGGGTGCCGACCAGCGGATCGGTGTCGCCGGTAACGGTTTTTCCGCCATCCGTGCTGCGCGCGGTGGTGAATTGAATGTCGAAGGCCGCGACGGGATCGCTCCGCGTCGGCACCAATGCATAGACCGTTTGTCCCAGCGGCGTCCTGGTCAGCGTGTCGCGCGATCCACCCTTGCCCTGGATCCATTCCGTCGCCTGCAGGTCGCCGCCGCCGCGCAGGTCGATGGTCGAGCCGGCCGCCCGCGTCACATTGGCGCCGGACAGCACGAGGCCCTTCGCGGGCGGCTGCGTCAGCGGATTGAGGTTGGCGTTGTAGTACCAGTTGATGCCGTCCTGGGTGGCGCCATAGGGCACGAGGGTGTCGGCGAGCGTCACCGAGGTCAGGCTGCCGGGTTCGAGGGTGACCGACTGGGTCGTGATCGGCGACACCGTGGTGTCGCTATTGCCGAGCGTGATCTTGCCCAGCGGCGCGAACAGATTGCCGGCCTGGTCGATGGTATTCGCGATCACGGTCAGACTGCCGCCGGCCGATAGCGGGATGGCGGTGTTGCTTCCGGCCGGCGCCGCGAATTTCACATTGCCCGGCGTCGTGATGCTGAAATCGACGGCCGAAACCGGGTAGATCCGCTGCGCTTCGAGAAGGAGATCGCCCTTTGTGTCCAGGGTGCCTTGGAAGGTTGCAGGATAGGAGGTCGAAGCCCCCGTCGTCGGATCGATCGTATTCGAGACTTTCGGGGTGCTGAGGCGGATGTCGCCCGAACTGATCAAATTGGCCTGCGCGAAGCCCGAAAAGCCGGCGCCCTCGACATCGATGGTCTGACCGCTGACGTTCAACGTGCTGTTGCCGGAAACCGTTGTCCCACCGCCGCCGCTGAGCAATACGTACGGTGCATCGAGTGTGACGGTGCTGCCGGTCGTATTCGATGCGATCGCGCCGGTCGCGATGCGGAGCCCATTTGCGACGTTCCAGTTCAGCGAACCCGAGATCGTCAGCGCGCCGAAACCCGCGACTTTGATGTTGTAGGTGCTTCCGGGCAACTCGTTGGTCTGGGGCAGAACGTTGTTCCCGGACAGCCGGTTGTACGCGGGCAGCTCATTGAAGAAGCGGGCAGCGCCGCCTTTGGAACCGACGGTGTAAAGGAAAATATTGTCGAACGGCGCGACTTGATCGGCCGCGAGCCAGATGGAGTTTGGGCTGAATCCTAAGTGGAAGTTGGCCAACGCGCTGTTGACATCGCTGGTATCCTGCCGCAGCGAGATTGTGTTGCCGCCGAGGATGAATGTCCCGTTGTTGGCGCGCGGATCGGCGTGTACCTGGCCGTCGGAACCTATGAACCTGCCGCCAGTAGCGACAAAGCTGCCGCCCCACGCGAACGCGCTCACGTCTGCGCTCACCGTGCCGGCATCGCTCCACGACCACACGGACGAGGTATTCCCTCGACTGCCCTGCACCTGGACCGTTCCGGCGGCGCCGGAGACGTCGACGGTCGCCCCGGCATCGGCAACGACATGACCGCCGGGCGAGCCGTAAGTATAATAGAATTTGTCGTTGCTGGAGTTTGTAGGGTCGAAGAGCGTGAAGACCTGAGCGAGGGCGCCCGCCTCGACCGCGAACGTGCCGCCCGACAGATAAGTTCCGCTGGTGACCGGTCCGCCCGGCATGCCGAAGCGCGAATTGGCGACGAAGGTGCCCGACAGATCAACCAGCGCCTGCGGCCCGAGATGGGTCTTGAGCGCGTTGACGAACACGTTGCCGCCGGGATCGATGATGCTGCCGAGCAACTCGACGCTGTTCGCCGGCACGTTCCGCAACGGATTGCTCACTTGCAGGATCGGGCTGATACCGCCAAAGGTGATGCTGGCCTTCGGGTCGGTTACGATGCTCGAGCCGGTATCGAGCTGGACTTTGCCGGCCACCGTGACGCCGCCTACGATGCCGTCGCCCACCTTGAGGGCAAGGTTAACCGGCTGGCGCTGATCATCCGGAAGCAACGCCAGCGCCGGAACGGTTTGCTGGCCAAGCTTGGTGCCTGTCGCCGTGGCACTGTAATCGAAACCATCCGCCAGGTTTTGCTGCTGCAGCGTCAGGTTCACCCCGGCTGAGACGATGACGTTGGCGGCGGCGCCAGTCCAGTTATCCGGAACGGACTCGATGGTATAGGCGCCGAACCCGCCGCCGGTGAGCAGCGAGACCGGAAGCGTGGTGAGCACGCCCCCGATGCGGATGGCCGACGTCTCGACGGGCTGCAGGGTTCCGCCGATCCGGATCGTGTCGGCGCCGCCAAGCGTCAGGCTGCCATTGCTCTCGAACCCGTAGCCGCGCAGGGTGCCGTCGAGCTCAAGCACGGCGACGGGACCCAATGAGGGGCGTGCGGGAGCACCTGCTGTTGGGTTGGCTGGATCACTCCAATCCGGCCCTTGATAGAGCATCAAGGAGATGCTGCCGGCTTTGCCGGCCATGACGCCCGTCGAAACAGTCTTCGGCTTGCCTTGCGGCGAGATGTAGCCGCCGCTCGAGACATCGAGCAAACTCCCCGCGGCGAGCTTGATGCTGCCGGTCCTGTCCACGTTATTGCCGCCGCTGTCCTTGTTCGTCGTGATCGAGATGGTGCCGCCATTGATGAAGCCGGGGCCGGTCGCGTCGGTTCCGAATCGGCCGGTGTCGTTGACGAAGCGGCCGCTGACATCGAGCGTGCCTTCGACATAAATGTTCGCGGCAATGACGTTGCCCGATTGATCGGTCGGCGCCTTGAAAAGTGCCGCAAGAGTCTTGCTATTAGTTATTGTATTGCGGTCGGTCACCAGATTGATCGCGCCGCCCGCGGCCGAGACCGTTCCGGCGATATCGATCGCACCGCCCGTGGTGACGGAGAAGCTGCCGCCGGGCGCGAGATTGAGCGTGTTGCCGCTCGAGACCACGAGATCGTTGGCCGTGATGCTGAGCGCGCTCAGCCCGTAGCCCGACAGCGTATCGGCCGACAGCGTGGTCGTCACCGGGCTTTGGCTGGTGAAGTTCGTCGACGGCGATGTCCCTATCACCACGCTCGACGGCGTGACCACCGTCAGCGATCCCTGCGCCGGCAACTGACCGGACGCGATCTGCCGCTTGCCGGCGGGCGAGCCGAAATACACCGTTCCATCCAGCGACGGGGTGACCGTATTGACCGTGATGGCGCCGGCGTTTTGGCCGTCGGTGTAGCCGGGCGAGAAGGTCTGCGTCCCCAGCGACCAGGTTTCCGTCACGTTCCAGTGCGCATGGTTGGCGGTGAACTGGCCGGCTATTCCGACATAGATCATGTTCGGATCGGCGGTCTCCATGTCGTGGATGCGGCCGTCGATGCCGAACAGGCGTGTGATATTCACCAGCCCGGGCAGAAAGTTGACGCTGCCGCCGGCCACGTTGATCACCGAGCCGGCCGTCCGGACATTGGAGCCGCTGTTGCTGGCGTTCAGGTCGGTCGAAAGGCTCACACTGCCCCCGACGGTCATCAACTGGAAGATGCTGCGGCCGACATTCGCCACGGCGCCGCTCGCGTCCGCGAGCGGCGTGCCGACCCAGCTGGTGCCATCGCTGCGCGTGCCGGAGGCGCGGATGTCGATCCACAGCGTCTGGCCATACACCACGCCATTTCCGTCAGCTCCCACGCTGGCGAACGGCGGCCGCTGCAGCGGCATGTCGGCGAATTCCGCGCGTGGCTGGAACGAGATGAAATTGTAGGTCGCCGGCAGCTCGACGTTCTGCAGGCCGGCGACGTCGACGGTCGCGCCGGGCGCGAGCAGGACCGTCTCCGGCAACTGGTGGGTGTTGGAGAGAATAATGTCTACATTTGCGCCTTGGGCGAAGAGGTCCGCGGCGGCTTGTTGGTAAACCCCAGCGGTGTTCCTGCCCAAGTTGATCGCACGGAGCACCACCTGCGCCGACGGCGCCGAAACGAGCCCACTCGATCCGACGGTGACGGTGCTCTGGGCGCTCATCTCGATATAGGCCGGCAGGAACGCCTGCACGGTGCTGCCTGCACTCCCCCCGCTCGCCAGCGTGCTGCCGTCGTCGTACGGAAGGCTGCTGACGACTCCGTTCATGTCGACGCTGGTCGCCGCGCGCAGCAGCACCATGCTGTTGCGGCCGATGCTGGTATCGACCGAGATCACGCCGCGGACCGCGCTGCCGCTGGCATCCGTGACGATGCTGCTGTTCGGATCGGTGGCGTCGGTGTGCAGGCTGTCGATCGAAATCCTGTCGCCGTTCATCAGGACAATGCCGCGCGGCGCCGAGATCAGGCCCTCGTGGGTGACCACGCCGGTCCCCGGCAGATAAGCACTGCCGTTCGGGTAGCCGATCGGAGCGCTGCCGACGCCATAGGACGATCCGAACTGGGAAATCCGGAACTCGGTGCCGCGGAACTGGAGCGCGTTCCCCGAACTATCCGTGCCCAGCACGGCGGTCGGCAGCACCGAATAGCCGTTCGGAATAAGGTCGATCGTCCGCGCCGCCACCAGGCCGACTTCGCCGGCGGGGACCGTGATCGCCCCCGCATTGATGACGTTCGCGCCGAACAGATAGACGTAGCCGGGTGCATCCAGGCCCACGACGCTGGTGGTGATGGAAGCGCCGGGCTGCACCGTGATCGCGCCACCGATCACAGTTGTGTTCGCTCCACCGGCGGGGTCGAAGATCGAGAACGAGTTGGTGTTGGCGATGCCGGTGTTGAGGAAAAACTGGTCGCGCTGGCCCTGGTCGAAGCCGAGTTGGCCGACGTCGAGCGTCGATGCGACCAGCGCGTGGGTGTTGATCTGCGATCCGGCGCCGAAAATAATGCCGTTGCGGTTGATGACGTAGATCGCGCCGAGCGCGTTGACGTGCCCGAGGATCTGGCTCGGAGCGAGCAACGGGTCCGTCACCCGGTTCAACGCGATCCAGTCGGATGAAGACTGATGAAAATTGAGCGTGGTGTTGGCGCCGACGTTGAACGTATTCCAGTTCAGGATGGCCTTCGGCTGATTTTGGGTGATGTCGACCGTGACGCTGGAGCCGCTGGTCGTTTGCGTCGGCAGACTGGCGCCGCGCCACAATGTCGGGGTCGCCGTAGCCAGGTCCGCCTCGATCCCGGCCAAGGGATCGCTGGCGGTGCCGCCCGACGGCACCAGGCCGCCGGTGGTCAGCCCATTGGGAACCGATGACGATCCGGCCTGCGCCGCCGCCGCGGCTTGCTGCTGGGCGTTGCGCATCGCCGCCAGCGCCGCCGCCGCGCGGGACAGCGAGGCCTGCGCCTGCGCCGCTGCGCCCGCCGCCTGCTGGGCCGCCGCCGTGGCCGCCTGCTGCGCGAGCACCGTCGCCGCGACCGTGCCGCTGGAGTTGATGCCGCGCGCCTCGCTCGGACCGCCGGCCACGAGCAGCGCCAACAGGCTCACGCTGCCGAGCAGCGCCGCATCAAGGGTGCGGCGCAATCCGATCGGGCGAACATTTGGACGAACAGGGGTTTTTTCGGTACAGGCCACGGCGCGAACGGCTCCTCATGGTCAGTCCCGACAAGCCGAGCGACCTCATAACGAGAAGCGGCCCGGACGGCCGCAATCCCGCGCCGCATTTACCGTTTATTTACTATCATTAGTATGTCAGATTTGTATCGCGCTGCATGTTATGGCTGTGCGCGTGTTCCCGCAGGCATGGCAGCAGCTGCCTCGGCTTGCGCGCGCTCTGATCGCGTAACCCGCAACCCAGAGGTCAACACCCAGGCCATCTCTATGTTAGTATTGTCGTATTTATGTTATTCTACGTTACTCGATACCGCCGGATTCAGCAGGGCCTCGAATTTTCCCGAAACCGGCGGGATCGGTGCCCAGGCGGGCAGCCGCTATCACAGGCCAGAATTCTTGTGGAAAACCAAGCCTTAGCTCTTGATGGCGAGCCAAGCCTTTTGGAACGGATTGACCTGCGGTTCGGGATTGGCCGGCGGCTGAACGACAAGGGCCGGAGCCACGACCGGTGTTCCCGTCGGACGCGGCGGCGACATTCCGGGTATCGGCTTCGGGTTATTGACGGATGAGGAGGATGCGGCGGGGACCTCATCGGCCACCGCCCCCGTTTTGCCGTTCGCCGACGCAGCCGGCGGCGCGGAACCGGCTTTGTTCATGTCATGACTCGGCAACTCCATGATGGCGATTTGCTTTTCTTTTTCGAGCATCACCTGGCGCGCTTCGACCTTGCGCAGGATCCATCCTTTATGATTCTCGCCGGTTTTCAGGCTCAACGCGGTGTGTTCGGCCGGGATCATGAACAAGCCGATCCCCTCGCCGGTCTCCTCCAAAATGGTCCCGACCAGCGAGAGTTGCGGCTTCTCGGGTTCGGCCGGCTTCGGTGGAGGCGCCGGGGGCGCGGCGGCCGTGGCCGCGACGACCGGCGGCGGCGGACGTCGCGATGACGAGAACACCGGACGCTCGCGGGTCGCGGCCAAACTTGCGAGCGGGATCGTCCACAGCGGATTGCCGCTCGGCGCACGTTCGTCGGTCGGGGTCGCGGCCGGCGCGGCGAGCCCCGAAATGGCGCTGTTCGCTTTCGCTGCCGGCATGTCCTGGAGTTGAGCGACGACCAAGGGACCCGTCGAGGGACCGGTCAAGATCTGCGCCTTGGCATCGCCAAACACGAACAAGCCGATCACGAACCAGCCGATGAGAGGAACAACGGGGCGGCGCATCACGATGACCCCAGCTGGTTGCCGCGATCGTGCGGTTCGGCTGGACGAAGACAGGTCTTGTGGAAGACGTGCGTCATAGCACCGTTCGTACAGCACGATCATCTGATCAATCAACTCTATATATAGAGAGATATTCTTTTCGGGAACGGATACGCCGGCTACGCATGAACGGCCCAACTCTCCGGTGAGCTGTTACTAACGCCCATTGTTGTTGGTAATATGACCTCCATCTTTCTCAGTGTTCGTTGGCAATCGCGAGCGCACCGGCGGTTCGCATGGCCGCGCCGGCCAGTCACCAAACGGTCAAACACCGATGTTAGAGCGTGCGCGGGCCGTATCACATTGGTTTCGTGCCGGATCGTGACGACCAGGCGGCGGATGGGTGTGTTATCGTGCGTCAATCGTTGCGGGTTTGGTGCGAGCACGTCACGCCGAGAGCTAAGACATAAAACATCATGTGCCTCGCGGTCGTCATACTGACGCACAATGAAGAGCGGCACATCGCGCGCGCCCTCGCCTCGGTTGCCGGCATCGCACGCGAAGTGTTCGTCGTCGACAGCTTCTCCACCGACCGAACCGTCGAGCTTGCACAGGCTCAGGGCGCGATTGTGCTGCAGCGCCAATTCGTCAATTACGCCAAGCAATTCCAGTGGGCGCTCGACAACGCGCCGATTTCGGCTGAATGGATCATGCGGCTCGATGCCGACGAGGTGATCGAACCCGATTTGGCGGAGCGGATCCGCGACGAACTGCCCACCCTCCCCGACCAGGTCGCCGGCGTCAACCTCAAGCGCAAGCACATCTTCCTCGGCCGCTGGATTCGTCACGGCGGCCGCTATCCGCTCGTGCTTCTGCGCATCTGGCGCCGCGGCCGCGGCCGCATCGAGGACCGCTGGATGGATGAGCACATTATATTGTCGGGCGGCGGCACCGTGACCTTCGACGGCGGATTCGCCGACCACAATCTCAAGGATCTCACCTTCTTCACCGACAAGCACAACAAATATGCGACGCGCGAGGCGATCGACGTCATCAATCAGCGGCGTCGCCTGTTTCGCCGCGACGTCGACCTGGTGACGGAGGAAGGCTCGCGGCAGGCGGCCATCAAGCGCTGGATCAAGGAGAAACTCTACAACCGCATTCCCTATCAGCTCAGCACGCCGGCCTATTTCCTGTTTCGCCTGATCTTCCAGCTCGGATTTCTCGACGGCAAGGAGGGCCTCGTCTATCACGGGTTGCAGGGCCTCTGGTATCGGTTTCTCGTCGGCGCGAAAGTGCAAGAGCTCGAGCTCGCCATCGCTGATATCGACGATCCCCATTTGATCTGCGCCGAACTCCGCCGGCTCACTGGTCTGGCGATCGAGCCTTGACGGGTCACAGCAAGCGGCCGGCCGTTGTGCAAACTTCCCACACGCAGCAGGCTGGAGACAGGTCACATGTTCCGCAGAGCCCTCTTGTCATTGATCACGGCGCTGCTCGTCTCGGTCGGCCCTGCGGCGGCGCAGCCGACGGTGTTCTGGTTCAACGATCCCGTCGGTCCCGATGAAACCATCCTCGTCACCGGCGCCGATCTCGACGCCGTCACGGCCGTCACCTTTGCCCGCCTCCCCGACGCCGGCGCACCTGCGGCAGCGCCCGCGGAAACCTCCGCACCGATCCTGCAGCCCAACCCGCAGTCGCTGAAAGTCGTGGTGCCGGCGGATTTCACGCCGGGGATCTTCCGCGTCACGCTGCATTACGCGGAGGGATCGGCAACCATCGCCGTCAACCTGCCGACGGTCTATTGGGCGCAGGGTAGCCTCGGCGAAGCCGTAACACCGGGCGGCTGGGTACAAATCTTCGGTCGCAACATCGTCCGCAGCCCGGACCGCGCGCATCTCACGCTCGTCCCGGACAAGACCGGCGCGGCGGTAACCGCGAGCTTGAGCGACGGCGGCATGTGGCGCGCAAAATTCCGGATTCCCGATTCTGCGCCGCCCGGCGCCTACCATTTGCGGCTGTCCAACGGCGACGGCGGCGACGGCGAATGGGTCGATGCCGGTCACCTTGAGATTCATGCGAGCACGGCGGCGGCGCCCGCAAGCTTCGATGTGCGCGCCTACGGGGCCAACGGCGACGGCAAAACCGACAGCACACAGGCATTCAGGAAGACGATCGAAGCGGCGAACAGCGGCGGCGGCGGAACCGTCTACATCTCGCGTGGCCGCTATCTGCTGTCGGAGGGACTGGTGATTCCGCCCGGAGTAACGCTCCGGGGCGAACGCACCGACCTCGTCAACCTGGTCTGGCCGGACTTCGCCAATCCTCCGGATTCGCTGATCAAGGGAACGTCGCGCTTCACGATCGAGGATTTGACGATCTACGCGTCCAATCATCTGCACATCGTGTCCGGCGGCTTTGCGCAGGGAGATTTCCCGGCGCCGAATGCATCCGATATTTCCGTGCGGCGGGTCCGTATTCGCGCATCGGCCTTTCGCGGTCTGATGGATCCGGAGCAAACCTACCGGCGCATGGCGGACCTGCACCGCATGTTTCCCCAATCGGCCCCGGTGTCCATACGGCTGAGCGGAGATCGTCTCGAAGTCATCGATTGCGACGTCGTCGGATCCGGCAGCTCGCTGCTGCTGTTCAAGGCGAGCAATGCCGTCGTCTCGGGCAACAGTCTGGGCAACGGGCGAAACGGCAACTACGCCATCATGGGATCGCGCCAGGTCATCTTCGAAAATAATCTCGTCACCGCCGTCGACCTGCAAGCGACCGGCGGAGCCATCTCCACCGTGTCGAACTGGGTCAGCGCATCCGAGAACGTGTACGCCGGCGGCAATATCATCAAGGGCATCTATGGCTGGGACCGCGAGGCCATGACCACCGACGGCCCCGGCGGCTTCTATTTCGGCCACGCCGAGAGCACGGCTCCCGGCGGGCTGTCGCTGACCGACGACTGGAAAGGAACTCCGGTCAGCCCGAACTGGGCGGGCGCGCTCGTGATGGTGGTCGGCGGCCGCGGCGCCGGCCAATATGCCCGCGTCCGCGAACTGCAAAAGGCCGCCGATGGTTCCCGGAATTCGATATCGCTCGACCGAACGCTCGCTGTCCCCCTCGATGCATCGTCGCTGGTCACCATCGTTCAGGCGCAACAAAACTATCTGATCATCGACAATTCGTTCGAAGACACCGGCGTCGCAGCCCAGAGTTTCGGGACTGCAATTGGCCATGTCATTGCCGGCAATCGCGCCACGCGGAGCAGCGGCTTCTATGCGATCGGTCTGTCCTACGGCCATCTTCAGCCGAGCTGGCAGGTTCAGTTGCTCGACAACCGCATCATCGAAGGCAATGTGTACCGCGCCGGACCGCCGCGCGAGGCGCTGTCCGGAGAAGCCGCGGTCGGCGTTCACGCCTACCAGACCGAGGCCAAGCCAGGCGGACCGCCGCTGGCGCGGGCGATCATCATCCGCGGCAACCAGCTCGAGCAGGACGCGCATATCGAGCTGAAAGGATTTTCGCAGGCCTCGCCCGGCATTCGCGACGTCGTCGTCGAAGCCAATAGCATCGGCCCATCGCGGGTGGGGCTGCAGGTCGACGGCGGCGTCGCGTCGCTGCTCGCGCGTCGCAACACGATCAAGCCGCGCATTGGGCGATAGTCAGCCGCCGCTCAATGCTCTCATCAATTCAGTTTGGCTGACGCGGCCCGCATCAAAACTGAAAATAGATGAACTCGGCGTGACCGAAAACGCCGAACAGCATGATGTAATAGACCAGCGCAAGGCCGGCGCCGGTCGACAGCCAGCGCATCCGCCCGAGTTCTTCCAGCCGCTGCGGCCAAAACGCCAGATGGAGATCGACGACGAGCAGCACGACGAGCGAGATGACGACCATCATCAGTTCGACGCTCGCCAGGTTGAGCATCTTGAACGTGAAGTAGGAGACGCCGCCGAGGTGGCCGATGCTTCGCAGCGCCTCGAGCGCGTCGGTAATGCTCGGCGACCGGAAGAAGACCCAACCGACCAGCACCACCGTCATCATCCAGATCCAGCCGAGCAGCCGGCGCGCCGGCGCGGCAAGCCAGGTCTCGGGTCGGGTCAGCTTCAGCACCGCGCGCTCGATCACCAGCGAGATGCCGTGCAGCGCGCCCCAGGTGGCGAAGGTCCACGCCGCGCCGTGCCAGATGCCGCTGACGACGAACACGATGATGAGGTTGCGCGCGACCATCCCCTCGCTGCCGCGGCTGCCGCCGAGAGGAATAAAGAGATAGTCGCGGAACCAGGTCGACAACGAGATGTGCCAGCGGTGCCAGAATTCCGCCAGGCTGGTGGCGAAATAAGGCTGGCGGAAATTGATCATGAGTTCGAAACCCATGATCCGCGCGGTGCCGCGCGCGACGTCCGAGTACCCGGAAAAATCGCAATAGATCTGGATCGCGAACAGCACCGCGGCGACGAGCTGATAGGTGCCGGGGTAATCCGCCGGGCTCGCGTAGATCCCGGAGATCGCGGGCGCCACCGCGTCGGCGATGCACATCTTCTTGAAGAGACCGTAGCCGACCAGGAACAATCCCGACGTGACATTGTCGTAGGTCAGCCGATGCGTGGTCCGGAACTGCGGCAACATGTGCGCCGCCCGCTCGATCGGGCCGGCGATCAGCTGCGGAAAGAAGCTGACATATTGCGCATAGGTGAGGAAGTCGCGCTCCGCCTCGACCCGGCGATGGTAGACGTCGAGCGTATAGCCGATCGACTGAAAAGTGTAGAACGAGATGCCGAGCGGCAGCACCAGGCCGAGGGCGTGGTGCGGCAGGGCGTAGCCGAGCAGGCCGGCGACGCCGACGACGTTCGTGATCATGAAGTCGAGATATTTGACGGTGCCGAGGATGCCGAGATTGATCGCCAATGCGGTCAGCATCGCCGCCTTTCGCGCCGTCTCGTTACGGGCGCGCGCCATGATGAGCGCCGTCGTGTAGTCGACCACCGTCGTCAGCGCCAGCAGGATGGCGAAAGACGGCCGCCAGCTCATGTAGAAGACGTAGCTCGCGATCAGCAGGATGTACGGCTGCAAGCGCGCCGGCGCTGCAAAGAACACCACCAGGAACGTGACGAAGAACAGCGCGAACTCGAAGGAGTTGAACAGCATGTTCAGAACGCCCGGTGCTTTTGCAGGAGCGCTGCGAGATCCGCGGTATAGACCAGCCGGGCCGGCGGATTGAGATGCACCGGATCGGCGAAGGAGTGGGTTGGATACGTCCAGTAATCGGGCCCGATCAGGCGAACCCGCGGCGAGGTCGAGATCACCGTGTCGCGATCGGCGTCTGCGGACGGTGCGGGAGCGAACTCGCCGCTGCGGCGATAGGACGGCACCAGCAGCACCTGAAACCCATATTGGGTCGCAAGCTGCATCAACCGGTCGCGCGCCAGCGAATGTGCCGGCCACTGTCTCACCTCGATCCGATCGGGACGATCCGTCGGTATCGTGAACCCGTCCGGCAGCTCGTCATTCAGGAAATGGCTCTGCCACCTGATGAAGTACCAGCCGCGATTTTCGACCATGAGATCGAGCTGGCTCTTCGCATAACGAATGCCCGCGACAAAATTGAAGCGGTTGTTGTACGCAAAAAGCACGAGGTCGCGCAAAATGGCCCGAAACGGCAACAGCGTGTTGATAATACGGTTGTCGTCATAAAGAATGGCGAGCGGCGGGGCCGTCTCGGCCTTGGCGTCCCACGGCAAGGTGACGAGAACATGGGTCGGAATGTTTCCGGCCGCCAATGCTGCCTCCAGCAGAGGCACAAAATGCTCATCGCCGGGCAAGCCCAGATTGTACGATCGCACGCCCGGTCCGAATGCCGCGTCGAATTGGCTGGGGTCGAAGCCGCTGACGACTTTGCTGTTGCCGAACACCATGATGCGGGTGCGGTCGCCCGGCGCGAACATCGGTTGGCCGGCGAGCCGATCGAATTTCGCCGCGTTGATCGCGAGCGCCCCGGACTGAACCAGCGGCAGCGCGGCGTGAACAACGTACAGCAACAGCCAACAGACGGAGAACAGCCCGACGAAAACCGCGGTCGGCCGGCGCCAGTCTGCGCTCCCGGTCACGACCTTTGCCTCGCCGCGGGCCGCCGGCCTATCCGAACCGATCTCTGTGAACACCACTGCCCGCTTGCCTCTAGATACCGCAGGTCGCCGACGGTTTGTTTTCAAACACGCTGAGGCGTGTCGATCTTGCGGCCGCGCAGCCGTTAACGGTCCCTAGCAAGCGAATGTAACAGTTGAATGATATGTTACGGACGATGTGACGGAGGGTTCCGCCTCGTGCCATCGGCCGTCCTGGTGACCGTTTCGGATGCATCGGCAATCTCGCCACTGCCCGGCTGGATCGATCGGCAGGCCAGGCGTCCGATTCACAACCAAAGTCGGCGTCATTGGTTCGTCAAGAAAGGTTAACACTAACATGATCCATAACATTTGCTGGATCGCGCGCCGCTTCGGGAACGCGAAAATTCAGGGGCGACGCAGCCCTCATTGAATGTTCTCAACGGCCAGCAAAGACGGCATGAACGATGAACCGCTGAGGGGCATTTTTCGCGCACGCGACAAAAAGAGGGACCGCGCCGATGCCGATTCTCACCCCGCTGGTTAGCTTCAACGCAGTCTCCGGCGCCGATCCCGTTTCGGCCATCTCCGCAGCGACGCTCGATACACCGCCGCCGATTCTGGAGATCACATCGTTCGGGAAGGATTTCTACTCTTCGACAACAACAATAATCGGCACGATCGACCTCGCCGACGCGGGCGAGACAATATCGCTCTATGCCGATGGGACGCTGATCGCGACGACCATCTCGGATGCCAGCGGCAACTGGAAGTTTAGAAGCGTGTCGCTTCCGGTGACCAGCTATATGCCGACCGTGGCGACCGTGACGGCCACGGACGCGGCCGGGATTACCGGCAGCTCCCAATACATCCCCAGCTATACCGGCCCGCTTCCCGCGCCGTTCTTCCCGGGGTCGATCTTGAACGCCGGCGATCGCCAATACGTGCTCGGAATGGTGGACGGGACGGCGGTCGAGAGCGGCGCAGTGCAGGTCATCAATGTCGGCGGCCTGGCCACCGGCACGATGCTGGACGCCGGCGGCACCGAGATCGTCTGGGGTACGGCCTCTGGCACGACGATCAATAGCGGCGGCGAGCAGAACATCTACGCCGGCGGCACCGCCGACGGCACGACGCTGAACGCAGGCGGCATCCAGGTCGATTGGGGCACCGCCACCAACACAACGATCAATGGCGGCCGCCAATATGTCTGGGGCGCGGCGACCGGCACGACGATCTCGTCGGGTGTGCAGTCGATCGGAGCCGGCACCGCCTCTGCCACGACGATCGATAGCGGCGGCGAGCAGGACGATGGCGGCACGGCGACCGGCACGACCATCAACGGCGGCGGCAAGCAGGTCGTCTCCGGCACGGCGGACAATACGACGATCGGCTCCGCCGGGCTGCAGTACGTTTTTGGCAGCGTGACCGGCACGACGGTCAATGACGGCGGCGAGCAGAACATCTATGCGGGGGGGACCGCCGGCGGCACCACATTGAAGTTCAGGGGTATCCAGCTCGATTGGGGCACGGCCACCGACACCACGATCAAGGGCGGCACCCAATATGTCTATGGCACCGCGACCGGCACGACGATCTTGTCGGGTGTGCAATCGATTGGCGCCGGCGGCACCGTCTCCGACACGACGATCGATAGTGGCGCCGAGCAGGACGTTGGCGGCACGGCGACCGGCACGACCATCAACGGCGGCAAACAATTCGTCTATGACACGGCGAACACGACGACGGTCGGCGCTGGCGGGTTCCAGTACGTTTTTGGGGTCGCGACCGGCACGACCGTCAACAGCGGCGGCGAGCAGGACGTCTACTTCTACGGCGCCTTCGGCGGCACCGGAGTGGCCAACGCCGCGACGGTGAACGCGGGCGGAATTCAGCAAGACTGGGGCATCGCGACCCTCACCACGATCGATGGCGGCATCCAGTACGTCAACGCCAACGGCGGCGCGACCATGACGACGATGAATGGCGGCGAGCAGGTCGTCGGCGGCACGGCGAACGGCACGATGATCTCGTCAGGCGTGCAGTACGTTCTATCCGGCGGCACCGCCAACGGCACGACGCTCGATCATGGCGGCACTCAGTTCGACCATGGTACCGCCGACGGCACGGGGATCAATGGCGGCGAGCAGGATGTCTACGGCACCGCTACCGACACGGTGATCTCGTCGGGTGGGCAGATCGTTGAATCCGGCGGCACCGCCAGCGGCACAACGCTGAACGCAGGCAGCACCCAATACGTTTACGTCAATGGCACGGCGGATAACACGACGGTCGGCAACGGCGCGTTCCAGGTCGTTTTTGGGATCGCGACCGGCACCACCGTCAACAGCGGCGGCCAGCAGAGCATCTACGGCGGTTACCCAAACCTGACAGGCTCTGCAACCGGCACGACGTTGAACGTGGGCGGCATTCAGTTCGATTGGCGCACTGCGACCAACACGACGATCGATGGCGGCAAGCAGTACGTCTACGGCACCGCGACCACCACGACGATCAACGCTGGCTACCAGTATGTCATTGGCACTGCCTCTGGCACGACGATCTACAGCGGCCAATCCATTGGTCTAGCCGGCAATGGTGGTGAGCAGGACGTCTATGGCGCGGCGAGCGGCACAACCATCGCCGGCGGAACGCAGCTCGTCTATGGCAAGGCCGACACCACGACGGTCGGCAACACCGGGTTGCAGTCCGTTTTTGGCAGCGCGACCGTCACGACCATCAACAGCGGCGGCGAGCAAAACATCTACGCCGGCGGCCACGGCGACGGCACGACGCTGAACGCAGGCGGCACTCAGATCGACTGGGGCACCGCCACCAACACCTGGATCAATGGCGGCAACCAGTTCGTCTACGGCACCGATGCCAACACGACGGTCTCGTCAGGCGTGCAGTATGTTGGATCCGGCGGCACGACCAATGGCACCACGATCGATAGCGGCGGGAGCGAGCATGCGTTCGGGACCGGCGTGGTCGATGGCGTGACGTTCGGCGGTCCGAACGCGACGCTGATCCTCGACAAGGCGTCCGGGTTCACCGGGGCGATGTCCGGCTTTCAGGCCGGCGACACCATCGACCTTGGCGACATCCTGTTCAACCAACAAGGCACCACGCTCGGCTTCACGGAAAATGCCGGCAACACCGGCGGCACGCTGACCGTGTCGGACGGCTCGCATGTCGCCGCGCTGGCGCTGCTCGGCCAGTACACGGCGTCGAGCTTTGCTCTCACGTCCGACGGACACGGCGGCACCTTCGTCACCGATCCGGCGATTGCAGCCCAGGCCAGCATCGCGGCGCCGCATCATTCGTGACGTGCACTGCTGACGCCTGCATCGCAGTGGCGCGGTTATACATCTCGCGACCATAGGGGCCTATGATATCTTTCGCATCGAACCTCTCGCCCAGTTCACCACCGCGGCGACCGTCCCGGAACCCGGGGTGTAGACTCTGCCAATCAGATTCATAAAGGCGGTGTTGGCCGGGATGACGAACGGGTTAGTCCGGAACACCGCGGAGCCGATGCCGGTCGGCCAGTTGCCGAGGCCGGAAATGTACCCGTCGCGGGTCTGGGAAATGAGGTGACCTTGATTGTCTTCCATGTCAATCGTCAACCCGATCGACGCGATGTTGGATGTGATGTTCCAGTCTGCTTCGACCTCCGCGATCACGGTGTCACCGACCGACCATCCAGAAGCAGGCGAGAAGAGCGCCGGAAACTGGCTGGCGGCCGTCCCGCTGATCGCCATGCTGGTTTTTGTCAGATTGGTATAGCCGCTGTAAGCGGGATTCCCGAAGGCGACGGTCAGGCCCTGCGGATCGCCAAACCATCCAGTCGGTACCGTTCCGGTCCCACCGGACAGCACCGTGCCGCCGATTCCCGCCATCAGGCCATTGGAAAGCAAGTTACCGGTCGGGTTGTTGGTCGGGTCATAGGTGTCGGCAAGCAGCGTGAACCTGTCGTCGCGTGCGGGCACCAAGCCGTTGATGACGGTGGCAAGGCCGGCACCGAACAAATACGCGCCTTGAGGTGAGTCATGGATACCGTCGAGGATGTGGCCGTTACTCTGGTCAACACTCACATTCGCCGCCAAGGCATCTCCCGTCGCCCAATCGATGAACGACGGGTTCACGTCAAAATAAGTGATACCGGAATTGGCCGCGCAGAACGCCTTGATGGCGTTGTTGATGTAACCCTGCTGCGCCTTCTGGGTCGCAGAGAGGGGTGGGATACCGCCGCTTGGTGTCGTCGTCGAGCGGATTGGTACCGCGATGACGAAGATCCCGGCAACTAAGAGCGACTGATAGATGGCCTCCAGATTGGCAATCGTCGTCGCTGGGGGAATCGTCTGTAGCAAGTCATTAATGCCGCCTTCCACGACGCACCAGTCTGGCTTCGCGGCCAAACATTGAGGCAACCAATTCGAGGCAATTTGTGCGGTGGTGTAACCTAACGTCGCAAACACCATGCTTGTGGGCAGGCTGATCCGCGATCCACAGAACCGGCGCAAGAAGGCGGCATAGCCGGTGTCGGTCCAGTCGCCGGCGTTAAGCGCCAGCGCTGTGAGGCTGTCACCCATCACTGCCCCGCGGCTGCCTGCACCCCGAATTGGCGGGCACGAAGGTTGAAAATAAGTGAGAGGCATTAGTTGAGTCTCCATGCATCAATTGTAACTTGAATTGCTCGCGCTCGGTTAAGACAACCCGCTCAAGTTGAATGTTATGTATAACTATCTAGACTAACACTGATGTGACGGCATGGCCTTGTGTGTGACCGAATCGCGTATCGGGACCTCAACGAACCTTTCAACCAAACACGCCATATCTGATAACGCGCCCGCGCATTGCCTGCTTCGATCTCATTCGCTATCACACCGTCTCGTGCTCGTATGCGAACTGCGCGGCGCGATCTAGTCACGCCGTTGATTGGATTGTTTCGCGGGCGGATGACAGCGAGGTGCCATGCTGACCCCTTTCCCGGAGCTCCGCGAAATCCCCGCCTGCGACGTCTGCGTGGTCGGAGCCGGCCCGGTCGGCATCGCCTTGGCGCTGGACTGCGCGCGCCACGGCCTCACGGTATTGCTATTGGAGTCCGGACTGGAACAGCCCGACCGGTTCGCGGCGACCCTCACCGACGGACATGGCGTCGGCGCCACACATGCGCCGCCGGAGCTTGCGATCTGCCGCGGCCTCGGCGGAACGTCGCGCTGGTGGGGCGGACGCTGCGTTCCGTTCGACGATATCGATTTCGCAGAGCGCCCGCATTTGCCGGCCGCGGCGTGGCCGCTTGCGCACGACGAGATCGGCCGATGGTACCCGGCAGCGGCGGCGTTTTTCGGAATCGGGCCGGCGCGTTTTGAATCCCCCGCCACCGCCTGGACCGATATCGGCGACATCCGGTTCGATCAATTGGAGCGGTGGACGCCGGAGATCAACGCCGGCCGGCGGCATCGCGCGCGGCTTGCAGATTCGCACCTCGTCAGGGTCGTGCTCGGAGCGACCGTCACGGCGATAGACCTTACGGATGACGGCCGCCGCGTGGCGAGCTTGACCGTGTCGGACGCCGCGCGAAGCCTCCGTTTTCAGCCGAACCAGGTGGTTCTGGCGTGCGGCGGACTGGAAACGACCCGGATGCTGCTCGCGGTGCAACGCCGGTGGCCGACGGCGCTCGGCGGCCAAAGCGGGCCGCTCGGCCGCGGCTATATGGGACACATCTCCGGCAAGATCGCAAATCTGGTGCTGGCCGATCCGGCTGCGGCGCCGCTTCACGATTTCTTCCTGGACGATGGCGCGTTCGCGCGGCGCCGCTTCACCGTGACGCCGCAGGCGCAACTGCGCGAGCGGTTGCTCAATATCGCGCTGTGGGCCGATAATCCGCCGTTCCATATGCCGGGCCATCGCAACGGCGTCTTGTCGCTGGTCTGGCTCGCGCTCGCGATTGCGCCGATCGGCCGGCGGCTGGTCTCGGAGGGCGTTCGCGTCAGCCATGTCGGACCTCGGCCGCACCGGTGGACGCGGCATGTTTGGAATGTCCTGCGCGCACCGCTGTCGACGGTCCGTGAGATCGCAGCCGTGTTGCATGCGCGGCTATTGTCGTCGCCGCGCAAGCCGGGCTTCCTGGTCAGGAGTTCGGACGGCCGCTACGCCCTGCACTATCTGGCGGAACAGGCGCCCAACGAGGAGTCCCGGGTCGCGCTCTCCGGGCGCAAGGATGCGCTCGGGCTTGCCTTTCTCGACATCGACCTGCGCTATACCGACACGGACGCGCAGTCCGTCCTGGGTGCGCACGAGTTGCTCGATCGATCGCTGCGAGCGGCCGGCCTGGGCTATCTCGAATATATCGAGCCTAACTCCGAGACGCGGATCGCAAGCATCCTGCGGCAGGCGAGTGACGGCTTCCATCAAATCGGGATGACGCGGATGGGGACATCGCCGCAGCAAAGCGTGGTCGATCCGCAGTGCCGGGCTCACGGTATCGAAAACCTCTATGTGGCGTCGAGCTCGGTATTCCCTTCCTCCGGCCACGCCAATCCGACCTTCGCGGCCGTCGCGCTGGCGCTGCGGCTGGCGGCGCATCTTGCGGAAGCAGCACGACGTTCCAGCCTGGAGGCCGCGGCGTGAGACAGGTTCGTGTTGCGCGGCTCGACCGCGATGTTTCCGCCATCGGCTTCGGCTGCGCGTCGCTGGGATCGCGCATCTCGGCCGCGCACGGACGCCGCGCCATCGCTCACGCCCTCGACCTCGGCTTGAGCTGGTTCGACGTGGCGCCGTCCTATGGCGACGGCCAGGCTGAAGCCTTGCTCGGGGAAGCCCTGCGAGGGCGGCGCGACAAGGTCGTGATCTGCACAAAGTTCGGCATCGCGCCTGCCGCGGTGTCGCTGCCGGCGCGACTGATCCGGCCGCTGGCGCGGCGGGCCGTCGCGGCGTTTCCGAACTTGCGCCGCGCCGTCAGCGGAGCCCGTCCGATCGGGCGACGGGCCCCGATCGACCCCTCGGCGATCGAAGCCTCGGTGACCCGAAGTCTGCGGCTACTGGGCACGGACTACATCGATGTCCTGGCCGTCCACGAACCGACGCTTGAGGACGTCGCGAATGCCGGCATCTTCGATGTGCTGCGGCGGCTGGTCGAACGCGGGCTGGTCCGGGCCGTCTCGATCGCGGGAGATCCACGGAGTATCGAGGCTGCCGTTCGCGCCCGACATCCGATCGATGTCGCCCAATTTCCCGACACGCCGCTGACCGATGCGGCGGCAGGTTTGCGCAAGAAGCTGCCTGTTCCGGTTCCGACCTTCGTCACACACGGCGTTTTCGGCTCCGGTCTCACCCAGGCGGTTGCCGGCAGGAACGCGCAACAACGGACGCAGATCCTGGCACTGGCGGAGCGCCACGGGATCGACGTCTCGAAGTCGCCCAATGATCTGCTGCTGCGTTTCGCGTTCGCAAACAACCCGGACGGCGTGGTGATCGTCTCGATGTTCGGCCCCGGGCACATCGAACGCAACATCGCCGGTGCAGAACTGCCCCCGGTTCCGGGTCTGGCCGATGCGGTGCGGCAGATTCTTTCGTAAGTCGCGCCAATAAACGCCGAACTGCGCCCGGCGCCTCATGACTGCCCAAAATGATATCACATGATATCAAATGATATTGCCGCCAGTCACGGCGTTGCGGCGGCCCTGCCCCGCCAATAATCCACAACAACGGCATACCCGGGCTCCGCTGTATTAACATTGTTATCTTACCGTCGCACAACGAATGGTATTGATAACATTAAGGGGCGGCGTGCTAAGGGCGTCAGGCTTTGTTTTGGGAATGGTCGCTGCTGATCTTCTGGATCCGCGCGCGCCTCGGACAATCGCGTGACTCTCCCAGCCGAACGAGGGGCCGACGGCCCGGTGTCGTGCTCGCCTCGGCAAAAAGAGGACAATCATGCGGGTCCTGGTGGTTGGAATAAACTACGCCCCCGATCTGATCGGCGTTGCGAAATACACGACCGAGCTGTGCGAAGGGCTTGCCGCCCGCGGCCACGATTTACGGGTCATCACGGCGCCGCCGTACTACCCGGACTGGCGGATTCCGGCGCAATATCGTTCGCGCTGGTATCGGAACGAAACGCTTGGCGACGTCGCCGTCACGCGGGCGCCGATCTACGTGCCCGAGCGGCCGTCCGGCGGCAAGCGGCTGCTGCACCATGCCTCCTACCTGCTATCGATTTCCCTTCCGCTGCTGTCCGCAGTGGCGCTCTGGCGACCGGATATCGTGCTGGCAGTGGCACCGTCCCTGCTCTCGGCTTCGGCCGCCGTATTGGCCGCACGGACGTTCGGCGCCAAGTCCTGGCTGCACATCCAGGATCTCGAAGTCGATGCAGCGTTTGAACTCGGCCTCTTGAAAAACCGCGCGTTGCGCAAGACGATGCTTGGCGTCGAGCGCATGATCCTTGGTGCGTTCGACCGCGTCTCGACGATTTCTCCGCAGATGGTGCAGCGGCTTGAACAGAAGGGCCTGCGAGCCGACCGGCTGCGCGAGCTGCGAAACTGGGTCGACACGTCAGTCATCGTTCCAGGTAGCGAGCAAACCGCATTCCGGACCAGCCTGGGACTGAAGCCGACCGATATCGTGGCGCTCTATTCGGGAACGATGTCGAACAAACAAGGCCTCGAGCTCGTTCTCGAGGCCGCGGCGGCGACCAGGGACGAACACCCCGAGATACATTACGTGCTTTGCGGAAACGGGCCGCACAAGGCAAAGCTTGTGCAAGCGGCCGACGGACAAGGCAACGTGCATTTCATCGATCTGCAGCCTGCGGAGCGGCTTTCGGAACTGCTCAATACCGCTGATATCCATCTGCTCCCGCAACAGGCGCGGGCGGCCGACCTCGTGATGCCGTCCAAGCTTTCGGGCATGCTGGCCTCCGGGCGACCGATCATCGCCATGGCGGACCCCGGGACCGGTATCGCCGACGAAGTCAGCGGAGCTGGCCTGATCGTTCGGCCGGGTGACGCGCGCGCGCTCGCCGATTCGGTGACGGCGCTGGCCGGGAACCACGCTCTACGCGTCCAATTCGGCGTCGCGGCGCGCCTGCGTGCCGAGCAGAAATGGGATCGGCTCGCCATCGTCAGGTCGTTCGAGCACGAGTTCGCACTGCTGTCGGTATCCGGCAAGCTCTCGCGCGAAAGCGTCGCAACCCGTCCGGCCGTTACATCGCCGATCAACGGCGGTCGGATGCAATCGCGCCGGCTGCCGTCCTCGCTGCAAATTTGAGGCGAGAAAGCGAGTTGAACAGGCTTCACGGCCTGCGCCCGCCATAGAAGCGGGAAGCCGGTCGCACAGGCTCCCGCGCCGCTTGCCTCTCTCAGGGATCGCGAAGCTTGCGACCGGGCCGCGCGTTGCGCGCCGGTGACGATTCGGCCTGATCGCGATAATCGCCGGCGTGTTCAACCATACCGACCTCGGGCCTCGGGCCTGGAGCGCGCCCCCGACATTGCCGGGATCGATCGCCGCGCCGTTGTCGATCGCCGCTCTCTTCGCTGCCCCAAAAAAAAAGTGCACCCGGCATAGCCGGGTGCACACGCTTGTAGGTCGATCAGACTAGATGCCGATCAGTAGGCGCCGGCCTTGCCGGTGCAGCCGGTCGAGCTGGCGACAAAGTTCGGACCGTGAACCGGATCCGAGAGGAGCGTGCTGACCTGCTGCAACCACGGGAACGGGATCGTGGCAAAGCCATTCCCGTTCAGGATGTTATGAGCATCCGTGCTGCCGTAGAGGTAGTTGATGAAGGTCCGGAACCAGGTCAACGCGTTGATGCCGTTCGCATGCGGCTGATAGCACTGATACATTTCCAGCCAGGTGAAGCCGGCGATCGCGTATGATCCCGGAAGCGACGGGTTCGGGACCACGCCCTGCAAGCTCCAGGAGAGCGGCAGCAGGATCGTGTTGGAGTCGAAGATCGGAGTAACCGACGACATGGCTGTCTGAGCGCCCGCGAAGGTCGGCGGCTCGAACGTACCCGTGCTGGCGGTGATGTCCCACTGCGACTGCAGGTTCGCGGTCTTCGGAGCACCAGACTTGATCGGCGCCCAGAAGTCCGGCGAAGCGTAACCGACCGAGCCGATTTGGCTCGCGACGGTCGATTCGACACCAGAGCTGCCGGAGGCCTGCACGAAGTGACCAGCGCCAGCAGCAACCGTGTTGCCGCACTGATCCTTGCCGGCAACGAGCGTATCCGGCCAGTTGAGCTGGTTGGCACCGTGCGCCACCGGGAACGGGCAAGCGGAGGCCGCTTTGTCCGTCCACGGGAACGACCACGAGACGACGGTCGCGTCGGATTCGGTGTTCGGCCCGAATTCGAACTGGCACTGGGTCGCCAGCGCGTTCGAGGTCAGGAAGGTGGTACCGCTTCCGTCGGAACGGTGAACGACGGTGATGTTGCCGTTGCCGAGCGAGCTGCCGGTGTTGAGCGCGGTCAGGGTCGGGTTGTTCCACAGCGTGATGTGGCCCGAGAAGATGCCGCACAGCGCGTGGCGGGAGAGGTTCAGGCCGCTGGTGCCGCCCGTCGGAGTGGCGTTGAGGATGTTGAGAGGAGCGCCAGTGCCGTCGGTGCCGTTGAAGCCGATGCCGACCGGGCCGACCAGGGCCGGAATCTGGATCAGATTGCCGAACTTGGCAGGATTGCCCGCCGAAGCCCAGTTAGCCACGTCGGCAGAATTGACGACGTCGTCGCTGCCCGCGAACTGAATGCCGTCGTAACCGGCCTGGCTGGTAACGCCGTCCGTCGAGTCGGTGTAGGGAACGGTGTTGGAGGCGGACGGCACGGTGATCGTGGCGGGGTTGTTGCTCAGCAACGAAGCCTTGCCGTTGCCCGAACCGGTGGGCGCGTAGAAGATAGCGCCGCCGAAGCCGCTGGAATTGAAGCTCGGGCAAGCCGCCGCCTTGGCCTGCGGTCCCGGAAGACCGGCAGAGCCCTGCAACTGGTTGTACAAGCAATCCATCATGCTGCGATAGACTACGGACGGAAACGTCGCGCCCGCGGCGTACGCGAACTGCGCATGCGCAGGCTGGGCAGCGCCGACGCAGGCGACTGCGGCGGATGCCAAAAGATATCCTCTTAAGTTTCTCATATCATAGCTCCTGTTAAAGCATTTCCACCCGGCGCGCCCGCCCACTGGCAAAGCGTTATGGGGTGCGGTGTCGATAACGTAACCATGTGATCGTTTCATCAGCCTTTTGTGAAATAACATTGTGGATGCGAAATCGAGACGCTCTCCGTGAGCCGCGGGCGGCAACCCTCAACCGTATTTTCCCATGCAGCGAATGGACTTGGCCGCACATGTCGCAAACGACGCCACGCCGCAAAATATTTTTTCCATCCGCCCGCCGGCATCGCGCTGCAACGTTACATGTCGATTCGATGTTGCATGATCACATAACGTCACATGGCGATGCGAACGCGGATCGACGCCTCGCTGTCACCGAGATGTCTTCTTGAGTACATACGCGCGTGACGTTCGTTCCGTTTAAACGGCGGACGCCGGCAAACCTCGACAGCTTGCGCTGCTCGACGACAGGAACCGTCGGCATTTCAATCTGAAAGAGCGGCTTGGCCGCACTGCACGTACCAAGGAGGACTTTCTCGTGAACATTTCGCCCGCTTTGCGTCCAGCGACTGAGATCGCTATTCGAGCGGCCGCGGCCGCGGTCTTGTTCGCGGCTGTTCTCGCCACGACCGCACCAGGCATCGCTCAAACGCCGAACCTCGATCCGGTGGTCGCCGTCGTCAACGGAACGCAGATACGCGAGAGCGACGTTCGTTTGGCTGATGAGGACATCGGCAGAAATCTGCCGACGCAGGACCAGGCCCAGCGGCGTGAAGAGGTGATCGGGATGCTGATCGATACGATCATCATGTCGACGGAGGCGACAAAGGAAAAGCTCGGCGATGAAGCCGACCTGCAGCGCCGGATGGCCTATGCGCGCAATCAAGGCTTGATGAACGAGTTGCTTGTGGCGACGGCTCAACGGGCCGCGTCCGACGAAGCCGTACGCAAGACCTATGACGACATCGTGCAGAAGTCGCCGGAAATCGAGGTGCATCTGAGGCAGATTATTTTCAGGGCGGATCCAAAGGACGAGGCGGCGACCAAGGCGGCGGAAGAAAAGGCCAAGATCGCCGCACAGCGAATTGCAAGCGGAGAAGATTTTGCGAAGGTCGCCAAAGAGATGTCCGGAGACCCGATCGCGAAGGAGACAGGTGGGGATTTGAGCTGGCGCAGCCGCAACGAACTGGGCAAGGAATACAATGACGCGCTGTCCCAGATGAAGACCGGAGAAGTTTCTCCGGTTTTCAAGACAGCGTTCGGCGTGCACATCGTCAAGCTCGAGGAGCAACGCACGGTCAATCCGCCGAAATTTGAAGTGATACGCGAGAGGGTCAAGGCGATGGTGATGCGCAATGCGCAGATGGAGATCGTCAAAAAACTGCGCGCCGAGGCAACAATCGAGCGCAAGGACCAGATCGTGCAGCCGGTCCGGGCCGAAAAGCAGGAAGACAGCAAGAACTGACAACAGGCGTTCGCCTCGGACGCCGCTAGGCTCCCGCGGGGTTCATCGCGGGAGCCCTGCCCTCGATCAGTGCGCGGCGCACGATCAGGCCCAATTCGCGTGCGACGCGGGCGACGACCTCGTCCCAGTCGCCCCGACGCGCCTGCCTGAACAGGCGCATGGTCGGGTACCACGGGCTATCGTCGCGATCCAGTAACCAGCGCCAGTCCGGGACATATGGCAGCAGCAGCCAGACCGGTTTTCCGAGCGCTCCGGCGAGGTGAGCGACCGCCGTGTCGACGCTGATAACCAGATCCAGGGCCTCAATCGCGCCGGCCGTATCCGCGAAATCGCCGAGCCGACCCGAAAGATCGGTAACGTCACCGTCGGCCACGGCCCGCAAATCCGCGGCCCGTTCGCCGACCTGCAGGCTGTAGAATTGGACCTGACGATCGCCGAGCAGCGGCAGCAAATGCGCAAACGGGATCGATCGGTTGTGGTCGTTCTCGTGATCGGGATTGCCGGCCCACGCGATACCAACGCGGATTCGGCCGTCGCCGGCGAACTCGCGCCGCCAACCCTCGCCCGAGCCGGGCGGTGCGCAAAGATAGCTCGTGCACGCCGGCATATTGTCGAGCGACGTCGCGAAGATACGAGGCAAGCTCAACAGCGTGCAATGACAATCGAACGGCGGCAGCGGCTCGGCGAGCGTGGTGCGTTGCGCTGCCGCGGACAAGGCTTCGCCGCCGAGGCGCGTTAGCGACGCCGGCAGGTTGAGAATCACGCGGTCGCAGCGCTGCGCAACCAGCGGCGCATAGCGGAGGAACTGAATCGTATCGCCAATACCCTGCTCCGCCTGCAGCAGGATGGTGCCTCCGGCGCGGTGCTCTCCGCTCCAGCGCGGTCCCTCGATCGGAGCCGCGCCACGGGTCGATGCACGCAAGCGCCATTCGTATTTCGTCCAGCCTTCCTCGAATTGGCCCAGCAACAGCAACAGCAGCGCTTCGTCCCGATGCGCCTCGGCGAAATGCGGAGCGGCTGCGACCGCTTGCCGGTAGACTGCCAGCGCCTCGCCGTAATTGCCGAGCGCGCGTAACGATGCCGCCAGGTTCTTCAGGGCATGAATGTGGTTGGGTTGAAGCGCCAATGCGCGACGCTGAGCCGCGGCGGCATCCTCATATCGTCCCAGACAGAACAGCGCCGAGCCGAGATTGATCTCGGCCTCGACCAGCGTTGGCGCCAGCGCAAGAGCTCCTCGAAATGCCGCTTCGGCCAGGGCGTAGTTGCGCGCCGACGCATGGATACTGCCGAGCGCGACATGCGCGGGTGCGAAGCGTGGAGCAACGCGCAGCGCTGTTTGGCACGCGGCAAGCGCCGCTTCGCCATCGCCCGCACGCAGCAGGTGCGTGCCGAGAACGACCCATGCCCGCGCATCGCCCGGCCGCAGCGCGACCGACTGCTGAAGAAATGCGCCCGCCGCCTTCGCGTCTCCCAGTTCGGAGGCGGAGGAACCGAGGATCAGGAGCGCCATCGCATCCTGCCGGTCTTCGGCGAGAACGGTCTTGCAAAGTTCGGCCGCTTCGGAAAAGCGGCCGCTGTTATGAAGACGCTCCGCAGCCGACAACAAGGCGGCTGCGCCGGACGACCGGGCGCCGATACCATGGCTGGTTAACGCCTTGCCGGAATTTTCGTGATGCGCGGCGCGCCTGCGGTCTTTCCGATTCATGGCGACGCCTTCTTGCATAACATATAGGCCGACGAGATACCGTTCTCGCGATACCGTTGGCAACCGATTGTCGCCCGTATATTGTCATCTTTTGATTATCTTTCTGCGATAGCCCGGTCGGCGTAACGACGTCAAATCACAAGAATTGGTGAAGGTGCGAAAGAGCAGGTCGACCGGACCGTGGGCCGCCTGGCGAATTGCCGTCGCGCCGCTGCGCCCTGCTCCCGATACCGAGCGAAGCCGGGCAGCTTTCGCCCATTGGCCGCATATCATAAATATCGGACTGCTGATCGCAGGGCTTGGGGTCGGTCAAGGAGCGATCTTTGCGGTCCAGACCTGGCTGGTGGCAAGAGGGAAGTTCGAGCTGCTCTCCTGGTTCGGGACCCATTATTCGTATGCGATCCTGGGCATCATTCTGACCGACAGCGGTGCGAGCACGATTCTCGCCCGCGAGATGGCGAGGCTGTCGGCCGGCAACGGCACAGCCGACGAGTTCTGGCGAATATTCTGCGAAACCGCTGCATTCAGACTGTTGATGGCGGCGGTGTTGGGGGTCGTGGCTGCGGTCTATGCGATGACCGCTGCGTCTGACGGCTTTTCGCGGTCCTACCTGTTGTGTGCCCTGCCCGGCTTGCTGTTTTGGGCGGGCAATGCGGGCGGTTTGCTTGACGGCCTGAAATTGACCGGCATCAGCGGGATTATCGGCTCGCTCGCCTACGCCGCGTCCGCCCTCGGCCTGGCGCTCGCTTCGAGCGCCTCACCCGAGATGGCCGGATCGATCCTGGGAAGCGCTTTTTCCGGCGGCTATCTCCTGACCGTGCTGGCCCAGTGGACGGTCTTGCGGCGCTACGGTTGGGAGCCGCGGATCGAGAAGGTGACGGCCGCCGGACTGCTTCTGGCGTTCAAGAATGGCGGCGCCATGTTGTTTCAGTTGCTGCCCGGACAGATCATCTTGCGCGCTCAGCTCACGTTGAGCGCGGTATATCTCGGCCCCGAAACCACCGCCGTTTTCACCTACGTCAGACAAATAGTCACCGCGTTGAACATGGTCCTCGGCATCGTCCTCCGCGTCGACTTTCCCGGCCTGGTCCAGAAGGTCACGCGAACCAAGAGGCAGAGCCTCCGGGGGATTCTCGAGGCCCAGAAGACGACGCTTTATTGTGCTGTCGCCTTCACTGCCGGCGCAATCATCGTCTCGTCGTTGTCTTTCATGATGCCGCAAAGCCGCTTTAGCGCGGCGGCCAAGACCCTTTTGACGTTCTCGCCGACGATATTTACCAGTTCGTTTTCCTTGATGATGATTCAGGCCATGGTTGCGCTCGGCGCATACGCCGCGGTTGCAAGAATATCAACCATCAGCGCTGCAGTCGGGATCGCCGTCAGTTGCCTCCTCGTCACGACCGTCGATCTGTACGCTCTGGTGGCCGGAGAATTGGTGACCCACCTGATCGTCTTCGTGCTGATGTATAATGATATGTTGCGTTTGCCGCCGCCGTCGGCCATGCCAAAGTAAGCCGCCAAAAAAATATCGCGCAATTGCCTGCTCGAAAGGGCGGTGTCACCTGAACGACATGCCGGCGAGTTAGCAAGGATGCGATATGACAGGGGCATAACATTATCCACCTCGCCAAATACCTGCTTGCGGCATCCAAACCCGCCTTCTGGCCGGCGCTCGCCAGAGGCGTGATGCCGGGGGTCGAGCATATCAAGGCCCTCGCCTGGGTGGACATCGGGAGCGTGATCGACGTGGGAGCCAACAAGGGTCAGTTTTCCCTTGTGGTCCGCTCGCTTTTCCCCGACGTCGAAATTCACGCATTCGAACCCCTGGAGACCGAATTCGAGAAGTTCAGATCGGTCGTCGTCGGGCCGGTCAAACATTACGCGATGGCGCTCGGCGCGGAGGCAGCCGAGGCGAAATTCTACGTAACATCGAGGGCCGACTCTTCCTCCCTGTTCAAGCCGGGCAAGGATCACGAACAGCTCTATGGGGTCAGTCTGTCTTCATCGAAGACCGTCCCGGTCGTACGCCTGGCCGATGCCATCGACGTCCGAACCCTGGCCGCGCCGGTGCTGATGAAGCTTGATGTGCAAGGCGGCGAACTCGACGTTCTGAAGGGGGCGGCGGAAATACTGCCTTTCATCGACACGATTTACACCGAGGCTTCGTTTGTCAGTTTGTACGAGCATCAGCCTCTGGCAGGCGAGATCATCGGCTTTCTCGCAGAGCACGGGTTTACACTTCGCGGCGTGTTCAACCATTCAGTCGCACCCGAGGTCGGCCCCACGCAGGCGGACTTTCTGTTTGTCAAAGCCGAGTCGAGTGCGAAGGGGCGCCTTCGAATCGCTCTGACGGCAATTCCTCTCACTGATAAGATCCCTGTCGCCAAGGCCACGTCGCATCAATCTTCGTCGCTTCGGTCTTCGGCCAGGTGCCGCACCGCGATTGCTCACGCTTTCCGAAGATTCGCGAACATCGTCTTGCGGGCGCTCGAACTCGCCGATCCGACCGCCGCCCGATGAATTTAGGCAGGCACCGAGACACGATCTTGATCGTGTCTTTCCTGACATGGGGGGTCCTGATGACCTTCCCATTGGTGACCGCCAAGGCAGCCCTCACGGCTGAGAGTCCGGTACTGCTGTATCAACTCTTTGGCGCTGCCCAATACCTGGCCGTAGCTTTCATGGTGCGTCCGTCCGGCGACCTGATCGGCAAGTACGATAATCTTCAGATATCCGTTGTGGTCATCATCTTTTTATCTTTGGGCCTGCAGCTCCATGATGACGCCGCGCTCGTCGCAGTCGGAATCGTCTATACAATCGCGCTGCTGGTTACCATTGTCGCGCTCTCCCTCCTGTTCACCATGCCGACCGATGTCGTAGCGAAGTGCCTGGGCGGCACGGCCGCCGTGTATGTTGCGTTTGGTATATCGGCGATAGCACTATTCGGCTGGCCAGAGGACCGCCACCTGGGTCCAATTCACCCCAATTCCTTTGGCACCATCATGCTTTCGGCATTCATCCTTTCGCAATTCCGCGAAGGCGTCTTTTTCGTGTTGCTGAGAATAATCGCGTTCGTCCTGGCCGCTTCCGTAAGCTCACGTTTTGCGTTGATCGGTTGCCTGCTCGCGTTCTTTGTTTTTGAGATCACCTCGAATCCGTTCAGCTTAAAGCTCCTTCTGTTGTCTGGCCTCGCCGCGGCCGGCTTCGTCGTTTTTCATCACCAAATTGGCGACATTCTCGCACTCGACGATCCAGCTCGAAACGTCAGCTCCGGATTTACCGGGAGAGACGAAGAATGGTTTTCCGCATTCGACTTGATTGCAGAATATCCCTTTGGAATGGGCTTCAAACGACCGCCGTACGAAAACGCGGGACACAACGGATATCTCAAGATCCTTCTGGAGTTCGGGATTATCGGGGGCGGCCTGATCATCGCCGCTGTGCTGAGCATCGTTGTGCGCGCGCTGTTCGAAGCTGCCGCAGGTTTTCGAGACGATAGCCCGCTTCGTCGAATTGCATCGGCCAGAGCCGGCGGCCTCGTGGCGCTGATATTCGCCACGTTCTTCCAGCCACAAATGTTTAACCTTGGAGATGTACACGGCATTACGTTAATGCTGCTGCTCTTTCGTCCCGGACGGGTGTCGGCTCGACAAACGGGGTTCTCTCGTCGGGAGATGCAGCTTTGGAACAGTCCAGCACGAGCACCTCTTTCGTCACCGGGCGATCAAAAGTGATTTCGTTCGGATCACATCAAATCTCGTCGCCAGAATCATGATGAACGCCCTCCCCCCGCGTATAAATCCGAATCCAGGGTGGTGCGAACGCCACACGTCAAGCTCTGTGGCTCGAGCGGGCTTCCGATGAGAATTCTCAAAATACTGTCATCTCTCGATCCCGAGGACGGTGGTCCGGTCAGCGTGTTCAGTGCGGCGGTGGTATCGGTTGTTGCCGCAGGCGCCGATGTTGAATGTCTTACGCTGGATTCGTTCGACAAGGACATCACCAAATTTCCCGATTACGAACGGATGGTGGAGCGCGGCGTCAAGGTACATGCTTTTCGAAGCATTTTTCAGTCATCCCTGTTCCTGCTCCGGTCGGTAAAGACGTTCGACGTGGTGCATGTCGACGGTTGCTGGCACCCGCTGTGCATCATTGCGATCTTTTTCGCCAAGGTGACGGGACGCGCGACGGTCATGACACCGCACGAGTCCCTCACCTACGAGGAATTGCGACGAACGAAATCGACGTTCCGATTAGCCATCAAGCGACTGCTCAGGGGTTATTACCTGGCGCTGATAGATTGCTTCGTGTTTTCCTCAACCCTCGAGTTGAAGGATTCGCTCAGACATTCCAACGCGATTGTCATTCAGCACCCGGTGTTCGACGACACTCAGGCCGCCGTACCTGTTGAGGTGCGCGAGGGATTTTCCGCCCCCGGCCGGATACAGCTCGGGTATCTTGGCCGATTTCATTTCAAGAAGAAGTTGGAGAATATCGTAGGCGCTGCCGTTCGCACCGCGGGCGTCGGACTGGTGGTCGCGGGCAGCGGGCCCAAGGAATACGAAGAAGAGATTCACGCGCTGGCCACGCCGGGTGACCAGGTGACGTGGCGGGGATTTGTCCAAAAGAGCCAGAGGGAAGAGTTCTTTCGAAGCATCGACGTTCTTGTGCTCGCCTCCGAATACGAATGCTTTGGAATGGCGGCGGCCGAAGCGCTGGTACGCGGGATCCCGGTGATCGTGAGCGAAAGGGTCGGGGTGGCGGACGACGTGCGCAAGATGCGGGCAGGATTTGTGGTCGAAGGGGACGTGGAATCGCTGATCAGCGCATTTACCAAGTGTTCCGGTCTGGCTTTGGCACCCTATCGGGAGTTGCAAAAGAATGCCTTGGCGGCAGCCCACCTATATTCTTTTTCGGCTCATGCAACTGCGCAACTCGGCGTTTATGCCGCCCTGCGGACCTAGATCGGCATGAGATTGTCCCAAGTCATAACGCCTATGCCGCAGCCGATCCCACATTGTATAACATTCAGCGCGAACCACCCTGTGGAAACCGATCGGTTTTCGGCCGATGCTACAGAAGTCCGATTGCAGCCGGCGGGGCTGCATTCAGGCGTCACAAAGGATTTACCGGGCGCGAATAGACCGTAAACCTGAGCAGTTGTTGCTATCATTGATGGGGTGTTTCATGTCGACCAAAGCGGCCGTCGCGGGCCTAACCCGAGACTCAACGACAATGGCAACCGATACGGGTAAGGCAAAACAACTTCCGCGTGAACAGGTGCATGCTGCCCCGCTCATCATCAATCTCGGCTGTGGCGTGAAAACCTCGGATCTGTGCATCAACGTCGATTGGTCGATATACATCATTCTCAAGCAGAATCAGTGGCTGCTACCGCTGGTGGCGCCACTTATCGGTCACTACCGGGCCGAACGTGTCAAGGGGATGCGCGGAAAAACGATCTCCCATGATCTCAAGAAAGGAATTCCGTTCCCGACCAACTCTGCCGATGCTGTTTATCACTCCCACCTGATGGAGCACATCGATCGGGACGCCGTCATTGTTTTCCAAAAGGAGATATGTCGCGTCCTCAAGCCAGGCGGGGTACAGCGCCTGTGTATTCCGGACCTCGAACAGTTGGTTTCCGACTATAGCAAATCGTTGGCCGCGGACGACCTGACGCGGGAGGCGTCCCTTCGTCACGACATCCTGGTTGCTGAGATTCTTGAGCAAAGCGTGCGGCGAACGCCAGCGGGGGCAAAGGGACAATCGGCATTGCGAATTTGGCTTGAGAACCTGCTACTGGGCGATGCGAGAAAAAGAGGCGAAACGCACCAATGGATGTGGGACAGGGTCAATGTCCGGGCAGTCTTGATGGATGCGGGATTCACCGATGTCAGCGTTCGTTCCTACGATGTGAGTGACATCGAGGGCTGGCAACAAACAGGACTGGAACGAACCAGCGATGGTCGCGAATACCGACCGAAATCCTTGTATGTAGAATGTAAGAAGCCGACCAACAGCTAGTCGATCGGCGACGCGGACGTCGCGACAGGGCGAAGAATGGCCGCGTCAAAGTCGCGGTCGGTAGCCTGTTTCTTTGCGGAAGAAAAGCGGCGCAAATGCTAGGCAGCAGCCCACCCAATCACCCAACGTCGACCGATCGAATTCACCCCCCCGTCGCGGGCAGCGGAGACTTGCGAGCGGTCAAGCCCGCTATTCCAGGCTCGTTATGTTTAGCGCTTTTTGGCTGGAAGTAGCGTCGGAGATCGAGCGCCGGCTTTTCGACAAAATGCCACGACACCGCCGCAATGGCCGCCGCCGCGGGAACACAGACCAGGATATTGATCCACCATTCGCGCGCCCAAGGGAAGGAGGCCAGCGCTTGCTGAAGGACAAAACCATAGAGGTAAATGCCGTAAGAATAGTCCGCACCTTGCAATATCCGTAGTTTCTTCGGATTGGTGAGCCCAAGGCTGACAGTAAAATAGGCGACAAACGGCGCCACAATGAAGTCGCCAAACGGGATAAGGCCCACGAGCAACGAGGTCACAACGCCCGAAATGACGCAAAGCGAAAGGCTCCAGGGCACCCTGTCCTGATAAAGATAGAGCGAAATGCCGGAAAAAAAGCAGGCAAGGAGAAGTTCACCCGGTAGTCCGCCATGAATGGCAATCAACGCCCACTGCTTTTTGACGATGACCCTGACCGCAAAGTAAGCCACCAGCAAAAGCAGGGTGGCGGCAGGCGCAATCCAATGAGACTTCTTGATGCCTATGACGGCGAGCAGGGCCACCGTGAGGTAGGCTGCGATTTCGTAAGGCACCGTCCAAAGCTGCATATTGACGATGTTCGGATACGGATTGTCGTGAAAGAGCCCGGGCAACAGGTAATGAATATCACCCGTCATATTCAGCAAATAAAGGTAGAAGGCAGGGCTGCTGAAATAGTCCTTGACAGGCAACGTCGACAACAGCGGGCCAATCAATAGTGCGGAGATCAGGACTTCCACGCAGAGTGCGGGATAAATGCGAATGACGCGAAGGCCGAGAAATTGCACCACGGACGTGGTGCGAACCAGACTGCCCGCGACGAGAAACCCGCTCAATGCAAAAAACATCGGCAGGAACATTCCGACCAGGGGCCGATATGGTACCTCCCAAATTGTCGCGCCGGCAGCCTCGCCATAGCTCGTTATGATACTATGCGCAAAGACGATCACAACGGATAGGCTTATTCTGAGATAGTCGAAGCCTGTCGGCCGCCCGCCGTTCAAAGCCAACTTTTCGCTTAAGCTCATCTTACTCATTTAAAGAGACCCCCAATTCAATAGACCGTTCGGGCAGCGCCCCAGCATTCCGGGCTTCGCGCCAACTCGGGCGCAGAGGTCCGTGACCCCTCCTCCTCCGAACGCCAGGCACCTAACGTCAAGCACCTGGAGCGAACGTAGCTCCTCCGACAATAGTGCCTGGCATTGGCGCTCTGGCGCATGTCGGTATCATTCATCCTGCGACGAAATGATAACGCAAATATGATAACAATGATGCTTTGCACGAGGATTACCGGGAGACAGGCCTCAACCGCCCACCGCCGCCGCCGCGGGAACCCCGGGCGCGGAGGTCCGTAAGTTTCGGATATGATCAGCGCCCGAGTAGCGCTACCCCTGACCTCTCGTCCAGGCGCTGCCGAATGATGTCGACCTTGTGCGGGCCGAGCCATCGTGACATCGCACTGTGCATCCTCCAGCCTATTTCGCTGCGTGCACCGTTGCCGAAGATCGGGGCGCAATACGCATCCTGCGTTTTAGCGGGTCCGCATTTGCCGATATAAGCGGGATAGTCGATAGCGGTCTCGTCGATCCTCAACAGCGTTTCGCACGCGGCGCCTTCGGCGAAAATCGCGTCATGCGTTTCAAGCTTGATTTGGAAGAATTCGAGTTCGTCGTATTCTTCCGCGGCATAGGGCGCAATCGTCGTGCCGTTGATCAGGCTGGCGGCGGTGACCAGGATTCCGTCGAGCAACAACGCGTGTCCCGGCGTCAGGAACAGGTCGGCTTGCGGGATATTCGGAGCCAGAGCGGATTTCATGATGCGAACCGGTCGCGCGTGGTTCTGCCATGGCTTTCGGGCGTCCAGCTTCTTGCGTCGAAACCGCTCGATCCACTGGATCGGACGCACCCCGCCAAAGACCGTCGGCAACAAATCACCAACAGCCAGTGTTTCGATGGCGCGTTCGCCGTCGACGGTCCTGATTTTCGTGCCTCTCAGGAAGCAATGACCGCCGCCATGACCGCCATGGCCTCCATGACCGCCGCCATCGCCCCCACCATCACCATGGCCGCCGTGATCGCCGCCGTCTTCCGCCTTTGCCGATGTCAGCCTGGCCATAAGCGCGCTAGCGGCAATGAAAGCGATCGCCTTGATATTGCCGGCCAACAGGCCGCGACGCGTCGTCTGCGCCTGCGAATGTTGAGATGGGTCGCTCATATCTCTCCTCCGAACGGCAAGCATCTAAAGCAAGCCAAGCTTCTCCGACAGTGAGTCCGGCGTTATGCGTCAGCTTGCGCTGCTATCATTCGTTATGCGACGAAATGATAACGGAAATATGATAGCAATGATGCGTTGCCCGAGGTTCCGCTGAATCGATGCTGACCAGGATTCGCGAGGTGCAACTTCGTCAAACCGCTTATCGGTTTTCCGCCGGCCGCGGCGGCCCGCCTGTCCTCGGGTCGATCTCGTCCTGCCATGCCAGCACCCGAAAAGCCTGCTTCTCGCCGGGCCCCAGGACCAAAATGACGCCCTCTGGCGTCCTTCGCCGACCGTCGGGAAAGGTGATGCGCATCCGAACACGGTAGGCATCGCTTCCGGCCACCGTCGCGCCTGCCTGTTTGCCGCCGAAGGCGGCGAGAACAGCCTCCGGATCCCGCGGCAGCGCGGCACGCTGGCTCAAAAATTCGGCAAGACGTGCCGGGGTCATGTCGGGTAGCGCGGCGATGACTTCCGGGGCGGCATCCAGCACATTGATGTCTGCGCTACCGCTATAGATCGTAACGAACGGCAATGCGCGTTCGACGATTTCCGGCGGGAGGCCGAGTACCAGCCAAAGCTCATCGACGCTGTCGAACGGGGCGCGGCGGGGCAAATAGTTCAAGCCAGCGGCGTTATAAAGGGCCTCCTCGCCGTCCTGCGCGTTCGGTTTCGGCTTGGTCCGCCATCCGACCACCCGATCGGCGAATTCGTCGGCCTCGGGGGGCTTGGCGCCGAGCGCCGTGAACAGGCCGGCGATCATGGCCTTTGGTGCCATGTTGAGATTGATGCGGGCGGCCTCCGACACGTACTCCACGCTCACCGCGGAATTCGCCAGCCTGAAATTGAAGTCGCCATGCGTCGGGCGTCGAGCGGCCACGGGGACAGACAGTTCGTATGCGGCGAGCTCAATTCCGGCCGTCGTCAGCATCTCCGACCTCAGTCCGGCGTCGAAGGCGGTGAGTGCCCTCGCCGATTGCGCCATGTACAGCGAAGCCACGGTGGCCAGCGTGGCGAGCGCCGCAAGCAGCCACAATGCGGCGACCATGATGAAGCCGTTGCGGGGACCGGCCAAACGCGCCAACCTTGCGGCGGTCCTGGTCATTTGGTCTCCGGCGCATTGTTCGGTTGCGCTTGAGTATCGGAGCGCACATCTTCGGCTTGTTCGGATTGCGGCACTTTCATCTCGGCGTGAATTCTGGTCGCGGTCGAAATCACTGGCCCGGCATCGCCGTCAAGGATCTCGAAGCGAACGGCAGCCGGCAATTCGCCGGGGTGGCGCCAGGCATTCCCCCACACCCCGTCGGGTCCGGCGTAGGCGAACGCGACGCGAAGTGGCGCGCGCAGCAGCACGACCGGATCCGCGAACGGTATCGGATCGACCGCCGGATCTCCGGTCGCAAGCGGGACGAAGGGCGCGCGCGTTCGCACCAGCGCCGGACCGGTTTTGTCGACCGTTTCAGAAATTTTCACAATCTCGAGGCCCGGGCGGCTATTCGGACCGACCGCCGGGCGGACAAACATGATGGAGAACTCTTCGCCCGCGAACAGCGGCACAAGCTTCACACGATTGGGCGAGACGTATTCGGCTGCCGACAGATCGGCTACCAGGCGGTCGAGCGCGACCGCCAGCTGTTCGTTGCGCCGGGTGCGAAAGTGACTGCGATTCCAGCTCGGCATCCACTGTGCCGTCACGCTCGCGAGCGCACCCACGATCAGCCCCATCAGCATGATGGCGGCCAGCGCTTCAAGCATCGTGAAGCCCGCGTCCGCCCGCCGCGGCCGCGCCCGTGGCCGGTTCATCAGTGCCCGCTCACGTTCTGCAAGCGCACGGTTTCGAGGGTAAGGATGGCGCCGGACGGCGATCGCACGCGCAGCTCGATACGCTGCGGCATAAACCGCGAATCCGGGACAGAAGGGATGCCATCGAAGAACGGCGACAAGCGGATTTGCCAGCGATCACCGGACATTTCGCCGGTCAGGTCATCGGGCAGGGTTTCGCCGTTGCGCGGGATGCTGGTGGCGACCAGCCGTGCCGTCTCCATCAAGGCCACGTGCTGCTCGAGGATCCGCACGCCGCGCGAATTGGCGGCCACGAGATATCCGATCGCCGAAAGCACGACCGTCACCAAAGCGAGGGTGACGACCGCCTCGATCATGGTGAAACCACTCTGCCCGTCCTGCTCAGGAGAGATTTTGCGGGACAATGTCGATGCCTCCGGTCAGCCAGTTCACCCGCACCTCGAACCCGCTGCCGAGCCGCGTCAGCCGTATCGCTCCGCCGCAGGACATCCCGGTGGCAAAAAAGCTGATCGTCGAGAACGCCGGCTTACCGTTGCAGCGCTGCGGCAGCAGCGCATCGAAGACCACGTCGTCCGGCAGCTGAACGACTTGACCGTTCGATCCGGACCTCACCGTTCGCCCCTGCGCGTCGATCATGGCGTCGACCGACCCGTGATGCCACAGCGCGAAGTTGCGGTCAGCCTTCAGCAGCGCCGCGACTTCGACCGCATAGGCTTCCAGCCGCGGCCGCGATGTCGCCCCCGGCAGGCGAGGCAACAAGATCGCGGCGAGCAGCGCGGTGATGGCCAGTACACAGACCATCTCGAGCAAGGTGAACCCGGCCTCGGCACTTTCAATGCGAGCCCTGCCAATCTCAGCCCTGCGTCGCAAGGCGCAGAAACGAGCAGCAAACTCATTCGCACTCGAAGCGGCCATCGAATCGTACCAAAGTCGCTCTGGAACCGCAGGCAGCGGCGGCGTCATTTACCTTGGCTTTATTGTTGAAAATGTGACGTGCGGATCGCGAATGATAAGCACGCCACTTTTGTGATGATAGCTATCATAATTATGATGCACTCGGGCCCGTCACCAACCCTGCAGGACGGTGGCCTGCAGCAGCCAGCCGATCCAGATCGCGGGCGCGAAGTAGAGGCCGAACGGTAATCGGCTGGTCGGCCGCAATGGGCGACGCAGGACATAGCTGCGCAGCGCGTAAACGGCAAGCGCCGATAGCGCGGCGATCTCGACCGCGATCGGCATGACGGACCAGCCGAGCCAGCACCCGGCGACCGCGGCGAGCTTGACATCGCCGAGCCCGATGCCCTGGCGCCCGCGCAGCCGGGCATAGATCAGCCGCAAAGCAAAAAACGCGAGCGCGAGAACCGCGGCGCGCAGCACGGCGCCCGCGAGTGCCGCGCCGATATCCTGCTGCCCCAATGCAACGGCGTGAGCGACGCCGAGCGCCCACCCGGCGGCGTTCAGGGAATCGGGAATGACAAAGCTTCGCCCGTCGACGACGGCGATCGCCAGCATGACAAGTGCCAATCCCGCTCCGAGCCAGCCGGCCACACCGGGCGCGGCCACGATGCTGACCGCGACCGCGAGTGCGCCGAACGCAAGAATTGTGGTGACGGACCTGAACGGATAAGCACCAGGAATACTCAATCTGTCGTCCGTCCCATCACAGCCAGCGAATCCGTATAGGCCGCGGCGGAGCCGGCGCGCAAACCTATTTTTTTGACTGGAAAAGCTGCGACCGTGCGCAGATGTCACGCAGTCGTCACGAGTGCGGAAGGCACGAGCCCGGCTGCCATGAGGACGAGGATCGTATCAAGCATTAACGCAACGGCAACCAATACGATAACGTTTCGGCAGCGGCGGAGCCGTGCCGCGGCTAAAGCCGAAGCGAATGAACATGATCGAATCAATTTGAACCAATCGCTTAGCGGGACCGCGAGGCCTTTCTGCCCATACTCCCCCGAAGTTGAATTGGGGGACGGTCATGCCGACCAGGGATCGCGCAAGGCATCTGAACACCACGTCGATAACATATCGATGGAAGATGATCGCGGCGTCGCTGGCTGCGATGGCCATGGCAAGTTCCGCGCCGGCCTACGGCTTCCTGGCCCGGCCGGTGATATTCGCAGCCATCGGCGCCGTCACCAGGCCGCCGAGCGGCTGGCTGCAATTCTGCTCCGATAACCCGGCGGAGTGCCGGCCGGCGGCGGAAGAACCACGCGACGTCGTCCTCACCCCCGATCTCCTCCAGCAACTGTTCTCGATCAACTCGTATGTCAACGACCGGGTGAAATGGACCAGCGACGCCGAGCTTTACGGCAAGACCGAGCACTGGGCCTATCCGCTCGACCGCGGCGACTGCGAGGACATGGTTCTGGAGAAGCGCCGGTTGCTCGCCGGCGCGGGCTGGCCGCTCGGCACCTTGCTGATCACGACTGTCGTAGACCCGACTGCCAAAAATCAGCTTCACGCCGTGCTGACCGTCCGCACCGACCGCGGCGAATTGATCCTCGACAACCAGACCCCGGAAATCCTGTTCTGGTACGAGACCAATTACCAATACCTGACCCGGCAAAGCCCGGCCGATCCGAACGTCTGGGTGTCTTTCCGCACCGATCAGCCCAAGCCCGGCGCCACGCCCGCAGCCCGCTGAGCTCAAGCCCGGCCTTCAGCTTCGCGGCGCCGGTTTCCGAGCGCGATCGAACCGGCCGGGACCGCATCCGCGATACGATAAGAGTAACATAACATATCTTCGGTCCGTCGTCGTTCGCCCTTTCGGGGCGGTCGCCGGCCCTGCCGGGGCGTATGTGGGTTTATGATCCTGCTGAAACAACGGCGACCCAGCGGAGCCCCACCGGGCCGGCGCGCCATTCGACCTGCCGCGGGCTCTGAACGATCCGCGGCGCGCACGTCGGCAAAGCAAGCAGACGACCGATCTCACTATCGCGGAGGCCAACCCAAAAGCAACATAACAAAACGTTGTATCGACATCGTTAATAATAACATAAATATCACAAAATTATAATGACCGCCGGTTACACCTGCAAACAACCGGTTCTCGGCCGGTCCGGCCGGCAGGCAAGTCGATCGTCCGATTCCCGTCATTCGAAAAACTTGAGGCACCAATGACCGTCACTGACATCACGCTGTCCGGAGCAACGATCAGCGTCGACGGTTGGGTCCCCGGACCGGTCGTGACGGTCGCTTCCACTGGCTTCGCGCAGCCCGAGGTGCTGCTCGCCCCCGCCAGCGCGCCTCCAGTCGTCGCCGCGGTCACGATTGCCGTTGCTACCCAGATCGTGTCGAGCGGAACGACAACGGTGTCGGCCCCCACCATCACGAGCTACATCGTTACGGGAACCGGGACGCTCGACCTGGCAAGCGGGGGTGCGGTCTCCGGGGCAACCGCCGCCGGCACCGGCAGCACGATATTCATCGAAGCCGGAGCAACGGCGACCAATTCGTCGATCGGCGGCGGCGTCCAGTTCGACTACGGCAGCGCGACCGGAACGGTGGTTTCCAACGGCGGGACCCAGCATGTCGGTCCGGGCGGCACCGCAACTAACACGACGATCGCAACCGGGGGTTACCAGGACGTTTGGAATGCCACGGTCACCAACACGACGCTGAGCGGTTATCAACAGGTGTTGGCGGGCGGCACTGCCATCGGCACCCTGATCGCAAATGGCGGAAACGACTTTGTCGGGTCCGGCGGCACGACCAAGGGCACCATTATCACCGCAAACGGAATGGACTACATCGACGCCGGTGGCACCGCGAACGGCACCGAGACCGACAACGGTGGGTTCGAGTATGTGCTGGGGGCGGCGACCGCCACCACGATCAACAGCGGCGGCATCCAGGATGTCGCCGGGACCTCGAGCGACGCCACCGTGTCGAGCGGCGGGGCCCAGCACGTGCTGTCCGGCGGCACCGTGACCGCCACGACCGTCCTGGCGGGAGGATATCAGGACGTCACCGGCGCGACCGTCACCGGCACCGCCCTATACGGCGGTATGGACGTGCGCGCTGGAGGCAACGCGGTAGATACAGCGATCTACGACGGTGGTCACCAAACGATCTTTGCGGGCGGCTCGGCCAGCGGTACGGTGATCCGTGACGCCGGCGTGCAATACGTCGACGCCGGCGCGACGGTGAGCGACACGACGGTGTTTGGCGGCATCGCGAATATGGCCGGGGCCGCCTTGCGCCCCAGCTTCCAATACGTGGCTGGAACGGCCATCAACGACACGATCGACGGCGGAGCGATGGTGGGCATCGGCCCCGGCGGCGTGGCCGCCGGGACCAAGCTGATCAATGGCACTGTGCATGGTTTCGGAGGCACGCTGCAAGGCGTTGACTTCGCGGGACCGTCCGGACGGGTCGATATCGCGTTCTCGGATTTGACCGGCACAATCTCCAATTTCGCGGTCGGTGATATGATCACCTTGCTGGGCTCATCGCCCACGTCGCACGTCACGTCATCCGGCTTCGACGGATCGACGCTGTCGCTGGCGACAACCGACGGGAACTACACATATCAATTCGCCGGGACGCAAGCCGGTACGACATTGAACGTAGTGAACGCGCCCAATGGCCAAACCGCGGTATTTCTGTCGTTGCTGGCGCAGGCCTCGGCGAGCCTCGTACCGGACGCCGCCGGCGGACCCATCATTCCCCATGATTCAACACCGCCCGCGCCGACGTTAATCCACGCCGCGACGTAGTGGACGGCGCCCCGCACCGGGGTGCGCTCCGGCCTTCCATCGTTCGCGCGTATTGGTACCCATGAAACTGGACGACACCGCACGAGAAACATCGACCCCGGACGGACCGGCGAGCCCGGCCGCCGATCCGGGCCTCGCCGCGCTGGTCATGATGCTGCAATACCTCGGCGTCGCGGCCGATCCGCAGCAGATCCATCATCAAGTAAGCAACGTGGCGGTCGGCGCCGGCGAGATGCTGCGCACCGCGAAGCGGCTCGAGATAAAAGCCCGGCTGGTCACGACCACCTGGAAGCGGCTGGCGACGACGCCATTCCCCGCCATCGCCTGTTTGCGCGACGGCGGATTCCTGATCGTCGGAAAGACCGACGACCACAGGGCCGTCGTGCAGGCGCCGGGCGCGCCACGGCCGGCAATGATGACCCGGGCCGAGTTCGAGGCGGCGTGGGACGGCCGCCTCATCCTGATGACCAGGCGAGCCGGACTCGTCGAACTCACGCGGCGCTTCGACATCACCTGGTTCATCGGGGCGATCCACAAATATCGCGGCCTTTTGAGCGAGGTGCTGGTCGCCTCCTTCTTTCTGCAAATCTTCGCCCTGGTGTCGCCGCTGTTCTTTCAGGTGGTGATCGACAAGGTGCTGGTGCATCAGAGTCTGCGCACGCTCGACGTGCTGGTCGCAGGCCTGGTCGCGATTTCGGTATTCGAGGTCGTGCTCGGAATCCTGCGCACCCATCTGTTTTCCCACACCACCAACCGCATCGACGTCGAACTCGGGGCACGGCTATTCCACCATTTGCTGGCTCTGCCGCTCGCCTACTTCCAGGCGCGGCGGGTCGGCGACACCGTCGCGCGCGTGCGGGAGCTGGAAAATCTTCGCAACTTCATCACCGGCTCGGCGCTGACGCTGGTGATCGACCTGTTCTTCACCTCCGTCTTCCTCGTCCTGATGGCCGTTTACTCGCCGCTCCTCACCTGGATCGTGCTGGCGTCGTTTCCGTTCTATATCGCGATCTCGGCAGGCGCGACGCCGCTGTTTCGCTACCGGCTGGACCAGAAGTTCAAGCGCGGCGCAGAGAACCAGTCGTTTCTGGTGGAGAGCGTCACCGGCGTCGAGACGCTCAAGTCGATGGCCGTGGAGCCGCAGATGCAGCGGCGCTGGGAAGAACAGATCGCCGGCTATGTCGCGGCGAGTTTTCGCGTCGTCAGCCTCGGCAATGTGGCAAGCCAGGGCGTCCAGCTCGTCAACAAGCTGAACACGGCGGCGCTGTTGTATTTCGGTGCCACGCTCGTGATCGACGGCAAGCTGACCGTCGGCGAGCTGGTGGCATTCAATATGCTGGCAGCGCGGGTGACCGCCCCGGTGCTGCGGCTGGCGCAGCTGTGGCAGGACTTCCACCAGGCGCGGCTTTCGGTCAACCGGCTCGGCGACATCCTCAATACCACGGCCGAACCGACCTACAGCCCGGGGCGGCCGGCGCTACCCGCCATTCGCGGCGAGCTGACGTTCGAACATGTCGGCTTCCGTTACCGCATCGATGGTCCGCAGGTGCTGCACGACATCAGCCTGAAGATCCCGGCCGGCCAGATTGTCGGGATCGTCGGCTCCTCCGGCTCCGGCAAGAGCACGCTCGGCAAGCTGATCCAGCGCCTGTACCTGCCGGAGAGCGGCCGCGTGCTGGTCGACGGGATCGATCTTGCGGCCGTGGACCCGTCCTGGCTGCGCCGGCAGGTCGGCGTCGTGCTGCAGGACAACATCCTGTTCAACCGCTCGGTGCGCGATAACATCGCGCTCGCCGATCCGGCGTTGTCGATGGAGCGGGTGATCGCCGCCGCCAAGCTCGCGGGCGCCCACGACTTCGTGCTCGAGCTGCAGGATGGCTACGACACCGTGATCGGCGAGCGCGGCACCACGCTCTCGGGCGGCCAGCGCCAGCGCATCGCGATCGCCCGGGCGCTTACCACCAACCCGCGTATCCTGATCTTCGATGAGGCCACCAGCGCGCTCGACTATGAGAGCGAGCGCATCATCCAGCACAACATGCGGGAGATCACGGCGGGCCGCACCGTCTTGATCATCGCCCACCGGCTGTCGACGGTCCGCATGGCCAACCGGATCGTCACCATCGAACGAGGCCGGCTGGTCGAGGACGGTTCGCACGAACAACTGATCGGGACCGGCGGGCGCTATGCGACGTTGCACCGGGTCCAGGCGGGAATCCATGACGTTCGTTGAGCGGCTGATGCCGGCCACGCTGACCCGCGGCACCAGCCGGCGCGACGAACTCGCCTTCCTTCCGGCGGCGCTCGAGATCGTGGAGACGCCGCCCTCCCCGGTCGGGCGCGCGATCTCGGTCACCATCATCGCCGTGTTCTGCATCGCGTTGATCTGGCTGAGCGTGGGGCGGGTCGACATCATCGCGACCTCAACCGGCAAGATCATTCCGACCGGGCGCACCAAGGTCATCCAGCCGTTCGAGACCGCCGTGGTTCGCGCCATCCATGTGCGAGACGGTCAACACGTCAAGGCCGGCGACGTTCTGGTCGAGCTCGACCCGACCATCAGCGCCGCCGAACTCGGCCATCAGGAAGGCGACCTGGTCGCCACCGAGATCGAAATTGCGCGGCTGGGCGCGGCTCTCGCCGATCGCGGCGACCCGATCCAAAAATTCGCTTCACCCGCTGGCGCGACGCCCGCGCAGATCGCCAGCGCCCACCGGTTTCTGACCACGCAACTCGCCGAGCAGAACGCCAAAATTGCCGCCATCGAGTGGCAGAGCGCCCAGAAGAAGGCCGAGCGCACCACCGCGGAAGCCACCATCGAGAAGATCGAAGCGCTGATCCCGCTGCTGCAGCAACGGGTCGACGTCCGCAAATACCTCGTCGAAAAGGAGTTCGGCTCGAAGCTGCAATATCTCTCCGACATGCAGGAACTGGTTACCCAGCAGAAGGAATTGGTGGTGCAGAAAAGCCGCTACACCGAGGTCGACGCTGCGCTCGCCGGGCTCGACGAAACGCGGCTGCGGACGGAAGCCGAGTACAACCGCAGCCTGCTCGACGATCTCGCCAAGGCCGAGCAGAAGGCCGCCGGCCTCCGGCAGGACGTCATCAAGGCCGAGGAGCGAACCAGCTTGTTGCGGCTGACCGCGCAGGAAGACGGCGTGGTGCAGCAGCTCGCAGTACACTCGGTCGGCGGCGTCACGCCGGCCCAGACCCTGATGATGCTGGTACCCTCGACCAGCCGCCTCGAGATCGAGGCCATGGTTCCGAACCGCGACATCGGCTTCGTCAGGCCGGGCCAGCAGGCGGCCATCAAGCTCGACACCTTCAGCTTCACGCGATACGGGTTGCGCCACGGCGAGGTGTTGAGCGTCTCGCAGGACGCCATCACGCGCGACAAACCTGCGGACAAGAACGGCGACAAGGGCGCGGGCACCGAAACATCCTCCAGCGAACCGAAAGGCCAGGAACTGGTCTATTCGGCGCGCATCTCGCTCGACCGCACGCAGATGCAGGTCGACGACAAACTCGTCAACCTCGCCCCCGGCATGGCCGTGACCGTCGAGATCAAAACCGGTTCGCGCCGCATCATCGACTATCTGCTCTCGCCGCTCTTGCGCTACAGCCAGGAGAGCTTGCGGGAACGATGACGTCAGGCAGATACCATTCGTCCTGGCCCCGCCTTTATTCCCGATCGTCCAAATTTTTTTCGACCTGCTTCATCGCCACATCAATGCCGGAGCGGCCGGCATGTCGCACAACGTTCGCACTCGCCGTGCTATGGGCGTCAGGGAGTTACGCGAGTGGAAATTTCACTGTTTCACGAACCCTGGTGGTTGTCCGCGGTGACGGATGGCCGCTACAGCGAAGCGGTATTGAAGCAAGGGTCCGATATCGTTGGCCGGCTTCCTTATGTAGTCGTGCGTTACGGGCCCTTTCGCACCGTCAGAATGCCGCCGTTTACCCACGTGCTTGGTCCGGCGGTGGACGCCGGCGCCGGGAAACCGCAGACGCGGTTGTTACGGCGGCTTTCAATCACCCGGTCGCTGATCGATCAATTGCCGTCAAGTTCCTATTTTCATCAACATCTGGATCCGTCACTCGACGACGGCTTGGCAAATGCCGACGGTCTGGCGTTTCTGGAGCGTCAATTTGCGGTGACGTCTCAATACACTTTTGAGATCGATTGCCGCCGAAGCCAGGACGATATCTTCGCTGCCATGCATAAGAAGACGCGGCAGCCGATACGCCGGGCCGAAGAGAAATATTCGGTCCGGTGCGTAGATAACCCACAGGCCTTTATCGATTTCTATCTGCAGAATACCAAGGCACGGGGGCGTCGGAATCGACTCGAGTTCAAATACTTCCCCGCGCTATTTTCGGAATGCCGCGCCCGCGACTGCGGAACAATCCTGGGCGCGTTCGATCACGACGCTTCCCCGATCGCGATGACATACCTCGCCTGGGGCCACGGCATCATGTATTATTTGCTGTCGACACGGTCCTCTCAAGGCGATTATGGGGCCATCAGTCTCCTGCTTTGGTCCGCGATGAAACTGGCGCACAAGCTTGGCCTCGTCCTCGATCTCGACGGCGTCTACTCCAGCGGAACCGTCAAGTTCCTGAGCGGCTTTGGCGGACGCATCAAGACGCGTCTCATGGTACGCCGCAGCCAGCCGCACTTTCACGCCTTGCAATCCTTGAAGCGGCACTACGCACGCGACGAGACGCAGCTCTTCACATGAGGCGCGCGGCCGATCTACCGTCACTGATCGCAAGGGCCGACCGGTGCGTCGGACATTGGATACATGGTGTGGTCGCTCCGCGGTCCGGCATCCAGAATATCGAGCACCGGGCAGTCGGGGATCGCGCCGTCGGAACACTGCGCGACCGTTTCCGCCAAGATGGCTTCAAGCTGGACGAGGTCGGAGAGTTTACTGCGAACCTTCGCCAGATGCGCGGTGGCGATCTTATGCACGTCGGCACACGGAGCCCGCTCTGGCCCTCCCAGGGCCAGCAAGGCCCGAATCTCCTCAAGAGTGAACCCGAGCTCGCGGGAACGCCGGATGAAGGACAATGTGCGCTTTTCGGCCGGTCCGTAGACCCGCCTGCCGCTCGCCGTTCGCGGCGGCGCCGGCAGAATTTTGATCCGCTCGTAATAGCGGATGGTCTCAATGTTCACGCCGCTGTGTTTCGAGAGCTCACCGATCGAGACGTTTTCGGCTCCCGAGGACGTGATCGCGCGCATGAAATTGTCCTTGATCCTGTAGCGACTACAGGATGCATCCTTTAGGCCATGATAATCAATCAAGCCGATCACATTGCCGACAACCGGCGGCGGCAAAGTCTGACAGCGGCAGGTGGCCTTGTCGACCCGCTCGCGGCGTCGTCTTGTTGCATCTTGCCGATGTGAACCAACTGACATCGGCGACCACCAAGGCAGGTTGTCCATCCGCGCCCAGGAGCTAGTCCGATGCTTCTTCAATCGACCATCACCTGTCCGCACTGCACCGTTTCAAAAACGGAGATCATGCCGACCGATGCCTGTCAGTTCTTCTATGAATGCACCGGCTGCGGCACAAAGCTAAAGCCGAAGCCGGGCGATTGTTGCGTGTTCTGTTCCTACGGCTCGGTGCCGTGTCCACCCATTCAGGCAGAACGCTCCGGCGAACCGGGTGCTGCCTCCTGCTGTGGGTAACAGGCGATGACCGACGCGCCGGCCCAAACGCCGCGCGACTGGCGGGAAAATTCTCGTAGCACACGATAATGTGTAGAATGGCTTCATTATGGGCAGCCATTTCGGGTGATGCGGCGACGCTGCCTCGTGGCGAAATGTTTCAACGGTAATAATGGCGGCCAGAAAAAGCCACGGACGACTTCTAAATGTACGCTCAACACCGAATGAGGCGTCGCGCTGGCTGAGGCGACCCTTCTCTGGCTCTTGCAGCAGGGTGGAGTTTTCCTCGTGGTATCCGAACCACCTATCGGGCTTCCGCAACGGGAGCCGCCACCCAAATCGGGCGGCGAACACATCGTTCCCGACGGCTTTTCGAGGAGCATCCGGCCCTCAGCCGCCGTTGCCGACGTCATCGAGGCAATCTGGGATTGGGACATTCCGGACGGCGATGCGGCGACGGCCTTTACGATCAAGGTGCCGCCGAGCACCGCGCCGTATTTCGTCGTTCAATACCGCACGCTGACGCATTGCAGATGGCGACTCGGCGACGACAGCTATGATCACAAAAACTATGGCCATGTGCTGACCCAGACCCAGAGCGGAAGCTTTGCGATCAGTCCTCGCGGTCCGCTTGGTGTCATCACCGTCCGGCTCAAGCCCGAGGCCGCCTCCCGGCTGGCGCGGGCGTCCATGCATGAGCTCATGAACGTCAAGATCGGACTGCGCAACATTTTTAGGGATCGCGATATCGCCCTTCTGGAGGAAAGGGTGATGGAGTCCGGCAGCAGCAGCGAACGGATCGCCTGCGTCGAACGTTTTCTCTTTCAGAACCTGCGTCAGGATCGCGAAGATCCGGTTTTTTCCCGCGCTTCCTCGTGGCTGCGTCGGAATCCGGGCCTGCGCATGCGAAAACTCGCCTCGCTACTGGATCTCAGCGAGCGGCAGCTGTCACGCGGTTTTCGCGCGACATACGGGACCAGCCCCAAACAATATGCACGGCTGGCGCGAATCGAAAAGGTTGTCGCCGCGCGGAAAAGCGGCCTGGGTTGGGCGGATGTCGCATATGCCTGCGGCTTTACCGATCAAGCGCATTTGATCCATGATTTCGGCACCATCGTGGGCGGAACGCCGGCGGAGTTCTTCGGTACGACAGTGCGGTGGAATTTCCGCGGCGCGGTTGCGGCGCCGGGCATGGCCGATTCTTACAATCCATTCATCGTCTAGACTGGCATAACCAATACATGGGCGTCGACCGCAGCGCGGCGGGACGCCGGCCGGCCCTGTGTTGGCGGAGTTCCGCTGATCCACCGTTCCGTTGCGCGACTGGCCGAAGATCTCCGAATTTATCTGTAGGAAGGTACCGCCGTGGCAAATGCCGAGATTTCACGTGTGTCAATTCATGCTTCTGTGCGGTCCGCAGCAGCCATGCCGACGCCGGATCACATGCTGACCGAGGTCGAGTCCAGCCGCATCGTGGCCCCCGACTGCCGCGCGGGCCATATCCTCGTCGTGGATGACGATCCGGCCGTCCGGCACCTGATCGCGGAGTATTTCGGCCAGCACGGCATACAGACCGTCTCGGCGACGAGCCGCTCGGGTGTGGCCCGTCAATTGGCTGGCGGGGACACAAGCGCGATCATTCTCGACCTGCACCTCGGCCAGGACAATGGGCTCGATCTGCTCCGTGAGATTCGTTCCAGTTCGGACGCCCCGGTCATTCTTCTGACAGGTCGCTCCCGCGATGAAGTCGACTGTGTGGTCGGACTCGAACTCGGTGCCGACGACTACCTCACCAAGCCGTTCGGTATCCGCGAATTGTATGCCCGGTTCCGCGCCGTGCTGCGGCGCCGTGCGAACGGAGGGTTATTGCGCACCCGCGACGTGGAGCGGGGCGGATACAAGTTCGGCGGATGGCGGCTTGATCGTCGCAGCCGGCGCTTGATCGATCCGCGGGAACGGCCGGTTGCCCTGAGCAAAGGCGAGTACGCCCTGCTGCTGGCCTTCCTCGATGCGCCGGAGCGGCCGCTTTCGCGCGAGCATCTGTTGCAGGCGACCCGGCTCCACGAAGACATCTTCGATCGCAGCATCGATGTTCAGGTGCTGCGGCTGCGGCGCAAACTGGAGGCAGACCCGAAGGCGCCACGTGTCATCAAGACCGAGCGCGGCGTTGGCTATGTGTTCGCGTTGCCTGTCGAACCATTTTAAAAGGGAGAGAATGTAGCCCGCCGATTTCAACCGTAATCGTATCCGTACGCAGCCTATCTCTGGGGCCGGTTCGGCATCCTCAAACCGTCATTTCGTTTGTATGCGCGGCGTTGCAGTCGCACGCATTGCCGCTATACCGGACCTTGCTATCTCGCCATGATCCTGCCGGTGATGGCGTTGGGTGCGGGGCTCGTCACCGTCGGCCCACTTGGATGGGTTTGTGTGGGCCTGGTCATCCTCGGTGGAAGCGGGCTTATCTGGGTGGCTACCTGACGCGCCTATCACCAACGTAAATCCGGATTTAGCTGGTGCCCCGCGAGCGGCTCTTCACGTGATCGATGAAGGCTCGCAGTTTCGGCATCATTTGATGGCGGCTGGGATAGTAGAGAAACACACCCGGCGCCATCGGTGCGAACGGCTCCAGAACGTGCACGAGTTTGCCGGCTTTCACCGGCCGAGCAGCGATCGGCTCAGGCACTTGCGCAAGCCCCATATCTTCCACGGCCGCGCCAAGAATGGTGGGAAAATCGTAGGCGATCAGCGGTCCCGAGACGGTCGCCTCGATCGGCTTGTTGCCGTTGACAAAGGACCAAGGCGCGATCGACCCGTTCGAACGGCGAATGCGTAAGCAGGCATGCTGACGCAGATCGTCGATGCGCCCGGGCCTTCCCCGCCGGCGTAGATACTTGGGGCTGCCGACGACCACCACCGGAAACGGTGGCGTCAGCCGGACCGCAACCATGTCCGCGGCGATGAACTGGCCGAGCCGGACGCCGGCATCAAACCCTCCGGCCGCGAGGTCGATCAGTTCCCCGCTTGCGGCGATCTCCACCTCGACCTCGGGATAGGCTTGGCAGAAGGATGCGATCAGCGGCTCCAGCAGGATCGGCACCACCGCCCGCGGTACCGTGAGGCGCAACAGTCCGGCAGGCCGCTGCCCAAGGTCACGCGCGACCTCGCTTGCGGCGACAAGCTCCTCGAAAGCGGGCTTTGCGCGAGAGTGAAATCGTTCGCCGGCTTCGCTGAGGCCGACACTGCGCGTCGTGCGGATGAAAAGTGCTGCGCCTACGCGCGCCTCAAGTGCGCGTACCGCCTGGCTGACCGCCGATGGTGTTACCTCGAGCTCCGCCGCAGCTTTGCGAAAACTGCGGTGCTGGGCAACGCTCAGGAATGCCTCCACGCCGTCGAGCGCGCCCTGCCTGACTGTGAAGTTCTGCTTCATAGCCCATCAACATTATCGCGAATAGTCGCTCGCGGAAAGAGGTCTTACATCTGAGTTGCAAATCAGGTGCACCGCTGATGTCGAGCCCCAACATTCGCGACATCACGGCTATCTCGAACAACAAAGGTGACCGCCGTGATCCGAGAAACGAGATCGATGAAAGCAATCCGTAACGTCGTTCTAGCACTCACCCTAACTCTGACAGGCGCTACTTCCATGACCCATCCATCCGTTGCCCAAGCACAAGCCACCTCGCCCACGACCACCTCGCCCACAACCATCGGGGTGATGGTCATCCTTACCGTGAAGGCGGGCGTCACACGCGAACAAGTGATGGCCGTTATGCCAGCTGAAATCCGGCAGACCGTGCAGCTCTATCTCAATGGGAAGATTCGTGAATGGTACTCGCGTGGCGATGGGCGCGGAGTCGTCTTCTTGCTGGATGCCAGGGATGTCGCCGAGGCGCAGGCGATCATGGAGCCACTGCCGTTGGCCAAGCAAAATCTTATGGATCACGAGTACATCGCAGTCGGTCCGCTTTTGCCGCTCCGCTTGCTCATGACCAATCCCTGAGCGCCCGCATGACCATCGAACTTAAGCTGCTGGTCTGGTCGACGGCGCTGGCCTCGATTCAAATGCTCATCGCCTTGCTGGCCGCGATCGCGCAAGTCGGCTTTATGCCGCTCGTCGGCAACCGCGAACATCTACCGGCGTTTGAGGGATGGGCAGCTCGCGCGCGGCGAGCGCACCACAATATGTTGGAAAGCCTGACCATCTTCGCGGCACTCGTGCTGGTGGCGCAGGTTGCAGGCAAGTCCAACGCCACGACGGCGCTCGGTGCCCAATTGTTCTTCTGGAGCCGCCTCGCCTATGCGCCGGTTTATGTCATCGGCATTCCCTGGCTTCGCACTGGGCTGTGGGGCGTTTCCTTCGCTGGGTTGTTGCAAATCCTCTCGCAAGTTCTGTAGGCATCGAAGCACGCTGGCTCGCGTTGCCAAAGCCGGTGGCAATCGAGCAGATGCAGTTCATCCAGGCGTATTTTTCCGGATCGACGTCAGCCTGTCTTCTTCTTGGCAGCCTTCTTCGCAGGCTTGGCCGGCTGTTCTTCCGCGGCGTTCTTGATGGCGCGCGCGTAGCTGTCGGCGGCGTTGTCTGCGGCGATTTGCATTCGCCTTGCGGCGGCGGCAGCCAGCAGCAGCGTGGTCTTGGCGAGGTGTTTGTATCGCGCCTTCGCCGCCTTGTCCTCGACCTTGGCGGCCATTCCCATCAATCGGCCATGCCGCTTCCGGGCGGCGTCCATCACCGTCTTGTGCTGCTTTTTCGCGATGGACCGAATGACGGCGTCGAGGTCGGCTTCGGCCATTTTTGAATTCAACCCTGAGTTGGCGAGATAGGTTTTGGCGAGGGCGCTGGAGCGGGTGAAGCGCTCCGACTCAAATTCTTCCTTCGATTTCTGTAAACGACTCCAATTACTTACGCCTTCGGCCTATTTTGGTGTTGGACGTATTGTTGGACGTTTCGTTCGACGCTCAATTTGGCTAGCCTGACACTCAAAACTCGTTCTGCCACTATGGAAATCCGTGAAGGACTGGTGGTAACGCCTGTATCAGCAAACGGCGCTTCCTCCCAACACGCCGGCACCCACGACGAGCAGGGACAGGGCGCGCTCCCAAAGCATCTCGTTGCTGGCGACGTCATTCGAATTCGGCATCTGTGTGCACCCGCATTTTTCGTGCGACGAAGACATCTTAGACTGAGTCGCGGGGTCGCCTAGCGGCGAAATTTGCCGGAAAATTAACTCATGATTCACCGACTCGGGCGCCCTGCCCGATTGGCGTTGGTGTCGGTTTTGTCCGCGTGCTGTAGCGAAGCCACCAAAATAGCGCTCTTATTCATCGGCCTGATTTGTTGAAGCGGTGCACGCTTTCCGAGAAGCCCCTTCCCTCCGAAGGCACGCGTCAACCTATTTCGCACAGACCGCTGCGGGCAGCAGGTCGAGTCTGAACTCAGCGTACCAACAGAGCCCTCTACGTTGAGGAGGGCTAATCCCATGTCAAATCGTCGGGCGGGCTGGTGATTGCCCAAGCGCCAGCAGCGCGGCGGCCAGCGCCGCCGCAGCCTTTTCGGGGCGGCCCTTCTCATAGATTGCGAACTCAAGCTCAGGAAGGCGCGGTAATCCCTCTTGCGGTCCCAAAATTCGCAAGCCCGCGATGACCGCGCTCGCCGGAAGCGGCGTAATGGCGAGACCTGCGAGGGCCGCAGCGCGCACGCCTGTCAGGCTGGGACTCGTATAGATGATCTCCCACGTCAGTTCGCTGTCATTGAGCGCGGCGAGCGCCGCCTCGCGCGACACCGACCGCTCGCGATAGAGCGCCAGCGGCAACACCGCGCCGGGAACGAGATCAAACGCATCGGCCGCGGCCCAGACCATAGGTTCGCGCCAGACCAGACGCCCTCCCGAGGTGCCGAGTGGACGCTTGGCGAACACGACATCGAGCCGTCCCTTGTTGAATTGCTCAATCAATTCCGCACTGACGCCGATCTGCACCTCAAGCTTCACACCCGGATGCGACATGGCAAAGCGGCCCAGCGCCGATGGCAGCGAACCGCCGGCGACTTCCTCGACCACCCCAAGGCGCACCGTGCCGGACAGACGCGGCGCTACCAGACGATGGCGGGCCGCCTCCTCAAGCTGCAGCAGACGACGGGCGTCGGCGAGCAGCATCTCGCCGTCGTCGGTCAGCGCGACGCTGCGGGTCGTGCGTCGGAACAACGGACGTTTGGTCTCAAGCTCCAGTCGCTTGACCTGCTGGCTGATGGTCGACTGCGTCAAGTTGAGCCGTTCGGCGGCGCGGTGAAAACCACCGCAATCGGCGACGGCAACAAAGGAGCGCAACAGTTCAAGTTCGAGCATGGGATTGATCCATTTTTATGATCAAAGATATTATAAAATATCGTTTCTATAATCAATGATGAAGGCCTACCTCCTACTCAGAAGACAGCATCGAGCGACGGAGGTTCATCATGTCCGCCACGTCACGACAGGAAGGGGATCGCGTCGCCCGGCAGGCGCGGGCCGCAAGGATCTGCTGCGAAAAGCTCTGCACTGCCGACCGTGCGACCGAGTTGCTTGAAGCGATCATCGAGCCGGGCGACCGGGTTGCGATTGAAGGCGACAATCAAAAGCAGGCCGATTTCCTGGCCGCTGCGCTCGCGAAGGCGGATCCCACGCGCCTGCATGATCTGCACATGGTGCAGTCGGTGTTGGCGCTGCCCGATCATCTCGCCGTGTTCGAGCGCGGCATCGCCAACAGGCTGGATTTCGCCTTCGCAGGCCCGCAGAGCCGCAAGCTCGCCGAGTTGGTCACGAACGGCATGGTGAAGATCGGCGCGATCCATACCTATCTCGAGCTATATGCCCGGATGCTGGTAGATCTGACGCCGCGTGTGGCGCTGATCGTCGCCGACAAGGCGGATCGCAACGGCAATCTCTACACCGGTCCCAACACCGAAGACACACCGACCATTGCCGAAGCCGCGGCCTTTCGCGGCGGCATCGTCGTGGCGCAGGTCAATGAGATCGTCGACGGACTACCGCGCGTCGACATCCCCGGCGACTGGATCGACTTCGTCGTGCCGAGCCCGAAGCCTTACGCCATCGAGCCTCTGTTCACGCGCGACCCCGCCAAGGTAAGGGACGAGAACGTGCTGATGGCGATGATGGCGATCGCTGCGGTCTATGAGCCTTTTGAGGTGCAGCGGCTCAATCACGGCATCGGCTACGCCACCGCGGCGATCGAGCTCATCCTGCCAACTTTCGCCGCGCAGCGCGGCCTGAAAGGCAAGGTCGCGAGCCACTTCGTGCTCAATCCGCACCCGACCCTGATCCCCGCGATCGAAGCCGGCTTCGTCGACGGGGTCTATTGCTTCGGCTCTGAGCTCGGCATGGAGCGCTACGTCGCAAAGCACGCCGATGTGTTCCCAATCGGCGCCGACGGCAGCTTGCGATCGAACCGCGCGCTGGCGCAGGTCGCCGGACAATATGCCTGCGACATGTTTGTTGGTGCCACGCTGCAGATCGACCCGCAAGGCAACAGCTCGACGGCCACGAAAGGCCGGATCACGGGCTTCGGCGGCGCGCCGAACATGGGCGCGGATGCGCGCGGTCGTCGCCACGACAGCCCCACCTGGCGGCGCGCTGGAGAGGAAGCGGGTGAACACCTGCGCGGACGCAAGCTCGTGGTGCAGATGGTGCAGACCCATCAGCCGAACGGCGCGCCGAGCTTTGTCGAGCGTCTGGATGCGTTCGATCTGGCCGCCTCCGCCGGCTTCGCGCTGCCGCCTGTGATGATCTATGGCGATGACGTGACCCACGTCATCACCGAGCAAGGCGTGGCCAACCTCTTGCGCTGCCGATCGCCGAAAGATCGCGAGGCGGCATTGCGCGCAATCGCCGGCGACACTGAATTCGGCAAGAGATTGGCCCCAGAAGCAAGCGAGAGCCTGCGCAGCCGCGGCATCGTGATGTTTCCCGGGGATCTCGGCATCGATGTTCGGACGGCGACGCGGGATCTGCTCGCCGCCAAGACGATCGATGAGCTCGTGGCGGCCTCGGGCGGACTCTATGTGCCACCAGCCCAGTTCCGCCGCGCCATCATCGCTCATGCTTAAGGAATTAGTCATGACCCCAGTCAGCCAGACCTCTGGCGACCTATCCAGCACGAAACTGCTGTCGCTCGACCGCGCGAAGCAACTCGCAGCAACGCTGCTGTCCGAACGCAGTCAGGCGTCGGGAGCGCTGGTCGCGCGGCAATTGCACGACCTGCTGGGCGTTCTCGACGCCAGCGATCGCCAGCGCTTCCAGCGCTATCTCGCCACGGAGTTCCAGCCTGACGGATCGGCGCTACGCGCGGCGGCGCAGCGCTACCTCGCCGAGGGCACGGCAGAAGCCGCAGCCGCTCTCGCGCGGGCCGCCGATCCGCCCCGCCAGGAATTGCTGCGGCGGATCAACATGACACCCGGTGGGATCAGTGCGCTGATCGCGATGCGCAGCGAAATTGCTTCATGCCTGCGCGCCGAACCCGAACTGAAGCTGCTCGACGCCGACCTCAAGCATCTTTTCGCCTCGTGGTTCAACCGCGGCTTCATCGAGTTGCGGCGCATCGACTGGCAGACGTCAGCCGCGGTGCTGGAAAAGCTGATCGCCTATGAGGCGGTGCACGAGATCAAGGGCTGGGACGATCTGCGGCGACGGCTTGCACCCGATCGGCGCTGCTTCGGCTTCGTCCATCCCGCACTTTCAGGTGAACCGCTGATTTTCGTCGAGGTTGCCCTGGTGGAAGGACTGGCCACGGCCGTGCAGCCGCTCTTGTTACAGGACACTGGTGAAGCCGCCGCGCGGGAGCGAGCCAGGCGCGCCGACACCGCGATCTTCTATTCGATCTCCAACTGTCAGGACGGCCTGCGCGGCGTGGCGTTCGGCAATTTCCTGATCAAGCAGGTGGTCGAGGAGCTCAAGGCGGAGTTTCCGCAGCTGAAGTGTTTTTCCACCCTGTCGCCGGTACCGGGATTTCGGCAATGGTTCGATAATCGGCTTGTGAACGGAAGCGATCCCGATGCCGCGCCGTTGCCGCAACTGGAGAGCGACGGCTGGTGGAATGATCCGGCCCAGAGCGAGAAGCTGCGCATGCCCTTGCTGCGGCTCTGCGCCCACTATCTGACGCGGAAGCCCTCGATACGCATCGACCCTGTGGCGCGCTTTCACCTCGGCAACGGCGCACGGCTCGAGCGCATCAATTGGCTCGGCAACACCGAGCCTCGTGCGCTCCAAGAATCCTTCGGCATCATGGTCAACTATCTGTACGACCACGACAGCATCGAGACCAATCACGAGACTTTCGTGCGCGACGGCACCATCGTTCGTTCGCCTGATGTCAATGGCCTGCTGCACAACATGGATTGAGCCGCCGTCACGTTCGATCTTCCCGCCAACTCATTTAACCCAGGAGAGAAACCATGATGATGAACAGACGCAATTTTTCGACCGCTCTGCTTGCTGGCGCAGCGGCTTCGCTGGTCTCCACTCGCGGCACGGCCGCAAATGCAGCTCCGCCGAAGGCCCGCAACGTTGTGCTCGTGCACGGACTGTTCGCCGATGGCTCCAGTTGGTCTGAAGTGATTCCGCGTTTGCAGGCGTCAGGACTGAACGTCACTTCCGTGCAAAACCCCTTGACCACACTGCCTGAGGCGGTGGCTTCGGCCGAGCGGGTGCTGGCACGGCAGGACGGCCCGACGGTGCTGGCCGGACATTCCTTCTCCGGCATGATCGTCACCGAAGCCGGTGTGCATCCGAACGTCTCGGCGCTTGTCTATGTGGCAGCGCGCGCGCCGGACGCCGGCGAGGACTACACCGCGCTCGCCAAGACCTATCCGACGCCGCCGGCATCGTCCGGGATCGTGTTCGACGGCGATGAGGGGCGCCTTTCCGAGGAGGCTTTCCTGCGGGATTTCGCGGGCGACCTCCCGAAAGCAAAAGCGAAGGCGCTCTATGCGGTCCAGGAGCCGTTCCAGAAGACCCTGCTCACCGGCAAGACCACACAGGCCGCATGGCGATCGAAACCGAGCTTCTATGCGGTTTCGATCGAGGACCGCACCATCAATCCGGACCTCGAACGTTTCATGGCCAAGCGAATGGGCGCCAAGACCATCGAAGTGAAGGCGAGCCACCTTTCGCTGATCACCCATCCCCACGAGATCGCCCGCTTGATCCTGGAAGCCGCGGGACAGCAAGGCTGACGAACCCAGCACATGCACAGTACGAAAGGAGCAAGGAGCCATGAAACGTTTCGGATCCGCCGCCTGGAATGGCAGCCTGCGCGAAGGCAAGGGGTCGGTCTCGACCGAGAGCCGCGCGCTGGAAAACCACCCCTACACGTTCTTCAGCCGCTACCGTGAAAAGCCGGGCACCAATCCGGAGGAACTGCTTGGGGCGGCTCATGCCGCCTGCTTCACCATGTCGTTTGTCAGACTGCTCGGTATGGCGAACTTCGTGCCGGAGCAAATCGACAGCAAATCGGAAGTTGTCATCGACAAGGACGGCGATGGCTTTTCCATCACCTCGGTCCATCTCACCGTCACCGTGAAGATACCGGGCATAGATCAGGCTACGTTCCAGTCAATCGCCGCAAAAGCAAAGGCCGGTTGCCCCGTCTCCAAACTCATGAAGGTCGAGATTGGCTTCGGAGCCACTCTCCTCTCGTGAGTCTGCAGTTTGCCCCGCCGCGAAGGCGGGCGCCTGCGGTATATTGAGCGAGTTCCGCGGGGTCCCGCGTGCGGATACGGGTGAAAACGACGTAGGCGCTCATGGAGAATCCACCGAAAGGCCGCCGGAGCCGTGGCCCGGCGGCAAGCGGCGGTTCACTTTCCTTCCGACATCCACTTCAAGGTCGCAAGCCACAGATCATGGCCGCGATGCATAAGGCCTTCGTTCGTCTCGCGAAGGTGCGAAGCGTCGTTACCCTTGCCGACCTCATCGGTGACGACCAGGCAGGCGTCGCCCTGCGGCTTCAGATACCAGGTGTGATAGAAGCTTGGCGCCGTTCCCGGCGCATAACCGTACCAGCCGATGCGTGTATAGGGCACGAACTCGTTAACCTTGCTCTCGAGCGGAAGCCCAAACGTCGACCAGTGAAACACGGTGCCCTCTTTGAGCACGTCGCCGCCATCTATGCGCACGTCCTTTGAGTTCGGGTACCACTGTGGCCACTTTGTCGCGTCGACGATGTGTCCCCAGATGCGCTCGCACGAAGCGTTGATCAGAAGCGCGTTGTGCGAGAACAGATCCGCCCGCGACGGGTCGAATCCTTCCGGCCAATGGATGTCCTTCTCGCGGTCCGCAAGGTCTTTGTGTGTACTGAAAACTTAAGCTCGGGCGTAGTGGTGGTGAAGTCCGCCAAGGATGGCGTGTGATTTGATGCTTCCGATTCGCTGAACCGGACGAGAAACCGGCGCATCCTTGTTCAAGGATCGACGCGTTCTGAAGCTATTATAATAGTCGGCGTAACATTTCAGAACTCGGCGCAGATGCGCCTCGCCCAGGACGATGACGTGGTCCAGACACTCACGCCGGATCGATCCGATCAACCGCTCGACAAAGCCATTCTGCCAGGGTGATGCCGGTGCAATAGGCTTGTCCCGGATGTCCATGCCGAGCAATCGACGTGTGACGACCGCACCGTAGATGCGATCCCGGTCCCGGATCATGTAGCGCGGAGCGTCGTTCCAGGGGAATGCCTCCGTTATTTGACGCGCAACCCATTCGGCCGTGGGGTTTGCTGCGACGTTGACCACGCAGCTTGCGCCTCAAGACGATCAATTGATGTCGAAGCACCGCGTTCTCAGCTTCAAGCCGCAACTTCGACTTGAATGGCGAGGCCAGGACGGCCAGAACGAAGCAGAACAGCCCGATCATGCTGCCAGCCCAGGTGATTCCGTCACGTCATCAACTCGGATAGGGTTTTCGGTACACACAACGGCATCAAACAAGCCGACGGCTCAACAAAGCTTCTTGACACTTTCGCGTTTCTCGATCTCGACTTGGAAATCGCCTGATTTGCGCCCGACCTTGACTATCTCATGGTCAGGGCAGCGCCCTAAAACTTCGGCGCTGGCAGACCATGAATGGCGCAGGCCGCGCGGAGCGTATTGACCAGCAGGCATGCCACCGTCATCTGCCCGACGCCGCCAGGCACCGGGGTGATCGCGCCCGCGACGTTCAATGTCTCATGAAAGGCAACGTCACCGACCAGACGAGTTTCCCCGTCGGCGCCCGGCAAACGGTTGATACCGACATCGATCACCGTCGCGCCCGACTTGATCCAGTCTCCACGCACCATCTCCGGCTTGCCGACGGCGGCATAGACGAGATCCGCGCGAGCGCAAAGTTGCGGCAGATTGCGCGTGCGCGAATGCGCGATGGTCACAGTTGCGTTTTCATTGAGCAGCAACTGCACCAGCGGCCGCCCTACCAAGTTTGACCGCCCGATCACGACGGCGTCCATGCCATCGAGCGACGCATGCACGCTCTTGGTCAAGATGATACAGCCGAGCGGCGTACACGGCGACAGCGCCGGCAGTCCACCGGCAAGGCGTCCAGCGTTGTGCGGATGCAGTCCATCGACATCCTTCGCAGGATCGATGGCGGCAATGACCTTTTCGGTGTCCAGGACTCTCGGCAACGGAAGTTGCACGAGAATACCGTGCACGAGGGGATCGCGATTGAGCTTTGCGATCAGCAGGAGCAATTCGTGCTGCGCGACATCGGCGCGCAACATGTGCTTGAACGACACCATGCCGACGGCGTTCGTTTGCTTGTGCTTGCTGCGAACGTAGACTTCACTGGCAGGATCGCAACCGACCAGAATCACGGCCAACCCGGGTGTAAGCTGATCTTCGCGCTGGACCCGCATAACCTCATCGGCAACACGCGCTCGAATCTTAGCGGCTATGAATTTTCCATCGATGATCCGAGCTACCATGCAAATCCTTAGTTGTGTTGATTTAAACGCGATCCGCTGCCATACCCGCGCGCTGCTGATGATTTTGACGCAACGTAGATTTGGCCAGCTCGGTAATCACGTTTGCGCACCAAATGTGACTGCTAAACGGTGATCATTTGGATGCATCCAGCGACATTGAGAGGCCTTTGAAGGCGCCGATGTTTACCCACCGTAAAGCGAGTGTCCATTTTCGTGCCTGGCTTCGACTACAGTGGTTGTGCAGCGTTGCAGGTTGGTCCACGCGACCCCCCAAAATGACGCCCGCCGTAGCCGGGTTACATTTTTCCGCCGGTCCGACTTTACTAGGGGAAAACGACCGTCGTTCTCCCATTAAGAAAAACACGGTCTTCCAGGTGATAACGCAGGGCCCGCGCCAATACCCTCCGCTCGATATCCCGGCCCTTACGAACTAGATCATCAGGTCGATCACGATGCGTAATCCGCTCCACATCCTGCTCGATAATTGGTCCTTCATCGAGTTCACTGGTCACGTAGTGAGCCGTAGCACCTATCAACTTCACTCCTCGTTCGTGCGCCTGATGATATGGCTTTGCACCTTTGAAGCCTGGCAAGAGCGAATGATGGATATTGATGCAACGGCCCAGCAGCCGTGACGAGAGTCCGTCGCTCAATATCTGCATGTAGCGCGCAAGGACGACCAGATCGATTTTTTCCATGTTCAGCAGCTGTTCAATCTGCGCTTCCTGAGCGGACCTGCTGTCTCTCGATACTGGAAGATAATGGAACGGAATTCCGTCCAGACTCAGGTTTGTGTAATTCTGCTTCGGGTGATTCGAGATAATTCCAGCCAGATCCATCTCCAACTCCCCGATTCTCCATCGATATATGATGTCGGCTAGACAATGATCGAGTTTGGACACGAACACCATGATACGACGGCGCGATGAACGATCGCGAATGCTCCACGTCGCCTCGAAGGGGCGAAGCGCTACCTCGATTTCATTGCGAAGAACATCGGCGCTTGCGGTCGGATTGTTAGAATCGAACATCACGCGCGCAAAAAAACTACCGCTTTCGGTATCGTCAAATTGCTGAGCGTCGGTAATATTGCATGCAGCACGAAACAACGTACTGGAAAACGCGGCCACGATTCCAGGGCGATTCAGGCATGAAAGGGTCAGTACGAACGATCGGCAAGGCATTCTCTAGCACCGCTCTGGGGCATTATGGTCGACACTGGATCGAACTTTTCAACGCCGAACTCCATTCTTCAGGATGCGTGGGCACCATGGCTCACGTGATCGATTGGGCGGTCGAATGGGGCGTTCTCGTCATTGCGCCCTACCTGCTACGCTGGATTTGCGCGTGGCGCACCATGGCCGGCATCTCGATCGATCGGGAAGCAAGGTAGTCTTTGAGTGGAATCTCGGGCCTGCCGCCAAAATGCGAAATGACCTCCGCAGCGGCTATGCTTCCGATCCAGCCGCATTCTTCGGGAGATCGCCCTGTCGCCAAACCAAACATAACGCCAGACGCATAAAGATCACCCGCGCCGGTAGTATCAACAACGGAAGTCGCCCTCGCAGCCGATATGGAAATGATGCGTCCGCCCGTGATAATGATGGAGCCCAGCGATCCGCGGGTGACAGCGGCAAACCTAACCTTGGGAGCGACGAAGGCCACGGCGTCATCCCAGACTTCGGTTTCACATAGGACCTTCAACTCGGCCTCGTTGGCGAAAAGGATATCGATATGATTTTCTATAAGATCGAGAAACGCCCGCCGATGCCTCTGGACGCAAAAGGAATCTGACAAGGACAACGCAACCTGACGCCCAGCAGCGTGCGCCATGTCTGCCGCAGCCCGAAAGGCATTCTGAGCATTCGGCGGGTCGAAGAGATAGCCTTCGAGATATAATATCCTGGATGCCTCAATCATTTCGCGATCGAGATCGTGCACCGTGAGATTAACGCACGCGCCAAGATATGTGTTCATGGTGCGTTGAGCATCTGGCGTTACGAAAATCATACAATGAGCTGTTGGCGGCCCATCGACCGCGGGAGGCGTCGGATACCGCACCCCCATCAACATGATGTCATGACGGAACGCATCTCCGAGTTCGTCATCGCGGATCTTTCCGATATAACCGACCTTAGCTCCGAGAGAGGCAAGACCGGCAATGGTATTGCCTGCCGAGCCGCCAGAAAGCTGCACGCACGGACTCATCAATTCTCGAAGTTGCTCCGATCGCTCCTGATTTATCAGAGTCATGGTGGCTTTCGACATCTGAAGCCGAGCAATCGTCGCATCATCCGCGGAGGAGATGATGTCAACGATGGCGTTTCCGATGCCGGTCACGTCGAGCGCAGCTCTGTTCACGACACACTCCATTTCGTTGGCGTCGCGTCTATGGTGTCTTGCCGGAAAACGCATTTATCCACTTCACCGTCTTTTCCGCGCCGCCAAACGTGAAGAAATGCGGCTTGACCAAGGCGAGGTCAGGTTGAGCGGCGGCTACACCGGCTATGCGGCTTATAATTTCCGACGGCTCGAAACCCGCAAGAAGCCGGCCAACGCGGGAAACTTGCGTCGACAAGGAACGCGCGGAATTTGAAACACCGCAGATGGCGGCGAACTTTGCCATACCTTTCCAGCTCGTCGGTCCAGCGAAGCCGACGTGCACTGGTGCGCTTATGCCGTTGGCGCGAAGGTGCTCAGCGTGTCGAACGATGATGTCAGGGGCAAAGCAGAGCTGACTGACTAGCCAGCTTTCAAGACCTTGTTCGGCCGAAAGCCTGAGCTTGCTCACGAGCTCACGTTCGAGCACCGGCTGCGGAATCCGAGGGTGAGGTTCCGGGTAGGTTGCGAAACCGACCTTCCTGAAGTCATGTCTTGCAAAAAGTCCCGTTTCCAGCATCGCACGGCTGGATGTGAAATCTCCGACCGCGTCATGGATATCCCCACCGAGCAATAACGCGCTGTCCACGCCGGCCTCGTTCCGGAGCCGCACGAGCAGATCATTGAGCTGCTTACGATCAATCAGTCCTCGCGCCGAAATGTGCGGTATCGGCTCAAAGTTAGCCTTTCTGAGTCGGACGGAAGCGTCGATAACGTTGCGCGTGTCGTGGCCGGGTATTGCCGTCACATATATTCGCGTGCCCTGACCTGCGCCTCTTACGGACGCGTCGATTGCAAGACCTTCAGTAGGGACTATCTCGATCGACCAGTCCGAAAGAAACGATCCGATTTCATCCCGATCCATAACGGCGGCGGCTTCGCGAATTCCCATTTCAGTTGCCTCACCTCAATACCGGTAATGATCCGCCTTGAACGGGCCTTCCGGCTTGACGCCGATATAGTCGGCCTGGTCGGGACGAAGCTTCGTCAGTTTGACGCCGATCTTCGACAGATGCAGCCGCGCCACCTTTTCATCGAGTGACTTCGGCAGCACATAGACCCTCTTCTCGTATTTGCCGTCCTTGTCGGCGAACAGTTCGATTTGCGCCAACGTCTGGTTGGTGAAGGACGCCGACATCACAAAACTCGGATGACCCATCGCGTTGCCGAGGTTTACCAGCCGCCCCTCCGACAGCAGGATGATGCGGTGCTTGTCGGGAAACTCGATCTCGTCGACCTGCGGCTTGATGTTGGTCCATTTCAGATTGCGCAAGCCCGCGATCTGGATCTCGTTGTCGAAATGGCCGATGTTGCAGACGATCGCCCGGTCCTTCATCGCGCGCATATGCTCGATGGTGATGATGTCCTTGTTGCCGGTGGCGGTAACGAAGATGTCGGCGCGCGGGGCGGCGTCTTCCATGGTAACGACTTCATAGCCTTCCATCGCCGCCTGCAGCGCGCAGATCGGATCGACTTCCGACACCATGACCCGGCAGCCGGCCTGGCGCAGCGAGGCCGCCGAGCCCTTGCCGACGTCGCCGAAGCCCGCGACCATCGCGACCTTGCCCGACATCATCACGTCGGTGCCGCGGCGGATGCCGTCGACCAGCGATTCACGGCAGCCATAGAGATTGTCGAACTTTGACTTGGTCACGCTGTCGTTGACATTGATCGCCGGGAATAACAGCTTGCCTTCCTTCTCCATGTTGTAGAGCCGGTGTACGCCGGTGGTGGTCTCTTCCGAGACGCCCTTGATGTTTTTCGCGATCTCCGCGAACCAGCCCTTCGGCTTTTCCTTCAGGAGCTTCTTGATCAGCGCGAAGAACACTTCCTCTTCTTCCGACCCCGGCGCGTCCAAAAACTTCACGTCGCCCTGCTCGGCGCGCAGGCCGTGATGCACCAGCATGGTGGCGTCGCCACCGTCATCGAGGATCATGTTGGGGGTGCCGCCGCCATGCCAGTCGAACAGCTTTGCGGTGTAGTCCCAGTATTCCTTGAGGCTCTCGCCCTTCACCGCGAACACCGGAATGCCGGCGGCCGCGATCGCGGCCGCGGCGTGATCCTGCGTCGAATAGATGTTGCAGGAGACCCAGCGGATATCGGCGCCGAGTGCTGCCAGCGTCTCGATCAGCACCGCGGTCTGAATCGTCATGTGCAGGGAGCCTGCGATGCGCGCGCCCTTGAGAGGCTGTTTCGGGCCATACTCCTCGCGCGTCGCCATCAGGCCGGGCATCTCGGTCTCGGCGAGCGAGATCTCCTTGCGGCCGAATTCGGCGAGCGACATGTCCTTGACGATGTAGTCGGAGAAGGCGGGCTGCTTGGCTGCTGCAATGGTCATGTGATCATTCCTGACGTCGAAACTGAGTTCATGGCGATCGAATCCAATCGGCCCGTCCCGACTCCCGATTTTGCCGGGAGAGAGTTTGGGTGGGTGCAGCTACCCAAGTCGGCCAAGTCAGCGTCACGTTAGCCTCGCGTTTCATCCGGCGCAGAGGTCGGAAAAGAGATCACACCGCGCGTTTCAGCGCGTCGGCGAGGTCGATTTTCTCCCACGAGAACCCGCCCTCACTATCCGGGGTGCGGCCGAAATGGCCGTAGGACGAGGTCCGCGCGTAAATCGGTCTGTTGAGATCAAGATGCTTGCGGATACCGCGCGGCGTCAGGTCCATCGCTTCCGCCACGGCCATCTCTAGCTTGTCCTCGGGTACATTGCCGGTGCCGTGAGCGTCGATATAGATCGACAGCGGCCGCGCCACGCCGATCGCGTACGCCAGTTGTAACGTGCAGCGCTCGGCGAGGCCGGCAGCGACGATATTCTTGGCGAGATAGCGCGCGGCGTAAGCCGCGGAGCGGTCGACTTTGGTCGGATCCTTGCCGGAAAACGCCCCGCCGCCATGCGGGGCCGCGCCGCCATAGGTATCGACAATGATCTTGCGGCCGGTGAGACCGGAGTCGCCGTCAGGACCGCCGATGTAGAATTTTCCGGTGGGGTTGATGTGCCAGATGGTCTTGCCGTTGATCCAGTCCTTGGGCAGCGCCTCGCGCACGTAAGGCTCGACGCAATCGCGAACTTGGCTGGAAGTCATGTCCTCGACGAGATGCTGGGCGAGACCACGATCTCGCGGACCCCGACCGGCTTGCCGTTCTCATATTGCACGGTGACCTGGCTCTTGGCATCCGGACCCAGCACCTTCTCCTTACCGGAGTGGCGCGCTTCAGAGATCAGCCGCAGGATCTTGTGGGCATAGAAGATCGGCGCCGGCATCAAATCCGGCGTCTCGTTGCAGGCGTAGCCGAACATGATACCCTGGTCGCCGGCGCCCTCTTCCTTGTTGGTGCCGGGCTGCAGCGCATCGACGCCCTGTGCGATGTCGGCGGATTGCGGATGCAGCAGGATCTCGATGTCGCAGGTGTTCCAGTGAAAGCCGTCTTGCTCGTAACCGATGTCCTTGATCGCCTCGCGAACGACACTCTCGATTTGGTCATCGGTGACGGATTTGGGCCCGCGGGTTTCACCGGCAATGACCACCCTGTTGGTGGTGGCGAGCGTTTCGCACGCCGCGCGGATCGCCCAGGGATCGATACCGGCTTTCGGGCCTTCGCGGAAAAACAGATCGACGATCTCGTCGGAAATCCGGTCGCAGACCTTATCCGGATGACCCTCTGAAACCGACTCGCTCGTGAACATGTACTCGCCTGTTCTCATTTTCTCCTCCCCGGAATCCTCACAAGATTCGGATTCAGATGTCGCGCTTGCGCGATATCACATAAGATTCATCGTTGAACCAAAGTCCGTTGTGTTTCCGCAGCACTTGCTTCGTCGCTTCCAAATATCGTCCGCTCATCATCACTTCGGTCAGCCGCTCGTCTTCAATCTGGGCGACGTAGGTCGCGTTGTTCCAGGCTGCGACAAGCGTCGACGTTCCGATGGATGTAGCCTCCGCATCGATCTCGTTTGGTAGGGTGTACATTTGATATTTGAACTTCGAGCGCTCGTCCGAATAGGAGTTAAAATTGAAATAGCGAGCGCGGTTACCAAGCGCCGACTTGGTTTCACGAAGGATGTCGTGGCGGGTGCTGTTGAATGGGGCCTCGCCCGGCCAGACGCCTTGCACAATCTCTAAGCCCGGATCGTCGCCGCACGAATGGACGCCCACCAGGCGACCTCCGGGAGCCAATCCCTGAACCAAAGGCGCGATAACTTTCTGCGCTTTGAACGTAGCCGAAGCTCGTGCACGATACGGTTGCGAAGCCAGTATCAGGTCGTAATCGGTAGTGATTGCTCCACGCTTGGGCAGCACTTGGCTCAACAAGAACTTGTATTTCTCTAGATAAAGAACGAGCACTGCGGGCTGCTCATAGACCGGGTTGCCGGTTTTCTTGCTGACATTTGCTCGCCAATGCTGCGCGAGGAAAGGCTCAAGGTCGTTAATCTGTTGCTCATATTCGGCAGACGTAGTGCCTCTCATCGGCACCTCATGCCAGACCAGGCGCGCCGCCACGGCCGGCGAGTTAGGTATGAGAAGCGGCGCTTCCGAATAGTACAAGTTGGTAAGAATCAGCACTGTCGCCGGATGCTCTTGAAACCTGTCTGGGACCTTCTCCAGGGTCAGGCGAATATCCTCGAGGCTTATTTCCTTTCCAACAACATAGAACGGAAGCGTTTCAAAATGCCGATGCATTGAACGCATGACGCGCGATAGAACGGTTCCGTCGCCAATGCCTGCGTCGAACACTCGCAGAGCCGGCGGGCGGGGGTGTATATTAGCCAATTCCTGGGTGACCCTTTCTGCGACAACTCGCTTCTCGCTGCATGTATTGACAAACATCAGATATTTCTGGCGATTGTCGTAAAAGCGAAAGTTCTGCTCCGGATTCTTGTCGAGTGATTCGGAAGGGACAACTTGGGACGGCTGGAAAATCTGCGCGGTGGAATTCATATCTGAGACTCCAATTTGCGGGGCGACCTTGTGAGTTCTGGGACGCCTTGATGTCGCAAGGCCCCGCTCACGCGGCGGCTTTCTGATAAACGCGCGCACACGATCGACCGTCTCGGCGGTTACTCGTCCGCCATATCGAAGTCTTGAGACCAGTTTTCCGTCATTGATGGCCAAGCGACCGAAGGTTGTTTCGGCGACAGAGAACCGCTGGCAATATTCGCGGATTTCAAGCATCAGCATTTCGCTGTCCATCACACACACCGCTTATGTATTCGGACAACTTGTGCCCATGCTGCCGAACTACATCGCGCACCTGTATCGGCCAGATGTTTGAGGGTGAACAACCACAATATGTCCCATCTGTTGCCCACTAGAACCCATTTCTTGCCCACTAGAAAACGCAAGCCCGTCATACGGTTGGCAACTGGGATGAACATATTTTCGACGCATGAATGTAAGGCGCGAAAATACTTTGGTCGGAAAGATGCAGGATATGGGATTGCTAACGCAGCGGTCGATATGGGTTGATGCTGAACAAACTTCACACGATTGAAGCCGGGCTCCTGAAGCTCGCCAGCGAATGGTGAACTAGATCCGCTCCGACCAAGATAGACAAAGAATTGCTTCCCTCTTGGCAGACCATCCGTGAAGCCAGGGCCGCATTTGGTCGGGAACGTTGCCGGACCAAAGCTGTTGGTGACCGACATGTTGCCTCCCTGCAGGTCTAACATCTCAACTACGCACTGACGTTCCCAAATATGCGGAGATGCTCCATCACGCCCCGCCGTCGCGGTCTATGAAGAACTACGCCGAGGCGCCGAGTGCGACGACGGTTCGCCTTTGAATGGCGCCCCACCCTGTAAATTCAGGGCGGGGCCTGTCTTTGGATTTGCTCCATTCAAGGCCAGTCAAGACCCGCGTCGACTGCGCATACTAGGCTGCGGCTTCGAGGCCGAGTTTTTCCGAAGCCATTCTTGCTCCCTCGATCCGCGACTTGATCTTCTGGAACGCTATATCGCGCGCCACGTCCGGGGAGCCGTGCTTGGGCTTCACGTCGATGCTGAATGGCGAGAAGCCGCAGTCATCGGTTGCGCCCAGTCTTTCCTTCGGAATGTATTTCGATGCCAGCATGAGATCCTCGCAGATTTCCTGCGGCGTCTCCACCCTGGGGTTCTGCGGATTGATCACACCGATGAAGGCGACTTGAGAAACGCCGTTTGCATCCTTCCTGCTGTGCTCGCCGATCAGCTTGTAGACCCGTTCCTTGTCCCTTTCGCTCGCAAGCTGGATAAGGAAGTACCGGCATTCATCTTGAACATGCTAGGAAGCAGATCGGCGTAATCGACATCAGCGCTGTGCGTGGCATCGCAGTCGCCGCCCGGGCACGTGTGAATGCCGATGTTCTTGCGCTCTTCGGCCGAGAAGCGATCGATGACCCGGTTGTTCAGCTCAATGAAGCTGGCGAGCATCTTGCGCCCTGTCCAAGGATTTCTTGGATCGTTTCTGCATGCGAGCCGTCCCTCCGTGAAGTCGATCGAGACCCGCGACGCGCCGGCCTTGAACGCCTTGCGTATATCCTTTTCACACTCATCGCAGAGATCGCTGAGGAATTGCTCGCGCGTGTAGCTCTTCACCTCGTCATCGAGCGGATAGAGCAGCGCCAGCATAGACGGCGCGATAACCGCCTGCTTGATGGGTTTGGTTGCCATCCTTTTTGCTTTTTCCACATATTCCGCGGCGTAAGTCTTATATATGAACGGGCCGCCCGTCAGACGGGGCAACTGGCGATGATGGCCATCGGTGAAGATCGCAAAATACTGACCATCCCCGGCGAGATTTTCGGCAAGGCCCGTCCCGGCAAGCGTGTCCGCCAGCGGATAGGTGGCAAAGCTCGACACGCGCTGCTCGCCGTCCGAGACGATCGGCGAGCCGGTTGCTTCCATGCGTTTGATGGAGTCCAGACATGCCGCATCCTGTTCCTGCGTCAATTGATCTTTTGTGATCTTGCCTGCATCGTATGCGGCGATGGCCGCCTGCAGCTTTGCGGGTCGCGGAAGCGAGCCGACGGGTTCTGTCGGAATGTGCATTTGAATCCTCCTCTGTACTTTATGATTTTTGGCAGACCTGCGAGCCCAAACAATCTGGACAGACTGGTCTGTCTATATTAGATTCCGGTTTTACGCGACGGTCAAGTCTATCCAGGGAGCCTGAGGCGGTTTGGCGGAGGACGCGTCGCTACAGCTCCGGATTACGACCGGAGCTCGATCGTCGACTTGTGCCGAGAGGGGCATATGGCAAAGCCCTCACTTGCACGCCCGCCAAACAGGTGCGAAAAAGCCAGCGTGGACGTGGACCGAAATCGGCCCGGCCCCAGAAGGGATTATCGGGAGTCGAATTGGCAAAACCAGAAACAAAAGATCCAATGAAGCCGCGCGAGCGCCTTCTTGGTGCAGCCTACGAGCTGTTTGCCACGAAGGGTATCGGCCAGGTCGGCATCGATACGATTCTTGCGAAGTCAGGATGCGCGAAAGCCAGCCTCTACAGCAATTTCGACTCCAAGGTCGACCTCGCAATCGCCTTCCTCGACAGGCGCGAGACGATCTGGACGCGCGGCTGGCTCGAGAGGGAAATCAGACGCCGCGCTTCAACACCGGAGGAGAGGTTGCTAGCCATCTTCGATGTTTTCGACGGCTGGTTTCGCGAGAAGACTTTTGAGGGTTGCTCATTCATCAATGCTCTGCTCGAATCCGAGGCGGACAGCCCGGTGCACCGTGCAGCCGCGATCCATCTGGCCAAGATTCGCGCCATTATCCGCGGTTTAGCCAAAGAGGCGAAGCTGCGAGACACCGAAAAATTCGCACAGGCCTGGCACATGCTGATGAAGGGTTCGATCGTTTCGGCCGATGAAGGTAACAAGAATGCCGCACGCGACGCCAAGCGCGCCGCGCGGTTGATACTCGACGGCTGGCCGCGAAGCCCTCGTGTGAGTGTACCGAAAACCTAAGCTCGGAAGTAGTGGTGGTGAAGTCCGCCAGCGATGGTGTGTGATCGGCGGCGGCCTGCATTTCAATTTCACCTCCGATCCGGACCAGCAGCCAGCAGCACCCCCCGCGAGCCGGATCTCGGATCGCTGGCATGGCACGATCCGTCCCGATGGAAGCAACGGCTCAAGCCTTGTCGGCACAGCGCCGGGCGGCGCTGTTGCCGACGGATCGCCTCGCGGCCGGGCGCCGTCGCGTATCGACGATGCGTTCGCCTCGATCGACCGCGCCGCGCTTGCGAACAAGGCCCCGTCGCGAATCATCGCGCCGAAGGAGTGGATGCTGTGGGCCGATGTCAGCGCCAGCGGCATCAACCGCTGGGGTTCCCCCGGCTCCTTGGCGTCCACGGGGTCGACGGAAGCCATGCTTTACGGCTCGCAGGTCAATGCGCTGATCGGACTAACCCGGAAGATCAACCCGGCTTTTCTGGTCGGTGTGCTCGGCGGCTACGAGACCTTCGACTACCGCTCCGACGCGCTCGCCGGACGGTTGAAGGGCGAAGGCTGGACGGTTGGGTCCTATCTCGGCTGGAAGCTCACTCCGAACATTCGCTTCACCGCCGCGGCAGCCCATTCGGGCATTACCTATGACGGATCGGCCGGCACGGCGACTGGCAATTTCGACGGCAACCGCTGGCTCCTCTCCACTGGCCTGGTCGGGACCTATCAACTTGAGCGCCTGCTGATCGAACCCTCCGCGACGGTCTACGCGCTGTGGGAGCACGAAAACGCCTATACGGATTCGCTCGGCACCTTGCAGGACGACCGCACCTTCTTCACCGGCCGCGCTTCGGCCGGCGACCGGCTGATCTATCCGATCGAGTGGACGTCGACGGTCACGCTCGCGCCCTATCTCGGTCTTTACGGCGATTATTATTTCAATGCTGACGATGCAGCGACCGTCGCGCTCGCTGGCGCGGCCCCGCTCGCCTCAACATCTATTCCCGCCGGATGGTCAGCCCGCGCGACCACGGGCCTCCTGGCGCGGCTGAGCAGCGGCGCTATGCTTTCATTCGGCGCCGAACTCGGCGGCCTCGGCTCCATCACGCAGATATGGACCTTCCGCGGCCGCGGCAGCGTACCCTTCTGAGACGATACCGCCCGACGCGGCTCAACCGCATTCTGGTGTCTCTGTCATGATGGCCGGATGCGGGGTACTCAAAACTACGCGCACAAGAGCGACGAGATGCGCATCAAGTGCATGAAAAACGTCGCGCCAACCGAGCCAGAGCACGCCCGCGGACTTCGTCGAAATGGCGCGGGTCGATGCGGCGAGCCGTCTGCTCGAGGAGAGCGAAACCCCGTTGCAGCGCGTGGCGTCGCGCTGCGGCTTCGCGAGTCCGGATACGATGCGTCGGGCATTTCTGAGAAGAATCGGCACAGGGCCAAGCGACTATCGGGAACGATTTCGACGGTGACGCCCCTATGGTCATCATCTCGGAGCCGGTCGAGACGGATCGCATTCTATTAGTGCGCCGCTAAAGGTAAATTGCGGGAATGCAGCGGGTCGCGATGAGGAAGTCGGCGCATTCCGCAAAAATTGACCTCAGCGCGGTGCTGCGCTGAGGTCATCTCGTCGCAATCGACGCTTAAGCAGCCCGTCGACGTTTCAGATCGCGATCAACATCGATGCGCGACTCGATCAACCGCATACCTGTCGGGGTTGCAGACGCAAGCCGCGCGCGGTGTGCACCCGTCGCTGAACAACGTAGCAACTGCCGTTGTCGTAGTAGGAATCGTCGTACGGATAGTAAGCGTAGTCGTCCCAGTAGCCATACGGCCGGTAGCCGTAGCGGTGCCCGTAGTCGTGGCCATGAAATCCTCGAACGACGGGACCGGGGCCACCGTGAAATCCTCCAGCGAAGGCGCCACCGTGAAAGCCGCCGCCGCCAAAGCCGCCCATGCCGCCTCCGTGGAAGCCACCGCCGCCACCACCAAAGCCGCCGCCCCCGTGTCCACCGCCGCCGCCTCCACCACCGCCGCCTCCCCCGCCGCCGCGTGCCTGCGCACCCGTCGCAAGCAGAGACCCGGCAAGCAGGGCAGTTGCCAATACAATCGTCGTTCTTCGTGCAGTCATGAATTTTCCTTTCGATGGGCAGGGAGCCATCAGTGATCAACGAACTTCCTGCCCGGCCTCATATCGCTGCCCGAACTCCGGATCGCTAACGGGAAATTTCGAAGACAGTAATCGGTGCAGCCGATTGCGCTGGAATCAGCGCAAAAAGGACGATGCCGGTCAGCGCGCTGGCAATGCTTCAGTGTCCCGGTCAGGCGCAAATGCTTTCTTGGCACCAGTCACACAATCTCGGATGAGATTTCCCAGCATACGGAATTCGGCGCCGCGCGAGGATGTCGGCCGCCAGGCCAGGACCAGGGTCCGGAACGGCTTGTCTGGAGAGAGCGGTCGAATCACAACATTGCAAGTTGAAGCAAGTTCCGAAGCCACCGCGATCTGCGGCATTAGCGTGATGCCAAGCCCTGCGGCCACCATCTGGACAAGCGTTCGCAGGCTGGTCGCCTGGAAGACCTCATTGCGAACCGTATCCGCGATCCGACATGCCTGCAGTGAATGACTGCGCAGGCAATGTCCGTCCTCAATCAGGAGCAGCTGCTCGCGGGCCAAGTCATCATGGCTCACCACCTTGTGATGGCCGAGAGGATGGTCGCGTGGCATCGCTACGACGATTGGATCTTCCGCGATTTCCATCACCTCGACATCGCCAAGCCCGTAAGGAACGGCCACCAGCAAGATGTCGAGCTCTCCTCCGGCGAGCTTGTCCAGCAGGACTGTCGTCGGAGCCTCCCGCACGTGCAGCTTGAGCGTCGGCCGCGCAGTGCCCAGATGCGACAGCAGCGAGGGCAGGACATAAGGTCCGACCGTCGGTATTACCCCGAACCGGAGTGGTCCGGACAACGGCTCCTGCGCGTTGCGGGCCAACCCGACCAGTTCCTCGGCATCGACCAGCAGGCGCTGGGCGCGCGTCGCGATTTCTTTCCCCAAGGGCGTCAGCATCACGTGGCGGTGGCTGCGCTCGAACAGCGTTATGCCCAGCCGTGCCTCGAGCTCCTTGATCCCTCCGCTCAGCGTCGACTGCGTGACGGCACAACTTTCCGCAGCACGGCCGAAATGGCATTGCTCGGCCAGAGCACACAGAAAGCGGAGTTGTTGAAGACTGGGCAGGATGGCCATCGGAATGTCCAATGAAGCTGTGCGTTTTTATCCATTGGACCAATGGCAAAGAATGGCGGAGCCTCCGCATACACGAGATATGGATCAATCGCCTGCGAACATCTCACCATCTAGTGACAAACCATGAAATACCGTCAACCTTTCGAAGCCACCATTGCATGCCGGCAGGTCGGTTTTTCTTCTTCAATATCACTGGTGGGGTCTGCTGGGCGTGGCTGTTCGGCTTCGGTGCCCATGCAGCGGGCGCCGAAATTTACAAGATTTCCGGAACCGAAGTGCGCGAACGTTTGGCTGCGTTGCTCGGAATCGACTAAACTCCTGGTTCATCTTTTACCGCACCCTGTCCACACAAACCAATGCAACGGATGCAGACATCAACCACCCGTCACCGACATGTGGCGGCCGAGCGTCGGCGACTGTCCGCGGTGGTCGATGACAAATTCATGCCCGAGAGGCTTTCTGCGCATTGCGGCATCGATCGCTTCGTTCAACAGCGCATCGGACGAACACGCCCGGACCGCCTGTCGCAGGTCAACCTGGTCATCCTTCCCGAGACACATGAAGAGCGTCCCGTCGCACGAGACCCTGACCCGGTTGCAGGTCTCACAGAAATTGTGGGTAAGCGGTGTGATGAAGCCAAGACGGCCCCCGGTCTCGGCAACGCGCACATATCTCGCTGGGCCGCCGGTCGAATCGGGCAGATCGACAAGCGTGTAGCGCTTTTCAAACTGCGATCGGACCCCTGACAGGGGCACGTACTGATTCGTCCGGTCCTCGCCCGTATCTCCCAGGGGCATGGTTTCGATAAGTGTAATGTCCATGCCCTTTGCGTGCGACCACTCGACCAGGGATTCGAGAGAAGCTTCGTTGATGTCTCTCAGCGCCACCGTATTGATCTTCAGCTTGAGGCCTGCATCGCGAGCCGCCGCTATGCCTTCGAGTACACGGGCTATGTTGCCGCCGCGTGTTATCCTCCTGAAAACATCGGGATCGAGCGTATCAAGCGAAACATTGATCCGCCTCACGCCCGAATCCGCAAGGTCAGCCGCGTATTTCGCCAGCTGGCTGCCGTTGGTCGTGAGCGTGAGCTCCTGAAGATCCTCGGACTTGAGGTGCCGTGAAAGGCCTCGAACCAGCTCGAGAAAGCCCCGGCGCATCAGGGGCTCGCCCCCCGTCAAACGCAATTTTCGCACACCTCGCGCAATGAACGCCGAACAGATCCGATCCAACTCTTCGAGCGTTAGAAGGTCCTTCTTTGGAAGGAATGTCATATTAGGCGACATGCAGTAGACGCAGCGAAGGTCGCAACGGTCCGTGACCGACACTCGCAGGTAGGTCACGGTACGAAAGAAGCCATCGACGAGCGTCCTCTTCCGAGGCTGGTCTGCCGGGGAGATCGGCATGCTCATTCAATGACCCCTTTCAATGCAACTCATTAATCAGCGCATCCAAGAAAGCGGCCGACGAAAACCCGAGCGCCCGCAGCCTCCAGCGTCGTCGGCCGGTACATCACTTCAATTTGATCGTGAAGTGCTTGAAGACTTCCTTCTCGATCTTCCAGGTGCCGACGAAGTCCTTTTCAACGGTAAAGGCGTCGCCAGCCTTGACGGTCACAGGCTTTCCACCGTCGGGCGTGATGACAATCTCGCCCTCGATCATGTGAACGAATTCCGGCGCCCCATAGGTGGCATGATAGGTGCCAGGCGTCGCACCCCACCATCCGGAGATCGAAGATTCGTCGTCAGCAGTATATTCGATCCAGGTTTTCATGGTCGGACTGCCTTCGACCTTCTTCCATCCGTCGAGGTCCGTCTCGATCGGCTTTGCGGCCTTAAGACCAAATTTCGTTACCTTATTGTTTGCCACGCGACACTCCCTCTCGAGTATTGTGCACGCCAATTTCGGCGGGCTAGGCGGTTGCGGGACTGCCTCGGCGACGATTCCGCCGGGCTATCCCGCCATCTATTTCCAGTTCTGCGTAAGTGATGAGCAGGGCCAGTGGCCAAACATCCCATGGTGCCAGCGTGAGAGCGAGATCGATTGAAATCATTCCTCGGATCCGACCACAATTGATGACGTTCTTGCGCGTTATCTGGACCTTGCGCAGCAACTTTCCGGGGATTCACGAACGCTCTGTGTTACGAGATCGATCATCTCCGCGATACGCGTCAATTTTTCCCGGGGCTTGCCCGCTTTCATTCCGCAGTCGCGCTCGGCCGCATCGATCGTGAGCCATTCGTCCAATCCGATGGCTTTTATATTTCGGAGCGAAAGCGAGTCGAGGAGTTGCCGTCTCCTTCCGTGCGCTCTCGGTATGCGACGAGGCAGGTCGTCCAATATCTGCTGGACGGTTTCTATGCTGTCGGCCCGATTGGTACCGATGATGCCGGTTGGGCCGCGCTTGAGCCATCCAGTCACATAGATTCCATCCACGGGGGCGCCGCTACACTCGACACTGCCCTTACGATTTGGAACGATGCCACGACGAAAATCGAACGGGAGGCGCTCCAGGGGCTGGCCCCGGTAACCGATGCTGCTGAATACCAAACCGCAGTCGATTGCGAACAACTCCTCGGTTGGAGCAGCGGTCTGCTCGAAGGGATTTCCGCGCAATGTGTTCCTTCGAAAGACCACTCGCTTCACGCGGCCCGCTTCGCCGTCAAGCCGCTCCGGACTGAGGCAGAAGTGGAAGATTAACTTGCGCGACGTGTTCTTCGATGCGGCACCGCGCAGACCACGAAAGAATTCCACGTTCTGCAATGCGTTGATGTTCGCCCGGTCAGCCAGTTCTGCCTCGCAGGCCGGTCCCACCGGTACGGCGTCGCCTTGAGCGACGGCGAGACATTGCGGGATCAACCCTAAGCCGCGAAGTTCGCGCGAAGTGAACTTTGCTTGCGCCGGCCCCCGGCGGCCCACCAGGTGGACTTCGCGGATCCTGCTTTCGGCGAGAACTTCCAGTGCATGCGCAGCGATGTCAGTGCGACGGAGGTCGTCAGGTGGTTGCAGGAGTATGCGCGAAACATCGGCCGCGACGTTGCCGTGTCCGACCACGACTGCAATTTCCTGACTGAGATCGAACTTGCAGTCGCGAAAATCGGGGTGTCCGTTGTACCATCCCACGAACTCGGTGGCGGAGTGGCTGTTCGCCCGCCCTTCGCCCTGGATTTCCATTTTCCGGTCTGTGCTCGCTCCATAAGCCAAGACGACGATATCGTAGGCGTCCCGGAGCGCGTCGAGCGACAAGTCGGTCCCGATGCTTATATTTCCCAGAAAATTAAGACGCTTCGACTGCATGATCTTGTCGAAGACGAGTGTAACCTGCTTGAGTTTTGGATGATCGGGAGAGACGCCGCTGCGCACCAGCCCATACGGCGTCGGCAATCGCTCGAACATATCAATGACAATGTCCGGCAAAGCGTTCAGCAGTGCCTCGGCGGCATAGAACCCACTAGGACCGCTTCCAACTATTGCCGCGTGTCTAATAAGGGTCATGCTGGACAGACAATCAAAAGCCAAGTTCGGCCCGGCGGGCGGCCGCGGAGGACAGCGGCGACCGCTTGACCGAAATCACCGGGAGCGCATGCGAACGCTCTTTGTTCAAGTCCAGGAGCTCTCTTTCATCATCCGGCTCGAAGACTTCATGGATTGCCTGCACTGGGCATGCCGGAATGCATGCTCCGCAATCGATACACACATCGGGGTCAATATAGCTGCGCTCACCGTCGGCATGAAAACATTGGACCGGGCAGTGTTCGACGCAATCTGTAAAAAGACAGAGCCGGCAATTGTCCGTTACGACATGTGGCATATTCTGCAGCATCCCCGTATGCTGAATTCACGGATGTAACTGGCCGGCACGGCCGGTCGACGTTGCGGGAGCGAGATTGTCAAATTCGCTCGACCTCGACGCGATTGTCCGAATAGACACCGGCCTGCCCGAGATTGGCGTGGCGAGGCGCGGTCGTCGAGTTCACCGCCGTTCCGGTCCGGTTGAGACCTGGCCAGTGTCCAACGTTCGTCACGATGAGCCCTGCCCCGACGTCATCAGTGAGATCGGCCTTGGCTTCGAAGGTACCTCGCTCGTTGAAGACCCGGACGTAAGCACCATTCGCGATCGATCGACTGGCCGCGTCGGTCGGATTGATCATGATCCTCTGCTCACCCTGCCGCTTCATCTGCGGACCCTCGTTGCCGTATTGCGTATTCAGAAAGGCATGGGGTTTTGGAGAAATCAGGTTCAGCGGGAACTGCGCCGCTTTCTTCTGTTCGCTGTCGATAACTTCATGTGGCGGGATGTAGTTCGGCACCGGATCGACATAGCCTCCGACCTGCATTTCCGTGTAGCCGGACCGCCAAACGTCGAGCACCATGTTTCCGCCCTCGGCCATGCTCGACTTGAATTCGCACTTGCCTGACGGCGTCTTGAAGTTGCCCTCGGCATGGGGCGTGCGGACGTCCGGCATGCCGACGTTGAGGCGCTTCCAACCCTCCTTCTTGAGGACGTCGAGTGTGATTCCTTCGAGTGCCGGCGCACTCCAGTCGTATGAGAGCGTCAACCACTCGTCGTCGGTGAGGTCCCAATATTCGTCGTTGAATCCCATCGTCTTCGCAAGTTTACGGAAGAGATCGATGTTGGCAACACACTCGCCTGGAGCTGGGATCGCGGGCTGATTCAGCATGATATACAGGTGGCCCCACGTTACCATGATATCGTACTGCTCGGCCTGCATGGTCGATGGCAACAGAATGTCGGCGTATTTTGCGGTGTCGGTGATAAAGAGCTCGCTACACACCGTGAAAAGGTCTTCGCGCTGCAGGCCCCTGACCAGTTCACCGGCGTCCGGCGCCTGCGAAACCGGGTTGGAGTTGTAAACGAACACCGACTTGATCGGCGGATCGAGCTTCATTTTCCCGGTGAGCGCGGCACCAAGATCGAGCTCGTTGAGGACACGTGTTCCTGGCTTGATCCAATCGGGCCTCGACACATGGGCGACGCTCATCGGGAATTCGTAGATGGGCATTTCGACCGCACCGCCGCCGACGTGGCGCCAGGCACCGATTAATGCAGGCAGGCAGGTGATGGCACGGACCGCATCGCCACCACCGGGACAACGCTCGACCGCGACGCCTTCGCGGATCGCGGCCGGCGGTGTCGTGGCATACTCGCGGGCGAGTTTCACGATATCGGCCGCCGGAATGCCGGTAATTTCGGAGACCCGCTCCACTGGAAACTCTGCGGCCCGCGCTTTTAGATCTTCATAGCCCAGCGTGTATTTCTCGACGTAGTCGTAATCGACAAGCCCTTCTTCAATTATCACGTTCATCATGCCGAGTGCCAACGCAGCGTCGGTGCCAGGCTTGATAGCAATATGCCAATCGGCCTGCTTGGCCGTACGTGACCTGAACGGATCGATTACGACGATCTTGGCGCCCTTGCTCTTGGCCTCCAGGACGAAGGGCCAAGCATGCAGATTCGTCGAGACCATGTTCATGCCCCACACGATGATGTACTTCGCGTAGGCGAGACTTTCGACGTCAAGGCCGCCCGTCGGGCCTACCGTCATGACCCACGCCGTCGAAGACCCCGATTCGCAGTAGGTCTTCTCGGCGACAGTCGACCCGAGGCGATTGAAGAAGGCGTCGCCTGCCGTCAGGCCGTTCGCCGTGCCCTGGTTGCCGAGATAAGCGTGCGGCATGATGGCCGTACTTCCGTACTGGTCGATGATCTCCGTCCACTTGCTCTTGATCGTGGAGAGCGCCTCGTCCCAGCTGATGCGCTGGTATTTTCCCGAACCCTTCGGACCGACCCTCTTCATTGGGTAAAGGAGACGGTCCGGGTTGTAGTGATGCTCGGCAAAGTCCTTCAGCTTCACGCAGAGACCGCCGCGCGTCATCGGATGAGCCGGGTCGCCTGTGACCTCGACCAGCTTGCCGTCTTCGACGTGATAGATGAAGGCGCACGTATCGGGGCAGTCCTGCGGGCACGCACCACGAACGGTTTTGGTTTCGGCTGAATGAACGGACATCGCGACCCTCCTATCGACGACAATTTGAGCCCGGATTCCACCCTGACGATGAAACGCTGAAGGGACACATTCCCCCGCGCATCCGTGCCTAGAACAATGCAACATTAGGGCCGGGCTATGAGGCCTGTAGGGCCAGCCGCTAATAGAGGCTTGGCGCCAGCAAGTTATTCAGGCCCAAGGGCTTTTCACTGCCTTCAAAAGCATCCATCGATGCCCGCCGTTACGGCAATGTGCTTGATAAATCGGCTCGCCGCCCACCACTCGAGCGATCAGCGATTCCTTGCCAGCGCTTTGGCTATTCGCGCAAAGCCTTCATCGATCTGGGGCGGCGTCAGGTGCACGTAACCCAGGAGCACGCGACGTTCGAAACCAGGCAGCGAATCCCCGTGCAAAACGGTGCCGGAATGCAGCGGGTGGATACCAATTCCCACGCCTCGCGCCAGTTGCTGGAACTCGATAGCGGGCGGACAGTGTCCAGGCAACTCCCAAAGCATATGGGTTCCGCCTGCGTCGCCGGTTACGGCGACTTCACCGAAGTGCTTCTCGATGGACGACCTCACGGCGTCGCGGCGGCCTTGGTAAGTATTTCGAAGACGCTTCAGATGGCTGGTCAGGCTCCCGTTCCGGATGAACTGAGCCAGAGTCGCCTGCTCCAGCCACGGCGAACCGTTGTCGATCAGAGCCTTGAGCGTCGTCGCCGCCCGCAGAAGGTCACGCGGAACAACCATATAGCCCAGTCGCAATCCGGGACCGAGCGAGCGTGAGAAGGAGTTGAGATAGATGACGCACCCGTTGCGATCCATTGACTGCAACGATGGAAGCAACGATCCTTCGTACCGGAAATCGGAATCGTAGTCGACTTCCAGGATATATGCGCCGCTCCGGGCGGCCCAGTCGAGCAGCGCCATTCTCCGTTCCAGCGACATCGTCCCTCCGGTCGGAAACTGATGAGACGGTGTGACGTAGATGAGCTTGACCCGATGATCCGGCAACCGGTTTACATCGATTCCGAATTCATCGACGGGCACCGGAATGACCTTGCCGCCATATGTCTCGAACAGGAACGCCGCCCCGCGGTAACATGGCGCCTCCATGACCACCGGCGTCTTGACGCCTACCATCAGGTGCGCGGCCAGGTTTATGCCCTGCTGGAAGCCCCCCACGATGATAACGTGCTCGGCAGTGACCGACATTCCGCGGGAGGGACCGAGATAGTTTGCAATGAGCTGCCTAAGTTCGGGTATGCCGGCGGGATCGTTGTACTGGCTGATACGTTCGGACGCGCCGCCAAGGCACTCCAGCAGAAGACGGCGCCATGTCTTGTCGGGGAAGGAATGCGTGTCGGAACGTCCGAAGCGGAAGTCAATGCGGATTTGGGTGTCGGGAGGAGCGTACAGTCCGGGCGAGCCGCGGCCCGTATATGGAAGGGGCAGATTGATCGAGGTCATCGAATCCGACCTTTCGAGAAGTGGTCTCGCGCCCGTCGACATCGCGTCCTCAGGCATCGTCTTGCTTACGAATGTACCCCGTTTAGGCGCCGTGTTGATGTAACCGTCCGCCACCAATTTTTCGTAAGCTTCGGAGACAGTATTTCGGGAGACGCCTAGCTGTGCGCTGAGGTCGCGCGAACTTGGAAGAACGCCGCCCGGTTTGAGCCGACCTTCGCGGATAAGAGCGGCAAGCTGTTCGTAGATCTGCAGCTGCAGATTCATCGTGCTCTTGGGATCGAGGTGAAGCGCGATGTGCATTGATGGACTTAGCCGATTTCGTTCCACCGGCGATGTTGCCGACGCGAGTGCAGAATGCAAACCTCAGTCTATCACAACGGCATTTCAAGATCGCGGCCGGCCGTCGTGACCGCGACAATTCGGAACCGGACATTATTTTATGTTTTCATGCGCCGATCCTCCCGCCGCTGCGGTGCTTTCTGAAAAACCGTCCAGATCGGTTGAAGGATGTTCGTTGGCGAGCAACTCCGTCAGCGCTCCTTAGCAGAGGTCTCGCACGTGGAAGCCGGGAAGCGGGCAGGCTCCCAGACCCTGAATCGCCCAGTCTGGCGCAAAGTCGCTGTTGCAGCGCTACTGACTCCGGCGGGACGACAGATATCCGATCTTCGCAGTTGAATACCCAGCCTCGGGAGCATGCGTACCCCAACGATTGCGCCCTCCTCCCGATCGTTTCCGCGCCGCCAGCGCCGCGTTGATCGGATTCTTGCAGGTTAGCGTTCAGGATACAGCGCAAAACGGCGATGCCGGTCGTCGCCGTGCACCGCAGTCAGCATCAGCCTCGCCCGTGGCGTTACATCACCTCAGACCTCCACCGGCGCACCAGATTGTGCTCCCAGTATCCCAACGATCTTCTCGGATACAAAGGCAAATGCGGATCCGATGATCATCGAAAGAACAATATCGATGAGTGGATTGTTCACGATCTCCGCCGAGAATATGTCTTCACCGGGCTTGAGCAAAGCCAATGCCGCAACCGCCGAACAGCCGTAGACAGCCGCCGGGATGACCGCCAGCAAGGAGATATTCGCGCCAAGGATAGAAATGGCGACTGTTATACCAACGCAGATGGCGGCACCCAATGGACCCCCGCCGACTTTCGCGATCAATGCAAGCGCCACCGCAGCCATTATCGCTCCCCAAACGCCACCAGCCAGGGCCGCCTCGAAACCTGAAACGCCGCCTCCACAATGATAGAAAGCGCCCCACATAATGAATGCGGCCCAGATCTGGAGTCCGAACGCAGTCAGCGGTCCCCGAAAAAAACCACGTAGCAAAAGCATCAAGCAGGCTGATAACAAGCGCCAGCCTTGCAGGTTCATTGGATTCTCCGGGTCAATAGGGAGGCATCGAACAGATGCTTGACGGCGGTCTAACGAAACTAAATAGCCTTTCCCGCATCGAGTGATAGGACATCGCGTTCGTATTCAGGCAGAGCCACCCGCTGGTTTAGCCATGGTGCCAGCCGCGGCTGAGGGGCCGAACTTTCTCTACTGTCGGGGCGCGGCTTCTTCGCCAAACGCGGTCCGTAAGAACTTCCCTGAATTATTTTGTCAAACTCCTTGGCGAGCGGCACGCCTCGTTCTTGGACCAAGCCACAGGCTTTGAGACGGCAAGCGTGCCTCAGTCAAGACTGTAAACTCTTCGCGCGGTGCCGCCGAACAACGCGGCCTTTTCATCGAACGACGCTGTCGCAGCGATGCGCTTGAACGCGTTCCAAAGCGCCGCGTAGCCGATCCCCATCTTGTCCACCGGGAAATTGCTCTCGAACATGCAGCGCCTCGCGCCAAACCGTTCGATGCACGGCTCGATGTAGGGGCGCCAACAGGCCGCCAATTGCTCAGAAGACACTGGGCTTGGTGCCATGTGGTAGTCGAACGCCGCAAGCCGCATCATCATTCCACCGAGCTTCATGACGACGTTCGGACAGGCGGCTATCTCAGGCATGGTAGCCTGCCATTGCGCTTGAACCTCCCGCTGCCGGCCGGCGAACGGACCATAGCCCAGCGGCATGCCGGTATGGTTCACGATGATCGTCGCATCGGGACACGAACGCGCCAGATCGATCAGGTCGCCGTGTTGTGGATGGTAGACCAGTGCATCCAACGGCAGTCCCATGGCGGTCAGTCGGGTGAGGCCCGCTCGAAAATCCCCGCGCAAATAGAGTCCGGGACCGGCGCCATGGTGATTGTTTCCGATGACAGGATCATCGTGCCAGCCGGCCGAGTGGCGAATGCCGCGCAATCGCCCGGCGCCCGCTTCGATCAGGGCGGCGAGTACATGTTCCACCCGATCGCCGAGCGTGAGGTCCGCGAATCCCACGATGCCGGCAGCGACGCGGGTCTTGATCCCCGAGTCGGTCTCACATTGCGCCGCGACACTTGCAGCGAATTCGACCTCGCCGACGGGACGGAATTCGACCGGTCCTTTGGTTCGCTGATGAGAGCCGCATTCGATCACGATGGTTGCCACAACGTTGTGGCCGGATCCGACGTCGGCGAGATAGTCCTCGAGGAGATAGCGCCCTGCTGCTTCCCAGAGGTGATGATGGCTATCGATGATGGCGAGTTCCGGCTCCAGAATTTCCTCCGGTTGAGCCTGAGCCAGCCAATCTTCACGCGGCGCGAAAATCCGGCCGAAAGCCTTCGACAGATTGTTGGCTCCCATTTGATCTCCGGGTTCCCTGATCGCGCAGGACGGTCATTGCATTCGCCGCCTATATACCGACGGGCAGCAAGATCAAGATCGCGTTTCAACGCAACGCAATTTGACATGTACAACATACCGGGTCTGGCTGGCGAGCCATCCATCGAGGACATTGGCATGCAAACGAGGGGGCGCATCACGTTCGCGCTTATCGGATGGACTATGCTTCAAGCTCCGATGATCGAGCCACGTGGACACCAGCCCGCTGCCGCGCTTGGCCTGATGGCGGAGTTTGGCGGGCTCGTTCCGGCGCCGACGACAGCTATGATGAACTGGCCGTGGCCGGAACGGGTAAGGATGTGGTATTGATGGCCAGGGGCGTGAAATTTTCTGACCGCGCCAAGCCGCCGCATTGAACTTCCAATTGGACGTCAGCCGGCCGACAGCGGAGTCATCCCGATGGATCGCGAGTTCTTCACTTTTTCGCCGATCAAGGTGCGCCCATTGTTCAAATGGCCCGGCGGCGCGCGGATCGCACTTTGGGTGGTGCCGAACATCGAACACTATCAGTATCTCCCCGGACCCGTCCGCGTGCGCAATCCGTGGCCGCGTATGCCGCACCCCGACGTTCTCGGCTACTCGCTGCGCGAGTACGGCAACCGCGTTGGTGTCTGGCGCATGCTCGACGTGATGGACAAACACAAAATCCGCTGCACCGTCTCACTCAATCTCGCGAACTTCGAGATGCATCCCGAAATTATGCATGCCTGCGAAGCGCGTGGATATGACACGCTTTGCCACGGCATCTTTAACACGTCGTATCTCTGGGAGATGCCCGAGGATGAGGAGCGGGCTTACATCGCCGAATGCGTGGCGCGCTTTCGCAAGTTGACTGGGCGGCAGCTCAGGGGGTGGTTCTCGCCGGGCGTCTCTTATACGCCACGCACGCTCGACCTCGTCGCCGAATCCGGTTTCACCTATTCGGCCGACCTCTATCACGACGATCAACCGACACCCTTGAAGGTGCGTTCTGGCTCACTCGTCACCGTGCCCTACACGATGGATCTCAACGACGCCGTGCTCTACCGCTATGATTCCGAAGGCGAGGAGTTCGCCCGCATGATCCTCGATCATTTCGAGACGGTGTGGCGCGAAGGCGCCGACATTCCGCGTGTCATGTGCATCGCCTTGCATCCCTACATGATGGGTCAGCCCCATCGCATCCGCCATCTCGACCGTGCGCTCGGCCAGATCATGGCCCGCGAGGGCGTCTGGCAGGCGACCGGAGCCGAGATCGCCGACTGGTACATCGCCAATGCGTTGCCGGCCTTTCAGGCGCACCTGGGCCAGATTGCTTAGTCAGGAGAACAAACGCCTGTGGATCACAAACTGTACCAATATTCAGCGCTGCCGTTACGGCCGCGCTTCCAATGGCCAAACGGCGCGTACGCCGCGTTTCACGTCACACTCTTCATCGAGCACTGGGAGCTCGCGCCCCCGCCGGGATCCGTCAAGGACCAGCGTTTCATCAGCGAGTTCGGCCCACAAGCGCCTGATTATCGCACTTGGACGCAACGCGAATACGGCAATCGTGTTGGCATTTTCCGTGTCCTCGACGTGCTCGACCGGCACGCCATCAAGGCGAGCGTAGCCATAGGCGCATCGGCCTGCGAGCGCTATCCCGCGCTGGTCGCAGAGGTGACACGTCGCGGCTGGGAAGTGCTGGCGCACGGAACGCACGCAACGCGAATCATTTCGAGCAAAATGACCGACGCCGAGCAGCGCGCCTACATCGCTGCATCGATTGAGGCCGTCGCGAGCGCAACCGGATCTGCGCCCAAGGGTTGGCTAAGTCAGGACCAGGGCGAGGCACCAAATACGCCGGCACTGTTGGCCGACGCCGGTATCCACTATCTCGTCGACTGGTCAAACGATGACCAGGCCTACTTGATGGAACCGGGACTTGTGTCGATCCCGCACCAGATCGAGTGGGACGATATCCTCCTGTTCTGGCTGCGCCGCGTAGAGACGTGGCGCTATCCGGATCTCATCGAGGAGGCGGCGCGAACGCTTGTTGAGGAGGGCATGATTTCCGGACGCAACTTCGGCCTGTCGATCCACCCTTGGCTGTTCGGCATGGCCCACCGCATTCGCTTTCTCGACGAGGCGTTGACACGTCTGCGCGCGATCGATGGCCTATGGCAGACTACGACCGGCGAGATCGCCACCTGGGCGAGGGGACAACTCGAGGCGCGGAAGTAAGATCGGGTGATCGCCGACAGGACCGCGGCTGAAGGCAGAGAGGTCAACTGACCCTGCCGCCCGGGTGTTGCTACTGCCGTAGGCTCACGCCCTGCAGGCGAATGATGCCGTCGGGATGCGTGCTGAATCCGTCGACCTTTTCACTGAGCCCCCATAGCCATTTATAATTGTAGAGGAAGATGTGACCGCGATCCTTGAGGTATATCTTGGCGGCAGCCGTATAGTCCGCGAGCCGCGCGACGGGATCAGTCTTCGCGCGTGCGTCCGCAAGTATCTGATCCAGGTCCTTCCTGCAGTACTTGCCCCAGTTGAGGAAGCCGTCGCAGCTGAGCCAAATGCTGATGTTGCCGTCGGGATCGGCGCGCCCGGACCAGATGACGACCGCCGCCTCGTAGTCGCCCTTTGTTGCCTTGGCGATTAACGTATTCTGCTCAAGCACCTCGATCTTCACCTCGAAGCCCGCCTCTGCCGCCATGGCCTGAATCACTTGCGCGAGTTGGCCCTCAATCGGGTTGGTGGTGACCGACAATGTGAAAGCGGGTTTCGATATCCCCGCTTCCGCGAGCAGCGCCTTCGCGCGGGCCACGTCCCGTCCCGGTACCGGCACCTCTTTGACGTACCAAGGGCTCCCGACCGAATGCGGCTGGTTGGTCGCAACGAACTCGCCATCGAATACCACCTGGACTATTGCATCCCGGTCGAGCGACAGCTCAAGCGCCTCGCGCACCCGCGGGTCCTTGGCGAGCACGGACGCGGCGGCCTTCGGGCCGTTGGCGAGGTTTATCGACATGGTATTGTAGGCGAGCGCCGTCGTCGAAGCGACCTTGACACGCTTGTCCGCCTTCAGCTGTTTCAAGTCGCTCGGCTGCAGCCGCTCGACTATGTCAAGACCGCCCGACAGCAGGTTAGCCGTCCGCGTCGTCGTGTCCGGCATCGGCTGGAACACGACCTGCTGGAGATGAATCTGGCTCTTGTTCCAGTACTGCTCAAAGCGCTCGAACACGATCTTCTGCTGGGGGACGCGCTCGACAAACTTGAACGGCCCCGCACACACCGGCCGGTTGGCGATATTCTGACCGGCTTCAGCGAGCGCCTTCGGCGACAGCATCATACCCGCACGGTCGGCGAGCACACTCAAGAGCGGCGCATCCACCCGCGACAGTTCGAGCCGAACCGTCAGCGGATCGACCACGACGACGTTGGCGATCGATTTCAGCTCGCCCTTGCGGTTCGAATAGTCGGCCGTCCTGTAGCGATCCAGGTTAACCTTCACCGCCTCCCCATCCATCGGCGTGCCATCGTGGAAGACGACATCCGGGCGCAGCTTCATGGTCAGCGACTTGCCATCAGGACCCCAGGACCATTCCGTCGCAAGCTGCGGAACGTAGTTAAGCTTGGCATCAATATCGATAAGCTTATCGCAAACGGCTGCAAAAACTATGCGGCCAACAAAGGTTGCGCTCTGCGCGGGGTCAAGCCGATCAGGATCTTCCTGCAGCCCAATCCGCAAGGTCTGTGCGCCCGCGAAGCTCCCGCACGTAACGGAAAATCCGAGTACAAGCGCGACCAATCCGTTCGCTATGCGCATCACAGTTTCCCCAACCCACAACGGTTAAAATCAATCATAGCAAACTGGCGAGGCATTTAGCAACGAAACGAGAGCCAGAATGTGATCCCTGCCCTTGGCGTCTATGCCGCCCTGCGGCGCGAGGCAGGGCTTGACCTGCCCTTTCCGGGCGGCGCGCCGCGCGTGGCCCAAGCGATCGATGCCGACCTGCTGGCCCGCGCCATCGCCTGGGCCGGGGACGTAGCAAGCACCCGCAACGAGATTTTCAACATCACGAATGGCGACGTGTTCGTCTGGGAAAACATCTGGCCCGCCATCGCCGCGTCGCTGGGCATGCGGCCGGGCGGTCACGTACCGCTCTCGCTCGATCGCGACATCCGCCCGCGCGAGGAGGAATGGGAAACGATCTGCGCCCGGCACGGGCTGCGCTCGGGCAATCTGCGGGACTTCGTCGGCCTGTCCTTCGAATACGCTGACTACACCGTGGGCTATGGCCGCAATGAGCCCGGTCCGCCGGCGATTGTTTCCACCATAGCCGACACGGGCAATCTGCCGGATGTCCGCATTGCGCCCGAAGCGGCCGTACAATCAGGTTTCCGGGCTAAACTTTCAAGCACAATGCTACGTCTCGAGGGCTACGTCACGGTGCTCAGCCAACGATGGTGCGCATCGCGGTCGCGCTCTCAATTCCTCGGCGTGTTTGCGGCCGCCGCGAGTTGGTACGCGGGTCGTGATTTGGTCCGCTCCAGGTAAGGAACCGCGCTATCGCAAATTCCGACGCCGTAATCGATCGCCCAGGTCAGGCACGTCGTCAGGATGATGTCCGCCGTCGTGAATTGATCGCCCAGGAGGTAGGTCCGGCCGTCCGACAAGGCCAAGTCGACGTGACGCAGTTGCTGCCTGAAATATTCGCCCGCCTGCGAGACGACGGCGGGAGCCTCACCATAGATGTGGGCCAGGCCGTTGTTCGTGCCGTGGCGCCGCATGACGTAGAGGCTGGTCGAATCCAGCTCCGCGATGATGAAGAAGCACCACTCCAGCCACTTGGCTTGAAGCGATTTTTCCTCCGGTACCAGAGCGTGATCGGGAGTAGAATAGTTCTGGGAGAGATAAGCGGCGATCGCGGCGCTTTCGCCGATGCGGAAGTTGCCGTCGACCAAAAGCGGAATCTTCTGCCTGGCATTCAAGGCCGTATATTCCGGTGTCTGGGTTTCGCCGGAGCGGGGAAGAATCGGGCGCGACTCGTACGGCAGACCCAGTTCGTGAAGCGCCCAGTGGGCCCGGAACGTTCGCGTCGTGCCAACACCCCAGAGAACCAGCTTGTCGCTCATCACCATGTCTCCACCGAAGGACGAAGATCCAATTCGTGCGTCCAGCCGTCCTTGCTCTGACCGTGCAGGAACCAGTAGGCCTCGGCGATCGAGGCGGTTTTCGTAAGGCTGTCCGGTGGGATCTCCGAGGCGTCTATGCCGGTCGCCGTCTTCATGCGGAGATGAATGGCTTCGCTATCGACGCCCGCGTCGATCAGCAGATGGACGACATGGATGTTCTTCGGACCGAGTTCGCGGGCCATGGACTGCGCGACGGCGCGCAGTCCGAATTTCGCGGAGGAGAAAGCAGCGAAACCGGTACGGCCCTTCACGCTCGCGGTAGCGCCTGTGAACAGCATCGTGCCGCGTCCGCGGGCAGTCATATAGCTTGCTGCCTCCCGGCCGACCAGGAACCCTGCATAGCAGGCTAATTCCCAAGCCTTGAAGAAGAGCTTTTCGGAGGTATCAAGCAGGGGTTTGCTCACGTTCGAGCCTGCATTGAATAGGCATACCTCGATCGGTCCGACATCCCTCTCGATCTCGGCAAAAAGTGTCTTGACGTTCTCCTCCTTCCTGGCGTCGATCGAGTAGGCCCTCGCCTCGCCATTCTCCGATCTGATCTCGTCGACGAGCGCCTGTGATTTTGTGGCTTCCCGTCGAGCGATGCAAACGGCGAAGCCGCCGCGTGCGAACCGTCTCGCTACCGCCGCACCGATCGCGTCGCCGGCACCGACAAGTAAGGCGACCTTGGCTGCTTGTGTCATGTTCTTTCTCCCGAACCGCTCATTGCTCTAGCCGGCCACGCGGACGGCGCGATCTGCGACCATTCTCTCGATGTCGCCATCGCTGTATCCGAGTTCCTGCAACACCTCCTTCGAATGCTGCCCCACTCTGGGGGCCGGTCCGGCTATGACGGCCTCGTTGACTTCGAAGCGGGCCGCCGGTTTGGGTTGGCGGACCCGACCGACCGAAGGTTGGTCGAATTCGGCGATGATGCCCCGCGCGACGACCTGTTCGTTGTGGATGATCTCGCCGCGCCGCAGGATCGGCGCGCAAGGGACGTCCGCCGCGTCGAGACGCTCCAGCCATTCGGCGGTCGTGTGTTGTATGATGTAATCCGCCATTTTATTGATCCGGGCCGTGGCGTTCACCGAACGCGCAGCCGGCGTGGCAAAGCGCGGATCGTTGGCGAGTTCCGGATCGCCGGACGCGCGGCAGAAGCCGTGCCACTCTGAATCCGAGATCGTGCCGGCGGTGATGTATCCGTCGCTCGTCTTGAACACGAGGTCCGGCCGGTCGTTGGGATCCGCGGCCGCAGCTTCCGCGCCGACGACCGTATATTGCATCATGCCCTCGGGCCACAGATACGAGATCATGACGTCGAGCATGGCGACCCGGATGTGGTCGCCGTGCCCGGTCTTCTCGCGGGCGTAGAGAGCGGCCGAGACCGCCTGGGCAGTGAAGACCGAAGTGGTCTTGTCGCACACGATGGTGCGGATCATCTGGGGTCGGTTGGTGACCGGCTGCGACTGGATGTCGGCGAAGCCCGAGAGGCCCTGGACAATGGGATCGTAGACCCGCTTTTTGACGTAGGGTCCGGTTTCGCCGACACCGCTGATGGATACGTAGATCAGGCGGGGGTGGCGCTTTCGAAGCTCCTCGGCGCCGAGTCCAAGCCGCTCCATCGTGCCGGGGCGAAAGTTCTGCACCAGCACGTCGGCCTGTGCGACGAGCTTGGCCAGCACTTCGCGGCCGGCATCGCTCTTCACGTCGATCGACAGTGATCGCTTGCCGCGGTTGGACGAAATGAAGAGGGCCGAGAACTCCCCGGCTTTGTCGATTGCGGCGCGGCTACGGCGAGCGCTGTCTCCGCCGATCGGCTCGATCTTGAGAACGTCGGCACCCTGGTCGGCCAGAAACATCGTCGCGTACGGACCCGATACCACGGCCGTCAGATCGAGTACGCGGACGCCTTTGAGTGGACCTGACATGTCACCATCCTTGTTTGTCTTGGGGGCTCGCGCCCGGGTTCTCCCAGCGTCCTAGACGCTCAGATAGGTTCGGCGGACATTTGCGTCTTCGGTGAGCGCTCTCGTATCGCCGGCAAACTTCACCGATCCCTGACTCAGCACGTAAACGTAGTCCGCAAGACGGGTGGCCAAATGATAGTTCTGTTCGACGAGCAGGATCGGCATGCCGAGACGCTTGACCGTGAGGAGTACCTCCTCCAGCTTTTCGATGATTACCGGCGCCAGCCCCTCGCTCGGCTCGTCGAGAACCATGAGGTCGGGGCCCACGATAAGCGCGCGCCCGATGGCAAGCATCTGTTGCTCTCCGCCGGAGAGCTGGCCACCGAGGCTGCGCCGCCGCTCCGCAAGGCGCGGAAAGACGTCGAACACGAAGCCGATATCCTTCCGGGACGGCCGGCGCCGGCAGGCACCCAACGCCATGGCGAGATGCTCCTCGACGCTCACGGTCGCGAAGATGCCGCGGTCCTCCGGCACGAACGCGATGCCCCTTCTGACGATGCGGTAGGTCGGCAGGTGGGTGATACGCTCGCCGTTGAACGTCACCTCCCCGCTTCGCGGAGCCGTAAGGCCAAGTATCGAACGCAGTGTCGTCGTCTTGCCGGCGCCATTTCTGCCGAGCAGCGCAACGCATTGCGATCCCTCCACGGAGAGGCTGACGCCTTGCAGGACATGGCTCTCGCCGTAATATGTGTGGATGTCCCGCACGCTAAGCATGTTGCCTGCCCAGATAGGCCTCGATCACCTCGGCGTCGGCTTGGATCGCCTCCTTCGGTCCGGTCGCAAGAACTTTGCCATAGCTCAGCACCGTGATGACGTCGCAGATGGCGAAGACGACATCCATGTCGTGCTCGACGAGCACGATGGTCAGGTTCGCTGGAAGCTCGTTGATGAGGCGGATCAGGTTCACGCGCTCGCCTGGGGAGGTGCCGGCCGCCGGTTCGTCCATGAGAAGGATTTTCGGCTCAGCGCACAGCGCTATCGCGACCTCCAATTGCCGCTTCTGCCCGTATGAGAGTTCCTTCACCTCGCGATGGAGACATTTATCCAGATGCATCTGTTCGGATACGCGACGCGCTTTCCCGACGACCTCCGGAAAGCTGGCCGCCGGACGGAGGATGGAATGTCGCGAAGGATGAAAGGCCTGGCACGCGATGCGCAGGTTCTCCAGGACGGTGACGTTCTCGAGCAGCATGTTCTTTTGGAACGAACGGGACAGACCGCTGCGCGTGACAAGATCGGGACGGCCTTTGCGGACCGGAACGCCGTGCAGCAGAATTTGGCCACTCGTCGGCGGGAGCCATCCGGTGATGAGATTGAACAGCGTGGTCTTTCCGGCGCCGTTAGGACCGATCACTGCGCGGCGTTGACCTTCGGGCACCGTGAGGTCCAGGCCGGCAATCACTTCCAAGCCGCCATAGGCCTTGGTGAGCTTGCGGATTTCGAGCGCGCTCATCGCCACCTTCCGGTCAATGTCCGAAACGTCCCCGCTACGCCGCCGCGAAAGAACGCGACCACCAGCATGAAGAAGATTCCGAAGAACAGGTTGTACTCGCCGGTGACGAGACTGAGCCCTTGCTTGACGAGGACGAAGACCGCGGCGCCGACGAACGGCCCGAGGATGGCCCCTGTCCCGCCAATGATGACCATGAGAATGCCCTCGCCGCTCGACTGCCAGCTCATGGAATCCGGATTGATAAAGTAGATGTATTGGGCCTGCAGAACGCCGGCGAGGGAGCACACAACCCCCGAGATGCCGAAGGCCCCTATCTTATAGGCGCCAACCGCGTAACCCATGGCCTGGGCGCGCCGCTCGCTCTCGCGAATCGCAATGAGCACACTTCCGAACGGCGAACGGACGATCAGCGCGAGCACGACAAACGCCAGCGCCGCGACGCATGCTACATAATAGTAGAATACGACCGGGTCGTCGGCGCTCACCCCGAGAGACGAAAGGTCGGGCCTCGGAATACCGGCCATGCCGTCCGTTCCATTCGTCAGACGCAGCTTCACCGCCGCTCCGAAGAACATCTGCGAGAAAGCAAGGGTTATGAGGAGAAATTCCACCCCGCGGGTGCGCGTGCATATGGCGCCGACGACCGTGGAGATGAGCGCGATGCAGGCCAGCGTCGCCGGCACGGTAACCCAGAGCGGCCAGCCAAAAATCGCGGTACCGATTCCTATGCCGTATCCTCCAAGTCCGTAGAACATCGCGTGCCCGGCGGAAGCCAGGCCGGTGTAGCCGATCAGCACATTCAATCCGGAGGCAAAAACCCCTGCGATCATCACCTCGATTGCAAGCGTCAGCACATAATCGCCGGAAAGAAAGGGAAGGAGCAAAAGAGCTATCGCGCATATCACTGCGACGTAAGAACGCCTCCTGAGCACTGTGATGCTTCGCGGCGTTCGTCCAGCGAGGTTCGTGGCGTCCATCGTGAGGCGTTCGGTCATGCCGTACGGCCCGTCGAACCGAACAGTCCCTGGGGACGGAAGATCATCATGGCCACCAGCAGGACGTAAATCGCGAACAACTCGGCGTCGGGAAGATATGCCTGCGCCATCGTGTCGGTCATTCCGACGAAAAGCGCTCCGTAGAACGATCCCTTCAGGTTTCCCAATCCGCCAACGACGACGACCACGAACGTCGTGACGACTATGGCAATTCCCATTTGCGAGTAGACGCTCATGATCGGCGCCGCGATCACGCCGGCGAACCCCGCCAGCGCGGCTCCGACGCCGAAAACCACGGCGAACACCAAATTGATGTTGATACCGAGCGCCGTCACCATCTCCCGGTTATCCACGCCCGCCCGCAAAATCGCGCCGATCGGCGTGCGATCTATGACCAGCGAGAGCACCAACGCTACCGCGAGACCGGCGCCGATCACGAACAGACGGTAGAGTGGATAGTCGACGCCCAGTACGGCAACGTGCCCGGACAGGATGGCGGGCACGGGAATGCTGTAGAAGCTGGATCCGAAGAAATATTCGACGGTGCCCGCAGTCGCGAACAGCAGACCAAAGGTCAGTAGCGCCAGATCGAGATGGGTGGAGCGCCCACGCCTGACCAACGGCTGGAGTACCGCCGCTTGCAAAAGCGCGCCGATCAGGAACGGAACCAGCGGCCCTATCAGAAGGGCGGCCCAGAATGATCCAGTCGACTTGGAGACGAACCATCCCGCATATGCGCCCATCGTGAAAAAGGCGCCATGCGCAAGGTTGAGGATGTCCATCAGCCCGAAGATGAGGGTAAGACCCGCCGCGAGCAGAAAAATGAGCATGCTCAGTTGGAGCCCGTTCAGTAGCTGAAGGAAGAACATCTGCATGGATTTATCTGCCGAACTCCACGGTTAACGGTCAGGCGTGACGGGTTAGAAGCTCTTGGTGCATCCGGGAAGGTCTTCCGCACCGGAAAATTCGTCGACGAATTTCCGCTCGGGCTTTCCGTCGGCACCTTTGACGATCTCGACGAGGTATACCTTCTCCAGAAGCGCGCTGTTCTGGGCATTGAAGCGGATCTTCCCGCGCGGGGCATCGAACGTCAGTCCGCGCATGGTGGAAATGAACTGCGCGCCATCAGCGGGCATTTGGCCGCCTAGCTTTTCGAGCGTGAGCATAATGGCCTTGCCGTTGTCGTAGCCGAGCGAGGCGTTGACGTCCGGATCTTCCTTGAACGTCTGCCGGTATGCGGTCACGAATTTCTTGTTCGCCTCACTCTCGATGCCGGGATAGTGGACCGTGATGTGCTTGGCGCCGATCACCAGGTCGCCAAGCGCCGGCCAAAGCGCTTCGTCATAGACCCACTGATCGCCTACCAACGGCATCTTGTCCCTGAGGCCGAAGTCCGCATGCTGTTTGACCACCTGTACGGCTTCAGCGCCGGCATAGAACGCGTAGATGATCTGTGCGCCGGAATTGCCGGCCTGGGTCAGGGCGGCGCCCCAATCCTTGGTCTTCTGGAAGGGAGTCCAGATTTCCTGCACGACCTTGCCGCCGCCTTCCTCGAAGCCGCGCTTGAACGCACCCAGGAAGGAATGTCCGGCCGAATAGTCCGGCCCCATGATCACCGCAGTCCGGATTCCCTTACTGGCCCAATATTTCCCTGAATTGAACTGAAAGCCGTTGGCGCTGAAGGATGTCCTGGCCACGTACGGGCTGCAGAACTTGGCGGTGATCTCGTCCGCGAATGCGTTGACGAACACCATGGGCTTCCTGGCCTTGTCGGCCAGCTCCGACACCGCGATTGCGACGTTCGAACCGATAACGCCGGCGACCAGGTCGACCTTGTCGAGCTGCACGAACTTGTTGAACCGCTGCACCCCGACATTGGGCGTAAGCTCATCGTCCGCGCGGATGATTTCGATCGGACGACCGGCAATTTGATTGCCGTATTCCGCAAGTGCGACCTGAAAGCCCCGATCGATGCCTTCGGCCGGAACCGCATAGACCCCCTTGTAGGGTAGAAGTAGGCCGATCTTGATGGGCGCAGGCTCCTGCGCAACTGCCGCAAAGATGCCGACGACCGCCGCAATGGCTGCACCGAAAGCGACGCACGATGATCCGTTGGCACGCTGCGCCACGTCTTCCTCCCCGATTTCAGCGAGTTACACGCTGGAGGTCCGGCCAGGGTTTTTCTGCAGCCTCTGCTCGGCCCGTGGACAAAGCCTTAAACTTGTCCGCCTCATCAGGCTTCCGGAAAAAAGACGCGATTTACGGAATCTAGACAAAAAACGGCTAAGGACGCCACAGGATCCTCAGGATAGAGCGCGCTGCCTGAACGAGGACGGCGTCTCGCCTGTCGCCTTCCGAAAGCTCGTCGAGAAGTGCTGCGCCTGACCGAAGCCGGTCGCCAGCGCAATTTCGGTGATGCTTGCCGCCGTGCGCGAAAGGCGTTGTTTTGCCTCTTCGATCCTAAGCATGAGGACGTAGTTGTACGGCGAAGTGCCCATGCTTTCCTGGAAGGCACGAACGAAGTGCCGCTTGCTCAGCTCTCCGATCGCCGACAGATCGTCAAGTGATATGTCCTCCCCGAGGTTGGCGCGGACAAAATCATCGATACGCCGAAGGCTGTTACCTGGAAGGCCGCCTCTGGCGCGGGAGCGGGGCGCAGCGCGGCATTTCTCGCTGACACGGGAGATGTGGGCGAGCGCCTGTATCGCCCAGCCTTCCGCCATCAGATCGAAGAAGTCGTCGCGGGAGGAAGCTTCCCGGCAAAGTTCGGCTAGATTTCGGACCAACCGGTCATGCTCGAACCCGATGGTCGGAACCGTGATTGCCTGCCGCAGGCGCTCGCTCATCAGGAGCGGATTGAGGAATACCACGGTGTAGTCGAGTACAGGCCCAACGTCCCACTCACCCTCTATTTCCGTCTCGGCCGGAATGATCGCAAAGCGCGATTTCCCCGGAAAGCGACAGCTCACTTGGTGGCCTTCTATAGTCGCATTCAGCCGTTCGGCGCCCTTCGCAAACCAGAATAACGCAAGCTCCGGTTGGCGAAAATGCCAATGCATGCGGCCCTTACACTCGCGCCTGAGGACCTCGATGCGCATGCTACTGGCATTCGTAATCGCGGATGCGACAAGCTCGCCACCCACGGAGCGCACGAAGTTACTCGACTGACCCATCACCGCTCCCATCCATCACAACGAATCCGTCCGCGTATGCGCAGGTGCGACTTCGAAAGCGACCGATGTCCTGCGGCCAATCCCGCGGTCCAGCGCTTCGCTTCCTCCCGAGTGTCCGCTTTTCGTCGTGGCCGTTCGTGCGACCCAGCTGGACAGACTATTTCATAGGAGGTTACAGTTCTTTTTTGGAACTAGCAAGATTACTTGAGGCTGTTGTGCAAGGCGGCGAAACGCACGCCCACGCGATAAGCGTCGAGATCAGAGCGGTTTTGAGGGCCGTCCTCCAGCCACCTGCCCGGATCGGGTGGACCCCGCGATTTCAAATCCCGGTGATCCCGCAGTCTGGCCGCTTTGGCGCATCGCAAGGGACTATTATCGGTCGGACGTTGGCGGACTATAGTGGCCGTCGCATATCCCTGGCCGATTACGGACATCTTGCGTCCTCACGCCCGAGCCGTTGGTCTCTTCGATACATCACTGAACCATCGTGCGAGATGTTGTAAATCGTCGGGAATTGGCGTTCCGGTATTCTTGCCCAGTATGAGAGCGCACTGTATCGTGATGTCGGCAATCGTATATCGATCACCCGCGATGAACGGCCGCATCGCCAATTCGCCGTTGAGCCAGCGCATCCGCGCCAGCGCCTGCATGCGGCCATGGTGCGCAATGTCCGCTACCTGTGTGAGGCGTTCTTTATAGAATGCTGACGCGTGCAGGAAATTGTCAGTGATCGGTCTCAGCAACTCCAACTCCATCCGCCGATTCCACATCTCGATCAGAGCTCGTTCAATCGGCGTCGTGCCGAAGAGAGGCGGCTCCGGGTGAAGCTCCTCTACATATCGGCAGATCGCCACAGACTCTGCGAGTTGCGTTCCATCGTCCAGTTCGAGCAGAGGCATCGTTCCCATAGGATTTTTGGATAGATAGTCTGGACTCTTGTTCTCGCCCTTTATCATGTCCACCTCGACGGTCGGTAGCTTCACGCCCTTTTCGGCCAAGAAGATGCGCACACGTCTCGTATTAGTACCGGTCTTTAGGTCGTAGAGTTTCATTGCAGCTCTCCTCATTTTTCTTGGCGCCAAGTGTCCCGGTGAAGCGTCGGGTGTCGGGAATCCGTGGTTTTCATTGATGCTTCTCGCTGTCCGGAATGATCGGAGATAGGCGTCGAACCAGCTCGTGACCGGGACGATGGCGGCGCCGCCTGGCGTCACGAGCGAAAATCTTGCCGCAGGCGGCTCAAGCGTTCTGGCTCGCGCCGTTCAACGACGCGCGGCGTAAAGAAGCTTGGCCGAGAAATCGACCATGCTGGCCAGCTGCCGGTCCGGGAAAGCAGCTTTTAGGCTCTCGCTGTAGGTTTTCGCGTCGGCCGACGCCGCATGGATCTCCTTGGCGCGCTTGATGTAGGTAATCGTGCTGTCGATCGCGGAGCGGTGGACGGGCGTGTCATGCCCGATGGTGATCGTGTCGTAGCCTTGAAGCACCTTGAGCCGCTCGAGAATGATCATCCAGTGATCGAAATGATCCACGACGGTGAAGGCATGTTCGTTCGGCGAAAACACCAGGTCGAACGCCATCAACACTTTTTGCTCGGGCAGCAGAGCGGCGAGCTGCAGATCCGATTCAGCGTCGACGAACCGCTTGAAGTCATAGGTGATGCCGTCGATCCGTTGCACACCTTGGGTGATCGTCTCCGTCGGGACGGTGACCTTAGTCGCGATCCTGTCACCGTATATCGGGCGGAAGCTATCGAGTCTGGCTTGACCTCTTGCGCGGAGCTGATCGGCGATCCCGTCCAGGGCGAACACACGGGCGTCGGGGAAACGCTCGGTCAGAACCTGAAGACCGGACCAGTGATCCGTATGTGCATGCGAGAGAATGATCCGATCGACGGGCTTTCCCAGTGTCCGCACGTATGAAGCAACTTCGTCGGCATACGTCAGCAGGAGCTGACCATCGAAGATGACGACTGCCGTTGGCCCCTCGATCATCTGCGTATTGACGTGAAAGCCGTCAAGGGGACTGAGGTAGGAATGAATTTTGACGGGGCCGAACTGGCTTACGAGGATGGCCCCCATGCGGGCCGACGCCGCGGCATCCTCGGTCCTGGGCGCGCCACCGTTCTGCGCCAGCTCAGGGTTTTTGGCGGCGGCAGCCGACGGGGGCAAGCCGGCGAATGGGAGTAGCGCGCCCGCAGCGAGCTGGAGAAACTGAGAACGGGACAGAACGGCTTGCGACAAGCGCTGAAAACGTGAGTTACTTGACGGCATTTCTCTTCTCCCTTGTCCAGATTTCTAGAAAAGACTGATGAGCGCTACGACGGCGTTGGAGTCCGCGAGATGGTCGTCAATACGTGCGAAGGTCTCCAAAAGATCGGTCCGCGAGCGAAAGAGCGACGTGCTCCTAGTCGTCCCCGACGGCGATTCTCAAGCGCTTCTGCATGGAAACATCGCGCGCCGGAGAGATGTCATCCGCTCGCTACCAGATCCACTGGGCAGCTTCCCAGTGGTATGCCGCGTCGCTCCGGACGACATGTCCAATAGCCGGGAACGGAAAATGATAGCCCATCACCATGATCTGATCGGTCGCGACGCGGTCCAGAATGGCCTTGCGCGACTTGATCGCTTGCGGGGGGTCGTAGTCGAAGATGGGCGTCCAGTCGGGGTGCTGCAAACTCGTCACCGGGTTATGGGCAATGTCACCCATATGCATGAACTGCTCCTTGCCCGAGGTGAACAGGATTGCGGCATGGGACGGCGAATGTCCGGGCGCCGCAATATAGTGCACGCCGGTTGTGATTTCGCCGCCCTGCTTCACGAGCCGGGATCGGCTGGCGACCGGTGGCAAGTTATCTCGAGCTGCCCCAATCGTGCCCTTCTTGAACGGGTCGGGCATCGGCGAACTGTTGACCTCACTTTCGTAACGGCTGCCGGTCCAGTAATTCCACTCCGTATCGACAAAGACGAACTGAGCCTTCGGAAACGCCAGCGCGCCCGATTTCGTCACGAAGCCGCCGATATGGTCCAGATGCCCGTGCGACGACACGACCAGATCTATGCTCTCGGGCGCGATTCCTGCTCGGCGCAGATTCGCCTCGAGCCCGGGAAAGCTACCGAAGGATGGGCCGAGTTTCTCACCAAAGCCAGAATCGACAAGGATACGCTCCTCTCCCGTGTCAACCACCAGGATGTTGTTGGTGATTTGGATCACAGGCTGCATGAAATTTGCCTTCAACACCGGAGCAAGTTCAGCTTCAGAGACGTTCATGGCGAGGATCGGCCGGATCGGTAGCTGCCCGGAGCCATCCGAAATCACGGTCGCTGGGAAGTTCCCGATCTTGAAGCGATAGAAGCCATCGCCGTTTAGCGGGGCTGCGCCGGTTTGACGGACGCCTTCCGCCTGCGCCGAGATGGGGGTGAGCAACCGCGTTCCCATCGCAGCAACAGCAAGCCCGGTGCCGGCACGAAATACGCTGCGACGTGTCAGGATCGTCGGGGGCTTAATCATGTCTATCTCCAGGTTGAAGGCGCTGCGTGCCAGCGCGGAAGCGGATCGCAAAGGACGCAAATCACAATGTCGTTCACAATTGTCTTTGTCAATCAGATTTGACAAAAGGCCAAGCCTTCACCCATTCTGGGGTCAGGAATGACATCCCGCTTTGAGCTAATTCATTGAATTAACGCCCAGATAGCAAGCCCATTGGGCTTTTACGCACCCCCGGCGGGAGCCGGCATTCTGACCGTAATTATCGATTGTAAACGTAATCGTGATATATTAGATCAACGCCTGTGGTGGCAACGAAACGAGGAGCAAGCTTTGGGCGTGTCGAGAGAACAGGCTGTGGAAAACCGCCGCGCGATTGTTGCGGCGGCGACGCGGCTATTCAGAGAACGGGGCGTGGAGGCCGTCGGGCTGAGCGAACTGATGAAGCATGCCGGCTTTACGCAAGGTGGCTTCTATAACCATTTTGAGTCGAAGGCCGACCTGGTGGCCGAGGTACTTGCTTCGGCAATCGCCCAGGGGAATGCCGAGTTCGCCAAAATGGCAAGGGCCCCCGTCGATGAGTCCACCACTGCTCTTCGGCGCTACATAAACTGGTATCTGTCGCAAGCCCACCGCGACGACATCGATCGCGGCTGTCCCGTCACCGGATTTGCCGGCGATGCTCCTCGCTTGGGCGCCGGAGCACAGTCGCACTTCGCCGGCGGATTGGACGATCAGATAACGATCCTGGCCGGACTGATCGCCGAGAGTGGATCTTTGGCTGCGGCAGGCGAGCGCAGGACGTTACGCGAACGGGCAATCGGTTTGCATTGCGAAATGCTGGGTGCGCTGGTCCTGTCACGGTCTGTCGCGCAGGCTGCGCCAGCGCTTTCGAACGAGATTCTGGAGAACGTTCGCCGAAACGTACTCGCGTCTCTCGATGAGCGCTCGAGTGAGGCTTCCAAACCACGAAAGAAACACTAGGCAAACCCTCGTGCCGTACGGGTGCTTCTCAATGCGGTAATCGTCGAGCACGAACTAATTGCAGGCCAAGGGCATGGATCCTAATGCAAATGAAGGCGTTTCCGCTTTCTCTGGTCTTAAGTATTTTAGAGCGCTCATGGAGGGCTCCATTGCGCGTTCGGCGATGCTCGAGCTTTTCGATATCAACATCGAGGCTGCTGAGCCGGGGCTCGTCGTGCTGACCGCTACACCGACGGCAGAGCACTACAATCCCTTGGGATTCGTCCATGGTGGTTACGCGGCCGTCCTGCTCGATACGTGCATGGCAGCGGCCATCGTAACTTCGCTCGAGCCAGGCCTCTCGCCCGTCACGCTCGAATACAAGATAAACTTCGCAAGACCTATGTCCGCGGATACGGGGGTCGTCCGCGGGGAGGGCAAGACGCTACATGTCGGTCGGCAGATGGCCATCGGCGAAGGCAGGTTGCTCGACGCGAAGGGTAGGCTTCTCGCCCATGGGACGACCACCTGCCATGTCGTGCGTGATGGAGTTTCCTGAGGGATGTTTATGTAGTGCCGGCCGCTCGCTAAGACTACCGAGTTTCGAGCGGGAGCGATAAACCGCTACTTGCTCTCGACCAGCTTGACGATCGCATGCAGCAGCCGGTTGCCGGGCGTCGCGACGCCGAGCGCTTCGCCACGCCGCAGGATCAAGCCGTTCAGATGATCGATCTCACTGCGCTTGCCGCGCGCCAGATCCTGCGCGGTCGATGAGTACTGGCCCGGCACCGTTTCGGCAATTTTGCGTACGGCCGCATCGACGTCGCCCGGAATCGTCACGCCATCCGCCTTCGCAACGGCCACGCATTCATCGACAAGGTCGCGCATGACAGCAGTTATGCCCTCGCCTTTCACGAGCCGGCCGTACGGCAATTGCGTAATCGCCGATAGCGCGTTGTACGCGCAGTTCAGGATCAGCTTCGCCCATAACGCGCCGCGCACGTTGTCGGAAATGTCGGTCGGCACGCCGGCTGCGATCAACGCGCGCGCGACGTCATCGCTGGCCTTCGACGGCTCGATGACCAGTTCGCCGCGGCCATGATGCCTGACGTGCCCCGGGCCGGCCATTTCGGTCCCGATATACACGACCGCCGCGGCCACTTCCCGTGGCAGCAGCGCACGCAGTCGGTCCGCGTTCTCGACGCCGTTTTGTAACGACAGCACCAACGCATCCGGCGCAAGATGCGGCTTGATGGCAGCCGCACCGCTTTCGGTGTCGGTGGATTTCACGCAAAAGAGCACGAGCTGCGCGCCCTGCACCGCGCTCCCTTCGGTGCTGGCAGAGACGCGAATGCGCTCGTCGAAGGTTTGTGTTTCGAGCCTGAGCCCCTGACGCTCGATCGCCTCGACGTGTTGAGGGCGCCCAATCAGCACCACATCGTGTCCGGCGCGTGCCAGCATGCCGCCGTAGTAGCAGCCCACCGCACCCGCACCCATTACGGCGATTTTCATGGTGAGTCACCCGGCCAGCACGACTTTGCCAAACGGCCGATCCTCGATCAGGTGGCGCAGGGCTTCGCCCGCCTCACTGAGGCGATAGACGCGCTCGACGATCGGCTTGACGGATCCGCTGACCATCAGTGGGATGACGTCCCGCCACGCTGCGGCGATCGCGGTCGGCGTTTGGGCGAACAGCGAGAAGCCAGCCATCCGCGCGCGCTTCCAGATCAGGTCCGTCACATCGATCGTGGTCTTGCGTCCGGCGGAATAGCCCAACGTGATCAGGATGCCGCCGAGACCAAGGCTGCCCAGCGCCTCACTGGTTACGATCCCACCGATGCTCTCGATGACGATATCGACGCCCTTGCCGGCCGTTATCCGGCGAACGCCCTCGGCGAGGCCTTCTGCGGTTAGGTCGACCACGTCTTCGAAGCCAAGCGCACGCGCTTTGGCGGCTTTCGCCGCGCTGCCAGCGGTCGAAATCACCTTGCGGGCGCCCTGCGCCCGCGCGAGTTGATAGGTCGCGTTGCCGACCGACCCGCCGATCCCCGGAGCCAACACCGTCATGCCTGGCTTGAATCCGGCCAGCGTCAGCGTGACCTGCGCCGTGAGATACGCAACCGGAAGGCTGGCCGCGACGACATCGTCGATCGCGTCCGGCACGAGCGCCAGATGTTCAGGTCTCACCAGCAGCCATTCCTGCCACGCGCCATTCTCACCGACGCCGTAGGGTCCCGTGAACATCACGCGGCTTCCCACCGCGAGCCCGGAGTCGCCGGCGTCTTCGATGACACCCGCGCCCTCATTGCCCAGAACTAGCGGCGCCTTGGCTCGAGGGTGTCCACCGGACAGGACCGTGTATTCGAGCGGCGTGACGCCGGCCCCCGTGACGCGCACCAGCACCCGGTCCTTTGCCGGTTGCGGCTTGGGCAATTCGACTTGCCGCAGCCCGCCATAGCCCGAGAAAGTGTTCGCCTCGATCGCCCGCATGGCCATTCTCTTTAAAGTGACAGACCTGTATGTACTTGAACATTAATGACAGGTCTGTCACTTTGTCAACCAGGACACCGGAACGTGAGGAGCTTGCGGATATGAAGGCGGTAGCCCGACCTCGGCGGGGCGCCCCGGCAAAGGGCGAAGTGAGCGCCCGCGAGCGCATCCTCGCGACGGCAAGCGAGTTGTTCTACCGCGAGGGCATCCGCGCCATCGGCGTCGACACGATCGTCGAGCGGTCTGGCGTGTCGAAGACGAGCCTCTATCGCCTGTTTGAATCCAAAGACGATTTGATCGCCGCCTTCGCCGCCGGACAGGATCGATCGTTCTGGGCATGGTGGGATCATATTGAGGAGCAGCACGCTGATGATCCGCGTGTTTTGCTGGAAGCACTGCTGTCTGGGATCGCGAAGCGGATCGGGCGCCCCGCCTATCGCGGCTGTCCGTTCCTCAATCTAATGGCGGAATTTCCCGACCAGAATCATCCCGGCCGGGTCGTAGCCCGGGGTAACAAGGAAGAAATGCGGGCGAGGCTCGCGACCATCGTCGCCAAGCTTGGGGCCGCTGACCCCAACCGGGTTGCGTCTCAATTGGCGCTAATCATCAACGGCGCGTACGCTACCGGCCTCATCGCAGAACCGGCTGATCTGAAGGGCGCCCTCGTCGATGCCGCCGTGAAGCTGTTGGCCTAGTGGTCCGTCGATCCTGCGCGCAAGTGGTCGAGGCCAATATCAGGTTGTCAATCGGTCTTTGCCATCTTCGCCATGTAATCGCTGCAGTCGAGTTTGGAAGCTTTCGGCGCCGCCGGGCGGGCGCTATCGGGAGATGCGCTTTTGACGCGAACCGATCTCCACTTCGCTTAACGCGCTAGCCGGCCGCCCGTCGAGGCACCGAATCCGAAGCTACGTCGTCTGGCGCCGGAATTTGCATCAGAATGGTTTGACCTGCGGATGCGATTTCGATTCCGCACTCCTGGAATCGTCGCTTCATGCGGCGGTTGAATTCGCGCTGCACCGGCCAGCGACCA
>Ga0185299_10000211_pt1 | contig 176572 bp, 170 predicted proteins | sample PaiPotPPA55metaG_FD_128002 | JGI IMG/M metagenome (GOLD analysis project Ga0185299, IMG submission 128002) | Iron sulfur acid spring bacterial and archeal communities from Banff, Canada, to study Microbial Dark Matter (Phase II) - Paint Pots PPA... ...
TGCTGGAGTTGTTTGCCAATACGCAGGTGTTGTTCGATTTCGACGAGACCGACGTGTGGACGCTGTTCCATTCGTACGCATTCGATTTCTCGGTGTGGGAGCTGTGGTGCGCGCTGGCCACCGGCGGTGCCGTCGTTGTCGTCGACTACCTCACCTCGCGCTCGCCGGAGGTGTTCCGGGAGTTGCTGATTCGCGAGCAGGTGACGGTGCTGAACCAGACGCCGTCCGCGTTCTATCAGCTCGCCGAGGCCGATCGGGTCGCCGCCACGTCGGCGGGGGCAACGGAAACCGATTTCGGCGCAGGTAAATTCGTGTTGCGATATGTCATTTTCGGTGGTGAGGCACTGGATCTGCAGCAACTCTCGCGCTGGTACGAGCGGCATGCACCGGATTCCCCGCAGCTGGTGAACATGTATGGCATCACCGAGACCACGGTGCATGTGTCGTATCTGGCGGTGGATGACCGGCTGGTGGACACCCCGGCGAGTGTGATCGGTCGAGCGCTGCCCGGTCTGGACAGTTATGTACTCGATGATCGCCTGCACGCGGTGCCGGTCGGGGTGGTCGGGGAGCTGTACATTGCCGGGAATCAGGTGTCGCGGGGTTATCTGGGGCGACCCGGTTTGGCCGCGGCACGGTTCGTGGCGAATCCGTTCGGGGAGACGGGTTCCCGCATGTACCGCACCGGCGATGTCGGCCGCTGGGCCGGACTCGGCAGCGAGGCGGTCCTCGAGTACGCCGGACGCAGCGATCAGCAGGTGCAGCTGCGGGGTTTCCGGATCGAGCTCGGCGAGATCGAGGCCGCATTGGTCCGCTGCGACGGGGTGAGTCACGCGGTGGTGCTGGTGCGCGGCGACGAGCATGCCGGGGAACGCCTGGTGGGTTATGTTGTGGCCGAGGAATCCTCGATACCGGATCCGGCCGGGTTGGACGCGGCTGTGTTGCGTGAACAGGTCGCCGAATTCCTTACCGCGTATATGGTTCCCGATGCGATCGTGGTGCTCGACGCGTTGCCGTTGACGCTGAACGGCAAGCTGGATCGCAAGGCCCTGCCCGCACCGGATTTCGTGGGATCTAGGACGGTGTTCCGTGCGCCGGTGACGCCGATCGAGCAGACGGTGGCCGAGGTATTCGCCGGTCTGCTGGGGTCCGATCGCGTCGGCCTGGACGACGATTTCTTTGCCCTGGGCGGTAACTCACTGCTGGCCACGCGGGCCGTGTCCCGAGTGAACGAGGCCCTGGACGCGAATATCGTGGTGCGTGACCTGTTCGGCGCGTCGACGGTGGCCGCGCTGGCGATGCGGGTTGTGCCGGGCTCGGCGTACGGGGCCGGGCGCGTGGCGTTGGTCCCGGCCGAGCGCGGTGAAAGGCCACCGCTGTCGTCGGCGCAGCAGCGGATGTGGGTGATCAACCAGCTCGATCCCGAATCGCCTTTGTACAACATCCCGTTGGCGATCCGCCTCACCGGAGAGCTGGATGTTGCGGCACTGCGTCACGCGGTGATCGATGTGCTGGAGCGGCACGAATCGCTGCGGACCTGCTACCCGGCCGACGGGCCTGGCGGCATGCCCTATCAGCAGATTCTCTCGGCCGCAGCCGCGTTGCCGGGCGGGCTGGTTGTGGAGCCCGCCACGGATCCGATCGCGCGGATCGGTGCCTTGATGGGGACCGGATTCGATGTGACAGAACAGGTTCCGGTTCGTGCGGTGCTCCTGGAGCAGGGCCGGGACCGGCTGCTGGCACTGGTGGTGCACCACATCGCCGGTGACGGCGAATCGCTCGCCCCGCTCGCGCGCGACCTGGTCACTGCTTACCTGGCCAGGGCCGGAGGCGGCGCACCCGGGTGGGCGCCACTGCAGATCCAGTATGCGGATTACGCGGTGTGGCAGCGCACGACGATCGGCGACGATGCCGACGAGGACTCCGTTGCCGCACAGCAATTGAACTACTGGCGCGAACAGCTCGCGGGTTCGGCACCGGCCCGGCTCGCGACCGATCGCCCGCGCCCGGCGCTGCCCTCGCTGCGCGGCGCGACGACCGGGTTCGTCCTTCCCGCGCAGGTGCATTCGGGGTTGATCGATATATCCCGCGCACATAAATCGTCGCTGTTCATGGTCGTGCACGCCGCCCTGGCCGCGGTGCTGGCCCGGGTGAGCGGCGGCACCGATATTGCGGTCGGGACGCCCGTCGCCGGGCGCGGGGAGCGCGCCCTGGATGACCTGGTCGGCATGTTCGTCAACACCCTCACCCTGCGCACGACCGTCACCCCGGAGATGAGCTTCGGTGATCTGGTCGGCCAGGCCCGCGAGACCGATCTCTCCGCCTTCGCCCATGCCGATATTCCGTTCGAACGGGTCGCGGAGGTGATCGCCGGAGGCCGTGCCCGCGAGCAGAATTCGCTGTTCCAGGTGATTCTGTCGTTCCAGAACACCGCGCAACCGGCCCTGGAACTGCCGGGACTGACCGTGGCGCCCGTCGACACGGATGTGGTGGTGGCCAAATTCGATCTGCAGGTGATCGTGGAGCCGCAGTATGCCGCCGACGGCTCCCCGGGCGAACTCGCCGTGGCGCTCACCTACGCGATCGATCTGTTCGACGACGCCACACTGCAGACCCTCGGGCGCCGGATGCGGCGCCTGTTCACCGCGGTGGTCGCCGATCCGAGCGTGCGGATCGGCGAGATCGAGCTGTTCGACGAGACCGAGCGCGAGGCCGCCGAGCGCGCGACCCAGGGCACGGTCCCGGCCGCCGAGAGCGCGGCCCCCGAGGGCGCGGCCATCTCCCGCGGCGTCGCATTCGGCCAGGCGCTGGCCGCGATCGTGGAGGACGACCCCGATGGCCCCGCACTGACCTCCGGCGACGACGAGATCAGCTACTCCACCCTGCAGGCGCGCGTGTCCAGACTGGCGCGGGTGCTGATCGGGCGGGGCTGCGGCCCGGGGACCGGCGTGGCGGTGAGACTGGACCGCGGCGTCGACTCGGTCGTAGCGACCTGGGCGATCCTCGTGGCGGGTGCCGCGGCGGTGCCGATCGGCATAGATGTCACCGCCGGATCCGCCGCGGCGGATCCGGCCGTGCGGGTCGAGCTCGGTCTGACCGTCGGGTCCCCGTACCCCACGCCCGGTATCGACTGGCTGGTGCTCGACGATCCGGTGCATGCCGCCGAGATCGCCGCGGCCTCCCCGCGACCGGTGACCTACGCGGACCGCACCCGCGATCTACTCGGCGACGATCCGGCCGCCATTGCGGGCCGGACGGTGACCTTCGACGAGCTCGCCGCGCTGGTCAATCGATGCTGTGCGCGCACCGGGCTGACCTTCGAATCCCGCACGCTGCGCCACGGCGCCGACGGCCTGGCCGCGGTCGTCGAGGTTGCCGCGGCGGGCGTGGTCGGCGCCACGATCGTGACAACGCCGGTGCCCGCCGGGGAGCTCGCCGAGGTGCTGGCGCAGGAGTGGGTGACGCACCTGTTCACCGGCCCGTCCGGGTTCGCCGAACTCGACGGCGAACCGCTCGAGGACCTGCGCGCCGTCGTGCTCGATGCCCCTCCCGGCACCGACGTGGCGGCGTCGGCCTGGGTGGACACCGTTGTCGCGCTGAGTGATTTTCGGTAGCTGCCGGCCGGGTAACCATGCGGAAATCGACTGGCCGAAGGTGTCCGGCGGCGGAACAGTACGCTGGTTTGGGCACTCTCGGGCATTAGCAGACGACACAGAGGATTCATGGTCAACCTGATCAACCTGGAACAAGTCAGCAAGAGCTTCGGCGTCGCGCCGCTGCTCGATGACGTCTCCCTCGGGGTGCAGGAGGGGGAGCGGATCGGGGTTGTGGGCCTGAACGGCGGCGGTAAGACGACGCTGTTGGAGGTGCTGACCGGGATCGAGGCGGCCGACGGCGGCCGGGTGAGCCGGATGAACGGGCTCCGCATGGCCGCGGTCACCCAGCGCGGAACCCTGCCCGAGGGCGCCGCGGTCGGCGAGGTGGTGCTCGCCGGGCTGGCCGATGATCAGATGACCGATGGTGTTGCCGAACACGAGTGGGCCGCCAATGTGCGCATTCGCACGGTCATCGAGGGCATCGGCATCGCCGGGCTCGGCCTGGACACCCCGGTCGACACCCTGTCCGGCGGGGAGCGCCGCCGAGTCGCGTTGGCGGCGGCCCTGGTTCGCGACCTCGACCTGCTGGTGCTGGACGAGCCCACCAACCATCTCGACGTCGAGGGCGTGCAGTGGCTGGCCGAGCATCTGCTGGCCCGCCGCAGCGCCCTGGTCGTGGTCACCCACGACCGCTGGTTCCTGGACACGGTCGCCACCCGCACGTGGGAGGTGGTGGGCGGCAAGGTGGAAAGCTATGAGGGCGGCTACAACGACTGGATCTTCGCCCGCGCCGAACGCGGCCGCCAGGCCGATGCCACCGAGGCCCGCCGCCGCAACCTGGCCCGCAAGGAACTGGCCTGGCTGCGCCGCGGCCCGCAGGCGCGCACCTCCAAGCCGCGGTATCGGGTGGAGTCCGCCGAGGCCCTGATCGCCGACGTGCCGGCCCCGCGCGACACCGTCGAGTTGGCCGCGTTCGCGCGAAAGCGGCTGGGGCGCGTGGTGATCGAGCTCGAGGACACCACTCTCGCCACACCCGACGGCCGGGAGCTGGTGCGCGATCTGACCTGGCGGCTGGCGCCGGGTGAGCGGGTCGGCCTGGTCGGGGTGAACGGTTCGGGCAAGACCACCCTGCTGCGCGCGCTGGCCGGCGACGGAGAGCTCGCGGTCGGCAAGCGGATCCAGGGTCAGACGATCCGGATCGGTTGGCTGCGTCAGGAACTCGACGACCTGCCCGTGAATATGCGTGTGCTGGAGGCAATCTCCGATGTCGCCGAGCGAATTATGCTGGGTGACAAGGAGGTTAGCGCCGGCCAGATGGCCGAGCGGCTCGGTTTCTCGCCGGCCAAGCAGCGCACCCCGGTCGGGGATCTGTCCGGCGGTGAGCGCCGCCGCCTGCAGCTGACCCGCATTCTCATGAGCGAGCCGAACGTGTTGCTGCTCGACGAGCCAACCAACGACCTCGATATCGACACCCTGCAGCAGCTCGAGGATCTGCTGGACGGCTGGGCGGGCACCCTGGTGGTGATCAGCCACGACCGCTACCTGATCGAGCGGATCTGCGATTCCACCTGGGCGCTGTTCGGCGACGGCAAGCTCACCAACCTGCCCGGCGGTATCGAGGAGTATCTGCGTAAGCGCGCCGTGCTCGCAGCGCCGGCGGTCCGCCCGTCGGCAGGCCCGACCACCCCGGCCACGGATTCGGCCGCCTACCGCGCCGCCCGCAAGGAGTTCTCCCGCTTGGAACGGGCCCTGGGGAAGCTCACCGACCGCGAGGGCCGCCTGCACGCCGCCTTGGCCGAGGCATCCGCGGACCCGGACCGGCTGGTCAGCCTCGGCACCGAGCTCAAACAGGTACAGGCGGAGAAGAATTCCACCGAAGAGCGCTGGCTCGAGCTGGCTGAAGAATTCGGCTGAACGGGGATGGTGAGCCGGCGGAGCTTACGGAGCCGGTGGATCACAGCCAATTCTTCGCGACCTCGGTGCCGAAGATCAGCAGGTGGGCGTATCCGGCGATGAGGCCGAGTACGCCACCGTGCAGGAACAGCAGCCATTCGTCCTGCTTGATCGCCGCGCGCAGCATATCCACGAAACTCGGCGGCGGCAGCGCCGCCATCTGCTTGGCGATATACCGGCTGACCTGGGTGCTCTGCTGCGCATTGAAGGCCGGATCGGCGAATGCGACCGGCGCCAGGCTCTTGGCCTTATCGGCGAAGCTGTCCTGCAGCGTCGCATAGTCGCGGTTGCCGATCATGAACTTCAGCGGCCCGCGCGCGGGCCCCAGCGCCCGGTCGGTGGCCGGGCGCAGGGTCTGCTCGAGCACCTGCATCGTCCGATCCGAGCGTGGCCCGTTCAGCAACTCGTCGCCGACATTGGCGATCGTGATGATCTGGGTGGCCACCAATTCCGCATAGCCCTCGGTAATTTCGGCCTGCCGGCGGACCAGCAGGCCCTGCCGCCACGGGCACCACCACTTCGGATAGGCCGGGGCGAAGATCATATTCAGGCCGATCCAGTTCACCACCCAGCCGATCACGACCCCGCCGACCGGCAGCACCACCAGCGGCGAGAGGTGCGTCAGATGCAGGATCGCGACCAGCACCGCACCCATCGGCGCACCGAAATAGAAGCCGAAATTCTGCATGAATCGCAGTTCCTTGGCGCCCAGTACCTGGAACACCGTATTGAGCAACTGCGGGCGGGACTGGAAATAGCGGATCACCATCTGTTTTACATCCAGCAGCTGCTCGATATTGCTGCCCAGTTCGACGGTCAGGTCGTGCAGCACCTCGGGAAGTTGCTGGCGCACCCGCTCGTGCACCATCTCCCGGACCGGGGCGGGCAGATTATACCAGAGCTGGGGATGCTCGCGGATCGCGATCTCCTCGACGATGCCGCGGATCTGCTCCTGCGCGATGGTGGTGAGGTGTTCGGCCAGGGCATCGGGCTCGAGTTCGCGATAGAAATCGCTGACGCTGCCGAGCTTGGCCAGCCCCTTGTCCACGGCGATGGAGGCCATCTTGTCCGCCCGCGACGGGACGATGCCCTGCCAGCCCATCCGGCCGTCGTAGCGCAGCAGCGGCAGCACCTGAACGCGCGTGGGCAGGAAGTGGAACAACGATTTCAGGCCGGGCACCGAAATGCCGTGAAAGCGCAGCGGCTTGAACAGCATCAGGATGCCGGTCCAGTTGGTGATATAGCCGATGATGCCGGTGAACAGCGGGATGGTGATCAGTTCCAGCACTATGGACGGGCCGATATGAAAGAAGCTGACTAGCACGACACCCTCCTGCCGAACCGTACCGATGAGCGCCGCCTCACCGGCACTACAAACCTACCCGTCGGCAACCTGGACCTTACTGCGGATTTGCGAAATAGGTCCACTTTGCCGCTGGATGTGGTCGATACCGCGGTGAGGTGGAAGACTTTCCCCTGTGGCAGACGATAAGACCGGGCAGGATGTGGTCCGCCCCGGCGACCGTGCCGTGAAACGCACCTCGGATGCGGAGAAGCAGCAGATCAGCACCGAGGCCCGGCTGATTCGCGGGGTTTTCCGCGCCGCCGGGCTGGCGGCGGGTACCGCGGTGCGCAGCGGGCAATGGGCCGTCGGCACCACCTACGAGGTCACCAAGCAGCTCACCCAGGCCGCCCTGGACGGCGAATCCTCCGCCGATATCGCCGAACGCACCGGCACGGCGCTGCAATCCATAGCCCGCAGCGTGCTGGGCGTCACCGAGGGGTCGGTGCGCGAGATCGTCAGCTACGTGCCCACCTCGAACGGCCATACGCCGCAGGCCATTACGGGCGGTTATGTCCGCTCGGCCACCTTGGACGAGCTGCGCCGCCGCGGCGATGCACTACTGGCTCGCTCGGCGGATGTGTACTTCACCGAGGAGGTGCATCCGGCCTACGACCGGATCCTGGATCAGGTCGCCCCCGACGAGGCCCGCATCCTGCGGTTCATGGCGCAGAACGGCCCGCAGCCATCGGTGGACGTGCGCACCAATCGCCCGCTGGGTATCGGATCGGAGCTGGTGACCGGGGATCTGACCTCGGTGCCCGAACAGGCAGGCGTGCGGTATCCCGACCGCGCGCGGCACTATCTGATCAATCTGAACCGGCTCGGGCTGCTGATGACCTCCGACGATCCGGTCCTGCTGAGCCGTTACATGGTGCTCGAGGTGCAGCCGATCGTGGAATCGGCGCTCAAGGCCGCCGGGCGGGTGCCCAAGATCGTGCGAAAGAGCCTGCGGCTGACCGAATTCGGCGAGGATTTCTGCAAGACCTGTTTCTCGGTCCGGGGCTCCGCCACCGATACTCCCGGAAGGACGTAGATCCAGGGGGCTTTGCCAATCGGCCACCTGAGTTAGGGCGCGGCGATCCTGAGCGGGATTCAAATTAGGTACAGATCGTTCAAATGACGAAGAACCGGGCGAACTGATGGGATTGTTGGAGTTATGGACTCCGATGCCGTCTCCGCGATCAGCCGGCTGAAGTTCCGCTACCTGCGGGCGCTGGACACCAAGTCCTGGGACGAGTTCGCCGATACGATGATCCCGGATGCGACCGCGACCTACAGCGAGTACCTGCAGTTCGAGTCCCGCGAAGCGTTCCTGGCGTTCATGCGCAACACCCTGGGCCCGCACGTCATCACCGAGCATCGCTGCGATCATCCCGAGATCGACGTCGAGGGCGATACCGCCACCGGCACCTGGTATCTGGCCGACACGGTGCTGATCCCCGGGCACAACATGCTGCTGCGGGGCGCGGCGTTCTATTCCGATCGATACGTCCTGTGCTCCGACGGCCGCTGGCGCATCGCCCACACCGGCTACGAGCGCACCTATGAGGTGGTGATGTCGCTCTCGGACCTTCCGAGCCTGCGCCTGACCTCGAGCCGCTGGGGGTTGATATCCCGGGAATCGGGCATGAGCTCCGACGCCGAGGGGCAGCCCCCCGACTCCGCTGAAACCATGGGTTGAGCCGGGGCGGCTACCCACGGCCACGAGGGGCGTCCGAAGTACCGCCGACAGTATTCACGACGTGCGTCGTGCTGACATTCTGTGCCTGGGCCTGAGTGTGGTGCTCGACCCCGAACAGTGCTCCGCCGATCACCGCCAGCGTTGCGGCCACCGAAACCATCATCCACGCCATCGGCCTGGATCTGCGCCGCTTGTCCCCTGCCCGCGCGGTGTTCGCGGGCGGAGCGGGTGCCGGGCGAGACGAGGATTCAGGCCGAGACGAGGAATCGGGCCGTGCCTTGGACGCGGGGCGTGCGGCAACTGTCGCCGGCCGGGACGGCGGTGCCGGGACATACGGCGATCGCGGCGCGGTGGCGACCCGGCGGGGCGGCGCGGGGACCTTGGGCATTGCGGTCGCGACGGGCGGTGCGCCCGCGGCCGAGCGGGCAGCGGCGAGCAGGAGGGTACCGCGCGCTACCGTCGTGCCCGGGTCGGCGCCGTTCACGATCGGCAGCTCGGTGGCGACCGAAAGACGCTCGGTGAGCAACGGAATCACCGAGCTCCCGCCGATCAGGACGATGGCCTCGACGGTGCCCCCGGTCTGCACGGCGGCATCGGCGGTTCGGGCGATGCGCTGCACCACCTGCGCCACCGGTTCGGCGATCAGCGCCTCCAGCTCGGCGCGCACGACGCGCAGGTGCTCCCGGATGCCGGGAAGATTCACCTCGAGCACCGCCGACATGTCACGGGAGAGCAGCTGTTTGGCGTGAGTGACTCGACCGCGCAGCTCGCGCAGCCCTATCCAGTTGCGTCGGTCGGAGGGATCGAATTCCGGGTGCGTGTCCGACAACTCGGTGAGAATATGCTCGAAGAGCAGGGAATCCACCAGCTCGCCGCCGAATTCGTGCGAGCGTGTGGCGCGTTCTACCCGGAGGCTGCCGTCGCCACTCGGGCGTACTACGGCAATCTCGGTGCCCGCGCCGCCGGCATTGCACAGCAGGATTGTCGCGTGGTCGGAAATCTCCGCCACGGCGCGCAGGGCCACGTAGGCGGCCTCCGCATCGGACACCAGCAGGGCGGGCGTGCCGTTCGCCGACAGGGCATCGCGCAGCTCGGCCGCCGCATGCTCGGTCCATGCCGCAGGGTGGGCCGCCACCACGACCGGCGCACCCTCGGCCAGACAACCGATCGCCGTGGCTACCAGCCCGGTGCCGGACCGGGCCTCGCCGCCGGCCACGACCGGCACCGGATCACCCACCCGAGAGGTGAAGTCACGGTATTCGCAACGGGATTCGTTGCCGGACGGCCGTCCGAGGACCGGCCGCGAGTGGGGGCCGAACCCGAGTACGGCGGGAATCCGGGTGATGTCGGGGCGGTCGCCGGACGTGCAGACGAATGCATCCGATCCGATGACGATGCCCAGTGCCCGTGCCATGTGGTCGCTCCATTTCCCTGGTTCGGATTATTCGTTCGTGGAGAAAGGTTAGGGAGCAAGTCTGGTGAATAGCTGAATACCCGCTGTGCGCTGACTGGCGGCGGACATTCACAGAAACCTCTCTGCAAAAACGCGCTGAGGCATAGGTCGCACCTAGCGGGCACCCAGGTGGCCGACCTAACTTCGGCATGCACACGCCACGAAATAATGCGGCGCCGGCAAACTAAGGAACAGCAATGACTGTCGAGATGGAAGCAAACGTGCAGACACAATTCGGACCGATCGGCATGGAAATACAGCAGGACCTGTCGCAGACCCTGTCCGCCACCGACGTGCCGCACGGCGGTGTGGCGGCGGCACACGACGCACAGGTGTCGCTCGCGCACGAGGCTCCGCTCGGTGCTGGTGTGGACGCGCAGGCAGGGGCCCAATCCCTACTCGCGGGCGGCGGCCAAGCCGACTGGGGGGCCCTGGCCGGGAACGGCAGCGTCGTGGACGTGCAGAGCATCTCCCAGTCCGTCACCGAGACCGCCGATCGGTTCGACGCCGGACCGCACGAGAATTTCGCCGACAATGTCACCGTCAGCGAATTTCAACAGTCCACTTCTGAATGGTCGGAAAGCAACGGACATGTCGGCGAGAGCATCGGATCGAGCACATACGAATATTCCGATAACCAGAATTTTGGTGATCACAATGGCTTCGCCGAGGCGAGTGTGTTGGGCGAGATCGGGCAATTCGGCGAGCGCATCGGATTCGGCCCTGGCGCTGGTTTCGGCGAGCAGGCCAGCTTTACGCACAACGAATATGTCAGTGACCGGAACGCCGGTTTCCGCGAGCACGAGCGTTTCGACCGGCGGGCCGGGTTCGCCGACCACGAGCACTTCGGCGACCAGGCCGGATTCAGTGCCACAGGCGATTTCGGCGACCACGGCGGCTTCGGCCAGCGTGGTGGCGGGGGCGCTGGCGAGCATGGTCAGCTCGGTGACCGCGGTGGTTTCGATGGTCGCGGCGACTCAGGACAACACCCCGGCGATGGCGGTCGCCACAGCGAACCGGGCAACCAGAGCCAGCACGGCGACCACGGCGACCACGGAGGTGCAGGCACTCCCGGTGATCATGGCCGTCCGGGTGCTTCTGGTGGGCATGTGAATCCTGGTGGTCCTGATCGTTCTGGTGGGGATCATGGTCAGCCGGGTCGCTCCGGCGATCACGGTGATCCTGGGAGTCGTGGTGTTGCAGGTATTTCCGGCGATCACGGCTCACATGATGGAACCGGCAACCCCGGTCGGCCCGGCGGCTCGAATGGATCCGGTCAGCCGGGCGCACACGGCAGCCAGGGCCAGCATGATGGTGATTCGGGTCAGCACGGGGGCACGGGTGCAGCCGACGAAGGCCACGGTATGGATCGCGGTGGTGCTGTGCACGGAACCGGCGGTGCAGCAGGCGGTCTCGGTGCCGGCGGAGCGGCGAACATCGGTGCGCACGCCCGTGGGCAGTTCGGTAGTGCGGCGAACCCGCAGCGCGGCAACGGCGCTCCCGGCGGATCGAACCAATCGGGCCAGGGGCACCGGGATTCCGGCGCGCAGGGTGAGCGGTACGGCAACACCACGGGCGCCCAGGCGCAGGGCGGATTCACCGCGGGCGCCACGGCTGCTGGCGCGACCGCACCATCGGCCGACCTCGGCTCAGCGCACGGCGCCGGTCTGACGGCCTCGCTGTCGTCACCGCTGGCGCCCGGGGCCGCGCTGGGTCTGTCCTCGACCGGTTCCACGGCGCTGAACCAGGCGAGCGTGGTGAGCGGCACTCACCTCAGTCAGGCGAGCGTGGTGACCACCGTCGCGGCGTCCGACGCGGCCGTCGCCAGCGCGGTCGCGCCGGTGGCGGTCACCCCGGTGTCCGCCGCCGTGCAGGCCGACGTCGCCACCCAGTCTGTATCGAGCACCGTGACGCAGGCTGCTGCCACACCCGCCGCCGGTGCGGTGTCGAACTCGCTGTCGCTGAACAGCACCTCCAGCGCGGCGCACGCCCCGGCCGCCGACCTGGGTACCGCGGCCGCTACGGGGACGACGGTGACCACCGCCACGACGAGCGCGGCCACTGCCGCCGCCGACACGAGTACGACCGCGCACGGGGCGACCACCGCTGCGGCAGTGGGCACCAGCGCGACAACGGCGGCTACCGGCGGCACGCTCGGCACGACGGGAACCACGACGAGCGCAACTGCAGCCGCGCACGTCGCCACGAGTCCGAGCGCAGCTACCGGCTCCGATGCGAGCACGACCGCGCATGCCACAACGGTCGCCCCCGCCGCGGACCTGGGCGTCAGCGCAACGTCCGGTACCGACGCGCACACCAGTGCCGCTGTCACCGCACTCGCAGCTACCCCCGCCGCCACCCCGGCTGCCACGGCTGCGGCGGCGACCACCTCGGCCGCCACGCACTCGACGACCGCCGCCACCTCCACCGCAGTGCCAACGACCACCGCATCGGCCACCTCCGCCGCGGCGGTCAGCGACGCCAGTTCGGCGACCGTGCACCCGGTCGACGTCACCGCCGCGGACACCACGGCGACCACCGATCACGGCGGTCTGTCGGCCACCAGCGGCAGCCTGTCGACCGGCCTGACCGCCGACTCGAGCGCGTCGCACAGCACCACCGACAGCCACGCCACGACACTGACCGACCTGCACCACTGATCCGACCCGGTGGCCCGCCGCGTCCGCCCGGCGCGGCGGGCCACCACCCCATCCCCAAGCACTGCCTTTCCGAGGAGCAAGAGTGACCGCGTCCAGCCCGGTTCTCGCCGCTAAGACCGTCGCGGCAACCGATTCCATGACAACGCTTCTGGACGAACTACGGTCGGTGACCGACATCGTCGGCCGCGCCGACCTGTCCGCCCGCCTGCTGGCGGCTCGCCGACGGATCACCGATACCCGGCTGCGTGTCGTCGTCACCGGCGAATCCAAGAAAGGTCTCAGCTCGCTGGTCAACGCTCTCGTCGCGGCCGACGTCTGCTCGACCGCCGGGCGGGCCGCCCGCGATAGTCATGCGCGCGGACCGGTCGTCGTCGAGTACGGCGAGTCGATGTCGCGGCGGCCCATCGACGACGGTGACCACACCGAACTCGTTGCCCTCCCGGCGCCGCTGCTCGCGGAGGGCCTGGTGCTGGTCGACACTCCCGGAGTAACCGGCGCCGGCTCTCGCCGCGCGGCAGCCACGCTCCAACTGCTGTCGACCGCCGACGCGGTGCTGTTCGTCTCCGACGCCAGCCAGGAGTACACCGCGCCGGAAATCCGTTTTCTGGAACAGATTCACCAGCTGTGCCCGCAGGTGGTGTGCGTGCTCAACAAGATCGATAGCTACGTCCGCTGGGGCGACATTCAGAAGGCTGACCGCAAGCACCTCACCGACGCCGGGCTGACCGTGCCGATCCTGCCGGTCTCCTCGGCCATGCATGCGACCGCGCACCAGCTGCGCGACGAGGCGCTCGAAATCGAGTCGGGCATGCCGCAACTGGTCGCCTTCCTGCGCGGTCACCTGATCGAGCGGGCCGATGTCGTGGTGCGCGAATCCTTCGCCAACGACGTACGGTCGACCTCCGATCACGTTGCGCTCGCGTTGAACACGGAGCTGACCACGCTGCACGACCCGGCCCGCGGTGCGGAGCTGCTCGAGGGCATCCGCATCGCCCGCACCGCCTTCGACGGGCTACGCAAGCGAACCGCCAACTGGCAGTATGTGCTCGGCGACGGCATCACCGAGCTGACCATCGCCGTCGACCACGATCTGCGCAACCGGCTGCGAGCCCTGGTCCGGGAGGCGGAGGAGGAGATCACCACCTCGGATCCGGCGCGGCAGTGGGAGGCCTTCGGCAACCGGCTCGACGAGCGGATTGCCACCGAGGTAAGCGCCAACTTCGTGCTGGCGCACCGGCTCTCGGTCGAGCTGGCGGAAAAGGTGGCCGAACGCTTTGCCGCCGACGGCCCGGTGCAGCTGCCCGGCCTGCCCGGTGCCGCCGCTGGCGCGGTGGCCGATCAATGGGGCACGCTGGAAACGTTGGAGAGCACCAAGGCCGGCTTCGTGCAGCGCACCATCACCAGCCTGCGCGGCTCCTACGGCGGGGTGCTGATGGTCGGCCTGGCCACCAGTCTGCTGGGCCTGGCCCTGGTCAATCCGTACTCGATCGGTGCGGGACTGCTGTTGGGTGCCAACACCTTCCGGGAGGATCACAAGTCCCTGAAGCTGCGCCGGCGGGCCGAGGCCAAGCTGGCGGTGGCCAAGCTGATGGACGAGGTCGTATTCCAGGTCAACAACGAGTCGAAGCAGCGGCTGCGGGAGGTGCAGCGCACGCTGCGCGACCACTTCACCGAGGTGGCCGAGGAGATGTTCCGCTCGGCCGAGGACGCACTGCGGGCGGCACAGGACGCCGGCACGCTGCACGACAGCGAGCGCGCCGAGCGCATCGCTCAGCTCGAGGGCATGTCCAACCGGCTGCGCGAATTGCGGGTGCGGGCAGCGACTCTCGCAAGCGGCCCGGGGGTGGTGTGATGGCCGGGCAGGAGCTGGAGACGGCGCGGCGGCTGATCCGGGCCGCCCGCCGCGAGGCTGATCCGCGGTCGCCCTGGGCCGGAGAACTGGCCGACTGCGAACGCCGACTGGCCGAACCGCTGCGGGTGGCGCTGGCCGGCACGCTCAAGTCCGGCAAGTCGACGCTGCTCAATGCGCTGATCGGCGATGAGATCGCCCCGACGGACGCCACCGAGTGCACCCGGGTGGTCACGTGGTTCCAACGTTCGGCCACGCCGCGGGTCGACCTCACAGTCACCGACGGCCGACAGGTGCGGTTGCCCGTGCTGCGCACCGACGGCCAGCTCACTCTCGACCTGGGGGTGTCGGCCGACCGGGTGCGGCGCCTGGTGGTGTCCTGGCCGTCGTCGCTGTTGGACGGCTACACCGTGATCGATACCCCGGGAACGTCCTCGAACTCGCGCGACGTCTCGGAGCGCACGCTGGCACTGCTGTTGCCGCAGGACGGTCCCTGTGCGGCCGATGCCGTGGTCTATCTCATGCGTGATCTGCGGGATGCGGATGTGCAATTGCTCGCTGGCCTGCAGGATCGCATGGCCACCGGCGGCGGGCCGCTGGGCGTGCTCGGCGTGCTGTCGCGGGCGGACGAGATCGACGGCGGGCACGGCGAACCGCTGGCCGCTGCCCGCCGGTTCAGTGCGGAGCTGACCGACGCGCCCGCCCTGCGCGGCCTGCACCAGAGCTTCATCCCAGTCTCGGGGCTGCTGGCGGTGTGCGGCCAAACCCTGCGTCAGGCCGACTTTCTCGCGCTTCGGGCGCTGGCGGACGCAGGTCCGGGTGTGCTGGAGGCTGCCCTGATCGCGGTGACCCGCTTCACCGCACCGGACAGCGAGCTGCCGGTGTCGGCCGCCGAACGCCGTCGGCTGGCCGCCGGGTTCGGCCTGTTCGGTATCCGCCTGGCTGTGTCGATGATCCGGTCCGGGATCCGTGACGCGCCCGTGCTCGCCACGGAACTGGTGCGCCGCAGCGGACTCGACGAACTGCGCCGCACCCTGCACCTGCATTTCGGTGAGCGCAACGAGCAGCTCAAGGCACATTCCGCGCTGTCGACGCTGGCGCGGCTCCTGGCCCGTAACCCGACGCCGGCCACCGCGGCCATGTCCCGCCAGGTGGCCCGCTGTCTGGCCGACACCCATGCTTTCACCGAGCTGCGGTTGCTGTCCGGAATCCGCGCAACCCGGCTCGGCGCGGCCGACCGGGCCCGCGCCGCCCGCGCCCTAGGCGGCGAGGGCATCGCCGCCTGCCGGCGCCTGGGCCTGCCACCGGATGCGGGGCCCACCGAGCGGCGCGCGGTCGCGCTGCGTGCGATCGAATACTGGCGCAACCAACTCGACAGCCCCCTGCTGGATCCGATGACGGTCGCCACCTGCCGCGCCGCCGCCCGTAGTTGCGAGGCGATTCTCGCCGAGGATGGAGCCGGAAATGCCCCACTATCGAATCTTCAAGGGCGGGGCGCTATTTCGCGATCGTAGGCGGTTCTATTCAGTCGGCGGTGGCGACCAACGGTTCCAGGGTCAGGTTCGGGTGTTCCTTCTGGATGTACTGCAGCCGCCACTTATCGCTGAACAGGGCCAGGATCGCGCCGTCCGTGCGGGTGAAGACCTCCACGCCGCGCTGGCGATCGAGTTCGGGCGCCGATTCGGCGTCGGTGCGACGGGCGAGCTGGTAGGGCAGGAAATCCAGCTGCGTCTCGACGTTGAATTCGGACTGCATGCGGGCGGTGACCACCTCGAACTGCATCGGGCCGACCGCGGCCAGCACCGGGGAGGCGTCGCCGCGGGTCTCGTTGCGCAGCACCTGCACCACCCCCTCCGAATCCAGTTGATCGATCGCTTTTCGGAACTGCTTGTACTTGCCCGCACTCTGGGCGCGCAGCGCCCCGAAATGTTCCGGCGCGAAGGACGGGATCGGCGGGAATTCCACCCTCTTGTCCACGAACAGTGTGTGCCCCGGGGCCAGTGCGGTCGCATTCACCAGGCCGACCACATCGCCCGGATAGGCGGTGTCGACGGTGGTCCGCTCGCGGCCGAAGACGGTCAGGGCGTATTTGGTGGCGAAGGGGCGGTTCGTCTGCGCGTGTGTGACGACCATGCCGCGCTCGAACTCTCCGGACACGATCCGCATGAACGCCAGCCGGTCGCGGTGGGCGGTGTCCATCCCGGCCTGCACCTTGAACACGACCGCGCTGAACGGATCGGCGGTCTCGCGGGCCGACCCGTTGACGTCGTCGCGGGGACCGGGCGGGGGAGCAAGGGCCACCAGGGTCTCGAGGATCTGCCGCACGCCGAAGTTCAGCATCGCCGAGGCGTAGATGACCGGCGAGGTCTGCCCGGCCAGGAACATTTCCTGATCGTGGTCCTGCCCGGTGGCCGAGAGCAGTTCGCTCTCCTCGGCCGCGGTGGTCCACAGCTCGGCCTCGCGCGTGGCGGCCTCATCGACGCCGAAGGACTCCTCCGGTGCGATGGTCGCGCCGCCCGCGGTCCGGGTGAAGTGGATGTATTCGGTGGCCGCGCCCTCGGCCCCGCGCCGCAGCAGGCCGTGGAAGTCCCCGGCGATGCCGACCGGCAGGAACAGCGGGGTCGGGGTCAGGCCGATCCGCTCGCTGATCTCGTCCAGCAGTTCCAGCGGCGCGCGGCCGGGCCGGTCCCACTTGTTGATGACGGTGATCACCGGGATGCCGCGGTGGCGGCACACCTGGAACAGTTTGAGCGTCTGCGGCTCGAGGCCCTTGGCGGCGTCGATGAGCATGACCGCGGCGTCGACGGCGGTCAGCACCCGATAGGTGTCCTCGGAGAAGTCCGAGTGACCGGGGGTGTCGACCAGGTTGATCACGCAGTCGCGGTATTCGAACTGCAGCGCGGTCGAGCTCACCGAGATCCCGCGCGCCTTTTCCATCTCCATCCAGTCCGACACCGTGGACTTGCGCCCGGCCTTGCCGTGAATGGCGCCCGCCTCGGAGATGACCTTGGCATGCAGCGCCAGCGCCTCGGTCAGCGTGGATTTACCCGCGTCGGGATGGGAAATCACCGCGAAGGTCCGCCGTCGCGCGACTTCCTGCGCCAACCGTCCGGACGTGGTCGCAGCGGGCCCGGAGGGCCCCGTGGCGGCCGCATCGGCACTGTGGGAAGGGGAATTCACGGGGGAGGCTCCTTTTTGCGGGATAGGCAACCGCTCCAGATTACTGGAGTGCTTTAAACTACGACACGACCCGGGGCGAAGCCCCGGCATCCGCGCGCGAAGCGCCTGCCTGCGGATGCGACGAAAAGCAGCGCGAAGCGTCCCATTTATGCACTTCCAGGGGTGTCGGGGGGCGAAGCCCCTGACGGGGGGTGTCGGGGCGGAGCCCCTGACTGGCGTGCTATTGTCTTCAGGTTGTCTCGGCGAGGGTGTGAGGCATGAAAATGCACACACCGTGATCGACGTGGCTCGGCTCCCGGCCGTCCTCGTTCGCATCTTCGCCTGACGAGCAGACCCTTCGCCAGGGCAGTCCCTGGCCAGTGTAGGTAAACCCGCCCGGAGAGCCGTAGGAGTTATATCAGTCATGTCCGACGTCAGCCTTCTCGAAGCCACCGTCCGCACTGAGTTCGGCAAGGGTGCCGCGCGCCGCACCCGTCGTGACGGCAACGTTCCCGCCGTGCTGTACGGCCACGGTGAGGCCCCTCAGCACCTGGCCATCAACGCCCAGGCCTTCGCCGCCATCCTGCGTGAGCACGGCACCAACACCGTGGTGAACCTGGAGATCGAGGGCACGAAGCAGTTCGCACTGACCAAGTCCGTTGTCGTGCACCCGATCCGCCGCTACATCGAGCATGCCGACCTGCTGATCGTCAAGCGTGGCGAGAAGGTCGTCACCGACGTGCAGGTCGTGCTGGTCGGCGACGCCGCCCCGGGCACCCGGGTCGCCCAGGAGGCCAACACCCTGTCGGTCGAGGCCGACGCGCTGAGCATCCCCGAGCAGATCGAGGTGTCGGTCGAGGGCATCGAGGCCGGCACTCAGATCACCGCCGGCGGCATCACGCTGCCGAAGGGCGTCACCCTGGCCGGCGACGCCGAGTTGCTGATCGTGAACATCATCGTTGCCGAGACCGGCGGGGCCGACGACGAGGACGCCGAGAGCGAGAGCGCCGAATAAGACCGCGCCACCGGGTTTTCGATGACTGAATTGGGCCCCGCGCTCGTGGTCGGGCTGGGTAATCCCGGACCCGACTACGAGCGCACCCGGCACAATATCGGTTTCATGGTTGCCGACGTGCTCGCCGAGCGCGTCGGCGGTCGTTTCACGGTGCACAAGAAGTCCGGTGCCGATCTGCTCGAGGCCCGGCTCGACGGTCGCAAGATACTGCTGGCCAAACCTCGCTCGTACATGAATCTTTCGGGCCGCCCGGTCGCGGCGCTGGCCCGGTTCTTCTCGGTGCCGCCGACCGAGGTGATCGCCGTGCACGACGAGCTCGATCTGCCCTTCGGCGATATCCGCCTCAAGCGCGGCGGCGGCGAGGGCGGCCACAATGGATTACGTTCGGTCTCCAGCGCTTTGACCACCAAGGACTATGTGCGGGTTCGGGTGGGCATCGGCCGCCCGCCCGGTCGCCAGGACCCGGCCGACTACGTGCTCAAGCCGTTCGCGAGCCCGGAGCGCAAGGAGCTCCCGGTCATCATCGAACAGGCCGCCGATGCGGTGGAATTGCTCCTGCATGTCGGGCTCGAGCCCGCGCAGAATCAGCTGCACTAATTCCCAGGATTACGGGTATAGGTATTTTCGCTCGTATCAACCTGGGATGATCTGTGCCGTGGAGGATTACACGATAGTTTTCGACCGGGCCCGTGGCGCGCTGCTGGGTGGGGCGGTCGGCGACGCATTGGGCTCGCCGATCGAATTTCTGCAACTGGAGCAGATTCGCGAGCGGTACGGCCACGGCGGCGTCACCGATTTCCTGCCGGGGCGCAATCCCGATGCGCCGCAGCAGATTACCGACGATACCCAGATGACGCTGTTCACCGCCGAGGGACTGCTGCGGCTGCCACCGGGCGTCGATCCGGCGCCGGTGCTGCAGCGGGCCTATTTGCGCTGGCTGCGGACCCAGCAAACGCCGGAACCCGGCCCCGCGCCCGACGGCTGGCTGGCCGGGCACCCCTTCCTCTACGCCCGCCGCTCACCTGGCCAGGCCTGCATCACCGGGCTCGACCAGCAGGCGCGGGAATATCGCGCCCCCGCGCCGCTGGGCGAACCGGGTCCGGTCAACCCGGATTCCAAGGGATGCGGGACGGTGATGCGCTCGGCGCCGTTCGGGCTGGCCGGATTCGGGCCCGATATGGCGTTCACCGAGGCCGCGCGCTGCGCCCAGCTCACGCACGGTCATCCCACGGGCTATCTCGCCGCTGGCGTGTTCGCGGCCCTGATCGACCGCATCATGGGCGGGGTCGGGCTGCGAGATGCGGTGCAGCAGAGTATCGCTCAGATCGACGGCGGCCCCGGGTCCGAGGAGACCGTGGCGGTGATGCGGCGCGCGGTGGCGGTGGCACAGGAAGGCGAGCCGTCGCCCGAGCGGGTCGAGCAGGTGGGCGCGGGCTGGATCGCCGAGGAATGCCTTGCGGTAGCGGTGTATTGCGCGCTGGTGGCGGAGCAGACTGCGGACCTTCCAGCGGCGCTGCTGCTTTCGGTGAACCACTCCGGAGACTCCGATTCCACAGGCGCCGTCGCGGGCAACCTCATCGGCGCCATCCACGGCCTGTCCGCGCTCCCGATGGCCTGGGCGAGCAAGGTGGAGGGGCGCGACGAGCTGGTCCAGGTGGCCGACGACCTGGTCATGAACTTCCACCTCGGCGACCGCGCAACCCTGGCTTCCCGCTACCCCATGGAGACCCTCACCCCCTGACCCCGGCCGTCACCACACTTCGCTGCCGGTGAGTGGGGTGTTGGTCGATAATTCGATGGAGCACACGAGAGTGCGGTCACCCTGATTGAAGGCGTCCGCGACCGGGGCGAAGTGGTCCAGGGGCCACCTTGGGTCCGTCAACCCCATCGAACTCCGGTGGCTGTTCATCGGGATCTGCCGCCCGCGGCGAGCGCATATGCGCAGTCAAGCAGTCTACCGCCCGATTTGCCGGGTCGGTGGGCTTTTACGGCAGTCCGACCCCGGTCAGGAGGTTGCGAGCGCGTGGATCGCATCGGTGAAGCGGTCGAGTTCGTCGGGTGTGACGAAGGAGTGCGGGGAGGCGCGCACCACCGAGTCCAGGCGGCGCGCGGACATGTCGAGCAGCGTGGAATCACGGTGGCTCACGGTGACCGTGATGTCCTGTGCCAGCAGGCGATCGCGGATATCCACCGGAATCCGGCCGTCGATGGTGAACGAGACGATGCCGCTGTGCCGGGCGCCGAGGTCGCGCACCCTCACCTCGGGGATCTGTGCGAGCGTCTTGCGCAGGTGCTCGGCGTTCGCCGATACCGCGGCATAGACGTCGTCCGGCCCGAGATCGAGCAGATAGCGCACCGTCGCACCGAGACCCAGGCGCGCGGCGACATCGCACTCCCAGAATTCGAATCGGCTGGCATCGGCGGCCAGGCGGTACTCGCGCGGGGCCGTCCAGGAGGCGCTGTGCAGATCCAGTCGGGTCGGCTCCATCGTGGCGGCCAATTCCGGTCGCACATACAGGAATCCGGTACCGCGCGGGCCGCGCAGCCACTTGCGCCCGGTGGCCGAGAGCGCGTCGACATCCAGGTCGGCGACGTCGATCGGCACCTGCCCGACGGACTGGCAGGCATCAAGGAGCACCAGCGCACCCACTCGATGCGCGATCCGTGCCGCTTCCGCGACCGGATTGAGCAGGCCGCCGTTGGTCGGGGCGTGCACCAGCGACACCAGTCGCACCCGCTCGTCGAGCATCGCGGCAAGCGCCTCCACGTCCAGCTGACCGGTGGCGTCGCTGGGGATCTGTTCCACTACGGCCCCGGTGGCCTGGGCGCGCTGCAGCGCGGCGATGGCGTTGCTCGCGTAGTCGGATCCGGAGACCAGGATCCGATCCCCGGGGGCCAGCGGCACGGCGTAGAAGAAATCGGTCCACGCCCGGGTTGCGCTGTCGCTCAGCGCAATACCCGCGGCGTCGGCGTTGATGAGCGCGGCGATGGCGGTCTTGACCGATGCCAGGTCGTCCAGGCGCTCATTCGCCGCGCGATAGCCACCGATCTCGGCCTCGCGCCGCAGATGTCCGGTGACCGTGTCCAGCACGGCGCGGGGCGGCAGCGACGATCCGGCACTGTCCAGGAAAACCGGAGTCGGCCAGCTGACATTGTCGTAGGCCGGGATGTCGGCGCGAAGTCGGTTCAGATCCAGCACTCCACCGACGATAGAAGATGTGGCGAGGCGGCGCGGTAGCGAATGCCAGGTCGATGCCGTGCATGACCGATTTGTGCTGGTCGGGGGTGGTGGTTGCCCGCTCGTCATCTTTTCGTCAGATTTCTTGTCGGTGGTCGCCGCTACTCTGGATCAGTCGGCGGAAAACAGCACAGCTACCGCACCGACCGATCCCGGCGGTGCGGCGGAGCGGAGGTTGGTATGGCAATCACAGCGGTTCGCGCCCCACTCGGCGCGGGTATCGGTTTCACCTCACGGGCGGCGGCCGAGGCGTATGTCGGCGGCGTCTGTTTCAAACAGGGTCCGCCCAGACTTATCGGCGCCGAACTCGAGTGGCTCACCACATTCGGTGAACCGTCGGCGCCTGCCTCGCGTCCCGAGCCGGCGGTGCTCGCGGACGCGCTGGGATCCCATGCACCGCCGTCTATTTCGCCAGATTCTCCAGCCCTACCACTCCCCGGGGGGAGCCGGGTCACCCTGGAACCCGGTGGGCAGATCGAACTCTCGAGCGCCCCATTCGATTCCGCCGCCGAACTGTGCGAGCGCCTGCGGGCCGATGCCCGCCATCTCGAACGGTTACTCGAATCCCGTTCCATCCGAACACTCTCTGCCGCTGCCGATGGCGTGCGCCCGGCGCGGCGAGTATTGCAGCTCCCGCGGTACCGGGCGATGGAGCGCACCTTCGCCGGAATCGGCCCATTCGGCAAACTCATGATGTGCAATACCGCGGCCACGCAGGTGAGCGTCGATGCGGGCGCCGACCACGCCGAGATGGCCGCCCGCTGGACCGCGCTCAACACCGTCGGCCCCGCCCTGCTCGCGGCCTTCGCCTGCTCCCCGGACCTGCACGACGCCCCGGCCGGTGCGTGGGCGTCCCAGCGGATGCGGGCCTGGCTGCGGCTGGACCACGCCCGGACCAGGCCTCCGGTGCTGGATTGGTCCGATCCGGTCACTGCATACGCCCGCTGGGTGCTCGACGTGCCGTTGCTGTGCGTGCGCCGCCCCCCGGACGAGGCCGACTGGGCCGCACCTCCCGGTGCCACCTTCGCCGACTGGCTGTGCGGCGCCCTGGACGACGAGATCGGCCGCCGCCCCGACGCCGACGACCTCGACTACCACCTGACCACGATGTTTCCGCCGGTGCGGGCCGCGGGGCACTTCGAGGTGCGCTATCTCGACGCACAACCGGGGGACGGGTGGACGGTGCCGATCCATGCGATCAATGCTCTGATGTCGTCCCCGGCCGTGGTCGCCGAGGCGACCCGGCTGGCCACCCCAATGGCCGGCCGCTGGCTGGAGGCGGCCCGTTGCGGCCTGTCCGATCCTGAAATCCGTGCGACCGCCGTGGATCTGCTGAATCTGACCGCGGCCAATGCCGCGGACGCGGAGGCGGAGACTCAGCTCCGCGCCGCCGCACAACGATGTCGCAGCGGCCGCTCGCCGACCGGCGAGGCGGACCGCCGCGAGGAATCGGTCCCCGGAAGCTAGTCGCCCCCGACATCGCGCGATGTCGCCCCGTCATCCCGGCACGCTGTGTCCGGGATCCACACCGAACCGCCGAGCTGGCTCGGCGAGACCAACCCGGAGCTCTTCCATGACTATTCAGCTACCCGGAACCGACCATGCCGACACCGAGCGGCTGCGTGAGCGAATCGCGCAGGTACTCGCCCGGTCGCGCAGGCGAACCACCGTCCTGACCGATTGCCTCGACGAGGCCGAGCTGGTCGCTCAGCATTCGCGCCTGATGAGCCCGCTGGTGTGGGATCTGGCGCATATCGGGAATCAGGAGGAACTGTGGCTGGTGCGCGATGTCGGTGGCCGCGATCCGGTGCGCGCCGATATCGACCAGCTCTACGACGCCTTCCAGCATTCGCGCGCCGATCGGCAGGCGCTGCCCCTGCTCGACCCCACCGAGGCTCGCGCGTACAGCGCGACGGTGCGTGAGAAGGTGCATGATGTGCTGTCGGGCAGCGATTTACGGGGTAGCCGCCTGATCGCCGACGGCTTCGCCTTCGGGATGATCGCACAGCACGAGCAGCAGCACGACGAGACGATGCTGGCGACCCACCAGCTTCGCACGGGCACCGCGGTGCTCGCCGCGCCCGCCCCGCCGGCCGCGGCCGCCCCTGTGTCGGGTGAAATTATCATTCCCGCAGGAGAATTCGTCATGGGCACCTCGACCGATCCATGGGCCCTGGATAACGAGCGGCCCGCCCATCCGGTCCGGCTGCCCGGCTATGCGATCGATGCGGCGCCGGTCACCAACGCGCAATACCTGGAGTTCATCGACGACGGCGGATATCGGCGGCCGGAGTTGTGGTCCGAGCGCGGCTGGGCGCATCGGCTCTCCGCGGACCTGAGCGCCCCGCAATTCTGGGAGCAGGATGGCGCGGGCACCTGGTGGCACCGGGTTTTCGGCACGATCACCCGCCTGCGCCCACACCAGCCGGTGGTGCACGTGTGCTGGTTCGAGGCGCAGGCCTTCGCCACCTGGGCGGGCAAACGCCTGCCCACCGAGGCCGAATGGGAGAAGGCGGCGCGCTTCGACCCGGCCTCCGGGCGCTCGCGCCGATATCCCTGGGGCGACGCGGATCCCGGCGCGGCCGCAAGGGCGAATCTCGGCCAGCGGCACCTGGAACCGGCCGATGTCGGCGCCTATCCTGCGGGCGCCTCACCCGCGGGGGTCCATCAGCTGATCGGTGACGTCTGGGAGTGGACCGCCTCTGGATTCGAGCCGTATCCGGGTTTCGAGGCATTCCCCTACCGCGAATATTCGGAGGTGTTCTTCGGCGGCGATTACAAGGTGTTGCGCGGCGGCAGTTTCGGCACCGACGAGGTTGCCTGCCGTGGCACCTTCCGCAACTGGGATCATCCGATCCGCCGCCAGATCTTCTCGGGCTTCCGGCTGGCCCGGGATCTGCGATCGGACGAAGCCTGATGTGCCGCCATCTCGGTTACCTGGGTCCGGCGGCCCCGGTCGGTGAGATCCTCACGCGCGGACCGCATTCCCTGTATGCACAGGCATGGGAGCCGCGGGATATGCGCGGCGGCGGCACCATCAACGCCGACGGGTTCGGTGTCGCCTGGTGGTTACCGGACGGCGCCGTGAGCCGGTACCGCAACCCCGCGCCGATCTGGAGCGATCCGGCGGTGCAGGAGGTGCTTGCGCAACTACGGTCGACGGCGGTGCTGGCCGCGGTGCGCTCGGCCACGATCGGCACGACCGTCGAGCGCAATGCCAACGCGCCGTTCACCCACGGCCGCTGGGCGTTCAGCCATAACGGCCGCATCCCCGACTGGCAGTCCGTGCTGAGCGATATTGCCGCCGAGTTCGGTTCGCCTCCGCTGCTCGAGGCTGAATCCCGTACGGACGCCGCCACACTCTGGGTGATCGTGCGCGGGCTACTCGAGACCATCGGTGGCGCAGCCGCAACCGCGTCCACGGCCAACGGTGCTGCCGGCGCGGATACCCGGACGGCCGTCGCCGATCCTGCGGTTGTGCTACCGCGGGTGATCGGTGCCGTGCTGGCCCGCTCGCCGCAGTCGCGTCTGAACCTGCTGCTGGGCGACGGTGAAACACTTTGGGCCACAACCATTTATCATGCTCTCTCGGTGCTGGTCACCGACGAGTTCGCGGTGGTGGCCTCCGAACCTTATGACGATGATCCGCGCTGGCAGGTCATTCCGGACCGGCGGCTGCTCACGCTGCGGCCCGGACACCTGTCGATCGCCACGCTTGAAACCGATGAATTCGAAGGGGCCCTCGCATGACCACGCCGACGCTGGACATTCACCTGACCGACCACGATCTCGCCGCGGCGTTGCGCGCCGACGCCCTCCGTGGGCTGACCGCGAGCCCGAAGACGATGCCGCCCAAATGGTTCTATGACGCGCGCGGCAGCGAACTGTTCGAGGCGATCACCGAACTGCCCGAGTACTACCCGACGCGCACCGAGCGGGCCCTGCTGGAGCGGGTGGTCGGCGAGATCGCGCGCACGGCGCGGGCGGAGGTACTGGTGGAGCTGGGCGCGGGATCCGCGGCCAAGACCCGCCTGCTGCTCTCGGCGCTCGGCGCCGAAGGGTCATTGAAAACCTATGTGCCACAGGATGTCTCGGAGTCCGCGCTGCGCGGCGCCGCGGAACTGATTGCCGGCGAATATCCGGGTCTGGCGGTACACGGCGTGGTCAGCGATTTCACCGACACCCTGCACAATCTCCCCGGCGGCGGCCGCCGCATGATCGCCTTCCTCGGCGGCACCATCGGCAATCTGGTGCCCGCCGAGCGCGCCGAATTCCTCTCGGGGGTCGCCGATGTGCTGGAGCCGGGGGAGCAGCTGTTGCTCGGCGCCGGGCTGGTGATCGATCCCGCGGTACTGGTTCCCGCGTATGACGACGCCGCCGGCGTCACGGCAGAATTCAACCGAAATGTGCTGTATGTGCTGAATTCTCGGTTGCATGCCGATTTCGATCCGGCGAGTTTCGCGCATGTGGCCCTGTGGGATGCGCAGCAGGAATGGATCGAAATGCGCCTCGAGGCCACCCGGGATATGACAGTGACCGTGCCCGATCTGGATCTACAGGTCCGATTCGCCCGTGGCGAGCAGATGCGCACGGAGATCTCCGCCAAATTCCGTGTCGACGGACTCACCACCGAACTCGAGACCGCGCAATTCCGTACCGAGAATGTATGGACCGATCCGCAGGACAGGTTCGCCCTGATACTGGCCGAACGCCGCTGACGGTTAGCCGCTTTCTCCAGGGTGCGGCCGAAATTCGCCAGAGTTCTCTTCGATCTCACCGTCCGTACAGTCCGTCGTTACCCGGGACGGTTCTCCTTACCGGAATCCTCGGTCACATCGGGACCGGGCGGTGATGAGCGGAGAGTGCGTGGTGCGCAGGGTCGGGTCCAGGGTGATGGTGGTGGGTGCATGTGCGGCATTGGGGCTGGCCACCGCCGGCTGCGGTGGCAGCGGTACGTCGGCGCAACACGACGACCACGTGCTGGTGCTGTCGATCGACGGCATGCACCAATCCGATCTGAGCGCCTATGTGCGCGCGCATCCGCAGTCGGCACTGGCCAGGCTGGCGGGCCGGGCCGCGCAGTACACCGACGCCCTGACTCCGATCCCGTCGGACTCGTTCCCGGGCACCATGGCGATGTTCACCGGCGGCAACCCGAAGACGACCGGGGTGTACTACGACGACACCTGGGCCCGGGATCTGCTGCCCGCGGGCACCACGAACTGCGCGGGCACGCCGAAGGGCGCGCAGGTCTCGCTGACCGAGGATGCGGACAAGCAGACCTCGGCCCTGGACGGCGGCCAGGGTGTGGCCGGCCTCCCGGACGGCATCGGCATGATGACCGGCGATCCGAGTTCGGTGCTGGATCCGGCGAAGCTCCCGGTGGATCCGGCCTCCTGCGCGCCGATCACCCCGGCCGACTATCTGAAGGTCAATACGGTGTTCTCGGTGCTGCATGCCGCGGGTAAACGCACCGCCTGGTCGGATAAGCATCCGGCGTACGCCATCGTCAACGGCAAGGGCGGCCGCTCGGTCGACGACCTGTTCACTCCCGAGATCGACAGCGACTCCCCGCGCGGCGGCTCCTGGACCAAATACGCCGACACGATCCGCCGCTACGACGCCTATAAGGCCGATGCCGTCGTGAACGAGATTGCGGGCAAGGATCATTCGGGCGCGGCGCAGGTGGGAGTCCCCGCGTTGTTCGGCATGAACTTCCAGGCCGTCTCGGCGGTGCAGAAGTTGCCCGCGCCGAACGGCTATGCCGCCGACGGCATCCCGTCGACGGGGCTCGCGGCCTCCTTCGATTTCGTCGATCAACAGCTGGGCCGGTTCGTCGCCGCGCTGGACAAGGCGGGCCTGACCGATAAGACCACGATCGTGCTGACCGCCAAGCACGGTCAGTCGCCGATCAACTCGCAGACCCTCACCCGCGTCGACGACGGCAAGATCGTCGACGCCGTCAACGCCGAGTGGGCGAGCGCACATCCGCAGACCCCGAAGCTGATCGCGCACGCCCTGGACGACGACGCGATGATCCTGTGGCTGTCGGACCGCTCGCCCGAGGCCACCGCCTTCGTCAAGCGAAAGCTGCTGGAAACCAGCGGAATCGGCACCGATATCGAGGGAAAGCCGAAGCCGTTCACCGCGTCGGGAGTCGACCCGAACCAGATCTACGCGGGCGCCGATGCAGTCAAGTTCTTCGGCACGTCCACCGCCGACCCCCGAGTCCCCGACATCTATGCGGGCGCCGCACCGGGGACCGTGTTCACCGACGGTACCGCAAAGATCGCTGAGCACGGCGGCATGAGCCCGGACGATCGGCACATCCCGCTGCTGGTCGCGGGCTCCGGGATCGGCAAACATGAGGTGGGCGAACAGGTTTCGCTTACCCAGGTAGCCCCGACCCTCCTGGGCCGCCTGGGCCTGGACCCGAACCAGCTCCAGGCGGTCACCGTGGAACACACCGCGGCATTGCCGAGTCTGTAAGGTCCGATCGCGGCGGTCAGTTACCAGCGACCGCCGCGATCCACTCCATGATCGGTCGCAGGGTCTCCCAGGACTTGCGAATCTCCTTGGCCGCACGCGGGGTCGGCAGCCAGTCGGGCGCACCGAACTCCCGGCTCACGACCAGGGATTTGTGCCGGAGCAGGTCGATGCGCGGGTGGTCGGCGGGGTAGCCCTTGGGGCGGGTCTTGAGCTTGTCGCCGCCGACGGTGTACCCGGCCTTGGTCGCGGCGGCGAGAATCCGCTCCAGTTCGGGCCCGCGGACCTCGTCGTCGATCGTGGTGCGCAGCCGCGCAAGCTGTTCGGGTGTGGCGGCATAGATCCCGGCCGCGACGAACAGCCCGGGCGCGCCGATCTGCACGTACCATCCGGCGCCGGGCGCGGCATGCACCACCGCGCCCTGATGATCCTTATAGGGCACCTTGTCCTTGGCGAATCGCACGTCCCGATAGGGCCGGAAGATCTTGGCCGGACCGAAATCGGGTTCGAGCTCGGCGACCAGCGCGGTCATCGGCTCGCGCACCGCAGAGTCGTAGACATGCTTGTGCGCGGTCCAGAACGCCTTGGAATTATCGGCCTCGAGGTCCTCATAGAAGTCAAGTCCGGCCAGCGGAAAGCCGGTGAATCCGATCATGCTCTCAACCTATCGTGAGTGTGTCGCGCCACCGCCGCAGCATCCCACCCGCCACCGACGGTAATGCGCGGCGCGGCGAGGCGGCCATGGGCCTACCGGTGGTGACGGTGGAGGTGCAACGACGGCGCGACCCAGAAGACGATCACCAGGCCGACGGCCATGGCCGCCACCGAAGCCAGCGCGGCCCATTTGCCCAGGCGCTCGCCGCGGCGATGACCGACCGCACCCAGCACCACGCCGATCAGACCCAGCGGCCATATGCACGACACCAGGGTGACTCCGGCGCAGACGAAGCCGACCACCGAGAACACCGAGAAGGCCGTTCGTGCGACGGCAGCGGGCTCGACCGGCGTGCGATGGCACGGAACCGGTTCGGGGCCAAGACATTTCCAGGTACCGGACACCTCGTCCCCGGGCGGATGCGTGGGCCCCGGATCCCGCCGGTCGTCCGGACCCTGCCGGGTTCCCGGATACTTCCAACTGCCGGGATCGTCGGAGAAATCCGGTCCCACGACACGTCCCCCTTCGCTGTCGATGTTCCCGTTCTGCAACGTACTAGTTACCACGACAGCGGCAGTTGTGCGCGGCGAATGGTCTCAGTCGCCCGGCTCGTCGAAGACCTCCATCGCCGCGAGCTCGGCCGGCCGGTCGTCCTCGGCGCGCTGTTCCTCGCGGCGACGCCGCTTGGTCCACGCCTGATCGAGATCGGCGGTGATGCCATGACGACCGTCGTCCTCGTGATAGCCGATGATCAGACTCCGCGGCGGGTCGGCGATGGAGCGCTCGTATTCGCGGACCTCGTCGGCCTGATCGTCGTCACCCAGGTCGAGGTCGAGGTCCTGCTCGGGCTCGTCCATCGCGAGGACCTCGTCGGTCAGCGGATCCTGCTCCTGATCCGGGGTCATATGACACCACCTCTCCGCCGGAGCGCACGATTGGCAACGTGCACCAACGCTACCGCTGATTACGTCCGGAGAGAATGGGCGACCCATGCTCCCGTCATCCCGGCATGTTTGTGGCCGGATCAACACTGCAAAGGTGACCGTGGATTCCGGCCACAAACACGCCGGAATGACGGGGAGTGTCGTCAGGCGTTGCCGTTGAACAGGCCGGTGACCGACCCGTTCTCGAACACCTCGCGGATGGTGCGGGCCAGCAGCGGGGCGATCGACAGCACCGTCAGCGACGGGAACTTCTTCTCCTCGGTGATCGGCAGCGTATCGGTGACGATGACCTCCTTGGCGCCGCAGGAGGCCAGCCGCTCGGCGGCGGGGGCCGACAGCACGCCGTGTGTGGCGGCGATGACCACATCGCCCGCCCCGGCCTCGCGCAGCACGCGCACGGCCTCGGCGATGGTGCCGCCGGTGTCGATCATGTCGTCGATCAGGATGCAGGTGCGGCCCTCGACGTCACCGACCGGACGATGCGACTTGACCTGGTTGGGCACCAGCGGGTCGCGAGTCTTGTGGATGAAAGCCACCGGGGCGCCGTTCAGCGAGTCGGCCCACTTCTCGGCGACCTTCACGCGGCCGGCGTCGGGGGAGACGACGGTGACGTTATCGGTGCTGTAATGCGTGCGCACGTACTCCGAGAGCTGGATCAGCGCGTGCATGTGGTCGACCGGGCCGTCGAAGAAGCCCTGGATCTGGTCGGTGTGCAGATCGACGGTGATGATGCGGTCCGCGCCGGCGGTCTTGAGCAGGTCGGCGACCAGGCGCGCGGAGATGGGCTCGCGGCCGCGGTGCTTCTTGTCCTGGCGGGCGTAGGGATAGAACGGCAGCACCGAGGTGATCCGCTTGGCCGATCCACGCTTGAGTGCATCGAGCATGATCAGGTGCTCCATCAGCCACTCGTTCAGCGGAGCCGGGAAGCTCTGCAGCACAAAGGCGTCCGAGCCGCGCACCGACTCCTCGAACCGGACGAAGATTTCGCCGTTGGCAAAGTCGCGCGCGGTCTGCGGGGTGATGGATACGTCGAGTTCCTTCGCGACCTGCTCGGCCAGCTCGGGGTGAGCGCGCCCCGAGAAGAGCATCAGGTTCTTTTGATTATCGGTCGAGAACGCGGTCACTCGCTGTTGCCATCCTTTTGCTCGATTGCCTGACCGGAGGAGTTGTGTTCGGCTGCGAGCTCCTGCTCCCCGCCGGCCCGCTTCGCAGCCATCGCTGCAGCAGTTCCGGGACGATTCCGCTGCACCCAGCCTTCGATATTGCGCTGTGCCCCGCCCGATACGGCAAGGGCACCGGGCGGAACGTTTCTACGCAGCACAGTACCCGCCCCGGAATAGGCTCCGTCACCCACCGTGACCGGCGCAATGAACATGGTGTCGCTGCCGGTGCGGACGTGTGAACCGACCGTGGTGTGGTGCTTGCGGACCCCGTCGTAATTGACGAATACGCTGGACGCGCCGATGTTGCTGTGTTCGCCGATCGTCGCGTCGCCCACGTAGGTCAGGTGCGGCACCTTCGAATGCGCCCCGATCGAGGCGTTCTTGGTCTCCACGAATGCTCCGAGCTTGCCCGAAACCCCCACGATGGTGCCGGGCCGCAGGTACGCAAAGGGGCCGATGACCGATTCGGGACCGATGGCCGCGCCCTGGCCGTGGGTACGCACCACGCTGGCGCCGTCCCCCACCACCACGTCGGTGAGCGTGCTGTCCGGCCCGATCTCGGCGTCCTCGCCGATCACGGTATTGCCCAGCAGTTGCACCCCCGGCCGCAGCACCGCGTCGCGTCCGATCCGCACCCCGGCGTCGATCCAGGTGGTGGCCGGATCGATGACGGTCACCCCGGCCCGCATATGCCGCTCCAGGATGTACCGGTTCAGGGTGCGCGCGGCATCGGCCATCTGCACCCGATCGTTGACCCCGGTCACCTTGGCCGAATCGACCAGCCGCGCGCCGTGCACCGGATGCCCGGCCTCGCGGGCCAGTTTCAGCACATCGGTCAGATACAGCTCGTGCTGGGCATTGGAGGTAGTGAGCCGGGAGAGCATTGTCCGCAGCACCGTGACGTCGAAGACATACACGCCCGAATTCACCTCGGTGATCGCGGCCTGTTCCGGTGTGGCGTCGGCATGTTCGACGATCTCCAGCACGTGGCCCTGCGCGTCGCGCACGATGCGGCCGTAGCCGTTCGCGTCGTCGGGCACGAAGGTCAGCACGGTGACCGCGGAGCGCTCGGGATAGCTGCGATGGTCCGCGAGCAGGGCCGAGAGGGTGTGCCCGTCCAGCAGCGGCACATCGGCGGAGGTCACCAGCAGATCGCCGGTGAAATCCTCCGGCAGCGAGCCCAGCGCGCACTGCACCGCGTGTCCCGTGCCGAGCTGCTGCTCCTGGATGGCCGAAACGATCTGTCGATTCAATTCCGTCGCAACGGCATTCACCGCGGCGCCGACCTGCTCGCGATCGTGACCGATCACCGGGACGAGGTAGGAGGGGTCGATCTCGTGTGCCGCATGCAGCGCGTGCGCGAGCATGCTGCGGCCGGCCATCGAATGCAGAACCTTGGGCGTCTTGGACCGCATCCGGGTACCGGCTCCGGCGGCGAGGACGACGACGGCGGTCTGCTGTGGCATGGATCTCCCTCGGCTGGCGTCGTCGGGCTTGTTCGCACACACCATAGTCATCGCGTCACGCGCTCCGCCGCCAGGACTCGAACCTGAACTAACTGAACCAAAATCAGTGGTGCTGCCATTACACTACGGCGGATTGCCACACCGGCGGATCGAAAGAACCCGCCGCTGTGCCACGGCATGCGGGATAGATCCTCGCATGGCGGCCCGCCTCTCCGCCACTTCCGCGTGTCATCAGGGTGCCGCGAATGGCGAACACGGCCGTCTGCAAGAGTTGTCGTCGCAAGTCCGACGCACGCGCAAGAGAGGTGGCACCGATGACCTCGGGTGAGCATGTCCGTTCGGGACGTCCGCGCATGACCGGTACGCAGCGGCGCCAGCAGCTCATCGAGATCGGGCGGGCGCTGTTCGCCGAGCGCGGCTACGACGCCACGTCGATCGAGGAGATAGCGCAGCGCGCTCAGGTGTCCAAACCCGTTGTGTACGAGCATTTCGGCGGTAAGGAGGGGCTGTACGCGGTCGTCGTCGACCGGGAAATGTCCTCACTGCTGGACATGATCACCTCCTCGCTGACCCAGAATCGCTCCCGGGTGCGGCTCGAGCAGGTGGCGTTGGCGCTGCTGACCTACATAGAGGAGCGCACCGACGGATTCCGCATCCTGATGCGTGATCAGCCGGCCGCGGCGGCGGCCGGTACCTACTCGAGCCTGCTGAACGACGCGGTGAATCAGGTCGCGCACATCCTCGCCGGTGATTTCGAGCGGCGGGGGTTCGATACGAGCCTGGCCACCCTCTACGCGCAGGGTCTGGTCGGCATGGTCGCCACGGCCGCCACCTGGTGGCTCGACGAGCGCCAGCCCTCCAAGGAGGTGGTTGCCGCGCATCTGGTGAATCTTTGCTGGAACGGCCTGACGCACCTCGAGGCCGATCCGCAGCTGGCCTCGGAGTGGCCCAGTGGGGCCGACGCGCCCGTACAGGGCGCTTTAGGGGAAGAACTGGACGGTTAACCCAAAATTAGCGACAGAGGTTGGTCTGAATGCTCGATTCCACTGGTGAGCGCCGGTCGGATGGTACGGTTCACCCATCCTTCAAGTGCTGTTCGAGCTGTGATGTCGGTCAACTTCGGGATGTCGGTCTACTTCGGGATGGGTTTGAGGACAGGCGGATCTGATGGCTAGGCAAGCGCGCGCGGAGATCACGCGCGATTCCGTCCTTGCGGGCGCGGCCGATGTCTTTCTGCGCCTGGGCTACGCGAACGCGAGCCTGAGCGAGATCATCGCGCAATCCAACGTTACCAAGGGTGCACTGTATTTCCACTTCGGCTCCAAGGAGGAGCTGGCGCGCGCGGTGGTCGACCAGGGCAACGAGAGATTGGTCAGCGCCTGCCAGGGCTTCTTCGATCCGCGTGTGCCCGCGCTCGAGGCCTGCATCGGAATCACCTATGTGGTCGCCGATCTCACCATGAACGACCCGATGGTCGGTGCCATGCTGAAGCTGACCCACCAGATCGGCGACTACCGCGGCGCGACCGGCGATAACATCGCCAAGACCTGGGGCGAGACGCACCGCCTGCTCGCCGAGCGAGCCATCGCGCAGGGTGACCTGCAGCCCGAGCTGGACCCGGAGACCATCGGCCTGCTGCTGCAGGAAATGACCAATGGCGTGCACATCACCGCCGTCGGCACCGAGTCGATCGACCAGATGGCCGTCCGCATGGAACGCGTCTGGTACTTCCTGCTGCCCTCGATCGTGCCGCAGGAGAAGGTGGCCTACTTCCGTGAGTTCGCCGCCCGCCGATTGCGCCGCTACGTGCCGTAAGCGGGTGCGGGACGGGGCGTGAGGTGTGTCGGTGGTCGTGGCTAGAGTCTGTTTCATGTCCACCCAACGCCCACCTCTTGCGGGACTGGCCGCGGCGGCCGGTGCCGATGCCGCGCTCGCCCAGGTCCAGGGGTTGATCGGCCGTACATCCGTCGAGCTGGTTGCGCCGTCGGCGGTACGGCCGTTCGTGGCCGCGACCATCGGTGGGCCGCGGCCGTTGGTGGTCGTGACGGCCACCGGGCGTGAGGCCGACGACCTGACGGTGGAGCTGGCCGAGATCGTGGGGGATCAGGTCGCGTTGTTCCCGTCCTGGGAGACGCTGCCGCACGAGCGGCTCTCGCCCAGTCCGGACACCGTGGGCCGGCGGTTGCAGGTGCTGCGGCGACTGGCGCATCCCGGAGATGCCTATTCCACGCCGCTGCGGATCGTGGTCACCACGGTTCGGTCGCTGATGCAGCCGATGGCCTCGGGCCTGGGCGATATCGAGCCGGTGGTGCTGCGCGTCGGCGCGGAATTCGACTTCGACGAATTGGCCGCGCGCCTGGTCGAATTCGCCTACGAGCGGGTCGACATGGTCGGCAAGCGCGGCGAATTCGCGGTGCGCGGCGGCATTCTCGACATCTTCCCGCCGACCGCCGATCATCCGGTCCGCGTGGAGTTCTGGGGCGACGAGGTCAGCGAGCTGCGGCCGTTCTCGGTGGCCGATCAGCGCTCGCTGACCGAGGTTGCGGTGGATGTGGTTGTGGCGCAACCGTGCCGGGAGTTGCTGCTGACGCAGGACCTGCGGCTGCGCGCGGCCGAGGTGGCCGCGGAGAACCCCGCCGACGCCGCACTGGTGGAGATGCTGGACAAGCTCGCCGAGGGCATTCCGGTCGAGGGCATGGAGGCGCTGCTGCCGGTGTTGCAGCCCCAGGCGGTCCAGCTGCTCACCGAGGTGCTGCCCGCGGATACCCATGTGCTGCTGTGCGATCCGGAGAAGATCCGCACCCGGGCCGCGGATCTGGTGCGCACCGGGCAGGAATTCCTGGAGGCGTCGTGGACGGCGGCCTCGTTCGGCGGCGCGGCCCCGCTCGGCGCGCACGGGCTGGACCTGGCGGCCTCGGCCTACCGCGGGCTCGACATCGTCCACGCCAGCGCCGATGCGCGCGAGCTGCCCTGGTGGACACTGAGCCCGCTGGCGTCGGGCGATCCGGCAGAGGTGGTGCTGCCGGTGCTGTCCGCGCCCGCCGCCCGTGGCTCGCAGGAGCTGGTGGCGACGGTCTTCGCCTCGCTGCGCGCGCATGTCGGCACGGGCGGGCGCGCGGTGATCGTGGTCGCCGGACACGGTACGGCGCAACGCATTCTGGAACGTCTTGCCGATGCCGAGGTCCCGGCCGCGCCGCTGGATCCGGGTGCGGAGCCGGTGCGCGGGCTGGTCGGGGTGCTGTGCGGTTCGCTGCACGACGGCGTCATCTTCGACGACGCCAAGCTCGTCATCGTCGCCGAATCGGATCTGACCGGCAACCGGGTCACCGCGCCCGGCGAGGGCAAGAAGCTGCCCGCGCGCCGCCGCAATCAGGTGGATCCGCTGGCACTGAAGGCCGGCGATATGGTCGTGCACGATCAGCACGGCATCGGCCGCTTCGTGGAGATGATCGAGCGCACCATCGGCGGGGCGCGCCGGGAGTATCTGGTCATCGAATACGCCCCCGGCAAGCGCGGCCAGCCCGGCGACCGGCTCTTCGTGCCGATGGACTCATTGGATCAGCTCTCTCGCTACGTCGGCGGGGAGATGCCCAGCCTGTCCAAGCTCGGCGGCTCGGATTGGTCGAATACTAAACGCAAGGCGCGCAAGGCGGTTCGTGAGATCGCCACCGAGCTGGTGCAGCTGTATGCCGCGCGTCAGGCCGCGCCCGGGCACGCCTTCGCGCCGGACAGCCCGTGGCAGCAGGAGATGGAGGACGCGTTCGCGTTCACCGAGACCCACGATCAGCTCACCGCCATCGCCGAGGTCAAGGCCGATATGGAGAAGGCGGTCCCGATGGACCGCGTGATCTGCGGCGACGTCGGCTACGGCAAGACCGAGATCGCGGTGCGCGCGGCATTCAAGGCGGTGCAGGACGGTAAGCAGGTCGCGGTGCTGGTGCCGACAACCCTGCTGGCGCAACAACATCTGCAGACCTTCGCCGAGCGGGTCGCCGGATTCCCGCTGACGGTCAAGGGTCTGTCCCGCTTCACCGATCCGGCCGAATCCCGGGAGGTGCTGGACGGCATGGCATCCGGTGAGGTCGATATCGTCGTCGGCACCCACCGGCTGCTGCAGACCGGCGTGCGGTGGAAGGATCTGGGCCTGGTCGTCATCGACGAGGAGCAGCGCTTCGGCGTCGAGCACAAGGAGCACATCAAGGCGCTGCGCACCCACGTGGACATGCTGACCATGTCGGCAACGCCGATTCCGCGGACCCTGGAGATGAGCCTGGCCGGCATCCGCGAGATGTCGACCATCCTGACCCCGCCCGAGGAGCGGCATCCGATCCTGACCTACGTCGGCGGCTACAGCGACAAGCAGGTCGCCGCCGCCATCCGTCGCGAACTGCTGCGCGACGGCCAGATATTTTATGTGCACAACCGGGTGTCCTCGATCGAGAAGGCGGCCGCGCGGATTCGCGAGCTGGTCCCCGAGGCGCGGGTGGCGATCGCGCACGGCCAGATGAACGAGGACACCCTCGAGCGGACCGTGCAGGGCTTCTGGGAGCGCGAATTCGATGTGCTGATGTGCACCACCATCATCGAGACCGGCCTGGATATCTCCAATGCCAACACGCTGATCGTGGAACGCGCCGACGCCCTGGGGCTTTCGCAGCTGCACCAGCTGCGCGGCCGCGTTGGGCGCAGCCGCGAGCGCGGGTACGCATACTTCATGTACCCGCCGGAGAAGCCGCTGACCGAGACCGCCTACGACCGGCTGGCCACCATCTCGCAGAACTCCGATCTGGGCGCCGGTATGGCCGTGGCGATGAAGGATCTCGAAATCCGCGGCGCCGGTAACGTGCTGGGCGCCGAGCAGTCCGGGCATGTGGCCGGGGTCGGCTTCGATCTGTACGTGCGGCTGGTCGGCGAGGCGGTGGAGGCGTACCGCGCCGCGGCAGACGGGCGGCCGATCGTCACCGAGGAGGAGAGCAGGGAGGTCCGCATCGACCTGCCGGTGGATGCGCACATCCCGCCCGACTACATCGGCAGCGACCGGCTGCGCCTGGAGGCATACCGCAAGCTCGCTGCCGCCCAGGATGATTCGGCGCTGGCGACGGTGGTGGAGGAGCTGGTCGACCGCTATGGCCCGCTGCCGGTGGAGGTCGGCAGGCTGGTCTCGGTCGCCAGGCTGCGGCTGCTGTGCCGGGAATACAGCCTGGCCGAGGTCGGGGTTACCGGCACCACGCTGAAGATTGCCCCGATGCAGCTGCCCGATTCGAAACAGTTGCGGCTCAAGCGCTTGTATCCGACGGCGACCTATCGCCCCACCACGGGCATCGTGCAGCTGCCGCTGCCGCGCGTGGAGGACAGCGTCGGCGCGGCCCGCGTGCGCGACGTGCAACTGTTGCAGTACATCGCCGATCTGCTGCTCGCGCTGGACGGAAAGCCCAAGGGCACAGTGGATCTGCGTGTCGCTACCGAGGTTGCGGCACGTTGACCGCGGACTTGCCCTATCGCGCAGACGATGCCGCGGATGATTCGGCCCGGTTGGCGCGCAGCCTGGGCGAGGCCGTCGAGGTGATGGACCGGCTGTGGAATTTCGGCGGCTGGGAGGCCACCCAGACCCACGATTCGCTGCGCCCGTATCTGCTCGAGGAGACCTACGAACTCCTCGATGCCATCCAGTACGAAGACAGCGACACCATCCGCGAGGAGCTGGGCGACCTACTGCTGCAGGTTCTGTTCCACTCCCGAATAGCCGAGGCCGCAGGCGAATTCACCGTCGACGACGTAGCCGCGACCCTGGTGGCCAAACTGGTCCACCGCAGCCCCCACCTCCGCGACGCCCCCATCGATCCGGCGGCGACGCTCGAAGAAAAGATCGCCGCCCAGGAAAAGGCCTGGGAGGAGCGCAAAACCACCGAGAAATCCCGCCGCTCCTGCCTTGACGGCATAGCCATGGCCCAGCCTGCCCTTGCTCTGGCGGAGAAGATCCTGTCCCGCAGCCACCGGGCGGGCCTGCCCGACGACCTGATCCCAGACGACCTGCGCGTGGTTCAACTCGGTGGCGAGGACAGCGCAGAGGAACGGCTGCGCAAGGCCGCGCTGAGCTTCGCAGCGCAGATCCGCGCCGCCGAGGACTCGGCCGAAACGGCGCGGGGCGATCGTGCACCGTTGTCGTCCGCCGACTGGCACACACATTGGCCGACCGGTTGCCTGTCGCCGTCGAAGGAAGGTCGATAGCGTAGCGATATGTCCCGAACGGATCGCATTAGCTCCGACCCGGATATCTGCCACGGTAAGCCGATCATACGAGGGTTGCGGTACCCGGTGGGGATGCTCGCAGCCCTTGAGCACACCGTGCGCTAACTGACCTACGGCAGGTCCCGTCGCTGCTTCGGTGGTGGTCCGATGGGGCGAGGTCTGCGATGATTTCCGACATGAGCGCCCCCGACAAGCACAACGAACTGCGTCTGACTGCCGAGGAGTTCGCCGATGGAAAGGCGGACGGGCTCGGGGATATCGAGATCGTGCGTGGACATGTTGTCAAGCTGATGGCGCAGAGCGCGCTGCACAGCCGGGTGGTCCGACGGCTGGCAGGGGCGCTGGAGGCGACGCGACGTCCCGGCGGACCGTGCATGGTGGTCGACTCCGACGTTGCCGCGCGATTCGCCGACGCCGAGTCACCGGCCGCGGACCGGCGCTTGAATATCCGCTATCCCGACGTCTGGATCCGGGACTGCGAACCGTATGACGTCAACTCCGTGCGCGAGCACATCCTGCTGGTGGTGGAGGTGACGTCCGAATCGACCATTGACACCGATATCACCGATAAGCGCATCCAATACGCGATCGCGGGAATTCCACGCTACCTGATCGTCCGGCTCGACCAGAAGGAAGAACGGATCGAGGAAATCGAAGAATACCGCCTCGACTGGTCCGGTCGCCGCTACCTCGTGCACACGGTCCACCGGCGGGTGCTGTTGCTCGATGACCCGGTTGAGGCCACCATACCGTTCGACGCACTCGAGCAGGCGTAGCCCGTCCGCCACAACGACGACTTATCCTGGGGCGGGCGGCCGATTCGCCGCCAAGCGATGCAGGACTTTACCCGCGGGCCGGTACCGGGAATCACCTGACCGCGGACATGACAAGCAGGAGAGCTCGGTGAGTCAGCCGCCGCGGATCGACCTCGCCGAACTACACGCGATGGTCACCAGCCTCGAACGCCTCATCGCCGACGCCACTCGTACGGTCGCCGAACTGAAGCGTGGCATCGCCGCCGCGGAATCCACATCGGACACGTCCGCCGAAAGTGTGCCGTCTCCGGCCGCAGCCGAGCACCGCGACGCCTCGTCGAAGACCGCGCCCGTCGCCGCTGCCACTCCAGATCCGTTTCCCGGGCCCGGCCCGCTACCGGAGACACCATGGTCTCGACGTCGCGTCCGGCCGCGCCCCACGACCGCGAGTTCATCGTCTCGAACGTCACTATCGAACCAACCACCGCCGCCGACAAAACATGTGCCGCCATCACCGCGGCCGCCGCCCACTGCGATGGAGAATGCGGGGCCCGAGCCCGGCCCGGCACAGCGCGGAGCTGTACCGCCAGACTCCGATACCGCACTGCGAGGGGCGATCCGCCGGGCACCCATCGCACCGCCGCAGCTGCCGGTCGACCTCCGCGGAACCGGGACGACACCGAGCCGCAGCCATCATGGCAAACTGCCCGCCGGCCCGGGCCTTGAACCCGAATCGGCACTGGCGAACACGGTAACCGGCATCCCGGAGCTGCAGCTCGAGCCGTCTCCCGATTCCGGGACTTACCGGATTGCCGTGGACATGGCCACCCGGCACGGCCTGGAACTTATCGGATTCGAGATGACCAGCGTTGATTTGGCCGCGATGCACGAGCTCGTCGCCGCAATCGACGACATGCTCGCCAAATACCGAATCGCGCTGCGGGGCATCGAGATCACCCATCCTCATGCGGGCGATGCCACGCACGGACTTCCATCGAGGATGCGATCGCAGCCTGCAGCGCTCTGGATCGTGCTGGACGGCGCAACACTTACATCGCCGTCAGGCAGCACACCATCGCAATCCTGGCTGCGTCGACGGCGCAACACCGAGCGGCCGGTGTATGCCGCGGTCGTTCGGGAATTCGCTGGTGTCCTCGACATTGCCGGTGGCTATCGCGCCCGCGAAGAGGCGCAAAGCAGGCTGATCGCCGAATCTCTGCGCGGCGGTGGGGAACTCCTGTACAGCCCATTCGATCCACGCCTTGCGTTGGTCGAAGCCTTCGCTGAGGTCACCTTGCGCGGAAAGCGAGCGCGTGGGCCGGCGAAGGTGCTACACGAGATTCTGGTAAAAACGGCGCGGGTCGATCGAGCGGAATAACGCGGATCCCTTCTCCGTGCCCGCAGTGTAGGGACTCTGGTGTTGGGCATCTGCGCATGGCGCCGGCGCCGATGGAATCGGCATCGTCCTGGGCAGCGCATGACCACCTTCACAGCGCAAGGCTCCCGCTGTCGCTGGAAAATCGGTGGTGGTGTTCAGTGCCTGCGTGGCAGCATCGACGGATGCCGCATTGGGTTTCGGTGCTCCCACAATTTCTGGGTGCCTGCGTGATTATTGCCGTCTTGCCTGGCCCGGCGACGGCTCTGTTCCTGCAGCGTTCCCTGCGTGACGGGCGGCCGGCGGGGCTGGCCGCGGTGGCGGGCAACGAGATCGGGGTATTCGGCTGGACGCTGGCCGGGGGAGCCGGACTGTCGGCGTTGCTGGTCGCCAACCGATTTCTCGGGCAGGCCCTCCATGTGCTGGGCGCTGTGGTGTTGATCGTGCTCGGCATTCAGGCCTGGCGTGGTGCCCGCGGCGACGATACCTTCGGTGCGTCGATGCTGAAGCTGCTGCCTCGCGGCCGGACTCCGGGCGCCGCGTTCCGGGCCTCGCTGGTGTCGATCGTCGCCAACCCGAAGGCGGCGCTGTTCGGGTTGACGATCCTGCCGCAGTTCCTGCCGTCCACCGGTCCGGTGCTGCCGACCGTGCTGATCCTGGCAGCGATCCAATTCGTCGTCGACACCTCGTGGTGCGTGGTTGTCGTGCTCGTGGCCGACCGTGCAGGGGAGTGGTTGCGGCGCACCGGCATTCGGCAGCGTGTCGAACGGGCCCTGGCTGTTGTCCTAGTGGGTCTGGGCTTCGGCCTGGCCGCCGACGCGCGCTGAATTCAGTCCTCTGGCAGTGGTTTACGCAATCGGTGAGCTCGAGCGCGGTGAACCGGCGGGCCAGCGTTGCGCGGGAAACGCCGGTCGCGGCGGCCAGCCGGTCGTTGGTCCAGGCGGTGGCCGGATCGGTGTGCAGTGCGCGCAGGGCCGCGGCGGTCACCGAATCGGTCAGTGCCGCAGGTCATATGCCGCCGGTTCTGTGCTCGTCCATCCAGGCCCGGAGCATGTAGACCCCTGGAATCCGCCCCCGGCCACACTCCCGGCTCCGCGGTCCTTCGCCTGACCTCCGGCACCGACCGCGCCGTCTTCGTCGGCGACCTGGTGCACACCCCGATGCAGCTTCTGCACCCCTCCCACAGCAGCTGCCTCTGCCTGGACCCGCGCGAGGCCGCCACCACCCGCCACCGCGTCCTCGAACGAGCCGCCGACAACCGAGAATTGGTGATCCCCGCCCACTTCGACGGCCCCGGCGCCGTGGAAATCCACCGCACCGGAACCCATTTCACCCTCGGAGAGTGGGCCGCCACCGGTTCACCCCGCTGAGCCGGCGCGTGCACTGTCCACGCACATCGATAGCGTTGTCCGGCCGCCGCACCCCGAATTCGCGCCTTCGTCCGAGGAGGAGGACCTCCTCATCAAAGGTTGCTGGCTAACCTTTAATAAGGAGGTCTCATAGTGAAGCTTGCGCGACTGTGTCGACAGGCAGGGTGCGCTTGCGCCCGGGCCTACCCCTCGGTGAGGTAGCGCTCGACGCTGGCGACCTTGGAGGTCATTCCGTCGGTGATGCCCGGGCGCACATCGGCCTTGATTACCAGGCTGCAACGCGGTGAAACGGCCATGACGGCGTCGGTGGCCTGTTTGATCACGGCCATGACCTCGTCCCACTCGCCCTCGACGGTGGTATACATCGCGGTGGTCTCGTTGGGCAGGCCGCTGGCGCGCACGACGCGCACGGCCTGCGCGACCGCGCGGCCGACGTCCTCGCCGACGCCGAGCGGGGTGATCGAGAAGGCCGCGATCATGCCTCCACCTCGCTGGCGCTCGGCTCCGGCATGACCGCAGGCCGCGCTGTGCCTATTGTTCGCTCGCTGCGCTCACTCATGCCTCCACCTCGCTGGCGCTCGGCTCCGGCATGACCGCAGGCCGCGCTGTGCCTATTGGCTCACTCATGCCTCCACCTCCTCCTGCGCCAACGCGCGCAGCGTGGCGACCCGGGATTCGAGGTAGCGCAGCTCGGATTCGTCGAGTATCTCGCGCTGGATGCCCGAGGTGATCGCGAATGCCGACTGGTGGTGATCGTCGATCACGTCCACGTCGATATCCACGGCCGCGTAATCCACGGCGCCCGGCATCGGATCGGCCAGTACGTGGGCGCGGCCCCGCGCGCAGATGGCGACATTGCCCGTGCCGAGTATCAGCAGTGCCACCTCCCGCCGCGTGCGCAGACGGGCCAGGGAACCGCGGTCGGACTTGAGGCTCAACAGGATTCGCTTATCGCCGGCGCGTACCGGCCAGGATACGGGGATGGCGTGCGGGGCCGGATCGGTCGTCACCAGCACCGCGATCGTCTCCAGTGGCCATTCGGGTAGAACGTCCAGTTCGGGATGATCGGTCGAGGGCTCTTGACGTTCTCGGGCTCCGGCTACCATCTCTGCTCACCTCACGGTCGGCTATGCGGCGGCTGCGCCACGGTAGCAGTGTAAGCCGTTGCGCCGCATGCCCGCTGGGTCGCATGAACTTTCCCGGCCGGGTGCGCGGGCCGCCCTCGGCGGTACCCGCCTCCGCCCCGAAGGGAATCGCCCAATCTATGCGGTTAGGCTATCCTAAATAATTATCCGAAAGAGGCGTGCGTCCGGTGTGATACCGGCAATTCGGTCTCATTGGCGTTACCCCCAGGAAAACTGCACCCGACCAGGGCGAGTCCGGATTGACTTCTGATATCTGTGGCTGCATCATTCGTAACAGTTCCTCGTCCCTGCGGGGTCTTGTGAGTGACCGGCCGATGGCCATCCGGTGAATCCCGCCGGTGCCGCCGCCCGCCGGTGCGCCAGCGTCGGTGCTGGCACCTACGGCAAACAAAAGTGGCGCATCGACGCGTCCGTCGACGAGCGAGGTGAGAACCAATGGAATTCCGGTCTTTACGGCTTCGACTGTGGGCGGCCTTCCCGAACAGTCTCACCGCGCGAAGTCCTCACTAGCGCGCTCAACGGATTTGCGAGCCCTTCGCCGTCGCGGCGGAGGGTGCGGTGTGTGTTTGTCGTCCAAGGGGTGTCGGTGCCCGTGGTGTCCGTTGGTGCGGGCCGTTCGGGCCGGAACAAGGCAGGGAGATGGTAATGGTGGAATTTGATGCGGTCGACACGACCGGCTCGGCCTCGGTGCGAAACCTGGCGGTGTCGGCCGCGGTGGTCGATGATCTGCGATATCTGCGAGCCGAATTCACCGCACAGGAGGTGCCGTACCTGTTGGTGCGGGACGCCGCGCATCGGCTGGTGCTGGCCGTGGATTCGGCCTGCCGAGCGGCCTTGCGCCGGGTGCTCGGCGCGGCGATGGTGGCCGGGTTCGCCTGTAATGAGCTGCATCACAACGTGTTCCAGTTGGGCCGGGATGCGGACCCGGCGCATCACGTGGAGATCGAGCTGTGGGATTACCACGGCGACACCGTCGAATGCCCACGCTCGAATGCGCTGACCCGTAACGTTTTCGACCTTGCCGACGTGCATCGGACGACGGTGCTGCTGTACGACGCGAGCTGGCCGACCCTGGACGGCATGTTCGCCCCGCACCCCACCGATGTCGGTTTCGATATCGATATCGTCTACTCCTGGGTCGACGGGAGCGACCCCGAATTTCGTGCTCGCCGTGCGGGAATGATGGCACAGGTGATCGTCGGGGAGGGGGATGAGGCCGATGCCCGCATCCGCCAGATCGACGAACTCCGGTATGCGCTGCGCTCGGTGCACAAGAACGCGCCGTGGATCCGGCGCATCTTCATCGCCACCGATTCGGTGCTGCCCGATTGGCTCGCCGACGATCCCCAGGTGACGGTCGTGCGTGCGGTGGACCACTTTTCCGACACCAGCGCGCTTCCGGTATTCAACTCGCACGCCATCGAATGCCAGCTGCAGCACATCGAGGGGCTGTCCGAGCATTTCCTGTACTCCAATGACGACATGTTCTTCGCCCGCCCGGTGCGGCCGTCGATGTTCTTCACCCCCGCGGGTATCAGCCGGTTCGTCGAGGCGGGCACGCGGATCGGGCCGGGGGTGAATACCGAGCGGCGCAGCGGATTCGAGAACGCCGCGCGGGTGAACCGCCGGCTGCTCGCGCAGCGCTTCGGTCCCGTCATTACCCGTCATCTGGAGCACACCCCGGTTCCGCTGCGGCGCAGCGTCCTGCTGGAGATGGAACACGCCTTCGGCGAGGATTTCGCGCGGACCCGGGCCAGCCGGTTCCGGGCCGCCACCGATATATCCGTCACCAATTCGCTGTACCACTACTATGCCCTGCTCACCGGGCGCGCGGTGCCGCAGGAGCTGACCACGATGCTGTACGTCGACACCACAAGGCATATCGGCCTCGCGTTGCTGGAGGGGCTGTGCAGCGGCCGGAATGTGGACTTCTTCTGTCTCAACGACGGCAGCTTCCCGGAGGTCGCCGAGGCGGAACGGGTGCGCGCGGTGTCGGAATTCCTGCAGGGGTATTTCCCCGATCGGGCACCGTGGGAGCAGATCGCCGACGACGACCCGATCGCCGCGCTCGAATCGGGGGCGGCATAGGGCCCTTCCGCGCGACGGATCAGCTGACCGCTTCACCGTCGGACTCGGCCGGCGTCTCCCGCTCGAGAACCTTCGGAATGCGCGCCGCGGGTGGAATGACGATGCCCTCCCGCGCCAGTCGCCGGGCCGCCTCCTGCGGGGTGACCGGTTGCCCGACCGTCGGCCCGCGGTCGATCGGGACCACCGAATGCATCACCGTGTCCGGGTAGATGTGCACGTAGTTGAAGCTTTGGGCGCCGTCGCGGCCGCGCTGCCCGCCCTGCGTCACGGCCAGATCCTGGCTGTAGCACGCGGAGGACGCCACCGACACCGGGATGCCGGCGAACGTCGCGGTGGTCGAAAAATGTAGGTGACCAGCGAGAATGCTGCGCACATCGGTGCCGTCCAGCACGTCCGCGAGGCGGCGCTGATCGCGCAGCTCGACCGTCACCGCCAGATCCTGAACGCACGGGACCGGCGGGTGGTGCATCGCCAGGATCGTCCCGAACGGCGCGGGTTCGGCCAGCACCGAACGCAGCCACCGCAATTGTGCGGTGGTGATTTCGCCGTAGTGATGGCCCGGAACCGTCGTATCCAGGGCGATGATGCGCAGCCCGTCGAACACGTGCACCCGGTCCAGCGGCTCGTCCGAGCCGTCCTCGTCGAGCAGGTGCCGGCGCAACTCGGCCCGGTCGTCGTGGTTACCGGCTACCCACACCACCGGCACGCCGAGGCGGTGCGCGAGCGGTTCGACGAGCTCGCGCAGGCTGCCGTAGGCCGCGGGCTCGCCCTGGTCGGTCAGATCCCCGGTGAAGACGATCGCGGTGGGGGTGATGCGGCTGGCCTCCGCCTGGGCGAGCAGCTCGCGCAGCCGGTCCTGGGCGTCGACCACGCCGTAGAGGCGGCCGTCGCCGACCAGGTGGGTATCGCTGAAGTGGAATAGAACATGGTCCGGTCGCGGATACTCCGCGACTCTGCTGATGTGCACCGGACTCCTCCTGACCGTTGCCCGTCGCCTATGACGCGCGCCCTCGCTTCGCATTCGCTCGTGAGCAGGATATGCGAAGCCTCTTCCATAAAGTGCCCGCGGTCGGTGACGGCATGCTTACGCGGAGGTGTGAATTTCGTGGCGGTTAGCCGACGCTGCGGATCGGTTCGGGTGGTGCCGGGGTGCGGTCGTTCGCGCGGGCGCGCAGCAGCGCGAAGTATCGCCGCAGCATGAGCAGGGCGGTCGTGGCCAGGCCGGCGGTCAGGCCCCACCAGGCCCCGGCCACACCCAGCCCGGCCGGGAAGGCCAGCAGCAACGCGACGGGCAGGCCGACGACCCAGTAGCCGACCAGCGACAGCCGGAACCCGGCCCGGGTGTCGCTGAGCCCGCGCAGCAGGCCGTTGGCGATGTTCTGCGCCGCGTCGAAGAACTGCAGCACGATGGCGATCAGCAGCAGGGTGTGCGCCAGCTGCACGGTGGCGCCGTCGTGGCCGATCAGGAAGGGGCGCAGCACGGTATCGGGCGCCGCGAGATACAGCACCCCCACCAGCGCCGCGACCACGGCCGCATGCCGCAGCGCCAGCCAGGCCAGCGCCCGGGCGTGCGGAAACTCCTCGCGGGCCACGGCCCTGCTGACCAGGATCGACGCGCCGTGCGAGAGTCCGATCGCCACCTGGAACACGATGTAGACCAGCTGGTAGACCACGTTGTGCGCGGCCAGCGCGGCGGCGCCGAGGGTGCCCATCGCGAGCGCCAGCACCGAGAACAGGCCCGCCTCCGAGCCGTAGGTCAGTGCGATCGGGGTGCCCAGCCGCAGCTCGGCCGCCACCGTGGCCCACTGCACCGGCCCCACCCGGAGCGACAGGGCCGCACCGAGTTGCGCGTCGCGCCGCACCATTGTCCAGAACACGATGCAGGTGACCAGGAAGACCAGCGAGGTGGCGACGCCGACGCCGGTCAGCCCCATCGCCGGCAGTCCCGCCCAGCCGTGCATGAAGGCCAGGGCCGCCACGAGATTCAGTGCGACCGAGCCCAGCGTGACCAGCAGTAGCGCCTGGGGGCGCCGCATGCCCACGGTGTACTGGCGGATCACCTGGAACCAGAGGCACGGCAGCAGTCCGGGCGCCAGCGCTACCATCATCGGCCGGGCCTGCGCGAGCACCACTTCATCCTGGCCGAGCCACCGCAGCGCCCAGCCCAGACCGATCAGCACCACCCCGCCGGCGACCCCGGCGACGGTGGAGATCAGCAGGCTCGCGCGCAGTACATCGCGAATCTCCTTGTCCGCGCTGATATTCCGCTTCTCCGCGTGGCTCACCGCCGTGGCGATCTGATTACCCGTCCCGGTGATCAACCCGACGCACATGGTGCGAATCTGGTTGAACAGCACCAGCGCCAGGCCGCCGGCCGCGACCTGATCCACCCCCAGTGAGCCCATCAGCGCAATGTTGGTGGTGGACACCGCTACCTGGGCCAGCTGCGTCATCGCGATAGGAGTCGCGAGCGCGGTCAGCTGCCGCCCGTCGGATCGAATCTCGCCCCCGCTCATCGCAGTCGGTCCCTCGTCGTCCCACGTGGTGATTTCATCGCGCCCCCACCAGGTCTCGGTGGGCCGGGGAATAGCGGTCCAGCAGGGTCACGACCTCGCGTTCGGTTGCCTGGTCGAGTAGGTCGCGGTCGTTCATCCACTCGTCGTCGAAGACGGTGTCGAGGTATTTTTCTCCGCCGTCACACACGATGGTCACCACGGTGGAGCCGGAGGGGAATTCCTCGAGACGGGTCAGGGCGGCGTGCACCGAGCCGCCCGCGGAGCCGCCGATCAGCAGACCGGTCCGGCGTGCGACGGCGCGGGCGGTGGCGAAGGCGGCCACATCGGATACCTCGAGGCCCTCGTCCAGCAGCGAATAATCGACCGCGGTGCCGACGGTGGCGCCCGGCGGAGTGCCGGTGCCGGACTGCCAATAGGGCCCACCCGGGCCGCCGAAGGCGATCGAGCCGACCGGTTCCACACCGATCACCCGCGCCGGGCGGCCCAATTCGCGCAACCGCCGCGCGGTACCGAACAGCGAGCCGCCGGTGCCGACCGCGGACAGCAGAATATCGACCCGGTCCAGATCCTCCAGCAATTCCTCGGCGACCGCGTAGTACCCCACCGCGTTGGCGTCGTTGTTGTGCTGTTCGGTGAAGTAGGCGTCGGGCCGGGCCGCGGCCATCGCCTCGGCGAGATCCTCCCGCGCCGAGGTAGCGAGACTGTTGTCGCCCTCGTCGGCGACGTAAACGAGCTCGGTTCCCATGGCATGCATCGCGCGCAACTTGTCCTTGCAGGCGTGGTGATCGACGACCGCGGAGAAGCGGTACCCGCGTTCGGCGGCCACCACGGCCAGACCCAGTCCGGTATTTCCCGATGTCGATTCAATAATATGCCCGCCATCGGTCAGCAAACCACGGCGTTCGGCATCGAGCACCATTTCGCGGGCCATGCGGATCTTGGCCGTACCGGTCGGGTTGAACTGTTCGAGTTTGAGTAGCAGGCGGGTGCCGGTGGCCGTGGCCGCCAGTTCGAACAGCGGGGTGTTGCCGATCAGATCCGTCACGCGCGTGACGAGCGGCATGCAGGTCTCCTGGGGTAGGTGAGTTGGTATGGATGAAAGGTGGTGTGCTACTGGTCGAGTCGCCAGCGCATGCGACCGTTCGGTGCCGGCGCCAGCACGACCTTCGGTGGGATCGGCAGCTGGTGGAACGCCGATTCATTCGAATCCATCTGGTACCCAGCAGTATTGGGGTAGATGAGCAGATCGCCGATCGTGGCGGCGCGGGGCAGCGGGATGCGCCGCCAGCTGAGCATGTCGGATTCCAGGCAGGTCGCCGCGCCGACGCTGGCCGGGGTCGCGGCGCCGGGGCGAGTCGGCCACAGCACCGGATCCGGCAGGTATTCACTGTCGAACCACTGCTCGGACAGGCTCAGGCTGGTGCCGTCGACGGTGAGCAGCTGATAGGGATGGCCCTGTGCGGTCCGGGTTTTCGTACCCTGTACCCGGAAGGCGGTGCTTCCGGCGCGGTCGAGCAGGGCCCGGCCGGGTTCGATGGCTAGACGGATTCCGTTCTCGCGCAGTCGTTGTGCCAGAGCTCGATGGTCCAGAACGGCGGCGAGCATGGCCGGTCCCGGCGCATCGCAGTGGTAGGGATAGTAGGAGCCGAAGGACTTTTCCGCATGGAACCGGTGCGGACCGGCATCGGTGAGGAAGTCCTGCCATGCCTGTGCGCCGACATAGTCGACCGCGAACCCGCCGCCGATGGATATCGTCGCGGTCCGATGCCCCCGAGCGCGTGCGGCACCGCAGCGTTCGATCAGCGTCGAGGCCAGCTCCGATCGGGCGATCGAATCGTACCCGGACAGATGAAAACTGAAGCCTTCCACCCTGATCGGCCCGAGGTCGGTGCGGTCCACGGTCGAGTCGAGCTCGGCGGGGCTCATCCCGAAGCGGCTGTCCGAGCAGGGCGGCAGCACCCGCAGCAGCACCCGGGCCGCCGCCCCCAGCTGCACCAGGCGATCCAGCTCATCCGGGGAGTCCACGGCGATCAACGCCCCGTGCCGGGCCGCGAGCCACAACAGCTCCGGCGATTTCGCCGGACCGGTCACCATCAGATCCGCGCCCCGAATACCTTGCGCCAGCGCCGAAATCAGCTCGCCGATGCTCGCAACATCCACTCCCGCACCGTGATCCGCGCACGCACGCACCACGCAGGCGGCCTTGTTGGCCTTCTTGCCGTAATAGATCGCACCGTCCACCCCGGTCCGCTCGAATATCGCCCGGAACCCGTCGATATTGCGCCCGACCCGCTCCGGGTACATGACATGGAACGGCCCGTTAACCGCGAAGGCCATGTCCTCCAACAGATTCGGATCACTGAACAGCAGCCGCTCCCACTCGTCGCGGTGGGCGGGCATGGCCGGCGCGGCGATGCTCAATCCCACAGGGCGACCTCCGTACCGCGTCCTTCGGCGATGGCGCGTTCGGCCAGGGCGTGCGCCACCGCGATATCGGTGAGCACCAGCCCGCTGTTGTAGACGAAGATGCGCTCGTCCTCGCGGGTGCGGCCGGGGGCCCGGCGGCTCAGGATCTGCGGCAGCTCGGTGTCGACCCGGCGCAGTCTGCCGTCGGGGCCCGCCATATCGGTTCCGGTGAGCGCCATCTGCTCAGCGCTGGTCGCGACGACCCGGTCGGCGTCGACGAGTGTCGAGGGGGCCAGGCCGTAGCCGACCAGCACCACCACCGAACCCGGTGCGAGATCGGCGGATTCGAGGGCGACGGCGGTGCCCGGCCCGGCGGTGGCCAGCACCACGTCCGCACCGCCCGCGGCCTCGCGCGGATCGGCGACGGTCTGCAGTTCCACCTGCGGGTTGTACGCCGCGAGGTGGTCGTACACCGCCTTCATGCCCTCGGGATGGGTGCCGTACAGCATCAGCCGATTCAGCTGCGGATTCGCGGCGAGCAAGTGCGGCAGCGCATTACGGCCCTGCGTGCCGGTGCCGATCAGCAGCACGCTGCGCGCCCCGGCCCGCACCGTCTCCCGCACCAGCAGCGCCGACACCGCCGGGGTGCGCAGCGCGCCCACGCGGGCGCAATCCATCATCGCGATCGGCATGCCGGTCGCATCGTCGTACAGGGTGATGGTCGTGTAGTAGCGCTTGGTACTTCTGTCGTGGCTGGGATCGAATTTGTATGATGTCTTCATCGCCACCACGCGGCGCCGGCCGTCCCGGCCCAGCATGGCGTACGCCACCGACCAGCCGTCCGGATGGGCCACGCTGAGCTTGCGCGGATTATCCGAATCTCCGGCCGCCAGAGCCAGATACGCCTCCTCCACCGCGCGCACCACGGCATCGGGCATGATCGGAACTTCGGCGAGGTCGCTGCGGCTGAGCACGCGCAGCGGTGTCGGTCGGGCACTCATGGCAATCCTTAGTTCAGCGCGGCTCGGGCCGCGAACGGGGTGGTCGTGCGCTGCCCGTACCCATTCTCCGCCGATTCGGCCGCGGGCCGGCACCGTTGCGGTAACCGCACATTGACGCGTTTGATCCACCGGTCGGTGCCGTCGTAGCGGGGGGTGAAAGGCACCCGGCCGTGCACCACGACGTCGTTGTCGACCAGCAGCAGCTCACCCGGCTCCAATACCGCCGTGTGGCAGACCCTTTCCAGCTCGGCGCCGAGATGGTCGTAGGCGCGCCGGAATTCGTCGTCGGCCCGGTCGATCGGGGTGTAGGCGGGGTCGTAGCGCAGCGTGGGATTCTCGGCGTCCCCGCCGACCGCCGCCACCCCGGGCGTGGAATGACGGTGAAAGTCGGTGCCGTAGGACACATCCGGCAGGATCGGCAGGCGCACCTCGGCGAGGCGCCGCCGCTGCCGCTCGTTCAGGCGTACCTGCCGCACCGAGGACACCGTGGTGCCCACCCGGTCCGGATTGCGCAGGCACCCGAGCATGAGCAGATTCGCCCGCCGTGGATGGAAGGCGTCCTCGGTGTGCGGGCTGAGCAGAGTGGTGCTACTCGCGCCCGATTGCTCGTGCTCGTGCCCCGGGGCGGGGATGATGTTGTTGACCAGGCGGCCGTCCTGCTGCCCGTGCCACCCGAACGGCTCGCCGGCGAGCCGGGCCAGCAGCAGCATCGTGATGTCCAGCTGGAAGGACGCGTGGCGGCGCGCGGGGTCACCGCTCCATGCGGCGGCCTGATGCCAGTCGCGCGGGGTGGGGCCGAGTTCGGCATCGTGCATCGGCAGGCGGGTGATGACGGTCGCACCGGCGGTGGTCGAGGGCGGTCGCAGTGCGGTCGCCACCGCATCCGGGAGCTCGTCGGCACGCGCGTCGACCAGTTCGATGAGCCTCGGATCGGCGAGGGCCCCCGGGCCCTGCGCGGATGCCGCGGGCCGGGCATCGACCGTGACCGATATCTCGGTTGCCAGATCGCGCACCGCCCGTGCCGCGGTCGCGGACAGTGTGCGGCGTTCGAGTGCCTCGGTTGCGTCGAGGTGGATCGGGTGGTTCGGGTTACGTTCGTGAAGAACGTGATTCACCAGTAATCCCTTCGTAGAGGTGTGGTGAAGCTGGGGGTCGGCCACTCGATCTGCGAAGGTAGTCGCTTCAACTTACTAAAGCAAGCCTTACCTAATGCGCGTCTTCGGCGATAGCGAGCATGCATCGCTGAAAGCGCGCGGAACACCTTAGCGGTTCGGTAGCGGCCGGGTTCCGGCGTGGTCGGCGGGCGCGGCCGCTCGCGCGGATCTGGATGATGGAGGGGTGCGTACTCCCAGGACCGCCGGTCGCGTCGTTCCCGCGGCTCGCGCCGGTCTGCTCGGCGCGGTTGCGGCCCTGATGCTGTCCGGATGCCTGGTGCTGTCCGGATGCGGGAGCATCGAACATCTCCCGCCGATCCCGGACGGAATTCCGCCGGCGCCGGGCACCCCGATTCCCGCGATCGATCTCGACGCGCCGGGCTGTGTCGATCGGGCCCGCCCGCGGGCCCTGCGTGGTGACGCTCCGCTGCCGCCTCCGGGCCTGACGCGGCCGGGCCGCTGCGCCGCGCAACTGCACGATTGGGCCGCCGCGCAGTCCGATGCGCTCGACATCCCGGTGACGGCCCTCGAGGCGTACGGCTATGCCGCGGCGGTCATGGCCCGGTCGCGTCCGGGCTGCGGCATCGGCTGGACCTCCCTGGCCGGTATCGCGAACGTGGAGAGCAGGCACGGCAGTCACGGCGGCTCGCATATCGACTCCGACGGCAAGGTCGCCCCGCCCATCCGCGGCATCCCGTTGGACGGATCGCCCGGCGTGGCACGGATTCTCGACGAGGAGGCCACCGCGCGTACCGGAGGTCCGGTCTACGTCCGCGCCATGGGCCCGTTCCAATTCCTGCCCGAAACCTGGCAGCGCTGGGGCGTGGACGCCAACGGCGACAGCATCGTCGATCCGGACAGCATCGACGACGCCGCCCTCACCGCCGCCCGTTACCTGTGCGCCAGCGGCGGCAACCTCACCACCGCCGCGGGCTGGGAGCAGGCCTTGCTTACCTACAACCAGTCCACGGCGTACATGGCCGAGGTCCGCAACAGCGCCGCCGCCTACAGCATCGGGCGCCACCCCTGAAAACCTTCAGGGAGGACCTTGCGGAGGAAGAAGAGCTGAGGAAGCGGGCGGAGCCCGGCATCCGCGCGCGAAGCGCTTGCCTGCGGATGCGAAGGGGTGTCGGGGGCGGAGCCCCTGACTGGGTTAGGCTCGCACTCGCACGGGTTCGCCGTGCGACCTGCCCATGGACGGCGGTGAGCAGGACCGTTGTGCAGCCGAAGGAGTGTCGTTTTCGTGGCCATCATCGAACAGGTCGGAGCTCGCGAGATCCTGGATTCGCGCGGTAACCCCACCGTCGAGGTCGAGATCGCTCTCGACGACGGCACGCTCACCCGTGCGGCCGTGCCGTCCGGCGCATCCACCGGCGAGCACGAGGCCGTGGAGCTGCGCGACGGCGGCGACCGCTATGGCGGCAAGGGGGTGCGCAAGGCCGTCGAGGGCGTCCTCGACGAGGTTGCCCCGGCCGTGATCGGCCTGGATGCGGTCGAGCAGCGCACCGTCGATCAGGTGCTGCTGGATCTGGACGGCACCCCCGACAAGTCCCGCCTCGGCGCGAATGCGCTGCTGGGCGTGTCGCTCGCGGTGGCCCGCGCGGCTGCGGAATCCTCGGGCCTGGAGCTGTTCCGGTACCTCGGCGGACCGAATGCGCACGTGCTGCCGGTGCCGATGATGAACATCCTCAACGGCGGCGCGCACGCGGACACCAGCGTCGATGTGCAGGAATTCATGATCGCCCCGATCGGCGCGCCCACCTTCCGGGAGGCGCTGCGCTGGGGCGCGGAGGTCTACCACGCGCTCAAGGCCGAGCTGAAGGCCAAGGGCCTGGCCACCGGACTGGGCGACGAGGGCGGTTTCGCGCCCGACCTGGCCGGCGGCACCCGCGAGGCGCTGGATCTGATCGCCGCGGCGATCGGCAAGGCCGGATACAAGGTCGGCAGCGAGGTCGCGCTGGCCCTGGACGTCGCGGCCACTGAGTTCTACACCGTCGGAACCGGATACAAGTTCGAGGGCTCGGTGCGCACGGCCGAGGAGATGACGGCGTTCTACAACGACCTGCTCTCGGCGTACCCGCTGGTCTCCATCGAGGATCCGCTGTCCGAGGACGACTGGGCCGGCTGGGTCTCGCTGACCGACGAGATCGGCGACAAGGTTCAGATCGTCGGCGACGACCTGTTCGTCACCAATCCCGAGCGGCTCGAGGACGGCATCGCCAAGGGTGCGGCGAATGCGCTGCTGGTCAAGGTGAACCAGATCGGCACGCTCACCGAGACCCTGGACGCGGTCGATCTCGCGCACCGCAACGGCTACAAGACGATGATGAGTCACCGTTCGGGCGAGACCGAGGACACCACGATCGCCGATCTGGCGGTCGCGGTCGGCAGCGGTCAGATCAAGACCGGCGCCCCCGCCCGCAGCGAGCGCGTCGCCAAGTACAACCAGCTGCTGCGCATCGAGGACGCGCTGGGCGATTCGGCCCGCTACGCCGGGGACGTTGCGTTCCCGCGGTTTGCGGTCGAGGGGTAGTACCGTCGAATCCGTTGTGGTTGCGATGCGACCGGCGGATCCCTGCCCGGGTAATCACGCCCGGGCGCGCTGCCGTGGATAGAGGCGATTTCCGAGGTGTGAGATGACCGAACGACGGGCGCGCGGTACCAGTCCAAGCGGACGTGGTGACCGCCGTTCGTCGCGGTCTGCCCACTCACGCCCGGAGCGTGCTGCCGGTGCCGCCACCCCGCCCGCCCGCACGGCGGCCGGCAAGCGCGCCACGCAGCGCCGGACCACGGGCTCGCGGTCCGAATCGGGTGCCTCGGAGAAAACGGAGAAGAAGTCGCCGCCCCGGCCGACCGGGAGATCGAAGGCGCAGGGGGCCCGGGACACAAAACATAAGCGCGAGCACAAGATCCTGGGCCTGTCCACCGGCCGGGCCGTGGTGCTGGCCGCGGTGCTGTGTGCGCTGGCGCTGACCCTGGCGGTGCCGACACGCACCTATCTGAGCCAGCGCGCCGATGCGACCCAGCTGGCTCAGCAGCGCCGCGACCTCGAGGCCGATGTGGCGCAATTGCGCGATCGTCGTGCCCAGCAGAACGATCCGAACTACATCAAGTCCGAGGCCCGGGATCGGCTGCGGCTGGTGATGCCGGGCGATACCGCCTACATCGTGCAGGCCAACGGCATCGAACAGCCCGCGGTGCCCACCCCGACCGCCGCGCCCCGCAAACCCGATTCCTGGTACACCCAGCTGTGGCGCAGCATGAACAATCCGCAGCCGATCCCGGCCGCGGCGCCGGAGCCCAGCTCGCCCGCACCCCCGCCACCACCACCCGCCCCGGAAGGACCACCCCGGTGACCTCCATCCCCCCCAGCGGCACCACCCCGCCCAGCGCCGCCGATCTTGAGATCGTCGCCCGGCAGTTGGGCCGCGAGCCGCGCGGAGTGCTGGCCATCGCCTATCGCACCCCGGATGGGCAACCGGCCGTGGTGAAGACCGCGCCCCGGCTGCCGGACGGGACCCCGTTCCCGACGCTGTACTACCTGACCGATCCGCGCCTGACCGCCGAGGCGAGCCGTCAGGAGGCCGAAGGCCTGATGCGCGGGATGAGTGAGCGCATCGCGGCCGACCCGGAGCTGGCCGCGGGCTATCGCCGCGCCCACGAAAGCTATCTGGCCGAACGCAATGCCATCGAATCCCTGGACACCGATTTCAGCGGCGGCGGCATGCCGGAGCGGGTGAAATGCCTGCACGTGCTGATCGCGCACGCCCTGGCGAAGGGCCCGGGGCTCAACCCGCTCGGCGACGAGGCAGTAGCACTGGCCGCCGATACCGGCCTGCGCGGCACCGCAATCCCGGCCGACTGGCCCACGCTGCAGGACCTTCGCCCGCATGCACCCGCGGATCAGTGATCGCCAATGTCGTGGAGGTGCCCGCCCGGACCAGTCGAATGTCACGCGCCGCAATGTCGCCGCCGACCACTCCGTCATTCTGGCATGTTCTTGGCCGGAATCTCCAGGCGCACGGTGGATCACCAGCCAAGAGCATGCCGGGATGACGGACGAGATCGCAGCGCGAATCTCAGTAGCGGAACGTGACATTCGGTCGGTCCGGCCGTCTGTGATGACGAAAGGATGCGGTCGATGAGCGGTAACCGAGTGGGGGCCGTGGACTGCGGCACGAATTCGATCCGGTTGCTGATCGCGGATGCGGGTGCGGATGGTCGTCTCACCGATGTGCATCGGGAGATGCGGATCGTGCGTCTGGGCCAGGGCGTGGACGCCACCGGGGAGCTGAATCCCGATGCGATCGAGCGCACCCGCGTGGCCCTGCACGACTATGTGGATCTGATGCGCGAGGCGGGCGTCACGACCGTGCGCATGGTCGCCACGTCCGCCACCCGCGATGCTCGTAACCGGGACGACTTCTTCGCCATGACGGCAACGGAATTGGGCCGCGTGGTGGAGGGTGCCCAGGCCGAGGTGATCACCGGTGAGGAGGAGGCGCGGCTGTCGTTTGCCGGTGCGGTCGGGGAATTGTCGAGTGCCCAGGGGCCTTTCGTGGTCGTCGACCTCGGCGGTGGCTCCACCGAGGTGGTCGTGGGCGACGAGACGGATGTGCACGCCGCCTATTCGGCCGATATCGGCTGCGTGCGGATCACCGAACGCTGCCTGCATGCGAATCCGCCCACGCCCGAAGAGGTTGCCTCGGCACGGTTTTTCGCCTCCGAGCGGCTGGCGCAGGCGTTCGGCGTGGTGCCGGTGGAGCGCGCGCACACCTGGGTCGGCGTCGCCGGAACTATGACCACGATCGCCGCAGTTGCGCTGGACCTGCCCGAATACGATTCGGAGAAGGTACATCTGACGCGACTGAGCCTGAATGACGTTCGCGCGGTGTGTCATCGCCTGATCGGCATGAACCACGACCAGCGCGCGGCGCTGGGGCCGATGCATCCCGGCCGGGTCGATGTGATCGGCGGGGGAGCGGTGATCACCGAGGTGCTGGCCGACGAGCTGGCGCGCCGGGCCGGAATCGCCGAGCTCATCGTCAGCGAGCACGACATCCTCGATGGCATAGCCATGTCGATCTCCTGAGCTCGCGATGTCGCCGCGCATCCCGGCCCGGTGCGCGTGCAGGGGCTGACGGGATGTCCGGCGGACGGGTGATGCCGACCACATATCGGCTGTGCAGTGTGATCAGTTGTCCCGCGTCACACTCGCAACGACTCGAGCAGACTGCTCATCTTCTGAGCAATCTGCTCGGAGTTTACCTATACGACATATAAATCTGACTATTCTGCCTCCCGCGGCGACCCGGCAAACCGGTTCGCTCGAATTACCACAACCATCACCCTGGTTGCTGGAAGATTGCGTGTCATGGAAAGGTCAGGCGCATGACAGAGGTGGACCATCGGCCCGAACGGGCTTCCGAGCGTACTCTGTTCGGACATCCGATCGGTTTGGTGAATCTGTTCGGGGTCGAGCTGTGGGAGCGATTCTCCTACTACGGCATGGTCACGATCCTGGGCTACTACCTGTACTACTCGCTGACCGAGGGTGGGCTCGGGATAGCGAAGACCACCGCCACCGGCATCGTCGGCGCCTATGGCGGCGTGGTCTACATGTCCACGGTGCTTGGCGGCTGGATAGCGGACCGGGTCCTGGGCATGGAACGCACCGTGTTCTACGGCGGTGTCGTGGTGATGGCGGGGCATATCGCGCTGGCGATACTTCCGGGGCTGAGCGGTGTCGGCGTCGGCCTGGCGCTGGTGGCCCTGGGCAGCGGCGCGCTCAAGGCGAACGCCTCCTCGTTGCTGGGCACCCTGTACGACAAGGGGGATGCGCGCGCCGACGGCGGGTTCACGCTGTTCTATCTCGGCATCAATATCGGTGCGTTCATCGGCCCGCTGATTACCGGTGTGCTGCAGACCAATTACGGCTTCCACTACGGTTTCGGGGCCGCCGCGATCGGTATGGCGCTGGGCCTGATTCAGTACGCGGTGTTCCGTCGCAACCTGGGCGCGCACGGCCGCACCATTCCGAATCCCTTGCCGCGCAACCAGATTCCGATCGTGATCGGATTCATCGTCGCGGTGATCGTGGTCGTCGCGGTCGCCGCGCTGACCGGGCTGGTGAAGCTGTCCAACGTCTCGTGGTGGACCACGGGAGTCATCGCCGGTGCCGCGGTCGTCTACTTCTACATCATGCTGCGCAGCCCGAAGGTCACCGCGCTCGAGAAGACCCGGGTGCGGGCGTTCATTCCGCTGTTCGTCGCCAACGCGGTGTTCTGGTCGCTGTTCCAGCAGATCTTCACCGTGCTCGCGGTGTATTCCGATGAGCGGATGAACTGGTCCATCTTCGGCTGGACCGCGCCGTCGAACTGGATCGGTTCGGAGGAGCCGGTGTGGGTCATCGCGCTCTCGCCGCTGTTCGCGATCATGTGGACCCGCCTGGGCGCCAAGGCGCCGACCACGCCGCGCAAGTTCGCGTACGGCGTGATGGGGATGGGCGCGGCGTTCATGCTGTTCATGCTGCTGTCCGGATTCGAGGGTAAGACGGTGCCGGCGCTGCTGGTGTTCGTCATCCTCGGCGCCTTCGCGGTCGCGGAGCTGATGCTCTCCCCGATCGGCCTGGCCGTCACCACTCAGCTTGCCCCCGAGGCGTTCCGGGCCCAGATGATGGCGCTGTACTTCTTCTCCGTCGGCATCGGCACCTCGATGTCCGGCGTGCTCTCGGACTACTACAGCCCGCACCACGAGGTCGCCTACTTCGGCATCATCGGCCTGGTAACCATCGCGGTCGGCATCGTCGTCTACTTCATAGCCCCCCGCGTGAGCCGTCTGATGGAGGGTGTCCACTAGCCGGATCACGAACTTCGAAAAGAATTCCGAGACGGACGTACGACTTAGGTACGCTGTCCGGGACGCCCCCATAGCCCAATTGGCAGAGGCAGCGGACTTAAAATCCGCACAGTGTCGGTTCGAGTCCGACTGGGGGCACTAGGAAACCGCAGGTAGATCGCTGGGTCCGGTGTCTTCCAGGTCCTCGTTTTCGGCCTCGGTCCGCAGTTGGTCCGCAGCTGATTCCGCGCCCAGGTTCAGCGCGTCGGCCACGGCGTTCAAGTCGTCGTCGTAGAGGTGGCCGTACAGGTCGAGGGTGAGTGTGGCCGTCTTGTGGCCCAGCATCTTCTGCACGACCTTGATGTTCGCACCCGCCTTGATCGCCAGCGACGCGGCCGTGTGCCGAAGGCCATGCGGAACGAGCCCGTCGAGCCCCGCAGCGGCGGTCGCCAGGTCGAATGCCCACCTGAACTCACCGAGCGGCAGGTGCCCGCTCTTGCGGCTCTCGAATGCGAGGGCAACCGGATCTCGGTTCTCGACGAACTTGCCGAGCTCCTTGACGAGGAAGTCGGGAATTGGGACCCGGCGACGGGTGTGATTCTTCGTGTCGGTCTCGACGATGCCCTGACCAGCGACATGAGTTGCGGAGCGGGACACCGTGATCCGCTTCGCGTCGAGGTCGATATCGCAGACCTTCAACGCCACGGCCTCGCCGAAGCGGATTCCAGTGTAGGCCAGGCTGAACACCAGGGGCCGGAATCGGCCGGCGGCCATCGCGAGCCGCAGCACCTCGAGGTGTGTCAGGTAGCGCTTTTCCGCGGGCGACTTCTGCGGCAGGTCGAGTTCCTCAGCCGGATTCACGGCCAGCCGCTTGGCCTTGATCGCGAACCTCAGAATCTGGTCGATCACCTGGTACGCCTGGATGACCCGGGAGGCGGACAGGCCACGCCCAGCGAACCGGTAGCTGCCCGAGGTCGACAGCGTCACGATCCATTCCTGAACATCCTCGAATTCGATGTCCCGCAACGGAAGCGACCCCCACCGAGGGAGCACGAGCGTATCCAGCAACGACCGGTAACCGGCGACGGTCTTCGGCTTGCGCAACTTCTTGGTGCTATACCATTTTTCGGCCACCACCTTGAACAGCACGCCACTACGGTCCGGGTCCACCCACGTCCCGGTCACAACCTTGGTCGTCACGTCACCGTCGAGGAACTTCTGTGCCTCGATCTTCGTGGCGAATGCCTGTGAGCGCTCCACCCCGTTCGGATCCACGTAGCGACCGCGCCACCGCTTGCCCTTGCCGAACTGCTTGGACTTCTCCCGCTTGGTCGACTTCTCGCCCGTGACCGGGTCCACGACAGTGACTGTCTTGTACCAGCGGTCCTCGACACCCGAGCGCGGATTACGCAGCGCCATCAGGCGGCACTCCCACGCACAGTCAGCCGCTCCTGCTCGGCGATCCAGGCCATGACCACGGAGCGCTTCCACACCCGTCGCCGCGGTCCCATCTTGAAGCTCTCCGGGCCATAGCTGATATGCGCCCACCACCGCCAGGTCGCTTCCGGAATTCCGGTCAGCTCCTCCAGCTGCTTCGCCCGTAGGTAGGTCTCCTCGATCATCTTGATCCGCTCCTATGCTGCGTTCTGATTTGCCGAAGTTTCTTGTGGCCCTGGTGGTTTGGTGGCGAGTCGGGCTCTGAGGTACTCCGCGCGCCATTGCGTGCGCCGGGAGATCGCACCCATGATCAGGTACTCCCGCAGCGGCCGTTGCTTGTCGCCCGGTTCGACCGGTGTCACCCGCAGATGCGAGGTGTCGGGTTTCTCGATACCGACCGCGGCCAGGAGTTGCCGAACAAACTCGACCCGATCGGCCTTGTGGTCCGGGAGGGTTTTGCCGGACCAGCGCCGCGAGACCAGCACCCGCCGACCAGGCAACCCGAGGGTGTCGCGGCGGTGTGCCTTGCCCTTACAGCGGCCCGGGATCGTCTTGTCGGTAGCGCCCTGGGGCACGATCCCGTATTCGAGCCACACCGGGCACCGCGGGGAACACGGCACGGCCTGCAGTGCGGCGTGCAGGCGGTCGTAGTGGTCCGCGGCCCGGTCCGAGCGTGGCTCCACGATCTCCCCGATGGACTTCACCAGATACTTGGTGACGTAGCCGATCGTCCGGCCGGCCTTTTCCGCGACCACGCCCTTGATGTGTTTGCGGTCCATCTGTGCCCCGAACCGCACCACGTGCGCAGGCTCGAGATCATCGACCACGTCCAGGATGTCCAGTGCGTCATCCCAGTAGGTGAGTGGCTGCCCGGTATCGGGGTCGGTGAAGGTGGCCTGACGGTGATCCCACACCGGCTGGAAATCACCGCCGTATACCCGGTCGGTGGCGTCGAAGCGTGGCCACCACACCTGGTGATACGTCGCGGCGGTCACCAGTTTGAGGACCTCGCGGGAGATCGCGCCGCGGATCAGGATGTGCAGATGCGGTGCCCCGCGCTTCTGCGGTTCCACCGTGGCGAAGTACTGCACATCCCAGCCCACCGCGCGGCGCAGGTTCTGGATCCATCGATCCACCAGCTTGGAGAAATGCACGATATCCCGGGCGGCGCCGGTGTAGTCGTAGCCGCCCGGGTTTACCGGAGACCCGTCCGAGCAGGGCTGGCCTTTCTCGTTCGTGGCGCCGTCGGAGTTGATCCGCCCGTAGGAGGGCATGGTCAGGGTGACGAACATGCCGGGTTGATGCTTGCCCGCGAACACCTGCCCGAGGGTGCGTTTTTCGACCTTGCGGCGTGGCAGGTCCGGCGCGTCCTGACGGCGACGAGTCGAGCGTCGGCGCCGATCCCCGGCAGTGGCATCCAGGGCTGGGAGGCGGCCACGTAGCCCGGTTTCCCGCAGCTCCCTGTCCAGGTCGGTGATGACCTCGCGGATGCCTGCGGCCAGATCCTCGTCACCGTCACCGACTGCTTGCCGGTAGTCGGTGACGAGATCGGCTCGCGCGGTCAGTAATTCGATTTGCCGTTCGGTCGGGTCGGTGTTGTAGTCGACCGGTTCGGTGTTGTGGTGCCAGCCCTCGCGGCATTGCGCGATCCGCAGCGCCCGGTTGGCTTTAGCACATGCCGGGCACACCGATTCGATCGTGGACTTGCACGGGGCCGCTTCGTAGGTGACGGTCCCGGTCTTCGGGTTTTCCACCCGCATCGGGATCGGCCGGCGGCACACATCGAACTTCTCCGCCGAAGCCTGGGCGATCTCGTACAGGTTCGGCATCGCCCGCCGATCAGCAGCAGTCTCCCGGACCGGGCCCGGGTCGGTGGTATCGGTCATCAGGCAGCGTCCCTTCCGGTCCAGCGCCGAGCCCCGACACGGGACAGGTCGGCGGTGTCGGTGAGCGAATCAGCATGGTGCAGTGCCAGTTCCACGATGGCCGGGCCAACGATCCTGGTACGGCAGTACCGGGCACCGACTGCGTGGGCGATATGGCGGGCGCAGTTCTCGTAGTCGGTGGGGCATTGCCCGTGCAGCATCTCCACTCGCACTCGATCGACCGTGTCGCCGATGTCGGTACCCAGCAGCGGCGGAACCAGGGTCGTATCGCCCAGGACGACGGTCAGGTGACAGGTCTTGAGCAGGCGAGCCCACCGGCGCCGGTAGCGCCACCAGGTCAGGTATCGGGCGCGTGCCCGCCGGGTGATCCACCGCTCGAAGGTCTGCGGGCTCCCTTGTCGCCACAGCACCATCCCCGCGATGGACACCCCGACCACCACGACACCCGGCACCGACCCCAGCAACACCCATACCGCGACCGCCCCGACCAACGGCAGGGAGATCATCGGGAACAACACCGCCCACCACACCGGCACGAACACCGACTTGCCGATCAGGCGCAGCAGTTCTGCGACAACGTCGACCGGATCCGTGCCCTGCCTACGGGTTTTGATGGCCATCACTTCCTGCCCTTCCTCTTTGGGATCTCCAGCAGGGTCAGCTGGTCGGGATCACGCCGCCGTTTCCAGGTGTTCTTTTGGATCGGCCCTAGCGCCGCAGCCCTCGCGACGATCGGATTCACCTGCACCACTACGGGTGTGGGGTGCACGCTCCGAGCGATGGCAGCGACCAAGTCCGCATCATCGCAGGAGTACAAGCCCAACCGGCCACGCCCGGGGAGCGGAGCGGACAGGGCGATCGGGTCGCTGAGCACCCAGTGGTACACCCCGGGTGTGGGATCACCGAACCCCGTGCAGCAGTCGTCAGCGGCATGCACGTCATCCAGGCGCACCGATCCCAGATAGCCTGCCGCACAATGATCGAGCGAATCCATGCCCAGCGCACCGAGATCCACGGCAGTTGCCGCACCGGCGTGGTCCCAGGTCTTTCCGGCGTGGATGACCACCCGGCCGCGGTATCCGGTTGTCCATGTCCTGTTCTCGATCAGCTTGTAGCCCGCGACGATCAGGTTCGCCCACGGCCGCCGCACCGACAAACAGCGCACCGATTCCCTGTCCGTGTTCATGCCGCCCAGTCCCCGCCGTCGTCATCGACCTCGGTGTCGAGGTTGTCGTTCCAGCCGGGGACGTGACCGGTGTCGGCCCACAGGTGCACCGCCAGCGACACCGGATCCAGGCCTGAACGGTCGTAGTGGCAGCGCCGACGGGACCGGATATCGGTTACCGCATCGACCGCTTCCGCCTCCAGACGTTCTGCAAGGTTGCGGTCAATACCACGGATGTTGTTGGTACTCATGACTATTCCTCGATCTCGATATTGAACATTCCGCAGCGGGTGCAAACCCGCGCGTCGGACTTGGAACCCAACGACCAACGCCGAGGCTCGAGGAGCAGGTGCCCATGCTCACCGCACGCGGCAGTAGCCTGGCAGCCGTCGCACAGGACCTTGTCCCCGTCGAACACCCAGCCGACCCCGGCACCGGCCACACTCAGATACGCGATGGCCTGGTTGATCGAGTCGAAGCAGATCGACTCGTCCTCGCTTTCGCGGTAGTGATCCCCGCAGCCCTCGCAGTAGATGACCACGTGGCATTCGGTGACGAATCCGGTCTTCATGCCGCACGCCCTGCCGGGAAGTCGGCCAGGTTGACCGGACGCGGGATCGGCTTGTACTGCTGCACGATCCGATCCACATCGTCATCGGTGACCAGGTACGAGCGGGCCCGCCGGAAACCGGCCTTACCGTCCTCCTGCACGAAGCACACACCCTGAGACGTATGCGGGATCCGATCGCAGTACGAACCCCGCGCCCGGGCGCCACGGCCGTGGATCATGTCGACCTGACCGGCCTCATCCATCCGCATCCCCACCCGATAGGGCAGCAATTGCCGTTGCGGGACATTGTCTTTCGACGGATCAATCACCGTCTCGATCACCGAATACAGTGGGGCACGCCCCTGCGAGAGCAGGATGCCGTGTGCACGCTCGAACCGGTCTTGCAGCTTGGACTCCGAGAACGCCGACAACGTGGCCGCCTCATCGATAATCGTCACCACTAGCGGGTTATCCGGAGTCGGAACCGGCTTACGAACCTTGCCCTTATACCGCGCGGTGGCCTCCCGCAGGTCTGTCACGGTCTCTTCCAGCAGGCCGACCATTTCCTCGGTCGAGGCGTAAGCGAAGCGGGTACACAGCGGTTCCAGGAACCCCAGCTCCATCCCGCCCTTCGGGTCCAGGACCCGCAGATCCACCCGACCCGACCGGATCGCCGGACCCATGCCGTTGATCAGCGACCACAGCACACCGGACTTACCCGCACCCATCCCACCAGCGATAAGCACATGACGGCCCTGGATCGGCACCGTCCAGGACTGGCCGTCCTCGAAGACGCCGGCATCGACCGCCTCCAGGTCCACATCATCGGGGACCACCACCGGCACCGGTGACGGGGTAGCGAGAGGATCGAGCACTCTCACCTGGAGACGGACGAATCCCGGATGCGGCGACAACGCGGTCACCTCCGGAACCCCCACGTACTGGGCAACCTCATCCAGCAGCGGTTCAGCGGTCCAATCCTTCATGCCATGCCCGCCCCGCATCTGGACATCGATATCCAGCCCGTACGCGGTGTAGGCGACATCCAGCACGCTCGGGTAGCCGTCCTCGACCGACCCCAGATCCAGCTCGCGCCACATCAGGAGTTCTTGGCGGCGGTCGCAGAACACCAGGATCGAAGTCTTCAATTCCATCGGCGCCGCATCCACCCAATCCGCGACCGACTCCCGGCAGGGGGCCGGTTTGCGGCAGAACCACGGCATCAACCGCGCGGTGAAGACGAGTCCACTGGCCATGGCCACCAGGGGTGGCACGGTCGTTTCCCAACTCATGACAATTCAGCTCCCAGCAGGAACGGCGATCGGCAGCATCGGCTGAACCGGTCGCACAGGACGGACAGGACGCACCGCAGCCACCGGCGGGTGCACAGGACGCACCGGAACAACAGGCCGCACAGGCGCAGGAACAGGTACAGGGGCCGGTTCGGTGGCCACCGGCTCCACCACCGGGGCTGGATCCGGTACGGACTCGGCAGGTTCGGGGACTACAGCCGGAACCGGAGCCGAGTTACGTTGTGCCGCACGGAAAAGGACCGCGAGGCCATGGGTATCGATCAACAAGCTGATCGGAGCGATAGCAGCCACGATCGCGCACAACCACGGAGCAAGCGGATGACCGGCCGCGAACGCGTGAATACTGTTGCCCGCCACCGACACCAGCGACCCCGCGACAAGGACCGCGATGAAGTACTTACGGTCCGGGGACTGTGCGAGCACCAGCCATCCGAGGGTGGCCTGAATGATGGTGCCGTCCACGATCAACGGGAACAACCACGCCTCTCCCCGCGGGATGTGCGCCAGTACCGCCAGATCCCGCAAGGTCGCGAACGAGAGGCAGAATGCGGCAGCACCGACACCCACGATCACCAGGACCGCGAATACCCGTGCCGCCAACATCCCCTTGTGCGTGGACATTACGCAGCCGATCCCGATGAATCGCCAGGATGATTCAGCACGTACCCGATAGCATCCTGGTGATCACGAATCAGTTGCATGTCCAGGCGTTGCTTCTGGGCCGCCAGGTCATCGCTCACCTCATGGGCCCACGCTTCGAGATCGGCAACCCGCTCCAGCAGCGTGAACACCTTGCCCAGCACGATCCCGACCGCCGTCGTCATCGAACCGAACGCGAGCAGCACCAGCGACCAATCCGCGAGCGTGTACAGCGTCATCACGCCACCGCCCGCTCAACCGACTCCAGCGCAGCCACCGGAACTTCGTTGTCGACCGACATCTCTACCGCCAGATGCTCGACCGAATCGTGCAGCATCAGGATTCGCGTCACCGCCTCCACGAGCGTGCGGGCGTCCTCAACCTGCAGGCCCAGGGTGGCGTGACCCTGGCGAAGCTTCACCAGCACGTACGCGGGTGTCACGGACCCGTATGCGGTGGCATGTGCAGGCAGGTACTCAACCTCCACACCGTCGAATGCGTTGATCTGCGTGCTCATATACGACATGGCGATCACGCAACCTTCTTCTCGTCACGAACCGGACGCGTCGCACCCGGATCGGCCGGCGGCTGCTTCGCCCCCGACGTGTCGCCCTTGATGCCGGTCGCGCGATAGGTGTAGCCGAGGTACTTGAACTCGCCCTGACCCATCACCTTCGGCTCCGCGGTCAAACCCTCCAACTCGATCCACCACAGGTCAGTACCCGGAGCGACCTGCTCACCCGCCGGAACCGGCTGCACCGGAGCAACGAACGTGATCTCGAACGAGGCACGCTTACCCTTGCCATCGACAGCCTCATGCGGGTCAGTGACCGTCGCGACCCACAACGGCAGACCCGACCCCTCACCCGTCTTCGGATTGAAGTCGAACTTCTGCTCCGGCAACGCATTACGGTCCGGGTTGTACTTGATCGCCGGAGCAATCGCAGTCATCAACATCAACCGCTGCGGAAACGCCATGCTGTGCTCCATCGGAAACTGGAAACCCTTTGAAATAGCCATCTGTTGAACTCCCTTGCGTGGGTTGCTCTTTCGGCTCCGGATCTAGATGTGATCCGCGCTACATTCAGGATGCGCCGACACCTAGGGACGTAAAAACCACCAAACAGGGACATTTGGGGACTGTTTGGTGTAGCATGGAGGTATGGCAAATGAACGACTCCGCGGCACTCTCGCCGCTGCAGATCTCACCAAAAACGGGCTAGCCGAGCTGGTCGGAGTGAGCGCCAAGAGTGTTGAGCGGTGGCTCACGCAGGACAGATGTCCGCATCCTGCGATCCGTCTTAAGGTCGCACGCGCTCTCAATCAGGAAGAGACGTACCTGTGGCCCGAATTGTTGACCGGCACCAGGGCAGCTAACGCCTCCCTGTCCGAGTTCGTTCAGATCTGGCCGACCCGATCCGAAGTTCCTCACGATGTATGGCGCTCGCTCATGCGACAGGCCACCACCACTATCCAGGTATTGGTGTACGCCGGTGGCTTCCTTGTCGAATCACTGGACTTTGTCAATGTCGTTCGCGCCAAGGCGCTTTCAGGTGCGGAGGTTCGAATTCTGCTCGGCGACGGAGAATCGGAAGCCGTCCGCGCCCGGGCTCGCGAGGAAGGACTGGCATCCCTGCCACAGCGATGCCGGTCCACGCTTGAATACCTCTCGGAGGTCACGGATCTTCCGAATGTCTCAATCCGGACCCACCACACCCCGCTGTACAACAGCATCTATCGATTCGATGACTCCATGCTGGTAAACACCCACAGTTACGGCGCGTACGCCGCCAAATCGCCAGTTCAGCACCTCCAGCGAGTACCCGGTGGGCACCTGTTCGGTTACTACCAAGACTCATTCGATGCTGTCTGGGCTACAGGCCGCCCGACAGTATCCTGAGGTGCATGGGACAACGCATCGACTACCACCAGGACCCGAACGCACCGGCAGCCAACAGCGTTCGGCCAAGCGCCGGCGCATTCGTGCGCCAGGGTGACACAGTGCTGCTGATCTGCCGATCCGACAACGGTAATTGGTCAATGCCAGGCGGGGCGCACGATCCTGGCGAATCTCTCAGTCGGACGGCTGTCCGCGAGACCCAGGAAGAAACTGGCGTCAACGTCGAGCTTACGGGCATTGTCGGAATATTTACCGACCCGGGCCATGTAATCCACTACACCAGCAACGACGAGGTTCGCCAAGAATTTACAATCATTTACCGGGCACGTCCAGTAAGCGGCGAACCCACCACCAGCGATGAAAGTACCCACGTCGAATGGATTCCCATCGATAGGATCTCCTCATTGGCAATGGATCCCAGTCAGCGCAAACGAATCGACCTGGGACTCACTGCCGCCGATCCCTATATTGACCCTGCTACACGCTGAACCGCAGCTCGCAACAACGGTTCCGAACGGTCAATTGCAGTCCTTACGATGCTTCCGATTTCATACCGCACTCGAATATCGGCTAGCCGCTCATCGAAGGTCAATGTCTGCCCAGTCGGCCCAGTTGTCATGTCAGCCCACCAAACAAAATCGCTCGCTACATCGATGCCGGGTACCCGGGCCAGCTCGAAACGCCGGAACATCGCCATGTCCAAGCCTCGCACCTCGGCCTCAACTACGGCGGCAGAATGAAACGCCACTATGTGGCACACTGCTCGCGACCACCGTTTCTGCTCCAGCAGGACTGCGCCATCAATAGGGTGGAATCCAATAGTTGGATACCCGTATCCGACATCATGCAAGTAAGCTGCCTTTATTGTATCATCGCGTAAATGGTCAGGTAGGAATTCCGCGACTTTCTCAACCTTTCGACCAACCTCCATTGAATGTTCGTGACGCGACTCAGTTAGCGGCGCGAGTAAGCCGAGTATTTCGGAATTCACAACCACTATTCTACGCCATGGCGGAGAATGGACGACTCCCCCCTGTGAGAGGCCAGAATGCGAGCGAGCCAGCTGGCCAAGGACCACAGGAGCAACTGCGTACCACCGTCGAGACTCTGTAGTGGAAGCGTCGACTACACCCGGGTACAGCAGGTACAGTTAGACCATCACGAGAGTGATGCTGGCGGTGGGACGCCGTTGACGCGACGCCCCACCTGTGGGTTTACCTAGCCCGCAACCAGCGGACCAGCACGAGCGCTCCGGCGATCACGGCAGCCCCTACCAAGACGGTGCCGTAATCGACCGGAGCCTCCTGCTTTTTCCGGCGATGTTTCGCCACACCCACCACCTCCTTCCTGGGCGCGATGTCTGGACCATGTCCATCGCCCCGCGGCAGGAGGTGCCACCACCCTACGCCAGACCACCAGCCGGGAACCCTTGAACCGCAACCACTCCCGGACCGTCCGGACTGCGAGTCGGCCGATCCGGAATCGACCTCGGTCAACAGCGCCGTTCCCGGCTCACGTCCGCACCTCATCTGGGGGTTGCGGACCACTGCCGAATTCAGCCATACAGGATCAAGAGCGGCAGCGGCCCGGCGGGCCGCCGCCGCCGCGCTACGCCGCTCCGCTCGACCCTCGCTGCACGGCGGCGCGTCGGCGGCAACCCACCGAACCGCTGCCGCCAGCTCCCTCACCCGGCTCACTTTTGCAATAACCAAACAGTGCTGGGCACGCGGAGAGCCGTCCCCGGCTTACCTCCCGCAGCCGACCACGAAACGCCCGGCACCCAGCCCGGTCAACCGGCTGTGGTTCCGCCCCAATGAGTTACCTGTAGTCGTCGCTGGCGGATTCGATGCACGCCCAGAACGCCAGGCAGGGGCCGCACACGACGTCTTTCTCGTCACCGGGGCCGCTCACCCCCGGGCACCGATGGCGGGGTTCGGGCAGTTCGGGATGAACGCACTGGGGGGCGGCGGTGTCCTGCATGGCGGTGGTCCTGTCCGGGAGTGCCGGCGGAATCAGCCCAAGGGCGTACCAGGCCGCACCCACCCTCGCAACGGCCAAGCGGTGTCGACTCTCCCGGGGGCCACGCGGCAACTTTCCCCTGGACCCGGCGGTATCCCCAAGGAGTAGGGCCGCGTGACCCCCGCGAGCGCCGAGCCATTGCGAGGGTGGGCGCGGCCTGGTCCGGGCGGAGCCCAGATTCCACCGACCCTCCCGGACAGGACCACCGCCATGCAGGACACCACCGCCCCCCAGTGCTCCACCCCGAACTGCCCGAACCCCGCAATCGGCACCCTCCCGGTCTACATCCCCAGCGACGAGAAAGACGTCGTGTGCGGCCCCTGCCTGGCCGCCTACTGGGCCTGCATCGAATCCGCCAGCGACGACTACAGCTAACCCACCGGGGGCTCCGGCCCCACCCCCGGGCCACCGGCAACGCTGCCGGACAGCGAGTCGCCAACGACGCCGACTCCAGGCCCGGGGCCGGGTGGTCCCCCTCCTACCTCATGGCCCGATTATCTCGGACAGCCGCTCGAACCAGTCAACCCACGCTTCGCTCTACGGGGTTGACAGGCCCGACCGGCAGTGAAGAGATGGCCAGTATGAGGAAAGGCGGGGGAGTAGGTAGGTGGGTCCGGGCATGCGAAAGGGGCGGATAGGTTGTCTATCCGCTGAGAGTCCGCAGTTGGTCCGCAGCAGCGCACAACCCGACCGATTCCAACCAACGATCCCCACGACCGTTCCCCAGTTCAGGCATGCCCTGCCGCCGGTGCCAACGATCACCAACGCCAGCAAACATCGAGAGCGGCAGTCTTAAAATCCGCACAGTGTCGGTTCGAGTCCGACTGGGGGCACTCGGAACCGTCGGATCAGTCGGCAACCAGATCCGTCACGGGTGTATCGGAATTGGCGAGCTCGGATGAGCTCGCCACCTCTTCGAGCGGGGTGACTGCCTTGTTCGGCAGCAGCATCGCGGCAGCGACGGTCAGCACCGACAGCCCCGCCGAGACGGCGAACGCCAGCTGCATGCCGTGCAGGTTGGCGGTGAGCGGGTTGGTGCCGTGTGCGACAAGCGATGTGGTGCGGGCCGCCATCACCGTGATGACCAGTGCGGTGCCGAAGGCAGCGGCGACCTGCTGCAGGGTGCCGAGCATGGAGCTGCCGTGCGAGTACAGATGCTGCGGTAGCGAGCTCAGGCTCAGCGTGAACACGGGCGTGAATGCCGTGGCCAGCGACAGCATCAGCAGGATATGCAGGCCGAGCAGCTGCCAGTACGGCATGGTCAGGGAGATCTGCGTGAATCCGGCCAGGGCGACGACGATGCCGATCGAGGCGGGAATCACCAGCACGCGGCCGCCGAACCGGTCGAACAGGCGCCCCACGGTCGGGCCGAGCACACCCATTGCCAGCCCGCCGGGCATGACGAGCAGGCCGGTCTGCAACGGGCTCAGGTGGCGCAGGTTCTGCAGATACAGCGGGAGCAGAATCATCGAGCCCATCATCGCCAGGAAGGCGATCGCCATCAGGATCAGGCCCTTGGTGTACCCGCCGACCAGCAGGATCCGCAGATCCAGCAGCGGGGTTCCCTTGCGCTGCAACATCACCTGACGACCCGCGAACGCGCCGATCAGGATCAGGCCGGCCGAGACGATCAGCGTCGGCACAAGTGCGCTGCCCTCGCCGAATCGGCTCAGGCCGAAGACGAGTCCGCCGAATCCGAGTGCCGAGAGCACCACGCTGAACCAGTCGATGGATCCGGCTTCCGGTTCGCCGACATTCTCCAGCTGGCGCAGGCCCAGCCAGGTGACCGCGCCCGCGATCGGCAGCATCACCACGAAAAGCCAACGCCACGAGCCGAGCTGCAGGATCACACCGGAGATGACCGGTCCCATGGCCGGCGCCACCGAGATGGCCAGGGTGACGGTGCCCATGACCCGGCCGCGATCGTGCTCGGGCACCACCGTCATCAGCGTGGTCATCAGCAGCGGCATCATCACCGCGGTGCCGCCGGCCTGCACGACGCGCCCGACGAGCAGAATCGCGAAGTCGGGGGAGATCGCCGCGATTACGGTGCCGGTCAGGAATATCCCCATCGCGAGCGCATAGGCGCGCCGGGTGGTGACCCGCTGCAGGAACCATCCGGTAATCGGGATGAGGGCGGCCATCGCGAGCATGAATGCGGTGGACACCCATTGCGCTGCGCGATCGCTGACGTTCAGGTCGATCATGAGGCGCGGAATCGCGTTGATCATGATGGTCTCGTTCAGGATCACGACGAAGGTCGCGAGCACCAGCAGCCGGATGACGGTCGGCGTCCGCCGCCCTGTTGGACGAACGTCTAGGTCGGCGGACATGGGTGAACCTCCGGAGCGTTGGGCAGGCTTGGGGCCGCTACCCGGCGCTGGGTCTCGGCATCACATGAGTGCTGACGGCATCGATCGCCTCAACTCATCGCATCCGCGAAAGTATTCCAGCGTTCGCCGCGCGGGTCACCCGATTTTTCGGGTCGCCCCGCGCGAGGAGCGCCGGAAAAAGCCTGCTCACCGGCAGGAAACGGGCCGAGGTGAGCTTCGACACGTGCCCGCTTCACTCAGGGCTTGCGCGCCACCCCGCCGTAGGCGGCGACTTCGGTCAGCCCCCGCAACTCCAGTTTCGAGCGCCGCCAGTGGGTGATCGGCCCGAAGCCGGGATCGAGCAGCTCGTATCCGTCGAAGACCGTGCGCAGCTGGTCCTGGGTGCGCGGGTGATACGGTGCCCCACCGGAATTGGTGTACTCCTTGCACATCGCCACATATGTGGGGCTGTCGTCGGTGCCGTCCCAGTACGTGAGGGTGCTTCCCGCCGGCACCGCGTCCATGACCGTGTGGACGATGCGCAGCAGATCCTCGTGGGTGGTGGCATGGCCGAGGACGCCCATGAACATCACCCCGATGGGCTGGGTGAAATTGAGGATGTTCCTGGCCTGCGCGACGATCTCCTCGGGAGCGTTGAAGTCGGCCTCGATGTAGCTGGTGACGCCCTCGTGCGAGGTGGTGGTCAGCAACGCGCGGGCATGGGTCAGCACCAGCGGGTCGTTGTCGACGTAGACGATGCGGGCGTCGGCGGAGATGCCCTGGGCGACCTGGTGGGTGTTCTGCATGGTGGGCAGGCCGGTCCCGATGTCCAGGAACTGCCGCAGCCCGAGGTCCTTGGCGAGGTGAGTGACGGTGCGAATCAGAAACTTCCGGCTTTCGGTCGCCATGGTGCCGATGTCGGGGTCGATCTCCTTACTCAGGTCGCCGACCTGGCGGTCGATGTCATAGTTGTCCTTACCGCCCATCCAGTAGTTCCAGATCCGCGCGGAATGCGGTATGTCGGTACGGATCTCGGTGTTCTGCCCTGCTGGCATGGGTGGGCTCCTCTTCTCGGGATTACAGAGAAAATTCCGCCCGACACCGCCGGCGGGGCCGGGACGGTTGAATGGTCTGATCTGCCCAGTGACAGTACAAGATTCACGCCGTGCTGGACGCCGGGATGGGCGATTCGACCCGGGCGTATCTCGGGCTACTACCGACTGGACGGCCGCTCGAATCGGAGGAATTCGCCGCACGTCAGTGCGGCAAAATGGGCGAAGGGTTCGACGACCGGGGGCCGGGGCGATACGATGACACTGGCGTGTCGGTGTTCGCGACGAATATGATTGCATCCTCACCGTCGCCGAACCTTCGACTACCGGAGCTGACCACATGACCGCAGAGTATGTCCGGATCTCCGGCGCCGACCTGATCGTCGCCGAACGAGGTCCGACTGTGCTGCGGATGCTCGTGGGCAGTCAGCTACGCAAACTCCGCGCCCAGGCCGGCATCACCCCCGAGCGGGCCGCCGATCGCATCCGCGGCTCCACGGCCAAGATCAGCCGACTCGAGCTGGGGCGCACGGGCTTCAAGGACCGCGACGTTCGCGATCTGCTGGCGCTCTACCATGTCGACCCCGCCGATATCGAGTTGTTCCGGGAGGTGGTCCGCAAGGCGAACGAGCCCGGCTGGTGGCATCGCTTCAGCGATCTGATGCCCGCCTGGTTCGAAACCTACCTCGGGCTCGAACAGGCGGCCTGGTCGATCAGAACCTTCGAGGCACAACTGGTTCCGGGCCTGCTGCAGACCGAGGACTACGCCCGTGCGGTGGTCGCGCTCGGTCACGCCAACATCGAGGCCGAGCGCCGGGTGGAGCTGCGCAAGCGTCGCCAGGAGATGCTGGACTGGTCCACCGGGCCGACGCTTTGGGCGGTCCTGGACGAATCGGTGCTGCATCGCCCGGTCGGCGGCGTCACCGTGCTGCGCGCGCAGCTCGAGCACCTGGTGCGGATGACCGAGCATCTGCGCGTGACCATTCAGGTGCTGTCCTATGCCGCCGGTGGTCATGCGGCGATGGGCGGTTCGTTCACCATGCTGCGCTTCGACGAATCCGACCTGCCCGACATCGTTTATACCGAGCAGCTGACCAGTTCGACCTATATGGATAAAGAGGCCGATCTGGAGAATTACCGTCGCGTGATGGACCGTGTCAGCGTGCAGGCCGAAACCCCCGAGCGGTCGCGCGAGATGATCATCGCCGCGGCCGAGGGGCTCTGAGCTCGCCGGCACCGACGGTGCGGAATTCTGCTGATGACGTGCGTGATTCGGTGCTGAGGCTGCACGGCCGGGATGCGGAGACCGCCGCCGTCGCGACCCTGCTGGACCGGGCCCGCGCGGGCGGCAGTGCGGCACTGGTATTGCGCGGTGAGCCCGGAATCGGCAAGTCGGCGTTGCTCGATCACGCCGCCGCGACGGCCGGGTCGTTGCGGGTGCTGCGGGGTACGGGCATCGAGGTCGAGGCCGAATTACCGTTCGCCGGACTGCAATTGCTGCTGCGGCCGGTACTGGGCGGATCCCGGCGCAGCATGTCACGGCCGGACGGATCGCCCGGCAGTCCGGCATCGCTGCGGAACAGTATTGCGGACCTGCCCGAATCTCAGCGCGCCGCACTGGAATCGGCGCTGGGGCTTGCTGAGGGTGCGGGGGCGGATCCGATACTGGTCGGACTGGCGCTGCTGTCGCTGCTGGCCGAGTACGCGGGCGAATCCGGAGTCCTCGTGCTGGTCGACGACGCGCAGTGGCTGGACCGGGCCTCGCGCGATGCGCTGCTGTTCGCCGCGCGTCGGCTGTATGCCGAAGGGGTGGCGATGCTCTTCGCGGCCCGCGACGGGGAGGGGACGTTCCCGGCGGAGGGCCTGGCCGAACATCGCCTGGCCGGGCTGACACCCGAGGCGGCCGTCGCGCTGCTCGGCGGTCGCGACCTGGGACCGGCCGTGCGCTATCGGCTGCTGGCCGAGGCGCGAGGCAATCCACTTGCCCTGCGGGAGTTGCCGATCGCGCTGGCCGCCGAGCCGTCCGCGGATCTGCGCGCCGGCGCGCTGCCGCTCACCGACCGGCTGCGTCTGGCCTTCCACGGCCAGGTCAGCCGCCTGCCCGCGGCCACCCAGGGCCTACTGCTGATGATCGCCGCGGAGGAGACCGGAGACCCGGCCGTAGTGCTGCGGGCGGCCCACGAACTCGGCGCCGATATCGACGATCTAGCGCCCGCCGAACACGCGGGCCTGCTGCGCCGGGGTGCCGTTGACGATGGGTGGGGTCGCCCGGACGGTGGTGAGGGTTGGGGTGTCAGCGGCGATACCGGCGGCGGGGCAATCGCTTTCCGGCATCCGCTGATTCGCGCGGCGGTCTATGAGCGCGCGCCGCTGGGGCAGCGGATCGCGGTGCACCGGGCCCTTGCCGATGCGCTCGAGGCCGGTGCGCTCGAGGACCCGCAGGACGCCGACCGCCGTGCCTGGCATCTGGCGGCGGCCGCGGCGGGCCCCGATGACGCGGTCGCAGATGCTCTGGAGCGCACCGCCGTTCGGGCGGGCCAGCGCAGCGGGTATCAGGCGGCGGCCGCGGCCTACGAGCGGGCGGCCCGCCTCAGTGTGCAGGTCGGTGCGCGCGCGCGTCGTGAGGCGTTGGCCGCCCAATCGGCCCTGGAAGCAGGGGATCTGGACTACGCTCGCAGGCTGGCCGATCGTGCCGCCCGGCGTGTGCGGGCGGGCGGCACTGCCGCGGGTGCGGACGGCACTGTCGCGGGCGACACTGCTGCGGGGGCCGAAGATATTGTATTGCGTGCCAACCTGTTTCAGGTGCAGGCGCTGGCGATGTTCTGGCGGCGAGACTATCCCGCCGCGCATCGGCTACTGCTGGACGGCGCGGCGCTGATCGCCGATGCGGCCCCGGGGCAGGCCACGGCGCAGTTGCTGCAGGCCATCCACACCGGATGGTATCTGGGCGATCGGGCGCTGGCCGAGGTGCTCGAGCGCGTCGATGCCCTGGTGTTGCCGCCGGAGGATCCGATCGCGCCCGCGGCGGCGTTCGCTGCGCGGCTGCTGGACTCCGGGCCCGGCGCGCCGCCTGAGTCGCTGGCCGACACCCTGGCGGAAATCCGTGCCCGGGGCGAGGTCTCGGATCAGGTGCTGATCATGCTCTGCGGGGTGGGGATGGCGCGCGGCCAGGACCGCGACGCCTACGCCCTGTCGACGACGCTGGCCGCGCGCTACCGGACCACCGGCGCGGCCGGGCGGCTGCCCACGGTGCTGTTCTTCGCCGCCGAAGTGGACGGGTTCACCGGCCGTCTGGGCGCCGCGCTCACCACCGCGACCGAGGGCCTGGCATTGGCCCGCGATACCGGGCAGCAGCAGTGGATCAGCCAGCTCAGCAGCGTACTGGCCTATCTACAGGCGCTGCGCGGACAGGAACAGGACGCCCGCGCATCCGCGGCTGCCGGTATGGGTGGTGATACCGCGGGATCCCTCGCGCCCGGTGCGGGGTGGGCGCAGTGGTCCCTGGGCCTGCTCGAACTCGGGCTGGGCCGGGCCGAGGCGGCGCTGTCGCATTTCGAGCGGCTGACCCGGGAACCGTTGAGCCACCACATCTGTGCCCTCCGATCGATACCGGATCTGGTCGAGTCGGCTGTGCGGATCGCAGACCCCGGGCGTGCAGCCGCACCGCTGGCCCGGTTCGAAGGCTGGGCCGCCTCGGTGCGGCAGCCGTGGGCCGACGCCCTCGTATTGCGCTGTCGCGCAATGCTGGACGACGGGCCCGCCGAGGACCTGTACACACAGGCCCTGGCGGCACACGATATCGACGGCCGGCCGATCGAATATGCCCGCACCGCCCTGCTTTTCGGGGAGTGGCTGCGCCGTGAGCGCCGCAAGGCCCCCGCCCGCACCCAGCTCACCGAGGCCCTGGAGATCTTCGAACGCCTCGGTATGGCGCCCTGGGCGCAGCGGGCCCGAAACGAGCTCACCGCCGCCGGTGCACCCGATACCGGCGCACCCACCCGCGATCGCGCCGTGGCCGGATTGACCCCACAGGAACTGCAGATCGTGCGCCTGGCCGCCCAGGGCCTGTCCAATCGCGATATTGCCGCCCAGCTCTTCCTGAGCCACCGCACCGTCGGCTACCACCTCTACAAGGCCTACCCCAAACTGGGCGTAACCTCCCGCGGAGAACTCAAAACCATTGCCGCACAACTAGATTGATCAGCGGCGCAATCCGGCGGCCATTTCGGCGGAATCATGACCGGGCTCGCAGCCCTCGACCAGGATCATCTCGCCCTCGAGATGATCCGCGCGCAGCGGCTTGATCTCCCGATAGGCGGGGGAGTTATAGAAGGCACGGGCCTGATCCATCGAGGGGAATTCGACCAGGATGACGTCGCCCGGCCAGGTTCCCTCCAGTACCTCCACGGTGCCGCCGTGCACCAGGAATCGCCCGCCGAAGGGATCCAGCGTCGACTGGATCCGCTCCAGATATTCCAGGACCTCCGGACGGATCTCGTCGGTCCGGCGCAGGTGGGCGAGGATGTAGGCGGTCATCGTGTGCTCCTTCGTGCTCGTTGTTGCTGATCACTAAGGTAGGGGGGATTGCGCGACCGGGAATCTGTCGCGCATAGGTACTTCCGACCGGTCGGCGGGGCCCCGGCGGTCCGGGCGGGCCGCTGGCTACAATCCGGGGACGACGGGGCGACGGGCCGGTCGGGGAGGATGCGGATGCTCGAGGTATGGGGGCGGGGGACCGCCATCAGGTATGCCGATCGGCGGATCGTCACCACGCCGCTGCGTGCGGACAACGACGACGTCGCGCTGAATGTCGCGGCCGCGGATCTGCGCCGGATCGCGCTCGCCACCACCGATGACGATCGGATCGCCGTGCTGCTGTATTTCCGTTCGCCGGCATTTGTCGTGAATGATGTGACGACGCAGCATCATCCGGTGCCGGTATTCCTCGAGCCCACGCTGCGCGACCAGGCCCGGACGCTGGTGCGTGCGGTCGCTGCCGATCTGCTGGAGCAGCGGCGCATCGTCCGCCCGCGGCCCAACCTCACCGCGCCCCGCCCGGTCCCGGGGCGCACCGGGCCGGTCCGGCCGGACGCGGCCCGGGCGGCGGACCGAATGCAACACGCCGGGAATATGATTCGCGAGATCACCGCCCTGCACGCCTATGCCCGGCCGGACGAATACGTGCTGGAGATGGCGCAGGCCACCTATTCCGGTACCCCGGGTCTGGTGGTGATCACCTCGCTGCGGTTGCTGTTCATCGCGGTGGGGAGCACCCACGAGCTGCCGGTCGCGACGCTGGATCGGGTCGAGGTACTCCTCGTGCCGGGAGTGGTTGCGACACTGCGGATCTCCGACAGCCTGATCGAACTCGAGTTCGCCGGCCGGCACGGCGCGGATTTCGAGCGCTTCGCCCGGGCTACCCGCCTGATCTGCGAGATGACGCATGTGGACGGCTCGATCGCCCCGGCCCGGCCGAATTCGGTCGACCTGTTCGGCGAATGGCAACTGTTGATGGAGCGCCGGCAGCTGGGCATGATCGAGGACGATCCCTTCGCGCGGCAGGCCGTCGGCATCCTGCTGGCCACGCAGAGCTAACGGCGGTGAAATCCCGACAGCCCGAACACCGGTGCGCCCGGATGTAACGCGACCCGCCGCCACGGGCTCGAGGGTCGCTGGTGCAGCCCGATGATCATCCGGCGGCGTTCGGCCACTTGTTCTTTCGCGGCAACCAGATCCTTCGTCGCGGCCCAGTAGATTGCGCCGGTGAGGAACCCGTCGGCGAACTGCCGCCAATTACGGTAGTGCCGCTGGGCCAGGGCCAGCCCCTGCCGCAGAGGTTCCCACGCCTCGTCCTCGCCGAAATATCCCGCGGTATAGGCGGCGCGGGTGATGAACACGACCCGGGCCAGATCCCATGCGGCGGCATCGGTCTGCAGCGGCTGCGGCAGCGCATCGACGATCCCGAGTTTGATGGCCTGGCGCCAGGCGTCGTAATAGCGATCGATGCCGTCGGGGCCGCTGTAGCCGCGGAATCCCGAGAGGCCGTGCAGGAATTCGCGATGATCGCTCGCGAGCGAGGACCGGTCGATCGGCCCGCTCTGCGCGGCGGCCGTCATGGCCAGCGGATGCACCAGCGTGAACAGCGGCGCATGCATCCCGTCCAGCAGTCGGCCGATGGTGCCGCGGGCATCCTCGGCGTTGTCGACCCCCCACGATTCGTGCAGGCCCTCGATCGTTCGCTCCCGGCGGGTGTCCTTTTCGTCGGGGTATTCGGGCAGGAAGGCCAGGCCGTCGTTGTGGGCGCACCAGCTGCGACCGTAGTAGGCGCCGACGGCCAGCGCCCGGATCCGATCCTCCGAGATCGTCGCGCCCGACCATAGATCCGGTTTCGAATCTGCCTGCGTCCCAGGAAACCCCGTAATCGGCGGGATACCGCCTTGCGCGTCGGCAGCCGGTTGCACGGACCCACCCCTGTTCACCAGTCGATAAGAATGCTGCGGGCGATCCTACCGCCAGCGGGCGCGGTTACGACACGGGACGACGGGAGCGTCGTTGCAGTATCAGACCCCGGAGGAGACCCGGGAACGCAACGAGCGCAGCGAGTTCGGCAGGAGCGATTCGGAGCTCTCGGGGCGCGGCGTGCTGATCACATACAGGACCACCAGGAGCACGCTGAGCCACACGTAGGTGTCGCCGACGATGTGTTGCCAAGGGGTCCACGCAAATTCACGGTTGTTGTCGCCGGGCTCCCGGTTTTGCGGGCCGAACAGGAAGGCCGCCGCGGTCGCGACAATGAGCAGATACCAGATCGACGCCCGGCGCCCGCGCAGGCGGGTGGCCGCGCCCATCGCCGCCAGCAGCGCGGGGGCGATCCACACCCAGTGATGCGACCACGAGATCGGCGAGACCAGCAGCGTGAACACCGCATTGAACGACATCGCCAGCGGCGGATTGTCCGCCGCGCGCCGCATGGCGGCCACGACAAGAACCAGCAGCGCCAGGCTCAGCACCGCCCACAGCGCGGTGAATGCCGGCTCGGGCACCTGCAGGCGCGCGAGCACCCCCTGGATCGACTGGTTGGTGCGGAATGCCGAACCGCTGAGCCCGGACACGTTGCCCATCCCGCCGAACCAGTACCGCATGGACTCCTTCGGCATCAGCACAAAGCCCAGCGCGGTCATCACGGCCCCGGTGATCGCGGCCGTGATCGCCGCCTTGTAGTCGCGGCGGATCAGGAAGTACAGCACGAAGGCGGCCGGGGTCAGCTTGATCGCGGCGGCGATGCCCACGCCGATGCCCCGGGGCCATTTCGGTTGCTCGGTCAGGCAGTCGGCCGCCACCAGCACCATCAGGATCAGGTTGACCTGGCCGAAGTCCAGCGTCGAGTGCACCGGCTCGAGCAGCACGGCGAGCGGAATCGCGCACGCGGCCGCCCACAGCACCAGTTCGGTGCCCCGCTCACCCCACACCCGGCGCGCGACCAGATAGATCGTGATCGCCAGCGCCAGCACCGACACCGCGAAGAAGGCCCACTGCGTGATGCCCCAGGGAATCAGCGCGAACGGGCCCAGCGCGATCGCCGCGAACGGGGGATAGATGAAGGGCAGGCCGATCCCCAGGGTCGTCTTGGGCAGCGTGCCGTACATATTGACGCCGTGGATGGCCGCCTGCACCCCTTGCCGGTACACCTGCAGGTCGATGAATACCCGGCTGATCGGCGTCATCGGCCCACTCGGGTAGATCATCCATAGAACGGCCGCCGCGACCAGGGTCGGCGGTACTACCCAGCGGACACGTCGCATCGGACGGGTCGCGGGCGTCTGACATGCGGAGGCCGTGACACTAACCATCCGGTAAGAGGTTACCTGCTGACCCCCTATCCCACCGAACCACCGTCGGAAAAGCAGATCGGCACCGTCGGTGACCTGCGCACCCGCAGTGGATCCTGCGGTGGTCCGCTGGCCGGCCGACCCGGCCTGCGGCGTAACCGAGGCGATACGCGGCCCGCACAGCCGCGAAACACGCGCTGCCTAGCGTGATCTTTTGTTGGTACGGACCGTCCTCCTTGCTCACGGAGGCGGTTCCGCCCGTCCATCCGGCCCCGGCACGGGATGGTGACGATCCGGCGTTCACTGCGATGCCGGGACAGGGCGGCCCGGCCCCCGCCGCATCGGCGTGGGCCGCGCACGCGCTGCCCGAATCGAACCGGAGTCGTCTTGTCTCTTCCGCAACCCCCCGTCCATGAACTGCTGATCCGCGATGCCGCACTGGTCGTCGTCGACACCGAGCGCGAGATTCCCGGCGGCTGGGTGGCGATCGCCGGGGGCCGGGTGAGCGCCGTCGGCGGCCCCGGCACCGAGCCGCCCGCCGCCGAGGTGCTCTCTGCCGGGGGCCGCCTGGTCACTCCCGGGCTGATCAACACCCACCATCACATGTTCCAGAACCTCACCCGATCCTTCGCGCCCGCGGTGAACGGTTCGCTGTTCGACTGGCTCACGACCCTGTACCCGCTGTGGACGGCCCTGGACGAGGAGGCGGTCTACCTCTCGGCCTACGTCGGCATGGCGGAACTGTTGCTCGGTGGCTGCACCACCTCCACCGACCACCTGTATGTGCATCCGCGCGCGCGGCTGCTGGACGCCGAGGTCCGCGCGGCCCAGGAGATCGGATTCCGTTTCCATCCGACCCGCGGGTCGATGACCCGGTCGGTGGAGGACGGCGGGCTGCCGCCGCGGGCAGTCACCCAGGATCACGACGAGGTGCTCGCCGACTGCGAGCGGGTGGTCGCGGCCTATCACGATCCGGCGCCCGGCGCGCTGATCCGGATCGGGCTGGCCCCGTGCGCGCCGTTCACGGTCACCCGCGAGCTCATGATCGAGACCGCGGAGCTGGCCGAGCGGCTCGATGTGCGCCTGCATACGCATCTGGCCGAGGATCGCGACGAGGAGACCTTCTGCCGGGACGTCTACGGCTGTCGTCCGGTCGAATACTTCGAGAGCGTGGGCTGGGCGACCGAGCGCACCTGGGTCGCGCATTTCATCTATCCGAACGACGACGAGGCCCGCCGGCTCGCGGCCGCGGGCGTCGGCGTGGCGCACTGCCCGAGTTCCAACATGCTCATCTGCGGCGACACCGCGCGCGTGCAGGAGCTGCGCGCAATGGGTACGACGGTCGGAATCGGTTGTGACGGTTCGGCTTCCACCGATCACGCATCGCTGTGGCTGGAATCGCGCACCGCGCTGCTGCTGGGCCGGTTCCGGGGCGGCCCGCAGGCGATGACGGCCCGCGACGTCCTCGAGATCGCGACCCGCGGCTCGGCCCGGTGCCTGGGCCGAGCGGACGAGATCGGGCACCTGCGCCCGGGCGCGCTGGCCGACCTGGTCGTCTGGGATCTGCACGAGGTGGCCCTGGCCGGCGCGCTGACCGATCCGGTGGAGGCCTGGCTGCGCTGCGGCCCCGCGCGCGCCTGGACCACCGTCGTCGGCGGTCGCGTCCTGGTCGACCGTGGCGAACTCCGCCTGCCGGCCCTGACCGACAACCTGCGCGCCCACCACCGCGTGGCCCGCAGCCTGCAGCGGCTCGCGTAGGGAAGGAGTCACTCGATGAGTATCTTCACGACCGGTTCCGCGAACCGGCGCCCGGCCGCACCCGACACCGGCCCCGCAGCCGAGCCCGAGGCGGCGCACCGAACCGCTACTGCCGCATCAGGAACCGCTCCTGTCGGGTCTGAGGCGGCCGCCGCACCCGGAGCCGCTGCTGCCTCCGGAGTCGGTCTCGCATCCGGTACCACCGCGGCCACAACTACTGCTGTCACATCCGGAGCTGGTGCTGTGGTACTCGGGGGCGTGGGTGCTGGAACCGAAGCCGGTGCTAGGGCCGTGAACTCGGCCGTTGGCCCGGCTGCGTCAGGCCCGGAGGCGGCAGCGGAGCGTCACCACGCAGCGCCCGCGGCCGGGCCCCATCGGCACAGCCCGGCGGCCGCAGACGGTGCCCCGGCCTTGATTTACGGTATAGACGATCGACCGCCGCTGGGGCGCAGCCTGGTGCTGGCGGTGCAGCAGGTGCTCGTGTCCAATATCTGGCTGGACGCGCTGTTCATCGCCGGAGTGGGCGGGCTGTCCGCGCACCTGGCCACCTCGCTGGTGACCGTCACCTTCCTGGCGGCCGGGCTGGCCACGCTGGTCCAGACCCTGAAGCTGGTTCGGCTGCCGATCGTGGAGGGGCCGTCGTCGGCGTTCGATGCGATGGCGATCGCGGCCGCCCGCTCCGGGCAGCTGGCGGCGGCGAGCACCGGGCTGATCATCGGGTCCGGGATCGTGCTGATCGCGTCGCTGAGCGGGGTGCTGCACCGGATCCGGGCGATCTTCACCCCGGCCGTCACCGGCACCGTGATCGTTCTCGTGGGGCTGCTGCTCGCCCAGTTCACGTTCCTGGAGTTCTTCGGAGGGAACACCGCCGCACCGACTTTCGCCAAGCCGATGACACTGGCGATCGCACTGATGATCGCCATGGCCTTCTCCCCGAAGGTGGCCGCGGTGCTGGTGTCCACGCCCGCTCCGGTCGTCGGCGGGCTGTTCCTGCCCGCCGCGGCCACGGTCGTGTGGAGCGGCATCGCCACGCTGGGGCGGGTGCGCACCGACGACCGCGCCACCCTGGTCGCGACCGTCGCGCTGATGGCGGGGCTGGGTGTGCCGTCCCTGGGAGCCCCGCTGGTGAAGGCGCTGCCCGGCCCGCTCGCGGACCTGGCCTCCCAGGGCATCGTGGTCGGCACGGTCACCGCGATCGCGCTGCAGGTAATCCTGGTGATCCTGCCCGCCTGGGTCGCGCGCCGCGCCCCGTAGCATCTCAATCGCTATGACGAGTATCCGACCGAAACGTACCGACGAGGCGCCGCTGGTGCTGACCACCGATGCGCCGCGCAGCCTGTCCTTCGCCGATCAGACCGCGTTCTGGGCCAATCTCGGGGTCAGCCTCATCGGCTTCACCGGCGCGATCTATGTGCTGCAACCGGCGGGGCATCCGCAGCTGCCGATCGCCGGGGCGCTGCTGGCGACGATCCTGGGCACCGTGCTCGGCACGGCGATGGTCGCCGCGGCGGGCGCGGTCGGGGCGCGCACGGGTGCGCCGGCGATGGCCAACTTCCGCGGACTGTTCGGCACCAGGCTGTCGTATCTGCCGACGGTCGCCAATATCGTGCAGTGCATCGGCTGGGCCGTATACGAGCTGACGGTGATCTCCGGCGGCGTGCTGGCGCTCACGCACGGCCACGCCGCGCATGCGCCGGTGATCATCGCGGCGGGCATTCTGTGCACCGCGATGTCGATCTGGCCGCTGCGGGTGCTGCATATCCTGCGCCGGTATGTGACTGTGGCCGTGGCGATTTCGATGCTGTACTTCACCGTGCAGCTGCTGCGCCATCCGCTGCCGCCGGTGCCGGGTACCTCCTGGAGCGGATTCTTCCCGGGCGTGGATACCGCGCTGGCGGTGGCCGTATCCTTCGTGCCGCTGGCCGCGGACTACACCCGGCATGCCCGCTCGGCCCGGGCGGCCTCCGGGTCCGCGATGTTGGGCTATTCGGTGGCGCAGACCTGGTGTTATCTGCTGGGTGTCATCGCGCTGATCCAGGTCGGCGGGAATCCGGACAAGATCTTCGACACCTTCCTGGGTGTCGCGGCGGGCTGGGTGTTCTTCGCGGTGCTGGTGCTGCGCGAATCGGATCAGTCCTTCGCCAACGTGTACTCGACGGCGATGTCGATCCAGAATCTGCTGCCGCGGGTGGATCGCCGCATTCTGGCGGGCGCGGTCGGCGCGCTGGCGACGGTGCTCGCGCTGGGCGTGCACGACTTCACCGGGTTCTCGAATTTCCTGCTGCTGATCGGTTCTGTGTTCGTGCCGCTGTGCGCGGTGCTGGTGGTCGACTATTTTCTGGGGCGGGGTAGGCGCGGCTGGGATCTGGACGAGCACGCGCCGGCCCGGCCGCTGATGCTGCTGCCGTGGGCGCTGGGCTTCGTGGTCTACCAGCTGCTCAACCCCGGATCGATCGGCTGGTGGGCGCGGCTGTGGGGTCATGCCCAGGACGCGCTGGGCGTGCATCCGGGGTGGTGGTCCTCGGCGTCGCTGTTCTCGTTCGTGGCCGCGGGGCTGGCGACCGGTGTGCTGGTGCTCATCGACCGCCGTCCCGCCCGTGCGTGAGATGAACCCCCGGTTCCGGATGGACCCGGGGTGCCGGTGACCGGCTCAGGGTTGGTTTTCGGGATGGGGACAACCCCCATGGCCGAACCCGACTGGCCGCCGCTGACGCTCGATGAGATCAACGAAGCCCTGCCCACCCGCCCGGATGATGTGCGGGGACATCTCACGCGATCGCCCGACTCCTCGTCCGCCGGTGCAGCGGTGGAGATCGAGTGGCACAGCCCGCGGCCGCTGTCCTCGACGGTGCGGGTGCGGATGTCCGACGGGGCGCGGCTGGTGGTGAAGCGGGTGCCCGTCGCGCTGCGCGCTGCCGATGCGCTCGCACCCGAGCATGCGTTCATGGATCACCTTCGGGAACAGGGGATTCCGGTTCCCGAGGTGTCCTCACGCACGCACGGGGAATTCAGCTATGAATTCCAGGCCCCGGGTGCGGGGCGGGATCTGTACCGGGGCGCGTTCTCGTGGTCGCCCTATCTTTCGCTCGACCACGCGGCCGCGGCCGGGGGCATGCTCGCGCGAGTGCATCGCGCCGCGACGGGGTTCGATGCGCCCGCCCGGCCGCCGCTGCCGCTGCTGGCGGCGCTGTGCGAGGACCCCGTCCCGGATATCGAGCGGCATGCGGCCGCTCGGCCCGCCGTGGGGGAGTTCCTCGCCGGACGGGATTGGCGTGCGGATCTCGGCGCCGCCGTACCGGCCCCGATCGACGTGTCGGGTCTGGAACCGCTGTGGACGCACAACGACTGGCACGGAACGAATCTGTTGTGGAGCAACGAGTCCGGAAGCCCCGACCGCATCACCGCGGTCTTCGATTTCGGCCTCGCCAACCGCACCACGGCCGTCTTCGATCTGGCCACCGCGATCGAGCGATTCGCCGTCGACTGGATCGCGCTGCGCGATACCGGTGCGGCCCGGATCCACACCGCCCAGCTCGTCGCCTTCCTGCGCGGGTATTGCGCGATTCGCCCGCTTACTCCCCGCGAACGGGCGGTGCTGCCCGATGTCCTCCCGCTCGTGCCGGTGCACTACGAACTCTCCGAGATCGACTACTTCCTGTCGGTGCTGCCGCGACCGAATCTCGAGAACGCCGAGATCGCATACCGCAGCTATTTTCTAGGCCATCTGCGCTGGGCGGCATCAGCCCAGGGAAAGAGCTTTCGCGACCTGATCTATCGCATATCGGCCTGACCTGGCATTGTTATGGCAACCCGGAGATCTCGGTCACAGGTCGCGGCTGCTAGATTCGCTCGGCACGTTATTGCAGTCGCGGTGCCGCCGCGACGCCGCAGATCAAGGAGAGACGGTTGGCCATCCCGGAGCCAGAGCAGCGGGCAGACGGCAACCCATCGGCTACAAGATGGGGTGGACTATTTGCGACGAAGTCGGTCGAGCGGTCGATGCGCGACACCGACGAGCCGGATTCGAAGCTGCGCAAGGACCTCACGGCCCTGGATCTGACCGTCTTCGGCGTGGCCGTCGTGGTCGGCGCCGGCATCTTCACCCTTACCGCGCAGACCGCCGGCACTGTCGCCGGGCCGTCGGTGTCGCTGGCCTTCGTCTTCGCCGCGATCGCGTGCGGGCTGACCGCGCTGTGCTACGCCGAATTCGCCTCGACCGTTCCGGTGGCAGGCAGCGCCTACACCTTCTCCTATGCCACCTTCGGCGAGCTGGTCGCGTGGATCATCGGCTGGGACCTGATCCTGGAACTGGCCCTGGCCGTCTCGGTGGTCGCCAAGGGCTGGTCGCAGTATTTGGGCACGGTGATGGGATCGCATTCGCCGATCGCGCACTTCGGGTCGGTGTCCTTCGACTGGGGTGCGGTGTTACTGATCGCGGTGCTCACGGTGCTGCTCGCGGCCGGCACCAAGGTGTCCTCGCGGGTGTCGGCGGTGGCGGTCGCGATCAAGCTGGCCGTGATCGCGGTGGTGCTGGTCGTGGGGCTGGGCTATTTCAAGGCCTCGAATCTGAAGCCCTACATCCCCCCGGCGCAGCACACCAGCGGCGGCGCGGGCGTGCATCAGACGCTGTTCTCCTGGATCACCGGTGCGGGCAACAGCAACTTCGGCTGGTACGGGTTGCTGGCCGCGGCGAGCCTGGTGTTCTTCGCGTTCATCGGGTTCGACGTCGTCGCGACCGCCGCGGAGGAGACAAAGAATCCGCAGCGCAATGTGCCGCGCGGCATCCTGGGCTCGCTGGCGATCGTGACCGTGCTGTACGTGGCGGTCTCGCTGGTGCTCACCGGCATGGTTCCCTATACGGATCTGGCGGGTAAGGATGCGACCCTGGCGACGGCCTTTGCGATCCACGGTGTGACCTGGGCCAAGAACGTCATCTCCATCGGCGCGCTGGCCGGCCTGACCACCGTGGTGATGGTGTTGTTCCTGGGGCAGACCCGCGTGCTGTATGCGATGGCGCGCGACGGGCTGCTGCCGCGCGGGCTGGCACACACCGGATCCAAGGGCACCCCGGTGCGGATCACGGTGATCGTCGGCGTGGTCTGCGCGGTGCTGGCGGGCTTCGTGCAGTTCGGCACGCTCGAGGAGATGGTCAACATCGGCACACTGTTCGCCTTCGTGCTGGTATCGCTCGGCGTGCTGATCCTGCGCCGCACCCGCCCCGATCTGGAGCGGGGCTTCCGCGTGCCGCTGGTCCCGCTCGTGCCGATCCTGGCGGTCCTGGCCTGCGCCTGGCTGATGCTGAACCTCTCGGTGGAGACCTGGCTGCGCTTCCTGATCTGGATGATCGTCGGCTTCGCCCTGTACTTCACCTACGGTGTACGGCATTCCCTGCTGCGCAAGGGTTCTCGGTAAATCTATTCGGCCGGGGCCGTGATATTTCGTTGCGGGACGGTCTCGGCCTCGGCGTGGGCGGCTCGGGCCAGGGCCCGGGCGCGGTCCAGTTGGGTCAGGACGGTTTCCCAGCCAATGCGGGTGGTGTCGGGGTGCAGGTTGCCCTGGGCGTCGCGATGCAGGCGCAGCAGCGTGCGCGAGACCTCGGCGGTGTAGGCCGCGGCGGCGAGTGGGGGCGGGACCGGGTCGAGGTTGTCGTAGAGCTCGGCGATGCGGTCGGTCAGCCAGTAGGCCTCGAAATGCGCCTGGCCGAACTCGTCCTCGCCGGTTACCGCGACGCCGCTGGGCCCGGCGGCCCGTGCGCGATCCTCGAGGCTGGCCAGGTCGGGGGCGTCGGCGAGCGTTTGGCGCAGCTGCGCGCCGACCATCCGATAGAGCAGGCCCGCCAGCATGGCCTGTTCGACCCCGGTGGTGTCCTCGCCGACCATCGTCCGGCTCCAGACCTGCCCGGCGATGGTGTCGACATCGGCGTGCAGAATGGCCAATGCCGCTCTGAGCTGTCCGTTCGTAGCCATGGTGATACCCGCTTCCCTGCTGTCGACCCGGCACCCCATAGGCAAAGGCGAGCGAGACAGACGACCACCCTGCCGGTCAGAAAGGTTACCTTTTAGCAAACGGTTTGCCTATACCGATAGGCCGGTTGCCTTCATAAATTTTGCGCCTAATGCGCTGACCTATGCGGTCACTCGATGTCTGGGTGGCCTCGGATGGGCGGCGGCTGATCGATGCTGTTCGATAGCTGGAGGGTCAGCGGGCCGTCGTCGTGCGGATCGGTTCGGGGGCTGCGGCCGCGCGCTCATCGAATTCCGCTCGTGCGGTGAGCATTTCGTCTCGGTGCTGGACGATCCACAGGCCCATGGTGTGGGTGATCCTGCCCAGATCGGCGCCGAGTTCGGTGAGGGCGTACTCCACGCGCGGCGGGACGGTCGGGTAGACCGTGCGTAGGACCAGGCCCTCGCGCTCGAGGGTGCGTAGAGTTTGGGTGAGCATCTTCTGCGTGATCCCCTCCAGCCGGCGGCGCAGGGCATTGAATCGCACCGGGCCGTCGCTCGTGCGTAGCACGCCCAGCACCAGCAGCACCCACTTGTCGGCAAGCAGGCCGAGCAGGTCACGGGCCGGGCATCGGTGGAGATAGCTGTCGACGAGGTTGTCGTCGTCGATCCACTCCGAGATGGTTTCCATCGGGTACCTCGGTTTCGAGAAGGTGCCTACTTTCCAACAGATACTATCCGGCACAGAATCGTTGTCATGAGAGCGATCAGTCAGAACACATTCGGTGGCCCGGACGTCCTCGAGACCGTCGAAATCCCGCGTCCGGTGCCCGGGCCGGGGGAAGTGCTGGTGCGGGTGGCGGCCACGTCGTTAAATCCGGCCGACTGGAAGGTCCGGTCCGGCGAGGTGCGCCATCTGGGGGAACCGCCGCTGATCCTCGGGTTCGACGTGGCGGGCACCGTGGTCGACCGCGCCGGTGACGTGACCGCGTTCGCTCCTGGCGACGAGGTCTTCGGTCTGTTCCTGAGCCGGGCCGGAGCCTACGCGGAATATGCTGTGGTACCGGCGAATGTGCTGGCCGTCCGGCCCGTCGAATTGGATGTGGTGCACGCCGCGGCCCTGCCTACCGTCGCGCTGACCGCCTGGCAGGCGCTGGCGAATCTGCGTGCCGGACAGCGGATTCTGATCCACGCGGCGGCGGGCGGCGTGGGCCACCTCGCGGTTCAGATCGCCAAGGCTCGCGGCGCGTACGTGATCGGCACCGCCCGCGAGGTCAATCACGAATTCCTGCGCTCCCTCGGCGCTGACGAACTTATCGACTACACCGCGGTCGATTTCGCCGAGGTGGTGCGCGAGGTGGACGTCGTGCTGGACCTGATCGGCGGCGACTACGGCCTGCGTTCGCTGCGCACGCTGCGCGCCGACGGCCGCTACATCGACGCCCAGGGATCCGACGCGCAGGACGACCCCCGGTACTTCCGTCTCTACGTCGCGCCCTCGGGGGCCGATGCGCACCAGATCGGAACACTTGCCGCACAGGGGAAGCTGCGCGTCGAGGTCGAGCGGGTGATGTCGCTGGCCGATGTCGCGGAGGCGCACAAGCTCAGTGAATCCGGTCGTGTGCGCGGCAAGATCGTGCTCGTGCCCTGGGAGGCCGGCAGCTGAGGCGAAATCTCCAGGGGCAGCGGCGCTGCGGCGGCTCGTCCGCCGCGACCGTTGGTGCGGGCAGGTGCTCGAAGGCGTAGTAGAACGAGAGCAGGCCGAACAGGACCAGGGCGGCGAGGGGCTCCCACAGGGCCAGGACGGTGGCGGCCACGTAGACCACCGCACCGATCGAGAAGCGGAATGTGGCCGCGCGCAGTTCATTTCGGGGAATTCGCGCATTGAGCAGACCTGGGCGAAGCACCGCGTAGAACCACACGCCGGTAAACCCCAGCGCCATCGCGATCATCACCAGGCCGTAGAACACCGCGGCCGATGCGGTGTCGCTGCCATGGAGCTGGTGGCCGAGCAGCTGGCCGAGCATATCGGTGGGGAAGGGCACCAGGACCACGGCCATGAGCAGCACCAGATTGAACAGCTGCAGCGGGCGATCGACCCGAATCACGTGCCGGAACATGGCGTGATGGTTCATCCACATGATCCCCACGGTCAGGAAGCTGACCACATAGGCGAGCAGGGACGGCCACATATGCAGCAGCCCCGCCCGCAGATTCCCCTCGGGCGTATGGAAATTCAGTACGAGCAGGGTGATCGCGACGGCGAAGACGCCGTCGCTGAACGCCTCGGTGCGGCCAGTGTCCATGCGCACAGTTTCGCGCATGGGCCGCCGCGGCGCGGGGTGATCGTCGTACGTCTACCGGTACTCGGCCAGACGCGCCCGGATGCCGAGGAAGATCGCGACGGCGGCAAGGGCGAACAGCACGTAGGTGATCCAGTTCGTCCAGCCGCTCAGCGCGTCGATGCCCGCCGGAACAGCTTTGTCGAAGGCGTGCTGATTGATCGCGATCACGCCGTCGAGTGCGGTATTGAATGCGGCGAAATCGCCGTCCGAGGCTCCGACGGCGGGGCTGGTGTCGAACGAGATCGCCTGCCGCAGATCGGTGGTCGCCTCTCTGCGCAGAGTTTGGTCGTCCCGCTGATAGTTGCGGTAGGCATCAAACATCGCCTGGGCCGCGGTGTCTTCGCCCGCGAAGGTGAGGTTGGCCAGCTCGTTGCCGAACAGGCCGCCGATGGTGGCGACGCTCCCGCCGGCCGGAGTGGACAGCGCCGGATAGTACTGCGGCAGTGTGTTCACGTTCACCTGCGCCAGCTGCTGCGACTTGTCCAGGTACGCCTGTTGATACTGCGTGGCCCGGTCGGGATCGAGCAGGTAGCGGCTCTCGTCGGCGTTGGCGTCGAACCCGATCGCACGGGCCTGCTCGAGTGCGAGCAGCGAAGTGAATGCGTCCTGCTTGGCGGTCCGGAGCTGATAGCCGGCCTGGGCGGTGGCGATCGCGCCGCCGATCACCAGGGCCAGCGCCAGGCCGGTGGCCGCCAGGAGCGCCGGATTGAGCCGCCGGTGCATCGTCCGGCGCAGCATGACCTGCAGCCCGAGCAGCGCCCCGAACAGTATCAGGGCGAACGTGGTCAGCCACCTGTTCGAGGTCGTCACATCGTTACGTGTTGCGGTGTACGCAGTTTCGAGCACGCCGCTGTTGGCGTTGGTGAGATCCTGTGTGGCCCGCTGCATTCCGGCCATCAGGTCCGCCCCCTGACGGTACTGGCTCAGGATAGCGGCAGAGGGGTGGCCCGCGGGGTTGTGCTCGGAATTGTCGAGCAGTTCGATCGTCGCTGCCAATGCCTCGTACCGGCCGAGCTGGTCGAGCAGGGTGTCGATGGTGTGCTGGGCGGCGGTGTTGTTCCCGGCGATGACGGTGGCCTGCCGTAGATCGTTATCGGCCTGAGTGCGGCGCTGCTCATAGGTCGTCAGCGCGCTCGTACGGGTGCCCGACAGACTCGAATCATCGCCCGCCAGCAGCAGGTTCGCGATCTGGGAGTCCATATCGGCGAGCGCGGCGGCCAGGTCCTCGGTCGCGGCGACCCCCGGGGCGGTGTGATGTCCGAGCGAGTCGATGCCGTCGCGGACCGCGCCCGCGCCCAGGGTGACCGTCAGGGCCGTGGCGAATGCGGCGATCACCGCCACGCCGGCGAGCAGCCGGATCCAACCGGGCCGATCCGAGCGCTCGGGTAGCAGCAGTGGTCTGGTGCCGGTCAGCACCCCGCGTCCGGAAGCTGGTGCACCCGGCCGAGCCGGCGTCGCGGTTACCATCGTTACTGTCCTGTCGTCGACGTATTAGCTTGTGCTGCATGAGTATCGGCCGGGCTGCCGAGCCGTACCGGGGAGCCGTTGCCGGCGTGCTTCAGCGGTCAGATCCAGCTCATTGGCCGGATGTCGTTGGCGCGGTTGATCAGATCGCGGCGGCTGTGCTCGTCGGTAGCCAGCCGGGCCAGCGTGCGATACTGCGATTCGAGGGCCAGGCGCAGGGCCCGATCCTCGAGGGGACAATCCAGGATCCGCGCACCGTTCGTGGACCCGGGGCGCTGCGAGACCAGCGCTCGGGCCGCATCGAGCAGCTCGATTCCGAAGTGTGCCTTGCGTTCCAGATCCAGGTCGAGATCGCCGAGTCTTTGCCCGGCGACCACCAGGTATTGCTCCGCAGCCGGGTCTGCGGACCGTACCGAGCCGGACTTGACCGCCGTGGCCAGGACCCGGATGCGGACCGCGGCGAGCCGGGCCGCAACATAATGGCTCGAGGTCTCCGGCACCGATTCCGCGGCGGCGATGGCCCCCTGGAAATCATGCTGCGCCAGCAGTGTTCGCGCCAATCCGAAGGCGGCGCTTGGATAACCCGGATCGGTGCGCCACACCAGCCGGTAGAATTGTGCCGCGGCGGCAGGATCGCCCTTACACTCGATCGCCGCCGCCAGGGCCAGTTTGGGCGCTGCCTCGCCGGGCAGTAGATCGTAGGCCTCGTCGAAATACGCATGCGCGGTGGCGAAGTCGCCCTCGGTGAGCGCGGCCAACCCGCGGTGCCAGCCGATCCGCCAGTCCGCCGCTTCGGTTTCCTCGAGTGTGTCGAGTTCGGAGACGGCGGTGGTGATATCGCCCGCATCCAGGCGCGCCCGCACCAGGGCCAGCCCCACCTCGTAGGTCGGGACCGGCGCCGCGGTCAGCATCGCCACCGCTCGCGCCGGATCGCCGCCCCCGGCCGTGCCCAGCCAGCGCGCCGCCGGATCCGCCGAATCCACCAGGGGCACAGGCAGAGTCCGTGCCACAGCGGACGGCGTCAGCGGCGCGGGCCAGTCCCGGGGCTCGGCGCCGAACACCCCGCGCTCGGCGCTGAATACCGTGGACGGCGCCGGATGGGCCAGGTCCTCCTCGGCGGCCACCACCTCGCGCAGCACCCCGGTGAGCTGTTCGGCCATCTCGGACGCGGATCCGAAACGATCGTCCGGATCGGCCGCGGTCGCCCGGTGCAGCAGCCGCTCCAGCGAGGGATGCTGGTGCAGCACCGGCACCTCCGCGGCCGGCGGCAGATCGTGCATGTATCGCTTGCGGTAGTCGAAGTTGAACATCAGCACCGCCAGCGTCCGTCCGATGGTGTAGAGATCGGATTCGATGGAGGCGCCGTCGGCCTCGAGCTCCGGTGCGCAGTATCCGTCGGTCTTGAAGCCCACACTGTCGTCGTCGTCCATCCGGCGCACCGCGCCCAGGTCGATCAGCTCCAGCCGCTCCTCGCACTGAATGACGTTGTCCGGCTTGAAATCACAATAGAGAAGTCCCAGCGAATGCAGATAACCCATCGCGGGCAGGATTTCAAGCATGTAGGCCAAACCCTGTGCGGGCGGCAGTGGTTCGATCTGCCCGGAATCGTTTCGCTTGGACCGCAACTCCTTCAGCGAGGCCCCGCCGACATATTCCATCACGATGTAGCCGACCAGCTCACCGCCGCGCGGGTCGGGATGCTGCACGAAGTTGTAGATCTTGACGATATTGGGATGTTCCACCGTGGCCAGGAACTGCCGCTCGGCCACCGCCGCGGCCATCGCGTCGCTGTCGCCGCTGTCGAGCAGGCCCTTGAGGACCACCCATCGGTCACTGACGTTGCGGTCGCGGGCCAGGTAGACCCAGCCCAGGCCGCCGTGCGCCAGGCAGCCCAGTACCTCGTACTGACCGGCGACCAGATCGCCCGGGGACAGCTTGGGGGTGAAGGAGAATCCGGCCCCGCAGTGCGCGCAGAACCCGTCGCTGCGCCCGGCCAGGCCGCCGTGCCCGCGTCCGACGGTCTTGCCGCATCGGCTGCAGAACCGGTCATGCTCGGGCACCTGCGGATCGGTCATGATCGCGGTCGAGGGATCCCGATAGGGCACCGGCGCGATCGTGACCAGTCCGGCGCCCAGATGACCGCGGCTCGAGCGGGAGGTCCGGGTCGAGCGGGATCGGCCGGATCCGCGCCGGGTGGAGCGGCGCGAGGCGCCGGCCCGGACCGCGCCGACGGTCGCCGCGCTAGGGGCGGCGGTGCCGGATGCGGTAGGTCCCGAGTCGGTGGCCGCGGGCGCCAGCCCGCAGACATCGCAGTACCCATCGCGAATAACACCGGTGCACCCCGGCTGCTCACAGCTCATCGCCGCCCACTGATCCGTTCCACTGCACAAACTCCGTGTGGAACCCCCACCCGGTACGCCCATGGTGCCAGAACCAGCCGTAAACATTCCGTATGTTTTTGGCGGAGAGCAACGCCCAACGCGGGGCGAAGGCCCCGGCATCCGTGTGCGAAGCGTCCGATCTACGCACTACGGGGTCTCGGGGCGGAGCCCCTGAGCGGGGGGTCTCGGGGGCGGAGCCCCCGAGTGTGTGTGTCTGCCTGCGCGGAGGGCGGCAAATGCGGTTCAATGATCGTGATCGACGAGTTCTTCCTGCATGCTCCCGCCGCTTCTGCAGCTCGCCCGGGCGGGTGGTCACACCAGCATCACCTCAGCATCCGAGAGGACAAACGAACGTGAGCATGGTTCTCGCCGCACACGAGATGTATACGACCGTGCTGGCCCAGGTCGGCAACCCCACCCCGGAGACGCCACCGGCGGCGGACAAGCTACTCAAACTGGTCCGGTACTTCACCTGGTTCGTGCTGCTGTCGGGCGTCACGGCCGTCACCTACGGCGGTGGTCGGTTCGCCTGGGAGAAGTGGAGCGGAGGCGGCCTGGAGTCGCCGAAGATGGTGGCGGGCGCGATGATCGGTGGCGGAGTCGCCACCAGCGCCGGCACCATCATGAACGCCGTCATCGGCAGCTAGCGGCCCCGTGTGTGGTCCCCCGCACTCCGCGGGGGACCACACACGCATGCGTCAGTGCTGCGCCAGCATGCCCTGCATCTGCTGGATCTCGGCCTGCTGCCCGGTGATGATGGTGTGGGCCAGGGTTTTTGCGTCGGGATTGACGCCGTTGGCCAGTTCGGTATTCGACATGGTGACCGCGCCCTGATGGTGCTCGATCATCATCTTCAGCCACATCGTGTCGAAGGCGCCGCCGGTCGAATTCTGCAGCGCCGTCATCTGATCCTGCGACATCACGCCGTTCATGGGGTGATCCATCGTCGCCGACGGTGCGGGCTTGCCGAAGCTGTGTAACAGAGCGGCGAACTGCGCCATCTCGGGCGCCTGCGCCTTCTCGATATTCGCCGCCAGGGCGATCAACTGCTGATTCTGTGACCGGCTCGGCACCATCTTCGCCATCGCGACCGCCTGCGCATGATGCGGATACATCATCTGCAGGAAGGTGACGTCGGCGTCGTTGAAATCGGTGCGGGTGGGCGCGGTCGGGGTCGAGCTGGACTGGCTCGTGCCCGGCATCCCGGCCATCGCGGTGGTCGTCCCGGCCGCGGACCCGCCGGAGGTGCTGCTGCAGCCCGCGATGAGCAGGGCCACGGCTATTCCGGTGCCGGCCAGGGTGACTCGGGTGCGTGAGATGAACATGGTTGTACTCCTTGGTTATTGCGAATTCTGGCGTGCGCGGGGGACCCGCATCCGCGTGCACATGACGCCGATGCGGCGGTCCATCACACCCGCAAGATCGACAATTCGGCCAGGGAGGCCATCGTCCAAGGTGGCGGGCGTGCGCGCCGGGAAAGCCAGAGGGGAGCCGGGCGCGCGAAATCAAGTGGGCCGCCGGTGATTCGGCCGAGTAGCGTCAGGCCCAGCAGCAGCGCGAGCGCGGTGAGGATGAATACGCACGCGTGCATGCCGCCGTGCATGCACATACCGCCGTCATCGCAGCCGGGGCCGGCATGTGCGGGGGTCTGCTGAATCGATGCGGCGATAGCGCGGTCGGGGAGATGTCCGGTGGCCGACATCACCCGGGCGGCCCCATCGGCGGGCGCCACCGGGCCGCGGTGGGCGGCCGGCCGCATCGCGGCGTGATCGACGGCGGTGCCCGAGTGGGAGGTGCCCATCGATGTAATGAACTGTGCCGCAGCGTGTCCGGCCGGATAGGCGGGACTCGGCGCGGCGACGAAGACGTGCATCACCAGCACGCCCGCGAGTAGCGCAAGCAGGCCCGCCGCCCGGACGAATCCGGGTGCGAGGTTTCTGGGCCGCTCGGTCACGCGGACAGTCTAGCGAACTTTTGATACCCCCGGCCGGTATGCCCCGGAATAGCCCCATCGACGGGGTGTTGCATTTCCATGTTGAAGTAAGCGAGCCAGAGGGACTGTGTGAGCACCGCCACAAGTAAAACCGCCAAATCTGCCACCGGCCTGCGCTCCGAGCGCGGCCCGATCCTTGTATCACTGATGCTGGCCACCTCGCTGGTGGCCCTCGACTCCACCATCATCGCGACGGCGGTGCTGACCATCACCAAGAGCCTGGGCGGCTTCGCGCAATTTCCGTGGCTGTTCTCGATTTACCTGCTGGCGCAGGCGGTGACGGTCCCGGTCTACGGCAAGCTGGCCGACACCTTCGGTCGCAAACCGGTGATGTTGTTCGGTATTGCGGTCTTCGCGCTCGGCTCGCTGCTGTGTGGTCTGGCGACAAGTATGGTGACGCTCATCATCTTCCGCGCGGTGCAGGGTGTGGGTGCGGGTGCGGTGCAGCCGATGTCGATGACCATTGCCGGCGATATCTACACCCTCGAGGAGCGCGCCAAGACCCAGGGCTATCTGGCCAGCGTGTGGGCGCTGTCCTCGGTGCTGGGACCGGTACTGGGCGGCATCTTCTCCGAATACCTGACCTGGCGCTGGATTTTCTTCGTCAACCTGCCGCTGGCCGCGCTGGCGGCGTGGATGCTGTGGCGCAGCTTCTCCGAGACCGCGCCGCGGCAGCGGCAGCGCATCGACTATCCGGGCGCCACGCTGCTCACGCTGGGTGTCGGGACGATCATCCTCGCGCTGCTCGAGGGCGGGCAGGCGTGGGGCTGGTCCGCGCCGATCAGCCTCGCACTGTTCGCCGGCGGCGTGCTCGCGCTGGTGCTGTTCGTGCTGGTGGAGCGGCGTGCGGAGAATCCGATCCTGCCGCTGTGGACCTTCAGCCGGCGGGTGATCGTGGCCAGTAGCGTGATATCGGTGCTGGTGGGCGCGATCATGCTGGGCCTGACCTCCTATGTGCCGACCTACGCCCAGGGCGCGCTGGGCGCCGACGCGCTGATCGCCGGGCTCACCGTCGGTGCGCTGACCCTCGGCTGGCCGCTGGCGGCCTCGCAGTCCGGCCGGGTGTATCTGCGCCTGGGATTCCGGGCATCCGCGCTGATCGGCGGCGCCCTGGCCACGCTCGGCGGCGCCTCGCTGCTGCTGCTCACCGCGCATTCGTCGCTGTTCGAGGTGGCCGGGAGCTGTTTCGCGATCGGCATCGGCATGGGCCTGACCGCCAGCCCCACCCTCATCGCGGCGCAGACCAGCGTCGACTGGTCCGAGCGCGGGGTGGTCACCTCCAACAATATGTTCGCCCGCTCGATCGGCAGCGCGGTCGGCGTCGCGGTATTCGGCGCGCTGGTGAACTCGCGCGTCGGACATGCCGCCCACCCCGCACCCGCGGCACTGTCCTCCGCGGTCCACTGGGTATTCGTCGGGGTGGCCGCGATGGCGCTGATAATGGCGGTGGCCGCCACCGGCATGCCGAAGGGCCGGGTAAGCACCGCCATCACCCCGGAACCCGCCCCGATCATGGACTGACCCAGCCACGCCCGCGTCGGCTCCGAATAAAGTGTGGTGCCCGGTGGATGCCTCGAGGCCTGCCGGGCACTGCTCGGATACGACCGACGTCGATGGACGACAGGGCATTGAGCCGCCAGGTGTACATCGGCGTCGGCCCGGGGGGATTTATGGCGCCGCTGAATCTCTGCGGCATGTGGCTGGATACAGCCTTGGGTAGCGAGTCTTTCGGTCGAGATGCGCTTCGGAGCCGGATCGACCGAAGGATGGCTTCGAGTGGGACCGTCGCCCTGCACGCCACTAGCTCGGACGGTGCGAAAAAGCCGCCCGTATAGATCGAGACCGCCTGCTACGCTCAAAACTTGAGCCGAGCACACACCGGTGGGCGGTGACAGTAGCAAGTCTCTGGACTCGCTGGAGGATTCAGCACCAATGGTGGGGGACTTGAATGGACGTGAATCCGGACAGCCTGCGACAAACTGCGGTAAAGATCGGCAAGTTGGCCGATGAGGTCGACAACTGGACGCATCTCGGCGGTGGCACGGCGGCCGGACACCTCACCGGCCTCGGCATCGGCGGTCTCTTGGCCGACGCCGACGAGGCCAGTCGCCAGGCGAAGGCGGTACTGCAAGCTCGAGCACGGGAGTTCTCCTATCTGCTGAATACGTCCGCGACCGAATACCGCGATACCGACACCGATATCGCTGGTCGGCTCGCACAGCTCGGCGACCTCAATCCCGGCGACCCTCATATCGGAAGATAGCGATGACCGCACCGGGGACGGGGATACCGACACGGGATCAGGTAACCGGCTGGGACATCGGTCAGCTGAACACTGTGGCAACCAATGCAGCGGCGATCGGTGACGAGGTGAAAACTCTGGCAGATGGCCTGCATTCGGCGATCCACGACGATCTGCACTGGTCCGGCGATGCGCGCGCCGCCGCGGACGCCCGAGCCGACCGAGAGCAGAAAGAGATGCGTGCAGTCGCTGCGGCCTACTACGACTTGGAAGACAGCTGCACCAAGACCTTTCAAGCCATCGAATACCCGGCATCTCAGATTAAGTCCCTGCTGCAGCTCTACGAGGTCGAACCGGTCTATGTCGATAACGACTCGGCCTGGACTGTGCACAACATGCCCAATCGGACGGATGCAGAAGAGCTCAGCAACAGCCTTGTCGGCTATGCCAGGACGATCGCCGACGTCAATGCACAATGGATGCCCAAGATTCAGGCGGCGATCGATGAGATCCGGCGGATGGCGCCCCTGGCGGTCCCGGCGGCCATCGACCCGAAGACAGGACAGCCGCTGTCGCCGGCTCGGACCGCTGCCGTCGCATACGCGAACCAGTGGGCGCTGGGTCGAAATCCGGACTACGACAACCACGGCGACGCTGACTGTACGAACTTCGTCTCTCAGTGTCTTCATGCCGCTGGCTTTGAGGACGAGGGCGGCGGCGTTCCGTATACGCACGAAGACGAATCCGGGCGATGGTATTACAACCATCACGACGCCATGTCCGACGACAACTCTTACACCTGGAGCGGCGCTCCGAACCTGCATGACTATCTCCTACGCAACAATCCCACACCGGGAACGCCGAGCGGAACCGAAGTGCAGACCGGGGCAATCGATTCGACGACCACACAGGTAGACCCACTGGCACTGACCCATGCGGGATTGAGGCCCGGCGATATCGTGCAATACGAGATGAGCAGCGGCGCACACGCCGGCGAAATAAACCACACGGTCATCTACACCGGACAGAAGCCGGTCACACTTCTCAACGGGCAGACCGTAATGGCCGACGTCGTCGACTACCATTCCCACGACAACAAGCAGGTTGCATGGTCTCTGCAGCAAGGTGACTGGACATCCTTCCCGGTCAAATATCATATGATCAAAGTCAACTACCCTGGGGACTGAAATCTTGCGCACGAGAACACGACTACTGCTACTCACGACCGTTCTGGTGGTGGTGCTGGCCGCCGTCGCCGCCGACATTTACTACTCGTGCGCCCGATACGGCTCGTGGACCTGGATGTTCACTCCCCCGCCACACATCGGCAGCACCGATTACGACCGACTCGACGTGCCCGAGGGTAGTCAGGAGTATAAGAACCTGATCGACAAGTACGGTCCGCCACATTCCACGGGGCGCCAGTGGCCCCTGCTCTACACAATCGAGGCCTCGGCGGGACGCTGTGACAGTATGCCGTGGGTGCTATACGTTAAATCATTCGATGGCACGACATACCCGTACGTTCTCAACTCCGGCTGTGCCTGAAATCGAGTATCCGAGAGACATATCATATGAACGAGTCGGTGAGTTTCATACAGTTATTCGCCCATGTGGTGGCGGCTTCATCGACCAGCTTCGGGTTCATGTGTCCACCGACTAGCTCATTACGGTGTCAGCTTCTCGATCTGGCGGCGCTGCTCCTCGTCTAGCGCGATATAGTTGGAAATTGCCTTCGCCACAACCTCTTTCGCGGTTGTGGCGGCGTCGATATGCTGTTTGACTATGGCATCCATAGAGCGGTCTGTACCGGCGGCCAGCTCGGAGAACTTTTTCTCAAGAATATGACTGGAGTTGAAGTCACCGAAGCCGGTAATTCGATCGATGCGACGGGTGGATGCCAATGCATCCTGAAGCGTCTCAATATGGTCATCGCAAACTTTGTCGAGACCTCTACCTGTCTCGGGATCTAGGAATAGTTCGCCGGATTTTGCCTTGTCCAGCAAGCTGGTCCATTCATTAGGGTCGATTCCGTCCATGGTATATTCTTCCGCTCATGCCTCAGGGGAGGTACTGGCCTAGCCCATTTGCGAGGCGAAGAACTGCGGTACATGGATCGCCGAGACTCGGTGTCCCATATCGGTTCAACACATCGAAGTCGACTGTACCGCCGGAGATCTGCGCGCTAATTGAGCACCCGAGATCGTGATTGCTGTCCGCCGATCGGTACTGAAGAGCCTGACGGCCGCCGATTGTTGTTGGCGTGAAATCCTCAAAATCTGTCCGTTGCTTGAGCTCGGCCAGCGTGTGGCCGGATGTAAAGACGGTAAAGTCGAATGTCTTGTCTGTAGATTTCCATGAGCAGACCTTCCAGCCATCGAATGTGGTCCCAGCGACCTGGTTGCTCTTTGTGGCTATATCGAGTCCCAGGCCGGAGATCGCGGAGTCCGCGATGCTGCAGGGATCCCATTGTGCCGCCACGGAATCTGTTGTGGTGGTTGCAGTTGCCGCAGTGCTGGTACTTACCGTGGTGGTGTTCCCGACCGAGGTCGGTGTCCCGGTGCCGGACTTCCCGCATCCTGCAAGCGTTAGCCCGGCCGCGGCGGCCAAGGCAAATACGCTGAGCGCCTTCGACATCTGCGTCATCTGCTGCCCTCCACTGTCGGCGGATGTGGGCGGGGCTGTGTGGCGTGCCCCCCGCTCTCCGGAAGACCCTACCGATGCGCGGACGGGGTGACAACCGATCGATCATATGGTGGTTCGCCGTGAATGAGGCTGCAAGTCGGAGATAGTGAGAGGACCGGGCGCGGTGTCCCGGTCCACTCATAGTTGTTCGATCAGGCGCGGTCGAGTCCGCCGCCCTGTACGCGGCTGGTGAAGGCGTCCCACTCGGCGGGGGTGAACACGAGTGCCGGGCCGGTCGGGTTCTTCGAGTCGCGGACGCCTACCGCGTCGCCTTCGATGAAGGCCACCTCGACACACTCTTTCGCTCCGCCACTCTTGGTGCTCTTGAACCACTTGGCCTTCGACAGATCAACGTGCACGCTGGTACTCCCTTGCTACGGCTCGCAGCAGGTTCCTGCTGCTGACCTCGTCGAGCGATGCTTGCTCGACGAGGTTGAACGCATGTGTATACCGCTGAACGATACCCACCTTTTCGCTGTATATATCTCCTATGTAGCCCTCCGCGTACACGGTCGTCGGCTCGATCGGGTTGCCGCGGCTGTCTGTACCGAACTCCAGAATCACGAAGGGGCCCAATTGATCACCGGTCGGCATCCCTGCCGAGAACGGCAGTATGCGAATCTTGATGTTCGGACGAGTGCTCATATCAGCGAGATACCTCAGCTGTGCTGCCATCACGTCAGGTCCACCGATCATCCGTCGCAACACACTCTCGAAGAGAACCACGGTCAGCACAACTGGCTTGATCTTCCGATTGATCAACTGCTGCCTTCGCATACGGGGCACAACGCGGCCGCCGACCTCCGCGTCGGACTCATCCGGAAACGCGTTGCGAACCAGTATCCGGGCGTAGGCTTCCGTTTGAAGCAGGCCGGGAACCAGGTCCGGTTGGTAGGTCGTCAGCTTCTGAGCCGCAGATTCCAGTCCCATATAGACGCTGAAGTTCGCTGGGATCACATCGCCGAACTCATGCAACCAGGACTTCTCAGCCGCCTCGGTCGCCAACCCCCGTAGCCCCGCCGCCTCATCCTGATCGATACCGTAGATCTCGATGAGCCCGTCGAGGTCTCGGATACGAACTTTCTGGTTCTGCCCCTTCTCGATTCGCTGCAGACTGCTCTTGCCCCACTCCATCAAGGCGGAGGTGCCCTCCAGCGTCATGCCGACGCCCTCGCGGGCATCGCGAAGGTGTCGGCCCAGCTGGCGACGGGTGATGCTGCTGTCATGCTCGGTCATGGTCGTGCCCCCTTCAGGTAGTAGCAACTCCCGGATCGGGAAAAGGTGTCTCGCGCTTTGGTCGCCGCGCTGGCGATTCGGGCGGATTCTTCGGATTCCCGTTTACCGCTTCCGGGCGTCGATCAACTGGTGTGTGCTGTGGATATGCCCAACAGGTTACACAGAGCGAGAAGCATTTTCACTAGCTCGCCATATGGACAACACTACTGCCGAACGCAATCGGAAAGGGGGACAGCATGTACGGCCTACCGCCTGCCGATCACAACGCCGTGGCCGATATGACAATCCCTGCCGCACGCCGGATCATGCAGGAGCATATCGACTGCCCAATAACCCTGTGCGCATTGAAGAGACAGGCAAAGTGCGCGCTGATCGGGGCCGGACTGCTGCGGCCTGCCGACACGGCACACTTCGGATTCTGAGCTGAGATATTCCAATCCGGCACATTCCATATTCAGCATATCCAGGCTGATACATTCCACGACTACATTCCACGACAAGAGAATTCATGGCACACACATGCCCCAACCTAAAGAATACGCCACCATGTTAGGCGAGCCTCTGCCCACCAAATCCGAACTACTGCACGCCTGCCGCGGTATCGAATTCGAACATCACCCGATCCTGCGCACCGCGCATACCCTGACGGAGTTGCACGAGAGACGGTTGGGTGCAGCCTGTTCGGAGGTTGCCGAATTGGATCGTGAACGCGCCCAGCATGTCAGCGAGATCGATCGTTGCGTTACCTCTTCGCTGGCACCGGCCCACGGCGGAGCCCATATCCACACCGAGACACTGGGCACCGTGATCGACCGCGTCGCCCAGTTCACCGCCACTGCCTACGCCGCGCTAGCCAGCTCGGTGGGCTGGGCGCTCGGAGACGCCTGGGAACGCCTGGCGGAGCTGGCCGTCGGCTATGAAGACCTCGTCACCGAGCTCCAATCTGGCCGTCGCCGCCTGCCCGGTGGCCCCTGAGCGGAGGTATGCATTCGCACACCAGGTCACCCCGCGCCGCGGCGGTCCGCAGAGTCGGATCGGGGCAACCCTTCTCGGCGCTGAGCATCCTCTACAACACGCAGCAGAGGGTGCCTAGCGCTGAATAGGGTTGCTCAGTCGGGTCGCCGCGCGCGGTTTTACGGAGGGGTGCTTGCGGGCGGGTAATCGGGCACGATGGATGCGGGCGGGGATCGGTCGGCTTTCTATGAGAGGTGAGGAGCGTGTCGTGGCTAGGAGCTGGCGTGTATTCGCGGTGACCAGCGCCGCGACCGTGGTGGCGGGGTCCGGGGCGGGGACCGCCTCGTGGGTGACCTATCGGCTGCTGATGTCGCAGGCGCAGGCCGCGCGGTCGGTGATCGGACGGGATACCTCGAAGCCGCCGGAGGCCGACGGGGTGTACGCGGCAGACTGCCCGGCACCGCAATCGTGGCGCATCGGTGTGCCGTTCGATATCCACCTCATGATCTTCGGCGACTCCACCGCGGCCGGGGTCGGCTGCCGCAGCGCCGAGGAGGTGCCGGGCGTGCGGATCGCGCGCGGCCTGGCGCAGGCGAGCGAGCAGCGAATCCGGTTGAGCACCAAGGCCATCTCGGGCGCGACCTCGAAAGGGCTTGCCGGACAGGTGGATGCGATGTTCGTGGCCGGGCCGCCGCCGGATGTCGCGGTCATCATGGTCGGCGCCAACGATGTCACCAAGAAGCATTCGGTGCTGCGGTCGGCACGGCGGTTGCGCCACGCGGTGGACCGGCTGCACCGGGCCGGCAGCGTCGTGGTGGTCGGCACCTGCCCGGATCTGGGCACGGTGGTCGCGATTCCGCAGCCGCTGCGCACCCTGGTCCACGGCTGGAGCGTGCGCCTGGCGCGGGCCCAGGCCGCCGCGACCCGGGCGGCTGGTGGTCATCCCGTGCGGATGGGCGATTTGCTCGGCCGCGACTTCCGCAGCGCCCCCGAGGTGCTGTTTTCCGCCGACGGCTTCCACCCCTCCGCCGCCGGATATGAACTCGCGGCAGGTCATCTGCTGCCCGCGGTGCTGTGCGAGCTCACCGGCAACGCATCGCGGCCCGTCCGGGCCTGAACCGACCGGCCCGTCGCCGCGGGGCCGGACAACCGGGCATACCGGGTGTTCCCCGGCAAATAGGGGCGACGTAAATTCGAAGGAGAATTCCGTTCGTGTGTACCGAACGGCCGCTTGGTCGTTCACCGTCCGACAAAGGAGTCCTCATGCCCGAGGCCGTCATCGTTTCGTTCGCCCGCTCCCCGATCGGGCGCGCAGGCAAGGGTTCCCTTGTGAGCATGCGCCCGGACGATCTCGCAGCTCAGATGGTCCGCGCCGCGCTGGACAAGGTTCCTGCGCTGGACCCGCGCCAGATCGACGACCTGATGCTCGGCTGCGGCCAGCCCGGCGGCGAGGCCGGATTCAATATGGCCAAGGTCGTGGCCACCCAGCTGGGCTATGACTTCGTGCCCGGTGTCACCCTGAACCGCTACTGTTCCTCCTCGCTGCAGACCACCCGCATGGCGCTGCACGCGATCAAGGCCGGTGAGGGCGATGTGTTCATCTCCGCCGGCGTCGAGACCGTCTCGCGCTTCCCGAAGGGCACCTCCGACGGCTGGCCCGACACTCACAACGGCACCTTCGCCGAGGCAGAGGCCCGCACCGCCAAGCGCGCCGAGAGCGGCGCGGACGCCTGGACCGATCCGCGCGAGAGCGGCGAGCTGCCCGATATCTACATCTCGATGGGTCAGACCGCCGAGAACGTTGCCCAGTTCACCGGGATCTCCCGCGAGGAGCAGGACCACTGGGGGGTGCGGTCGCAGAACCGCGCCGAGGAGGCCATCAAGTCGGGTTTCTTCGAGCGCGAGATCACCCCGGTGACGCTGCCGGACGGCACCGTCGTCTCGACCGACGACGGCCCGCGCGCCGGCACAACCTACGAGAAGATCTCGCAGCTCAAGCCGGTCTTCCGCCCCGACGGCACGATCACCGCCGGTAATGCCTGCCCGCTCAACGACGGCGCCGCGGCGCTGGTCATCATGAGCGACACCAAGGCCAAGGAGCTGGGCCTGACCCCGCTCGCGCGCGTCGTGTCCACCGGTGTCTCGGGCCTGTCGCCGGAGATCATGGGCCTGGGCCCGATCGAGGCGGTCCGCAAGGCGCTGAAGCTGGCCGGCAAGACCATCGACGATATCGACCTCTACGAGATCAACGAGGCATTCGCGGTGCAGGTGCTCGGCTCCGCACGCGAGCTGAAGATGGATCTGGACAAGCTGAACATCTCCGGCGGCGCGATCGCGCTGGGCCACCCGTTCGGCATGACCGGCGCCCGCATCACCGCCACCCTGATCAACAACCTGCAGACCCAGGACAAGCAGTTCGGTCTGGAGACCATGTGCGTCGGCGGCGGTCAGGGCATGGCGATGGTTCTGGAGCGCCTTAGCTGACGCTGCGGCGCTCGCGGTAGCGAGAGGGGGTCCGGGGGCCAGGCCCCCGGACCCCCAAAAGAGTAAGTACGCCGCCGTCGTTGGAACGACCGCCGGGTCTCAGGAAGGTATGGCCCCTGAGCCCGACAATAGAAAATAGGTCGGCGACCGCCTTACCTGGAACGCCCCGGCTTGGCGGCCGGATGTTACCGATCGACGTCGGCGAGGAAATTGCGCACGAGAATGCTTGCGACGGAGCGGAATTCCTCGAAGTAGGCATGCCGGGCGCCCGGGATCATCTCCAGTCGCGCGCCCGGGATGCGATCGGCGAGCAGAAGCGCGTTCGCAGCCGGGTTGAAGCGATCGTCCGCGCCGTGCACGACGAGGGTGGGGGCCGCGATGTCCGGCAGCACATCCCAGGCGTCGTGCCGATGGCTGGCGATCAGGTGACGCCGCAGCGCATACGACGGCATCGCCGGATCGCCGAGGGTCTGGTATGGCCCGGTGGTGCGGGCCAGATAGTCCGGGGTGTACATCAGATCCAGCAGAGTCTGCTCGGCCGTGGCCGGGACGGCCAGCAGCCGTCGAATATCGTTGCCGCGCTCGACGGCATGCTTTCCGCCGGGTGAGGTGCAGCCGAGCACCAGGGCGCGCACCCGTTCGGGGTATCGCGCCGCGACCCACTGCGCGACCCGCCCGCCCATCGAGGTGCCGTACACATCGGCGCGCTCGACACCGAGCCGATCGAGGACCGCTATCGCATCGTCGGCGAATCCCGGTGTGCTGTAAGCGATATCGGGTTTGTCGCTGTCGCCGGTGCCGCGGTAGCCCAGGGTGATGGTGCGGTGCACGTCGTGGAAATCGTCGCGAATGCCGTCCCACCAATGGTGGTTGTTCGACTGCCCCGCGATGAGTAGCAACGGGAAGCCTTCACCCTCGACCTGATACGCGATGCGAACACCGTCCTCGGTCTTGGCGAACTCCATAAGCTTATCAACACGTGCCAGGTGTTCATCCGATCCCACCGCGCTGGTGAATCCGCACACATCACGTCCGGCGAACATACAAAACGGGTGGTCACCGGATTCCGATGACCACCCGCTCGAGCTTTCCACTAGTTGCGCTGCAGGTAGCTCAGCAGGCGCAGGATCTCGAGGTACAGCCAGACCAGGGTGATGGTGAGGCCCAGGGCGACCCGCCAGGCCGCCCGCTCCGGCGCACCGGCGCGGATCAGCTGATCGGCGGCGTCGAAGTCGATCAGGAAGCTGAACGCCGCGACGGCGATCACGATGAGGCTGAACACGATCGACATCGGGCCGCCGTCGCGCAGCCCGAGGCCGCCGGCGTGGAAGAAGCTCGCGACCACGTTGCCGACGATCAGCACCAGCACGCCGATCATGGCCGCGACCATCATCCGGGTGAAGCGCGGCGTGACGCGGATCGCGCCGGTCTTGTAGACCACGAGCATGCCGAAGAAGACGCCGAAGGTGCCCAGCACCGCCTGCGCGATGAGGCCGGCGCCGCCGACCCCGCCGAACCGCACGTTGGTGAACATGTACGACACCGCGCCGAGGAACAACCCCTCGAAGGCGGCGTAGCTCAGCACGATGGCCGGGTTGTCCTGCTTGCGGCCGAACGTGGCGACCAGCACCAGCGCGAAGCCGACCAGGCCGCCGATGGCGACCAGCGGCGTCGCGAGGCTGCTGTTCATGGAGGTCAGGACGTAGGAGACGACCGCCATGACGGCCACGACGCCCAGCGTGATGCCGGTCTTGGTGACGACGTCGTCGATGGTCATCGGCCGGGTGGCCTGGCCCTGCTGGTAAGGCTGATAAGGCTGCTGCGGATACGGCTGGCCGTACTGGTCGGCGGGCCGACCGTACTGATCGACCGGTCCGGCGCCGGCGCCCGGCGAACCGAACCCCGCGTAACCGCCGCGCTGGGGCTGCGCGATGTTTTTGAAGATCGGGTTGCTCGAAGTGCGCACCGTTCTCGGCCTTTCCGGAAGTCGCGGCTCCACGGCGATCGTGGGCCGTTCTGAGTATCCAACGTCCGTCTGGGAATACAAGTTCCCAACCGGACAAAATACGGACAAAACCGACTCTACCGTCTGAAATTTGCCCTCTTGCGAGATGCTGAGCCTACCCACCCCGCCGGCTCCGCACGCTCCGCCGGCTCACCGTCGCCTATTCCGGCCCGGGCCCGCGCAACCCCCGCACCGACCGCGTCACCGTGAATTTGCGGTTGCGCGCCACCACGTCCGTCTTGCCGACGAACCGCTCCACCACGCCGCGGTAGTTCAGATGTGAGTTGTATACCGTCCACAGTTCGCCGCCCGGGCGCAGCACCCGCCTGGTCTCTGTGAACATCTTGATCGCCGAGCCGGTATGCACGGCCGCCCCGATATGGAACGGCGGATTGCACAGCACCAGATCGGCACTGTTGTCGCCGATCACGGACATCGCGTCGTCGCGCAGCACCCGCACCCGATCCGCGACGCCGTTGGCGGTGGCGGTGGCCCGCGCCGAGGCGACCGCGGCCGTGGACTGATCGGTGCCGATCACGGTCATATGCGGGCGCGCCTTGGCCAGCGCAACGGCCAGAATGCCGGTGCCGCAACCGAGATCGATCGCCTCGCGGGCGTCGGGCTTCATGCGCCGCAGATGTTCGATCAGGAAGCGGGTGCCGATATCCAGGCGCGGGCCGGAGAAGGCCGCGCCGTGCGCGACCACCTCGAGATCCAGCTCGTCGAGTTGCTTGTGAATCGGATAGGGCGGCGTGCCAACAGATTTGGGATCGGACGCGGTCAGGATCCGCGACTTTTGCCGCCCGCGACTCGCCTGCACCGACGAAAATGATTCGGCCAGTACATCATTCATCGCCGGGGTGAGGTACTTATCGCGGGCGCCGGCGAACACCTGCACCTCGGGGTCGGCGTACCTCGCGATGGCGTCGGCGATCTCGGCCAGGCCGGACAGCGCCCGCGGCAGGCGCAGCAGCACCACCCGCACCCCCGTGAGCAGTTCGCGGTCCAGCGCATGGGCGATATAGCGGTCGGCGAGTCCGACCGCGCGGGCGTTGCCTGCCAGCGCGAGTTCGCCGGTGAGCAGGTCCTGATGCACCCGCACCCCACGCAGGTCGTGGGCGGCGACGGCGCCGAGGGTCAGCGCGCCGTACCCATCGTCGACGACCGCGACCCGGTCGCCCCCGGCCGCGGCGAGGGCCGGCGCGGCGACATCGAGAATCAGCCGGTCGGCGGCGTCGACCGCGTAGAGATTCACCGCTTCCACGTCGGGGTAGCGCCGTAACCGGCCCAAGACGTCGTCGACCTCGTGCACCCCTACAGTGTGCTAGATCGTTGCCATGCCGTCGCGCCCGCCCCGGTGGTTAACCTCCCCATCATTCATCCCACGCGTAACAATGTGCCGTCGACCACGACCTGAGCAGACCCGATGCTGACGGGTTGCTCGCAACTGGGACCGGTCGAGCGGCCGTTTCTCTTCTGCTCCGAGGGCGATACCCGCGTGATTCGCCGCGGCGAATCACGACCGGCATGCCCCCGAGCGAGCGCGACCGGCACGGACGCCTGCGCCCCGTCCAGGTTGCTGGACGGGGCGCATCGGCAGACGGGGTGAGCCGGGTGACTAGTGGCCCGGCGGCGGGGGAGCCGGTGCCGGCGGGGCGGGAACGTAGAAGGTGCCGTGAGTGGGCAGGCTCAGGTTGTTGGTGGTGACGGTGACGTCGATGGTGCCCGGGCCGGTGTTCTGGTAGAGGGCGTAGAGGATGCTGCCGTAGATGCCCGCGACGACGTTCGTGCGCCACTGGCCGACCGCTCCGGTATCCCGATTGCGCCAGGCGACGGTGGTGTCGACGTTGCACAGCGGCGCGAGCGGGTACTGGCCGGGGCCCAGGCCCTGGATGGGCGTGGCCTGAATATTGATCACCGCCCGGCCCGCGTAGCCGGGGCTGGTGTCGGCCCAGGTCCGGATGTTTCCCCCGCACAGCCCGCCGTAGAACAGGCTGGTGGTCTGGGGGAATTCGACGGTTTGTGCACCCGCCGCGGCGGACGACGCGACGGCGGTCACAGCCCCGATGGTTCCGAGCACGACGGCGACATTGCGGGCAGACTTCGGCATCCTCACGCCGGAGATGATAGGCGTGCGCGGCGCGAACCGCTCGTAGGAAAACCGGACCGGCGTCCGCGAGTTCTTCGCACAGCTCCCCGGCCGTTTGCGCGAGGTGCGGCCCCTCGCCCGTTCGCTCTGGGCAACCTCTGGAACGATGGGCCGCATGCGCATCGCGAATCACGTCGTCGAGCTGATCGGCAATACTCCGCTCGTTCGGCTGAACTCCGTGGTAGGCCCGGACTCGGGGCTGGTGGCGGCGAAGGTCGAATATCTGAATCCCGGCGGCAGTTCGAAGGATCGCATCGCGGTCAAGATGATCGACGCCGCCGAGCAGCAGGGATTGCTGAAGCCGGGCGGCACGATAGTCGAGCCCACCTCCGGCAATACCGGCGTGGGCCTGGCCCTGGTCGCCCAGCAACGCGGCTACAAATGCGTCTTCGTCTGCCCGGACAAGGTGAGCGAGGATAAGCGGAACGTGTTGCGCGCCTACGGCGCCGAGGTCGTGGTGTGCCCGACCGCGGTCGCGCCGGAGCATCCGGACAGCTACTACCAGGTTTCCGATCGGCTGGTTCGCGAGATCCCCGGCGCCTGGAAGCCGGACCAGTACTCCAATCCGGGCGGCCCGGACAGTCATTACGAGACCACCGGCCCGGAGATCTGGCGCGATACCGACGGCACGGTGACCCACTTCGTCGCGGGCGTCGGCACCGGCGGCACCATCACCGGCGTAGGCCGCTACCTCAAGGAGATCTCCGGCGGCGCGGTCAAGGTCATCGGCGCGGATCCGGAGGGGTCGGTGTATTCCGGCGGCACCGGACGGCCGTATCTGGTCGAGGGTGTCGGCGAGGATTTCTGGCCCAGCGCCTACGATCCGGCGATCCCGGACGAGATCATCGCGGTCTCCGACGCCGACTCCTTCGAGATGACCCGCCGCCTGGCCCGCGAGGAGGGGCTGCTCGTCGGCGGCTCCTGCGGTATGGCCGTGGTGGCGGCGCTGCGGGTGGCCGAGCGTGATCCGAATGCGGTCGTGGTGGTGCTGCTGCCCGACGGCGGCCGCGGCTACCTGTCCAAGATCTTCAACGACCAGTGGATGAGCTCCTACGGCTTCCTGCAGTCCCGCCTGGACGGCAGCACCGCCGAGCCGACGGTCGGCGATGTGCTGCGCGGCAAGTCCGGCGCGCTGCCCGATCTGGTGCACACCCATCCGCAGGAGACGCTGCGCGATGCCATCGAGATCCTGCGCGAGTACGGCGTCTCGCAGATGCCGGTGGTCGGCGCGGAACCGCCGGTGATGGCCGGCGAGGTGGCCGGCAGCGTCACGGAGCGGGATCTGCTGTCGGCGGTGTTCGAGGGCCGGGCCCATCTCACCGATCCGGTGTCCAAGCATATGAGCCCGTCGTTCCCGCTGATCGGCTCCGGCGAGTCGGTCTCGGCGGTGACCAAGGAGCTCGAATCCACCGATGCGCTCATGGTGGTCGAGGACGGTAAACCGATCGGCGTCATCACCCGGCACGATCTGCTCGGGTTCCTGAGCGCCTCGGGGATCCCGGCCGTGCATTGAGTGCGTGCCGCTGATTGATTGATTGCCGACGAGCCGGCACCCGCCCGACATACCGGGTGGGTGCCGGCTCGAATCATGTGTGCGCTGCGGTGGTGGGTGAATCGATTGCCACTAGATTGCCTCGAGTGTCGTACCAGGTGTCCGTGCATGCATTCCGGGTGGATGCAAGGGGTCTCGACGCTGTTACCAAACAGTGTCCAAGTGGGTTGAAAAACGGGCGAATCGGGCCCAGTTGGCGCAACACGCCCGACTTTTTCTGTGATGTAGGTCACGAGTAGGTGTCGAGCAAACCTCCCGCTCAAGGGTTTAAAGCGGCCCGGGGTGGACCCCGTTCGAGGCCGAAAATATCTTTTGTTCATCTTCCATTCGGTTTACGTTAACCTGCCGCAACCATCCTGTGACCTCGTTGGTTATCAGACCTTGGGTCTGGATTACATGAGGAGTTGTCAACGCTTATGCGGATTACGACCGCGAATGCCGTGCCGGGAGGCACCGCAATCGCAGTGCGTGCCGCCGCGGCGGCGAACGCGTCCCGCGTCGCCGGACCGCCCGGCCACTGCTGAATCGCGTCGTATGGCCGCGGAGCCGCAGGCTCCCTATGTCGTGGAGCCGCAGGCTCCCCTCCTTGAAGTCCATCAGCGTCCAGTGCGAGGACGAGCCCGCCCACAGCGGTGCGCGTCCTGATTCCGTGCTGCCCGCTGTAGGCCCGCAACGGCCGAACAACCAGAGTAGGAAATACGCCGAATGTCGAGCACGTCCTCCAAGAGCAGTAGAGCCAAGGCTGTCGCGCGCACCGCCGGAGCCGCGACCCTGGCCCTTGCCGCCCTCACCGCCATCACCTCCGCGGGTGGGCAGCGTGCGGACGCCGTCAAGCCGGTCGCCCTGGCGTCCACGATCGCCCAGGCCACCTCTCATCCGACCGCGCAGCCGATCGCCGGCGCGGCCCCCGCCCCGGCGCTGCCCGCCCTGCCGAAGTTGCTGCCCCCGCCGCCGCCCGCTCCCGCCCCCGCGCCTGCACCCGCGCCGACCTACGCGAACAACCTCGACGGCTGGATCCATCAGGCGATGGACGTCTTGGCCGCGAACCACATCCCGGGCAGCTACGACGGCATCTACCGCAACGTCATGCGCGAGTCCAGCGGCAACACGCAGGCCATCAACCTGTACGACTCCAACGCCGCGGCCGGCATCCCGTCCAAGGGGCTGCTGCAGGTCATCGACCCGACCTTCCAGGCGTACCACGTCAACGGCACCTCCTGGGATATCTACGATCCGGTTGCCAACATTGCCGCGGCCTGCAATTACGCCGCCGCCCGATATGGCTCCATGGATAACGTCGATTCGGCCTACTGACCGGTCTTTTTCGTTGAGATATCAATTCAGCAATATCCGCGCAAATAGTGGATAGGTTGATAGTCGCGGGGTATAACCGGATAACAGGGTTCTGGTACACGGCCGGAGCGCGTGGGTGCGAGGGGATGGTTCGTGAACACGGTCGGCTCGCTGCTGCGGGAGATTGCGTCTTGGCTGCCCGATGGTGCGCAGGCGCTGGTCATCGCCGCAATCGCCGCCGTGCTCGGCCGCGTAGCCATGGGGTGGGTCACGACCCGGCTCGGTGATTCCGAGCGCGGTCGTATGCTGGGGCGTTTCGCGGCCGTCGTGGTCTGGGGTGCGGGCAGTGCCGCGGCGCTGAGCCGTATCGGAGTGCCCGCCTCGGTGACCCTGCCCATCGCGATCACGGTGCTGGTCGTGGTCGTGGTCGGTGTCGGGCTGGCGATGCTGCTCGCCGGCGGCGCGGCGCGGGCCGTGCGGCCCCGGCTGCACCTGGTCGACAGCGAGACCCGCTCGGCTTGACCTATCGGGCGAGGTGTTTCGCGCCTAGGCGCGGTTCAGGCTGAGCATGCACACACCGGCCAGGCGCAGCTGGATCCATTCGGCGTGCATCCATCCGGCGGTGTCGCGCGGCGCGCTGATCGCGGCCCGGCTGGAATGCTCCACGAGGCCGCGCACATATCCGGCCAGCAGTACGGGCACCGTTGCCGAATTCGCTGAATTTTCGACGCCGAGCTCGAGGATGTCGCGGACCGCCGCCGCATGCTGATCCAACGCCGCACACACCGCCGGCGATTCGTGCGAGGCGGCGAGCGCGGTAACCCCGTGCGTTTTATGCAGACGCTTCAAAGTCTTACGCGCCGACACTTCGAGCAACGCGGAGCCGAACAGAAACACTTGGACACACTAGCAACTAATGAGCACTTTCTCCGAGCATGAATACCCTCGCTCGAGTACGGTGTCAGCGAAATGCCTTGGACCCGGTGAGGGCCTCGCCGAGCACCAGCTGATGCACCTCCGCCGTGCCCTCGTAGGTGAGCACCGATTCCAGGTTGTTCGCATGGCGCAGCACGGGATAATCCAGGGTGATGCCGTTGGCGCCCAGGATGGTCCGGCATTCCCGGGCGATCGCGATCGCCTCGCGGGTGCTGTTGAGCTTGCCGGCGCTCACCTGTTCGGGCCGCAGCGCGCCGCGGTCCTTGAGCCGGCCCAGATGCAGCGCCAGCAGTTGGCCCTTGCCCAGCTCGACCGCCATATCGGCCAGCTTGGCCTGGGTCAGCTGATAGGCGGCCAGCGGCTTGTCGAACACCTCGCGGGTGCAGGCGTAGTCGATGGTGGCGGCCAAGCAGTCGCGCGCGGCGCCGAGCGCGCCGAAGACGATGCCGAAACGCGCCTCGGACAGGCAGGCCAGCGGTGCCGTCAGCCCCGTGGCGCCGGGCAGCAGCGCATCGCCGGGCAGCCGCACGCCGACCAGATCCAGTTCCGCGGTGATCGAGGCGCGTAGCGACAGCTTGCGGTGCATCTCGCGGGTGGTGAAGCCGGGCGTGCCGGCGGGCACGAGGAAGCCGCGGATCCCGTCCTCGGTGCGGGCCCACACCACCGCGATGTCGGCGACCGAGCCGTTGGTGATCCACATCTTGGCGCCGTCGAGTACCCAATCGGAACCGTCGCGGACCGCGCGCGTGCGCATCCCGCCGGGGTTGGAGCCGAAATCGGGTTCGGTGAGCCCGAAACAGCCGATCGCCTGCCCGGCCGCCATCTCCGGCAGCCAGTGCTGCTTCTGATCCGGCGAGCCGTACTTGTGGATCGCGGTCATGGCCAGCGAACCCTGCACCGACACCATGCTGCGCACGCCGGAATCGACCGCCTCGAGCTCCAGGCACGCCAGCCCGTATTCGGTCGCCGAGGTGCCCGCGCACCCGTAACCCTCGAGATGCATGCCCAGCAGGCCGAGCTTGCCCAGCTCCGGTGCGAGCTCGCGCGCCGGGAACGTGCCCTGCTCGAACCAGTCCGCGATATGCGGGCGCAGCCGCTGCTCGGCGAACACCCGCACGGTGTCGCGGATCTGAATTTCCTGGTCGCTGAGCAGGGAGTCGATTGCGAACAGCTCGTCTACCGTCACCATGGGCTCCAGCCTATGCTTGCACCCTGACTGCATTAACGGCCGGTCGGCGATTTCACTGCCGATTTCGCCGATCGGAACTGGTGTACGGCCCCACGTACACCGAGCCGGTGGGCAGTGGGCGCTGGGTGTGCGCGGGCTTCTAGGCTGGGGCCATGACCGATGACCAGCTGGGGTTCTCCACACGGGCCGTGCACGCCGGGTTCGAGCCCGATCCGCAGACCGGCGCGGTGAATGTGCCGATCTATGCCAGCTCCACCTTCGCCCAGGACGGGGTCGGCGGGCTGCGCGGCGGCTTCGAATACGCCCGGACCGGCAACCCGACCCGCACCGCGCTCGAGGCCAACCTGGCAGCCCTGGAATCGGGGCGCCACGGCCGGGCCTTCGCCTCCGGCATGGCGGCAACGGACTGTGCACTGCGCGCGACGCTGCGGCCCGGCGATCATCTGGTCATTCCGGACGACGCCTACGGCGGCACGTTCCGGCTGATCGACAAGGTGTTCACCCAGTGGGGCATCGAGTACTCCGTGGCTCCGGTGTCCGATCCGGATGCGGTGCGTAATGCGTTGCGCCCCAATACGAAATTGGTCTGGGTGGAGACGCCGACCAATCCGCTGCTCAATATCGGCGATATCGGCACGCTGGCCGACATCGCACACGGCGGCGGTGCGAAGCTGGTGGTAGACAACACCTTCGCTTCGCCGTATCTGCAGCAGCCGCTGCTGCTGGGCGCCGATATCGTGATCCACTCCACCACCAAATACCTTGGCGGACATTCGGATGTGGTCGGTGGCGCGCTGGTCACCGACGATCCGGAGCTCGATGCCGCCTTCGGCTTCCTGCAGAACGGCGCGGGTGCAGTGCCCGGGCCCACCGATGCCTTCCTGACCATGCGCGGCATCAAAACCCTTGCCGTGCGCATGGATCGGCATTGCGATAACGCCGAGACGATCGCGGAATTCCTCTCCGGACATCCCGGTATCGCCCAGGTCATCTACCCGGGCCTGCCGCAGCATCCGGGATATGCGGTGGCGCAGAAGCAGATGCGACGCTTCGGCGGCATGATCTCCGTGCGGCTGGCGGGCGGTCGGCAGGCCGCGCTCGACTTCTGCTCGCGCACAACGCTGTTCACCCTCGCCGAATCGCTCGGCGGGGTGGAATCGCTGATCGAACATCCGGGCGCGATGACGCACGCGTCCACCGAGGGGTCGGAGCTGGAGGTGCCCGCCGACCTGGTCCGGCTGTCGGTCGGCATCGAGGACGTCAGCGACCTGCTCGCGGATATCGAGCGAGCGCTCGGGTAACCTCGTCGTCACCGTACGCCTGTGGATTCCGGCGAACACAGCAGCGGCCGCACCGGATGTGGTGCGGCCGCTGTGTGCTGCGGATCGGTCGGCATGCTCAGCTGTGGTACGGCTCCGCGCTGACCAGTGTGACCTTCATGATGTTGCCGTTGGGTAGCGAGTACTCGCGGGTCTCGCCGACCTTGGCGTTGATGAGCGCGCCGCCGAGCGGGGAGTTCGGTGAGTAGGTCTCGAGGCCCGCGCTGTTCAGGCCCTCCTCGCGGGTCGCGATCAGGAACGTTTCGGTATCGGTCTCGTCGCCGTCGTAGTAGACCTTGACGACCGAACCCGGCAGTGCGACGCCCGCCTTCGTGGGCGCGACACCGACCTTGGCGTTGTTCAGCAGCTCCTGCAGCTGGCGGATCCGGGCCTCCTGCTGGCCCTGCTCCTCGCGCGCCGCGTGGTAGCCGCCGTTCTCCTTGAGGTCGCCTTCTTCGCGACGCTCGTTGATTTCGGCCGCGATGACCGGACGGTTGGCAATGAGCGCATCGAGTTCGCCCTTGAGCCTCTCATGCGACTCCGGTGTCAGCCAGGTCACTTGCGTCTCAGTCATCTCGATCACTCCCTCGTAGTTGTTCCCGGCAAACCGGGATTCCCAAATACCTGCAGCCGCATGCGCCCCACGTGGGCGCGCACGGCCACAGCGGACGGCTAGAGCGATCCCTGGGGGGATATCGTCGAACCCCGACAGGCCCTGTTCCCGTGTGGCATTGTGTGCCGGGAACCGACAGCGCTGGCCGCCAATGCAGCAAACACGGCTCCGAGCGTACGGAACCGTGTATCGCACCATTTTACCACGATTAACAAAGGTGCAGGTCGGGCCAATGATTACGAGGCGATTCGCCGCAACCGTCCGGTTGTCTCCGCTCAGCCGGCCCGCAGGTAGGCGGGCACGTGGCTGCCGCATCCGTAGACATCACTGGCCGAGGGGCGCGCGATGCTGCGCACGATGACCTTCATCTCCACGGTCCCGCTGGTCGAGGGCGGGACCAGCACCTCGCGGCGGCCGATCTCGTTGCCGTCCTTGTCCATGGCCCGCACGAAACAGTAAACCGCCTGGTCGGGATGGGTTCGTGTCACTTTGAAGTGGGCCTGGACGGTGGAGTCGTCGATGACGGAGTAGCCCACCTGCTCGGGATCAATATCCTTCGGCCCGAACTGCTTGTAGCCGATGTAGGCGATGATCAGGCCGAGTATGACTACGACAATGCCCAGCGTGATCGGCACCCAGCGCCGGGTCTGCCACCGCCTGGTGGTCCCGTAGCGATCCCCGAGCGAGCGCTGCGCGGCGCCCGCCTGCGACCGATCGGTCTCCGGTGCGGCCTCGCTCATGATCTGCTCGCTCCTGTACATCGGTCCCCGTGACCTTTCGATGGTGCCTCACGCCGGGGAGCCGCGACGCAGGGGGCCGGTCGGAACAAAAGTGGGCCGGATGGAACTATATGGGGGAAGATCCGACACCCCCCTGCCCGGACGGCGCGGCGGAGAGCGATTAGGTGACCAACGGTGAGCAATGAGGTGAGCGTTTCGTGAGCGAGCTTGCGGGCGAACCATGGATACAGCGTGCCCCGCGCGCAACGGAGCCGAGCGCCAGCGAGGCGGAGTTGTGAGTGGGTTTCGTCTCATGGCCGTGCATGCCCATCCCGACGACGAGTCCAGCAAGGGCGCCGCGACGACCGCGAAATACGCCGCGGAGGGCAACGACGTCCTGGTGGTGAGCCTGACCGGCGGCGAGCGGGGGTCGATCCTCAATCCGGCGATGGACACCCCGGGCATCCTGGACCGCATCGAGGAGGTGCGGCGCGAGGAGATGGCCGAGGCCGCCAAGGCGCTCGGAGTCCGGCACCACTGGCTGGGGTTCGTGGATTCGGGCCTGCCCGAGGGTGATCCGCTGCCGCCGCTGCCGGAGGGGTGCTTCGCGCTGGTGCCGCTCGAGGAGGCCACCGAGGCGCTGGTCCGCCTGGTGCGCGAGTTCAAGCCCCATGTGATCACCACGTACGACGAGAACGGCGGCTATCCGCATCCGGATCACATCATGTGCCACAAGGTATCGATGGCCGCCTACGAGACGGCCGGTGATCCGCAGCGATTCCCCGACGCCGGCGAGCCGTGGACGCCGCTGAAGCTGTACTACGACCACGGGTTCAGCATCCAGCGCATCGAGACGTTCGCGCAGGAGTACGAGCGGATGGGTGAGCCGTTCCCGATGCAGGAGTGGCTGGACCGGTTCCGCAAGATGGCCGCCGAACGCGGCGATAATTTCAGGCGGGTGACCACGCAGATCGAATGCTCCAAGTACTTCCCGCAGCGCGATGATGCGTTGCGGGCGCACGCCACCCAGATCGACCCTAACGGCGCCTTCTTCGCGATTCCCATGGATTTGCAGCAAAGGCTGTGGCCCACTGAGGAATTCGAGCTGGTCAAGACGCGGGTCAGCACCGAAATCCCGGAGACCGACCTGTTCGCCGGTATCGAAGATCCACAGACCGAGGTCGCCGACCGATGATTCTGACCGTCCTGTCACAGGGCACCACCACCAACCCGACCGGCCCGGAGTTCGGCAAGGCCTCTCCGATGGGCCTGGTCATCATCCTGGTCCTGCTGGCAGGCACGGTGCTGTTGATCCGCTCGATGAATAAGCACATCAAGCGCCTGCCCGCGGACTTCTCCCCGGAACACCCGGAGCCCGACCAGGCCGCCGACGAGGGCACCGATCCGGGCGCGGCGGATGCGGGGGAGGCCGATGCCCCTGCCCCCGAACCCGCGGCCGCCAAATCCGAGGCCGCCGCGAACTCCGAACCTCCCGGCACTTCCTGACGTCGAATCCTTTCCACACAGACGCACTCCCTCCAGCTCGGAGGGAGTGCGTTTGCGCACGGCCGTCATTCCGTCATGTTTTGGCCGGAATCCGCAGGCGTACCGTGGATCCCGGCCAAATGCGCGCCGGGATGACGAGGGCCGTTCAGAACGGCCAGTCGGCGCGGGCCCCGGCCTCCAGCAGGCCGATCATCGTGAAGGCCGCGTCGGTCAGGCCGCCGAAGGCATGCCGGTTGTGCGAGCCGCTGGGGGAGTGGCCGAGGCGGTAGCCCGCCAGATTCCACGTGTACAGCGGAACGGTGGCAGGCAGTGCCTGATCGACGCTGCTCCCGGTGGCCTGCTCGTCGGTGAGGATCACCACGCGGTCGTGCCCCGCGAAGTGGGTGCGGACCGCACCGGCGGTATCGGTGCCGGCGCCGATGAAGTACCCGCCGGACTTCCACCGCTCGACCGCGCGCAGCAGCGGCTCGCCCGGCTGCTGGGTGAACATCAGGCTGGCCGGGTACGAGCGGCCCTGCGAGTGCATGGCCTGCGAGTACGACACCACCTCGGCCCGTGCGCACCGGCTCGCCAGCGCGATGCCGAAGATGGCCGCGGCATCCCAGCGGCGCAGCGTGCCGTCCTTGGAGAACGTTGATTCCATCGAACCCGACGTGTCGACCAGGACCAGGGTGCGCCCGGACAGCGCCGGCACCGAGGCCAGCGAATGGCCCAGCGCCCGCTCGAGGGCGTGGCCCCAGCGCAGCGACGGCGCGGCCCGGTACGCAGACAGGAACCGCATCGGCAGCTGCCGCGAGCGCGCGACCTGTTCGGGATCGGCGAGCTCGGTCGCCACCTGCGCGGCGACCTCGTCCGACACCCCGGCCTGGTCGAAGTTGCGCAGGTTGCGCAACCGCGCCATGTAGCCCATCGACGGGATCAGCGCCTCCCAGACGCGCGCGTCCATCGGCCCCTGCAGCCAGCCCGCCACCGCCTCCCAGGTCATCCCCGCGCCGCGCAGCGTGTCGCGGGCCCGCTCGGCATCGCTGAACAGCGCGCGGCGGTGCTCGACCGGCATGGCGAGCAGTTCCGCGCGGGCGCGCAGGATCCGCAGTTCGTTCCTGGGCGCGGTGTCCCGGTTGTGTCGGCGGTCCAGTGCGTGCGCGAAAAGTGCACCCTGCCAAGGCTTGTCGGTCACGGGAGCCGGGTGCGTGAGGTCCAGTACGTCGCCGAAGCGCACCGCGTGCGCGGTGGAATCCCACTTGGCCAGTGCGCGCTCGTCGTACAGGCGGCGTGCGGCATCGGCGATGCCGCGCTTGACCGGCTTGGGCAGCGAGCGCCCGTAGGTGGCGAACCAGTAGGCGATCAGCTCGCCCGGCTCATCGGCACGCTGCAAGACGGAATCGATTGCCTGACGGGACATTCCGGCCTGACCGGCCGCGAGCCGCGCCTGTGCGAATTCCGCGGCGCCGACGAGGGCGGCGGTGCGCATATTCGCCGAGGTGCGCAGCCAGCGCAGCAGGCGCGCGGTCCACTCCGGATCGGCGAGGGTGGTCTCGCGCACCAGCGCCGCGAAGCGATCGTCGCGTGCGCCGCCCGACTCGTAGAAGGTGTTCTCTCCCAGCATATTCGAGACGGCGAGCAGGAACAGTTCACCCTGTGGCGTGCGCTGATAACCGGGCGCGCCCTCGTGGGTGCGGCCGGTCGGCTTGCGTGCGGACTCGATCGCGGAGGTCGCGGCGGCGCGTAGGCGCGCGGTATTGAACTTACTCACAGGTATTCCCCCGTCGTGCGGGGAGACGAGTGCGGGCCCGAGAACATGTCGAGACGGAATATGCCGCACAGGCCTCCCGAGATCGTTATCGCCCACGGAGGGTTTTCGTTTTCGATTCGAAGTAACCGTGGGCTTCGCACCGGGCGTGATAGTTACGGTAGCGCCCACCCGCATCCGGCGCATCCTATTTATCGGCGACGGGTAAGGGGCGTGCGAAGCGCCGGAGGTCTGAGCTGGTGAGTGCATGCCGGGGACCCGCGTGGCGGACGCGGGTGTGGGCCGTGCCGACGTTCAGAACGGCCGCTCGTGGTGGCGATGGCGGCAGATATCGCAATCGCAGTCGAAATAGCCGATTCCGGCGCTGCCGTGGGCGCCGCGGCGCTCGGCGTCCTCGAGGTCGGCGTACCAGGGCCGGCGGCCTGGCGAGCCGGGTGATGCCATGTTTCTCATATTGGAGAAATACCCAGTTCTACCGGGCAGGGACGTCACGGTTTCGGCACGCGTCCCGCGGTGCGCAGAACGTGGACGCATTCTCCGGAAATGAACTGGTCGTCCAGCGCGGGTAGCGTCGAATCCAGGCTTAGAGTAGATTCAATGTACAGACATAGACGGTATGTCTATGTATCGGTAGGGTGAGGGTGCCTGCGCTCCGGCGGTGTCCGGCATCGACCGGCGTCGGCGTCCTCATTGCATGAAGACGACGGAGGTGTTCGATATGAGTGATCAGCGCAACGTGCTGGTGCTGGTGTCAGATCAGCACAACCCGAAAATCCTTGGCTGCGAGGGTAATTCGGTGGTTCGAACCCCCAATTTCGACGCCCTGGCCGCGGCGGGCACCCGGTTCGACAACGCCTACTGCAACAGTCCGATCTGCGTGCCCTCGCGGGCCGCGTTCGCCACCGGCCAGTGGGTTCATCGCACCCACTACTGGGACAACGCGATCGCCTATGACGGCCGGGTGCAGGGCTGGGGTCATGCCCTGCAGCGGGCCGGGCGCCGGGTCGAATCGATCGGAAAGCTGCACTACCGCAACGATTCCGACCCGACCGGCTTCGATCACCAAGAGCTCCCCATGCATATCAAGGATGGCATCGGCCAGGTGTGGGGTTCGGTGCGCGATCCGCTGCCGCGCCGCGAACAGGCCCCGCTGATGGTGACCATGTCCGGCGGCGCGGACAGCGACTACACCCGGTACGACGCCGCGGTCACCGAGCGCGCCTGCCGGTGGCTGACCGATCCGTCCGTCCGCACCGAACCGTGGGTGCTCTACGTCGGGCTGCTCGCACCGCACTTTCCCTACCTCGCGCCGCCGCAATTCTTCGATCGGTACGACCCGGCCGCCATGCCGGTCCCGACCATGCGCCCCGATCAGGGGCATCCACGCCATCCCTGGGTGGAGACCTACGCGCAAACGCTGCCCGGTCTCGACGACGTCAACACCGAGGAGGAGCGCCGCCGTGCGGCAGCCGGTTACTACGGGCTGGTCAGCTATCTCGACGACAACATCGGACGGGTCCTGGACGCCCTGCACCGCGCCGGACTGGCCGAGAACACCACGGTCATTTACACCTCCGACCACGGCGACCTGGTCGGCAGCCGGGGTCTGTGGGGCAAGTCGCTGCTGTATCGCGAGTCCTCGGGGATTCCGATGATCGTCTCCGGGCCGGATATCCCGGCGGGCCGGGTCAACCACACCCCGGTGACGCTGGTCGACTGCTACCAGACCATCCTCGACGGCGCGGGCCTGCCGGTCGGCGGCGACGACCGCCCGGGGCGTTCACTGCTCGAGTTCGCCCGCGGCGCAGACGAACCGGACCGGGTGGCGTTCTGCGAATACCATGCCATGGGCGCGCCGACGGCGGCGTTCATGGTCCGCAAGGGCGGCTATGTGCTGCATCATTACGTCGACTTCGCACCGGAACTGTTCGATATGGCGGCCGACCCCGATCAGACCCGGGACCTGGCCGGGGATCCCGCCTACGCGGCCGTACTCGCCGATCTGGAGACCGAACTGGCGCGCATCTGCGACCCGGCGGAGGTGGACCGCGCAGCCAAGGCCGATCAGGCCGCTCTGGTGGAGCGCTTCGGTGGCCCCGAGGCGGCCGCGGTCATAGGCACCGCGGGCGAAACCCCGGCACCGGCAGTGCGGTGATCCTCGGTAATTGCGGATCATCATAACGTCGGCGTGCTTGTGAAGCGGATAGTCCTTCCGTATAGTCCGGGATTGAAACGGAACGATGACTCTCATTTATTTAGGTGCAGGAACGGGCCTGGATCGGATGGACGCGCCGCCGCTGATGGCCGCCCCGCCGGAGGTGAGCTATCCCAGGATCCTCGGCGGATACTCTCACTGCAGCCGACGACATCCTCGAGCGCCTCGCCGACGCCGTACTGACCCGATAACACGGTAAGGCCACGCCTGGCCGGCGGCCGCGGCCATCCGCACCGCGGGCGATGGAGTGGATCGCCATGACCTACCGGCCGGTCCGGCGCGTGGTGGGCATCACCAGGTGACATTCCCGATGACTACCTTTTTGTAGTAGTCCCGAGTGACTACCAAAAGGTAGTCGGAGGTGTTCCCTGGTGTACACAGGCAAAGTGACCAGCGCTGAATCGCTGGGGCGAATACTTCAGCAGGCGCGTCTGCTCAGCGGGCTCAGTCAGCGTGAACTTGCCGAACGTCTCGGTACGACTCAGCGCTACATCTGGGAGATCGAGGCGGGTAAACCGTCGATCTACACCGAACGGTTGTTCGCCATGATGCGAGAGACCGGGATGGAGCTCACTGCCATCATCGATCCGGAGAACGACCGTGGGTGATCTCGATGTCGAGCTGTACGGAACTTCTTCCGCGAGCTTCTCCCTGAGGGGCGGATGTTGACCAGAATGGCCGTAGAGGCCGGTTTGGTCGAACGAGACGTCATCGGATTGCTTCGACGTTACGGACGTGACGTCGCCGGTGCTCTGCAGATATGGGATCCGGAGGTTCCTGGTGAGCCGAAAGAACCAGGGCTGGAACAACTCACCACAGCCGCAGTCGCACACATGCTTGCTAACGTTCAAGACAACCCGCTGGGCAACAAACCCGTCGGCGGCAAGACATCCTTGGCTGGTGTTCAGGACAAGATCGTGCTCGCGCGCACTGTTGACGGTTGGAACAGGGTGATCGACGGCTATCCATCGACGCACATTCTGAAACCGGAACCGCGAGATCACCCGACCGCCATCTACGACGAGGAGTACGGTTCGCGCTTCGCCCGCGCTGTAGGGCTGGCGGAGTTCGATACCTGGATCGAGGAATTCGACGGTACGGCCGCTGTTGTGATCGAGCGGTACGATCGGTCGCCCGATACGGCCACGCGTATTCACCAGGAAGACTTCAATCAGGCGCTGGGGGCCGGCGGGGACCAGAAGTATCAGAAGTTCAGTGGACGAGTCGGAATGGCTCGCATCGCCGGTGTCCTGTCGTCGATTGCCGATCGTGCCTCAATGGACAGATTGCTGCGGATGACTACGCTGGCGGTCGCCGTCGGCAATCTGGACATGCACGCGAAGAACATCTCTCTACTGCATCGTCCTGACGGGTCGGCAACTCTCGCACCGGCCTACGATGTTGTCCCGCAGACACACCAGCCGAATGATGGAGAGATGGCGCTCGCGGTCGATCACGAGTACCGCCATCAAGCGATCACCCGTGCGCACCTCGTCGCAGAGGGACGAACCTGGGGGCTGTCCGATGTCGAACGCATCGTCGATGACACACTCGCCACGGTTCGGGAACTCGCGGCCACCGAATCACCGCACCCGGCGGCATACCCGAATCTCGCGGCCGATATTGCCCGGTTCGCCGCAAACCTTGCCGAAGGCCGCGCAGTAGGTGACTCCTGAGTGCGGTGTTTCTCGTATCGGAGAAATATCCACTTCGACCGGGCGGGGACGTCACAGTTTCGGCACGTCCCCTGCGTGGGGCGGGGGCGACGTAACGGTCAGCCGATGGCGGTCAGCTGCCGGACGTCGTCCATTGGTAGTGGGCCGTCGATGGTGGCGTTCACGTACAGGCCGTTCATGGTGATTTCGCCGCCGTGGTTGGCGAGGAAGGCTACGTCGGAGGCGTCGCGGCCGGTGGCGATGCGGAGCAGGCTCGACCGTGGGGCAAGGCAGGTGGGGTCGAACGCCTGCCACGCGCCGCCGAGGTAAGCCTCTGCGACGGAATGGAAGTCCATCGGCATGCAGCCGGGGGCGTACACGGCCGCGACGCGCGCGGGCACGCCGACCGCCCGCAGCAGCGCCACCACGAGGTGTGTGAAGTCCCGGCAGACGCCGGAGCCGGACAGCAGGATTTCCGCCGCGCCGTCGCCCGGGTCGCTGCTGCCCGCGAGGTAGGAGATCCTGCTGCCGACCCAGGAGGAGATCCGTGCGGGCATATCCGGATCGCCGATACCGCAACCGAATTCGGTGGCGGCATAGCCCAGTAGCTTGTCGGACTCGGCGAATCGGCTGGGCCGCAGGTACATTGCGAGGTCGTAGTCGGAGACCGGTTCGGGCGTCGCGCACCCCAGCGCGGTGGCACGGTAACTCGCCTGTAGTTCGCCTGCGGGAGAGTCCACTACGTGGATGCGGGTGCCGTGTGGTCCGAGGACCTGGCGTGGCCACAGGCTACGGCCGTCGAGGGTGAAATCTATCGACTCGAACAGGTTGATCCCGGGCTGGTAGGCGACAGCGATCTGGAATTCGAGCACGGACTGGGCGTGGACCGTGACATCGAGCGTGGCCGAAACGTCGCGCTTCATGGGTCTGCCTATGCGGGGTGAACGGTGCGAGGCATACTTCACCCTACTCTCGGTCGGCGCCCATTATCGGCTAGCGCGTAGGTCGTAGAACGTTACCTTGCCGAACCGGACGATCTCGAGGTGTCAGTACATGATTCGAGCCAGCGCGGCGACCGGAGGTTCGGCGTCGTCGAGGCGGGTGTCCGCTGCGGCGGTAGTGGTTTCGGTCGTGCTCGGCGTCGCGAGGCGAAAGCCTCGTGTGCGCATGGAGGTGCTGCGCCGCAGCGATTGGACCGCTGCGGATATTGGTGAATTGTATGGGCTTGCATCAGGTCTGGCCGCGGAGGATGCCGAACACTTTGCGGTGCATGCCGATGCCAACGAGGTCGTCCATATCTTTCGCCGCGCCGATACCGGCCGGATCGTCGGTTTTCAGTTCTGGAGCACCCTCCCGGTGGACCTGCCGCGCAGCCGCCTGATCGCCGGCGGGAAACTGCGGGTCGTTCCGGAGTTCCGCAACCGCGGACTGCATCTGCTGTCGGGGCTGACCTTCTTTCTGCAGAATCAGCTCCTGCGGCCGCGGACGCGGTTCTACCGCGTCTCGCTGGCGAGCATTTTCGGCTTCGTGTCGATCACGCAGGCCCTCGCCGAGTACCGCATGATCGACGCCGCGGCGCCCGGAGACCCCGAGAAAGCCATTGGCCGGGCAGTGCTTTCGTGGGCCGCCCAGAACCATTTCGTCCCCCGCGAGGACACCGGACTCTTCTTCGTCGACATCTTCACCACGGAGCACACCCTGGCCCGGTACCCGGCCGCATTCTTCGAAAGACCGGCGGCCCGGGAATACGCGGCACGAAATCCGGACTTCCGGACCAACGGTTGCTATGCCGCGTTCTGGTTCCGATTCGGTTCGCGCAACGTCATCGCATTGACCAACGCCGTCGCCCGCAAACTCCGCCGATAGCGCCGCGCGCACCCGGCGAGGTCAGGGCCGATAGGCGCGGCTGAACTGGAGATATCGGTCATACCGAACGGTCCGACCGGGAATTGCCCATTGTTCGCGCGGCCCGGACGGTGTGATCTGGATCATGCATCGATGCGACGTGACCGGGTTCACGGATTGTCCCGGTGCGCGGCATCGAGGAGCACATTCATGGCGATATCCGACACCCAGAGCACCGGCATCCGCACCCCACTCGCGCGGCCAAGCCCCTACGACTGGGGCCTGGTAGGGCTGCTGTTCCTCCTGTTCACCCTCAACTTCGCCGACAAGGCGGCGATCGGGCTGGCGGAGTCGCGTATTCGCACCGACCTGCACCTGTCGGCCAGCCAGTACGGGCTGCTGTCCAGCGCCTTCTTCTGGCTGTTCGCGCTCGGTGCGGTGGTGTTGACGGCGTGGATAGGCAAGGTCTCCTACCCGTGGGCGGGCGGGCTGCTGATGCTGTCATGGGTGGCGAGCATGCTCCCGCTGACCGTGCCGACCGCCTTCGGCGCGCTGCTGCTCTCGCGATTGTCGACCAGGGCGGGGTGAACCGCGCCGCCCAGCACCTGCATCTGGCCCAGGCATCGCTGTCGCAGAGCATCCGGCAGTTGGAACGGGAGCTGAAGGTGCCCCTGTTCCACCGCACAGGGCGCAGCCTGGTGCCCAGTCCGGCGGGGCGGCTGCTGGTCGAGCCGGCCCGCAAGATCCTCGACGATGTGCTTGCCGCGCAGGACATCATGCGGGCGGCGCGGGAGTTACAGGTCGGCTCGATCACCATCGGCACCATGCCGGAGATGTCCAGCGAGGCGGTTGCGGCGTGGAGCGGGACCTTCACCCGGCTGCATCCCGGCATCCGGATCGACGTGCAGGAGTACACGAGCGCCGGGCAGCTGTGCGAGGAGGTGATCGCCGGCAACTGCGAAATCGGCTTCACCACATTTCCGGTGCCCAACACGTCGGTGGCAACGGTGGAGCTGGGGGTGCAGCGGCTGCTGCTGGTGGCGCCGCCGGGCACGCCCGGCGTCGATCCGGCCGAACCGCTCCGCCTGGCCCGCCTGGGTGACCTGCCGCTGATCATCCGCCCCTCCGCGGTCCGCGAGCAGGACATCGTCGGCACGCTGCTGCGCCACGAGGCGGTGGTCCCGCGCATCGCGGCGCAGGTACCCAACCGGCACGCCCAGATGACCCTGGTGCTCCAGGGCGCGGGCGCGGCGTTCCTGCCGCTGCGCATGGCCACCGCCGCCAGCCGGGCGGGTGCGATCGTGGTGGAGACGCGGCCCGAAGTCCGCACCCCGTTCGGCATCGTGCACCGCACCGGCCGACTGGGCGCCGCGGCCCAGAGCTTCGTCATCGAATGCAAGGCCGAACTCGACCGCTGGAACAACCGCATCGCGGTCCTGCAGGAATCGGGCCTGCCGCTGCTGGCCGCCGCCCTGCGCGCCGACGAGGAACTGAAGACCCGCAAATCGGACGCATCGTTCGTGGACGCGCGCCCCGAACCCGCCCGGTCCACACCTCCGCAACCTCGTTGATCGCCGTCGGCCTCCGGTGCCCGGTGATCAGGCGGATGCGATCTGCAGGACCAATTTGCCGGTGGTGGAGCCGGATTCGATGCGCCGATGCGCTGCCGCGACCTGGCCCCATGGCAGGGATTCGACCTGCACGTGTAGTTGATCGTGGGCGGCGGCCGCTACGGCGCGGCGCAGCGCCGTGCCGGCGTCGGCGGGGTACGCGGCGGCGAAGGCGGCCAGGTTGAATCCGGATACCGTCTTGTTGGTGAACCAGAGTTCGTTGGCCGACAGGCCGACATCCTCGGCTCCGGAAGCGTTGCCCATCACCACCATTCGGCCCATCGGCGCGAGCCGGTCCAGACTCGCTCGGCGGGTGGGGCCGCCCACCATGTCGACGACGATATCGAATGTGCCCGCGTCGGCCAGATTCTCGCGCAGGATCACCTCGTCGTAGCCGAACGCCTTGGCGGTGCCGATCTTGTCCGGGCTGCCGACCGTTCCGACCACCCGGCCCGCACCGAGCAGGCGCGCGGCCTGGCCGAGCTGACTGCCGACCCCACCGGCCGCGGCATGCACCAGCACGCGCTCGCCCGGTTCGATCCGCGCGACGCGATCGAGCACGAGGAAGGCCGTGGTGCTGTTGGAGGGCAGCGCCGCGGCGATATCCAGGCCGAGCCCGTGCTCGTCGAGCGGGGCGACCAGCTCGGCGGAGGTGACCACGACCTCGGCGTAACCACCGCCCTCGACGATGGTCAGGGCGGCAACCGGCTGGCCGACCGACAGACCGGCCACATCGGGGCCGAGGGCGCGGATCCGGCCGGATACCTCGATGCCCGGCACGAAGGGCAGCGGCACGTCCACCACACCCTGCCGGTACAGGATTTCGGCGAAGTTGGCGCCCGCGTAGGCCACGTCGATGGCGACCTGGCCCGGGCCGGGCTCGGGAACATCGACGGCATCGAGCCGCAGGACCTCGGCGGGTCCGAACTCGGGGATGGTGACTGCCTTCATCTGCGCGTTGCTCATGACACCTATCCTGCGAGCCCCGCTCGCGCACAGGCAGTGTCAGTTCATGGTGGGTGTGGCACCACCAGGCTGCAGCAACCGCGCCAATCGCTCGGCGGTGTCGGTGCCGGGCCGCGGATTGTGCAGGATCAGGTGGTGGCCGGGGTGCTCGGGCAGCGGGAGCAGCGTGGCATCGAAGACCAGCAGCCCGGCCTCGGGGTGCTCGATGGCCTTCACCGCCTGCGTGTGCTCGGCCGCGTCGTGGCCCGCCCACAGTTCGGCGAATTCCGGACTGACCCGGGCGAGATCGCCTGCGATACGGTCGAATTCGGGATCGTCGGGGTAGCGGGCGGCATCGGCCCGAAACCCGGCCGCCACCTGCGGTGCGACCTGCTCCCAGTGCCGGTGCAGTACCCGGTAACGGGCGTTGGTGAAATACGAGACCAGGCAATTATGGTCGGTGTCGCCGTACCCGAATATCCGTCGTGCCGCGTCGTTGACCGCGGTGAAGTTCCAGTGCCGGTCGCGAATGTAACCCGGTCTCGGAGCCCAGGCCTCCAGCAGCGCGTGCATCTGCGGCGATGCGGGGACCGATGGCGCGGCCGCCCGCTGCGGCGGGTTGAGCCCGGCCAGCCGGTACAGGTGAGCGCGTTCGACCTCGTCCAGCAGCAGGGCGCGAGATACCGCGTCGAGCACCTCGTCGGACACCTTGATATCGCGACCCTGCTCGAGCCAGGTGTACCACGACACCCCCACACCGATCGGCATGTAATTAGTTGATACTAGCTGACCTGCGGGAACGCATGCAACCCATGCTGTACCGGGTGTTCCCTGATCGGATCGGGGCCAATTCGCTAGCAATCGGCACGTACGCACCGGGCTGCCCTTCTTCTTCTCGGACAAGATGATCCCCTTGCTGAATGATTCCCACGACGAGACTGCTCGGTGATGAGTTCTCGCCTGCTCGCGCACAAGAGACGAAAGTCCCTGACGTACATATGAACTCGGCCCCTCGGTCCGTAAGGACTGAGGGGCCGTTCTGTCGTCTGTGGCCGATCACATGCCGGTCGCGGCTACAAACCATTCGGTGGCGGCGTCGTTGTCGTCGGCACCTATCGAGCGGGTCATGCGAAGCGGCGGGCTGATCCAACGCCGAGACCGGAAGCCGCTGCCCGGGCGCACCATCCATACGCCCCAGTCCCGGCACAGGTACTCGCCGTCGTGGCCATCGTCGGACAGTCCGGCACGCACCTGCTGCAAGGCTGTGCCGAGGTTGTGGCGCAGCCAGAAAATGCGCGACCGCAACGGCGCGCGGCTGCCGCTCTCGGCGTAGCTTCCTGTGGTCAACGGCATCTCAGTTGCCTCCTCGTGCGCAGTCGGCGGGGGTAATGGATCGGGGCATGGAGAACTGCGGGAACTCGAAATGGTGCCCTTGCAGGCTACCGACTGCCACGGCTTCGATGCGCCAATATCCGGGCTGGCAGCGTGCCTTGACGATGTAGCTCATTCGCTGAGGTGTCGGGATCCGGTCGTCTCTGATCATCTCGACGGTCTGCCATTGGCCGCCCTCGCGGATGTCGAGAGCGAGGCGCATCTCGTGTTGTTCGGGTGGCACGTCGCAGGCCGCCCAGGCGGAGCCGATGACCGTTCCGACCCCGACCGTCGGCGTCAATGGCATGAAGCCCATGTCGCAGTCCTTCGCAGCGTGGGCGCGCCCGGTGCCATTCATTAGCGCGCCCGCGAATAAAACCGCGATCGCGCTGCCCCGCGCAATGGTGACGATGTTCATTTTGTTCCTCCCTGATTCATCCTCCCGCAGCATGTTTCGTGGCAGGCTGCGTTTTCGTGTTCCGGTCGCGTTCGGCCCATTCGTCGAGACCTTGTGCGACGCGGATCAGTAGTGACATCGACGGTGTTGCAGTGCGGTAGTGGGGGATGTGGGTTGCGGCGGGCGTGCGGCGCGGCAGCTCGGGGTTCATTGCCCGCGCTCGGGCGGCAGTTCGACGATGGCGTGCGCCAGGTCGCCGCGCCGCCGATAGGTGGCGAGGCACGTGTCGTTACAGAACACGCGGTCGTCTTCGTTGCGGCGCGTCTGCGCTGGGGTTTCCTTGCCGCACCAGTCGCACCACTTGTCATCGTGGGAGCGCGTACGGGTGGTCATGATGTGCGCTTGGCGACGGGGATCGGGTCCGCTGGCGCTCCAGCGAGGCGGACGTGCGGCTGGGCACGCAGGGCGATTTTCCCTGCGGCGGCGAGGATATCGAGCGCTTGCCGTTTGCGTGCGCAGTCCCGGGCCGCACAGTCGATGTGGGTCTGGGTGATCGCGTGCGCCCTGCTCACGCTGGGCGCGTCCTCGTATGCGGAGTGATCCAGTCGCGGCGCGGGTGCCATTGCGGCACGTTCGGGCCGTCGGCGGCCGTGCGATCGCGGAGCGGGCGCTGGCACCGCAGCGCCGGGCAGCTCCTCGCGAGGCTCCCGCAGGTCCTGCAAGACGATGACACAGATTACGCCGATGCTGGTCGTGATGAGACCAGCCACGATCCACCAGATGGACGCGCCCGTCATGATCGCTGCCCTGTGGCACCGACCACGGCTCGCTCGAGGACACGCTCGCCCTCGACGGCGATGAGTACCGCACGCTCACGGATCGCGTGGTCGATTCCCTCGACGTGCTCGAGATCCTGCACGATCACGGCATCGGCCTGCGTACGCCGTAGGGCGAGCATGACCGTGGTGTAGACACCCGCCGCGCGCGGGTCGAGCTCGACGACGGTCTCGTCGACCGCGTATCCGAGCCGGACTCCGATCCGGCTCATTTCGCGCTCATCGCGGTCGCGGTCGCCGCTCAGGTCGGGCCGAATGCAGCGGATCGCGAGACGACCGGATGACTGCGGGGTCAATTGTTTCGGGTTCTCGGCGGGGTCCTGATGTGTGCCGGATGTCTGATGGGTCGCGGATCCGGCTGCTGTGGGCTTCATGGGTTTCCTCGGGGCCGTTCTGTTTGGCGGTGGTACGTCCCGATGCAGGGGTGCGTCGCCGTCGGTAGGGGCCACGCTGCATCGGGCGTTGCTACCACAATCGCACCGACACATGCCCTAAAAAAGGCCATTTAATGGGACATGTAGAGGTCATTTCGTGTCCGTATTAGGACATTAGCCGCGTCGGCGGTGCTAGGGTCGTCGTATGACTTCCCCCGAGAATGCACTTCGTGCCGCACGGCTCAGCATGGGATACCGGTCCCAGAGTGCGCTGGCAGAAGCGCTGAATCAGGCCGCACGCGACATTGGCATTCGTATCTCAGTCAACGCCAGGACTGTCCGACGTTGGGAATCCGACGAACCGCCCTGGCCGCAACCCGAACACGCAACAGCGTTGGAGACCTTGTTTGGCCGCCCGATTTCTGAACTGGGGTTCACATCGTCGCGAAAGTCTGTCACAGACAGGACGACTCAGCCGCAGGGGAGCGGCCGTCCTGAAACATGGGCATCCCGGCATGCGGGCGCTTTGGCCGTCGCCCTCCCGCCATCGGTCGCCTCGGACTTCATGACCGCGACCGTGGCATATCGACACATGTATTGGTCGGTTCCATCGTCAAGGCTTGAGCGGCTCGTGGCCGAGCACGCCGCGCTCGGTTGGGATCTGCTGCCGCAACTTTCGGGTTCTCCCCAGTCCCTCATGGCAAGGGCAGTCGCGGAATCGAGCCTTCTTGCCGGAAGGCTGGAGTTCTTCGACCTGCAACAGCCCGACATGGCGAAACCGAGCCTCGTCCTTGCCTTTCAGGCCGCAGGCCGAGCGGACGACGCATTGCTGGGTGCTGCGGCTCTCGCGCATATGGCATTTGCCCCGGCCTTCTCGTATTCCGGTGAGTCGAAACAGGCCGAAGATGCTCGGGACAAGATCCGTGGGGCACGCACGTTTGCTCGTCGCGGAGACGCCAACGCCGAGATGGAGGCGTGGCTCGACGCGACCGAAGCGGAAGTCGAAACTCGACTCGGTGACACCCGCCGCGCCTTGCAGTTGATTGCGCACGCGGAGGGTGTCTACGCGGAATACGACGAGGACGATAACCCGAGTCCTCCCTGGCTGGACTGGTTCTCGCCGATACGTCTCGCGGGATTCAAAGGCAATACGCTAATTGCCGCCGGTCAGGGTCCGGCTGCCCGCGAAACGCTCCTGGGGGCACTGGAGCAGCTTCCTGCTGAGGCAATAAAGCAGCGTGCTGTGTTCTGCGCGGACCTTGCCGCGGCTGCCGTGCTCGAGCGTGATCCTGAGCAAGCATGCCAATTTCTTGACGACGCCCTGAGTCTGCTCGGGGAGCACTGGTATGCGACAGCGATGGATCGCGTGAAGGCCGTCCGCCAGTCTCTACGTCCTTGGGACTCACTTCCGCAGGTGAGGGCGCTCGATGATCAGCTCTACAACTGGCATACGACGATCAGGTCACTGGCGGTCTAACGAATCATTTTCTGCCGCAACAATTTTTGGCAACTCGTTCAGGTCGTGGATCTTCCAGTCGGCCAGTTCCACGACCTCCGGCTTATCCCGGTAGATCCATCCCCACGGGCCACGCTGGATATAGGCGGTCCGCATCCCGGCTGCCTTCGCGGGCGCTACGTCGTTGTCGATCCGGTCGCCGACGTAGATGATCTGCCCGGCTTCACATGGCGCCACCTCGACGACTTTCTCGAAGAAGGAAGCCGAGGGCTTCTCGACACCCCAGTCATCCGAGGTCGCAATGAAGTCGGTCGGCAGGTTGAGGCTGCGAAGGATCCGGCCCGATCGGACGGTTTGATTGCCGACGATCCCAACCCACACGCCCATCTCGCGAAGCCTCGACAGGGCTGGACGTACGTCGGGATAAAGGTCCTCGTCACCGTAGGTCTCCGGCAACCCTGCCCGTGCTCGCGCTTCTCGTTCCTGCCCCAGGTCGAAATCAGGGCGGAAAACCTGGAACGTCTCGCGGTAGTCCTTCCCGAGGGCGATCGTCGCGCCGAATACCGAGACGAACGTATGCCGCGGTACGCCGAGCCAATCCGCCCATGTTCCGTATTCACGCGTCTCATCGACGAGCGTTTCTCCAACATCGAACACAACAGCCCCGATCATGGGCCACACGGTACACAGACAAGCCGCCCAGGCCTCGCTTGGGCGGCTGTCCTGCATTCTGGTCCGACGGGCGTCAGGCGGTCATCGCGTCAGCCTCCGGAGGTACCGGCCGAACCACCCCCGAGCGCGGCCTAGGTGTAGCGCACGCAGAAGCACACACGCGCGGTGAGCGGTGACGCACCTGTGAGCGCGGGCGACCGGTGCCTTGCGGATGTGCAGTACCCGGCTGTGCTGCTCGCGGGTATGTCCGAACCTGCATGTCATCTCATCGGTGAGCCCAACTTCGTCGCTCCGGCCCCGATTGGCTTCTATAGCCACCCTTGCGCCTGTGCGCGCAGACACACGGGCCGACGCGATCTCCCGCCGGGGGCGAGAACGCATGCCTCGCGCTCTGCGGCGGGATGAGGCGGGATCTCATGGAAGCCGAACCGCGCGGCAGCTTCTAGGCGGGGATGTCCCATTCCCGGAGGCCGTTGTCCTCGGTGGCGTCGTGCCAGGCCGGGTGTCCGGTGGGCCGAGTCTGGTTGGGGTAGAGGAGGTTCTGGATCCGGGGGTCGTCGTGGTCGAAGGCTGCCTCGTTGTAGGGCAGTTGCTCGGCACTGGTGTGATGGGCGATTCGCGGGCCGCGTTCGGGGAGATCGGCCAGTCGTACTCGTTGGGCGAGGGCATCGCCGCTCTCGACTGTCCATAGTGCCCAGACTGGTCCTGCCGGGCCGTCGGGGTGGGGCAGGTCGCGGCTGGTGGTCGCGATCACCAGGCCGGGGGCGTAGCTGCCGAACGCGCGGCTCAGCGCGGTCCGCAGCCCGGTTTCGCGGCGGGCCGAATGTACGGAGAACAGCAGGATCCCGAACTTATCGGTCGGGAACCCTTGATAGTCGGCAAGTTTGGCTGTCACGGTCTTCAATGACTCGGTGCCGGTGTCGTACTCGAGGAAGAACCGCACCGCGCGGCCGTCGTGTTCGAAGCAGCCGTAGCCGTCGGGGTGAAGTTGGTCCTCGCCGGTTGCGTGGGTCCAGAACATCTCGGTGCATTGGCGCTCGGACCACCACTGTGTCAGCCCCTGCGCTGAGCCCGGCGTGGCTGGGCTGAGGCGGGTGGGGTTGCGGTGGGCGGCCAGTGCGGCGAAGAAGCCGTTCACGCCCAGGCGATGATCGAGCATCGGCGAGCACGCCAGCCGCTCCAACCCCAGCGCGTACTTGGCCGGGGCAGGTGGGGTTTGTGCGCGTTGGGCTGCGATCAGGCGTGCGCCGGAATAGCCGAGCGCGTGGCGGGTTTGAGTGGTGCCGCCGCCGTAGAGGGACTCGCGGAAGGCGAACAGCATGCCCATCTCCCGAAGCTTGCGCAACCTGTCCTGCGCGCGCCGCACCGAGGCGAACTCGAGCGACGCGATCTGGTCGGTGGTAAACGCTTTGTGCTCAGCAAGTAGTGTCAGCAGGCGACGGTCACGATCGAGCAGTCGAAACCAGGCACGCGCGTCCGGATGCCCGCCTCGATGCACGCCACGACCGCGCCGCCGCCCCCCGGCGATTGAATACGTCTCATTGCTATAGGTATTCATTCTGGATTTCGTTCGGTTGCCTCGAATGCGGGTCTGAGCTGTGGTGAGGCGGTTGTCGTGTTCGGCGTTTGGGGTGGCGGCTATAGGACGCCGAGCATCCGCCGCCCCATCCGCGCCACCATCCGCCGCCCCATCCGCCGCCGCAGTGTTCTCATGACTGGCCATCGAGCCTCACCACCCCGCCGATTGCCGGGTACCGACTGGGTCGATCAGGAGATCCGGCTCGTCGAGGCCCACCACGCCGGCCTCGCGATGGTCGAGGTCGCCGGCACCCGAGAAGACCGTGATGGCGCTGAGGGTGTGGTGAGTCCGGCAACCGGGACCAGTGCACCGAGGTTTCACTACCCCAGTCACTGGCCCGTTCACTACCCCGTTCACCCGCCCACTGAAGAGCGGGATAGCGAATGGGGTACCCCGGCGACGCAACACCGCAGGTGGGGATGGGTGCGCGACACCGGGGCGCAACTCCGACAGGCTTCTATAAGCCTGCCCAGCGGGGATCTTCTCGCTCACGAGCCGCATCTCAGGCCGCCTCGGGTCGCCGACGACGCGGGGTGCCGTTCTCGGCGGCGGCGCGGCGGGCGTCGATTTGTTCGACGATCGCAGCGATGGCCGAGATCTGATCGCGATCCAGCGGTGCCCACGTGTCGGTGATCGTGCGCCAATAATCGATCCAGTCGTCGTCGAAGCTCAACTGCTCCGGCTCCAGCGACGACTGCGGGGGCGGCGGCGGGGCTGGGCGGGCGCGTCGCTGGCGGGCGGGGCGTAGCGGAGTGACGGTGGCGGGGTCGTCGGGTTCGGGGGTGTTGTCGGGCGTGCGCATGGGAGTCTCCAATATCCGCAACCTCCTGCTCGTGGCGGGAGTGTCGCGGGTGGTTGTCGCGGTTGTTTGCCGTGTGGGCTGTGCCGCTTCGACTCCTCGACTGCCGTAGCACCCATCGAGGCCAGCGATCACGATTCACTTGTCACACCACCGGTCAGTGGTGCCAGCTTGACGACCCTCCGCCTACCGGATACTCTCAATAGTCTCCAACACTATCGTCGGGTGTCTTGTAGGCTCTGGTCGACACACTGGATCTTGAAGCGTACCTCGCTGCGCGCAGGAATAAACCCCTTCCGCGAAGTCTTTTTCTCTCTCGCCGTGCCGCCGCCGATCGTCGGCGGACTCAACCAGCATATCCGCAGCTCAACCGCCCCTGCTGCACCCGTGTGGACTCCCGGGCTAGAGATACACATGGGGATGCAGCAATCGAGGCGGGAGGGCGCGGCGCCACTCACCGGCCCCGCACACCCGGCAGTACCGCCCGCAACCGCCCCCATCGGCGACCAACCGGCCGTCGACGGCCCCGATTGCTAGCGGCCAGTTAGAACTTCGGCCCCGCTAGCGGCCAGTTGCGGGAGAGCATCTGGCCGCGGCCCTCGTCTACTGCGGGCACTGTCGACTTCGACCAGGTAGGCGGGTGAGATAAGCGGTGCTCGTTTTCGAACTGATGCACAGCTGAGGTGGGGATCCGGTGATGATCGCCCCCGACTTCTTCGTCCACGACGGGCGGCGTGTTCTTTGGGATTCACATCGCCACGGCTCGGAGGCTCGGCTAGCCTGCACACCATGACCGATCCCGACAACCAGGACGCCCGCGTGATCGCGATGATGCGCCTGAGCGGAGCGCGGTTCAACTCCAACGGTATGCCTGCAGACGCACTCGTCGAGATCGCCGCGTTCGAGGACATCCTCCGTTCGCTGGTTCGGCTCTACTGGCATGATCGCAATCCCGGCCGCAAGCGGATCCCCAAGGGGTACGACAACGAGATCACCTTGCGCCTCACTGCGATCGATGAGGGCTCGGCTATGCCGGTACTCGAATACGACTCGACGCTGCTCGCCGACAACCTGTTCGGGCCGTACGAAATCACAGGCGACTACTCGCGCGCGATCGAGGCCATCGAGAACTTCATCAACTACGGCTACGCCGACAAGGGCCAGATCCCCACTGACATTCGACGTCTCCCCGCTAACAAGATCAAGAAGTTCGGGCAGACCATGCGGAAGGGTGAGGCGATCCAAGTCTCCGCGAGTCGGCCTGCTTCATGGGACACCGTTACCCGGTATACCCCCGAAGCTCGGAGCAACGCGCTCGTCAACCTCGTTGGCAACTTCACCCAGCAAGTCACCGTCGAGGGCCAGGTCATTGATTTCAATGTCTCGGTGGGCAAACTCGTGGTACGGGATCGGGAACACAAGGGCGACATAGCCGTCCCGTATCTGGAGTCCGGCCTGACCGTCAGTATCGACTCCGTCCGCCAACTTTTTGAGTGCGAGGCCGAGGGTGTCGGAGAGTTCAATGCTAACGGTCGATTGATGAAGCTGGTCTCGGTCACTTCCCTCAACGTCATCGACGTCACTGAGGACGCCCGCGTCGCTCGGGCTTCGCTCGATGCGCTTGCCGATCTCGAAGAGGGTTGGGTCGATGGCGAGTCCGGCGAGCCAGTGACGGAGGCGGTGATCGAGCGTGGTCGGGCGGTGATCGATGCGATGATCTCCCTGAGCAACATCACCCGTGTCGTCGTCCCTACCGAGGAGGGCGGCATGAGCTTCTTCTGGCCGGAGGCGGAGAACCAACTCTCGATTGAGATCGAGCCAAGTGGCGCGCTCTATATTCATGCGACCGACCTGTCCGCTGGCACCTACGTCGACGGCAAGATCTCCGCAGAAGTCGTAGACCTGGTCGAAGCGCTCGACCCATGGCTTGTAGAGGTAACCGATGGGTAATGACGCCGAGGAAGTCGAGACTACTCGCGAACAGATCACCGAACCCGCAAAGGTGCTTCTCAGGCCTATTATTCGCCAGTGGGCACCCAGCGGCGCCGTCACTCACCTTGCCTTCAAGCTCAGCAACGCCGACAAGGGCGACTCCAACCGCCTCTCGATCGCCCGGGGCGACGCCACCACCGCCGAAGACGCGTACAACGAGCGTGGTAACTCGATCAAGAAGCGGTGCGACGAGACCGGCAAGACCTACCTACCGCCGGTCGGCGTACTGGCCGTTACAGTCGCCGAGGTCGAGTCCATCGAGATCAAGTCTCCCGACGGTACAGAGGCTCGACGACCATTGACTGTCTGGGACGACTCGATGAACGACCATATTCCCGATACTCACGGACACATCGACTACAACGAGCTCCCTCCATCGGATCGGGGCGCGCATGACTTCGCGGCTAAAGCGCTCCTCCGTAACGCCGTCGACAACGGCTGGAAGTTCGGTCCGCTCGACGAATGATCCACGGTGCGACCCTAATCGATTCGGAATTGACGACATTTACCGAGGCAAGTATGGTGTCGAGCCGCTCGTCTTGTCTTATGACCTTGCCTTGTCGTGCCGGGCCCGGGTCGGCAATCGCAGGGTGTTGTCCAGTATCATCCCGATCCCTCGTGGTGCTGAGTAGACGGTGCGATACTCCTCACCTGTCACTGCTCGGCTGGTCTGTCTCGCACCAGCTTTCGCCACGCAACGCATCGCAATGCCGCGACCCGCGCGTTTGCTGCGGTCCATACGGCCCCGTCGACGGCCGTGCTCGCGAACCAGGTGCGGCCTTCGACTCAGCGAGCTAGCGATGGCGGATCCGTTGCTGCCGCGCCTATCTGGCCGCGCGCGGGAGTCTCTTGACCGTACTAATCGCCCGTCCTCGGGGGATCCGAACTGGCCGCTGACACCCGATTGTTCGTGTTTCCGGTTCCGACGTGGCAGCAGCGGCGCGCCGGAACCGATCCTCAGCGTCGCGACGGACGATATGAGGGGAGAAAGATCATGCGGCGGCGGCGATGGGCTCGATCACGATCCGGGACCGGTCGAACACCGGACCCCGGGCCGTGGCGGGCATGATCTTCACCCGCTTGTCGTGCAGCGCGCGTTTGAACATCGACCGCTTCTCGCCCACGTTCGCCGCCTTCCACCGCGCCTCCCATACTTCCAGGGATTCCGCGCGTGCCTCTGCGGAGTCATCGACCACTCGCGTGGCATCGATCGCGTCGAGGGTGGCCTTCAACTCGTCGATACGCCGATCCAACGGCGTCACAGCCGCGTCGTAGCGTTGCAGGCTGATCTCCCCGCGCCCGAGCCGCGCCGACAACTCGGTCGCCAATTCCTCCGACCGGGCCAGCTCATCGGCGACCGGCCGCCGCTTGGCCGCCACCGCGACCGCTGCCGCGTTCATCGCCTCCACATGGCGCGGGTCCGACAAGATGGTGACCACCAGCTTCCCGATCGCAGTGTCCAGGAGCCGCATATCCACCGACACTTTGTTGCACCCGCCGCCGGTCTGCCGTTTCTGGCACCAATACCGCCGCCGCGTCTCCCCGTCGGGGTACGGTGCGCGCTTGTATTGCGGTCGTCCGGTCAGACCGCGACCGCAGTTGCCGCACTGCACCAGTCCCGAGCACGCGTACTCCCCGGTCGCGGGTCGTCCCTTGCCCCGCCCGGCGAACAATCCGGTCATTCGGTCCCAGTCCGATTCGCTGATCAGCGCTGGACCCTCGGTCCGGGCGACGTTTTCTCCCAGATACGGCACATAGCCGCCGTTGCGCGGATTGGCCGCGACGCGTTTCACTTTTTCCCCGCTCCACGGTCTGCCGACCGAGGTCGTGATGCCGCGTGTGTTGAGATCGATCGCGATCTTCTTCAGGCTTTCCCCGGCCAGGATCCGGCGCACCATCTCCCGGATCACCGCAGCCTCGGATTCGCGGACCGTGGTCCCGTCGCGTTCGTACCCGAACGGGCGATGGGTGTGGTTGGACTCCCCGCGCGTGGCCTTGACCCGCTTCCCACGCCTCACGCGCGTGGACAACCGATCCGACTCATAGGCTGCCGCGTTCAACTGATCGCGAAAAGTCTTGCGGCCGTTGGCAGTCGACAGATCGTATTCGCCCTCACTGTCCAACACCAGCAGACCGCGTTCCGCAGCCAGGATCAGCCGTTCCCCCTCGATCGGCCGACGCGAGAACCGTGCCATGTCGAACACGATCACCCCACCGGTCGCGCCCGACTCCAACCGCTTCATCAACGCTTCCCACGACTTACGCTCCACACGCGGATTCCACGCCGACCGCCCCTCGTCGACGAACACCTCCCCGACCCCCGCGCCCAGCTCCGCCACCCGCACTTCGCAGTCGTCGACCTGCCCACCCGTCGACCGCTGCCGCTCATCCCCTATACGCGACACCCGCGCATAAATGTCTAGAATTGTGCGGTTACCGCCCGCGACCTGGCGTTTCGCCATCACGATCACTCCCTTGGCTAAGGGGCTACTAATCCAACACTAGCCCCGGCCAGCACCGCGACTTCCTCGCGTCGCAACCCCGGTGTCCGCCGCCGCCCCGCCTCCGGCAGCCCCACCTGCGTCGGCGCCAGTCGCTCACGCCGGCTGCGGAGGAACTCCCGAAGCTCCGCCCGCCGCCAGTCCCGTGCAGCACCACGATGCCGATCAGCACCAACTCTGTCACTCACTTGCGCCACGATAACCGCGGTGTGATCATCAGCCGGCCGCGCACCGATTCGTGAGGAACTCGTCGACCGATGCACGGTCCGGCGCCGTCGCCGGGCCGTACTTCGTGACGGCCATCGCCGCGGCCGCGTTCGCGCGTGCGGCCGCGGTGAGCAGGTCGAGTCCCTCGAGCAACCCGGCCGCGAGCACGCCCGCATGCGCGTCGCCGGCGCCGTTGGTGTCCACCGGATCGACGGGGAAACCCGGGACCCGGGTGGTCACGCGGTCCGCGGTCACGTCGCAACCGGCCGCGCCGAGCCGGACGATCCGCGTCGGAATCGCCTGCACGCCATCGAGAGTCGACAGTTGCCGGGTCTCGGCCTCGTTGCACGAGAGGATGTCGACGCGCGGGAGCAGCGCGTGCCAGATATCGGCGGGAACATCGGCCGCGAGCGGGCCCGGGTCCAGCAGGACCGGCTGCCCCGTCAGGCCCGGCAGCCAGCTCAGCAGGGCCTCCCGGTTGGATTCCCGCACGAGGCTGTACCCGCTGAGGTAGATCAGGTCGTCGGGCCGGAGCTCAACGCGGGCAAGGTGTTCGGCGGTGAGCGTGCCCTCGGCGCCGGTCTCGGTAATGAACGTCCGCTCGCCGGTGGCATCGACCAGCACGACACACACGCCGGTGTCCGGCGATACCGGGGGCTGGACCACCGCGATGCCCTCGGCGGCCAGTGCCTCGCGGACGATATCCCCGAAACGCCCGATGCCGTGTTCCCCGGCGTAGACGACCGCCGCCCCGGCGCGCGCCGCGGCGGACATGACGTTGAATCCGCCGCCTGCGGTCAGCCGGACATCGGAGGCGAGCACGTCCCCGCCGGCCGGCGGCAGCGCGCCGACCCGCATCACCAGGTCGACGACGGCCTGCCCGGTGTGGACGATACGGCCGGTCATCGCGGACTCCGGGCGCCACCGAGCGCGGCATACAACCCCGCGCCGACCACGAAGGTGACGACCCAGCCGACCCCGTTGGCGCCCAGCCAGGTGTGCGCGAACGGCCCGGTGAACCAGACATCCTTGCCGGTGCCCGCGGTCGTGAACAGGTACCCGGTCACGATTGCCACCGCCCACGACAGCAGGGCGCGGGGTTCGCATCCGGCGCGGTACCAGTACCGGCTCGTGTGCCGCATATCCATCAGCGCGTCGGGGTCGTAGTCGCGTCTGCTGATCATATCGACGAGGAATACCGCGACCCATGCGGTGATGGGCACCGCGAGCAGGCTGATGAACGCGATGAACGGTCCGTAGAATCCGTCCGCCATCAGCATGAAATACATCGAGCCCGCGAATGTCACCACGATGTCGACGACCACCGCGTACACCCGCTTGGTCCGGATCCCGAGCGTCAGCGTGGTGAGTCCGGCGGAGTACACCGAGAGATGGTTGGACAGCAGCAGCCCGCCGAACGCGGCGATCAGGTACGGCACCGCCATCCAGCTCGGCAGCAGCTCGCGGATCGCGGCGACCGGATCGCCCGCCGAGGCCAGCGACGGATCATCGGCGGAAATCAGGCTGCCCAGGGATATGAGCAGTACCAAGGGAATTCCGGCCCCCGCGGCCGCCGAGGCGACGAGCGAGCGAGCGTGCACGGCGGGGGACTGGTATCGGGACATGTCGGCCGATGCGTTCGCCCAGCCGATCCCGGTCCCGGCGGCGATCGTGCCGATCCCGGCGATCATCGCCCCGGCCGACGCGGGCGAGGCCGCGAACACCGTATGCCAGTGCACCCGCGTGACGAGGCTGATCCCGACGACGACGTTGAGCGCCCCGAAAATCCAGGTCGACCAGCGCTGCACGGCCACCAGTACCTTGTGCCCGAGCCCGGATACCGTGACCGTCAGGATCTCGAAGAGCACCACGCCGACGATCGTGAGCACCGGTGAGGACTTCGCATTCGCGTTGGCGCCGAACAGGATCGCGCACAGCGAGAGGAAGGCGAACGCGGCCGTCGTGGTGTTCACGGTCTCCCAGCCGAGGCGGGAGATCAGCGATACCAGCGTCGGCCCGATATTGCCCCGGACGCCGAACACCGCGCGGGAGAGGGTGAGTCCCGGCGCGCCGCCCCGGCGTCCGGCGATGGATACCACACCGACGATCGCGAACGAACCGGCGCCGCCGACCACCGCGACGATCACGGCCTGCCAGAACGCCAAGTGCTGCACCGTGACCAGCGTCGCGCCCAGCGGTAGCGCGAGGATGCCGATATTCGCGGCGAACCATACCCAGAACAGCTGCATCGGATGTCCGGTGCGCTCGTCCGCGGGCACGGGTTCGATGCCGCGGGTCTCGAGTGCGCCCGCGCTTTCCGCAGCGTCCTGCCGGGAGGCCTGAGCCGAATCAACCATGACTACCTCGCAATTGGAGCAGACCGTCCACCAGTGTGGCCGGATCGAGCCGGTTGACCTCGCGCACCTGGTCGGCCAGGTGCGCGGGCAATCCGGACAGGCCGTGGTGTGCGCCGAGGATTGCCCCGCACATCGCCGCCACGGTGTCGGTGTCGCCGCCGATCTCGGCGGCCAGGGTCAATGCCGCCGCGGGATCCTCGCCCAGCGCCTGCGCGAGCGCGACCGCGGCGACCACGGATTCCTGTGCGGCGACGGATGTTCCGATTACCTCGGTGAGCGCGTCGGCCAGCGCGGCGCGGTCCATCCCGCGCACGAAGCCCCGCGCCCAGCGGATGCGGGCGGCGATATCGCCGCCCGCGACCCAGTACCCGTGCCGCGCACCGGCGGCCGCGGCTCGTTCGGCCTCGTCCAGGGAGGTGGCCAGATCGTTCCCGGCGACTCCGGAGGACACGGCGGCCGCGACGGCCGCCGCCGCGGCGATGCCGAGCCCGGTGTTGTGGGTGACCTGGCTCGCGGCGACGACGGCGTCGAGGAAGTCCTCGCCCAGCGGCGTCGCGATCCCGATCGGCGTGATCCGCATGGCCGCACCGTTGGTGGCGCCCTCGCGTCCGGCTTCCTGCGCCGGGACCCCGGCGTCGAGCCGGTCCAGCGCGCGCTTGGTCGACGGGCCGAGCAGATCGCGCGAGCCGCGGCGGATCATGTCCGCCTCCCACTCGCGCAGGGCGTCGGCGAACGTCTTGGGCTCGATATGGCCGTGGCCCTCGATCGCGAGCCGGGCGACGAGCACGGCCTGCTCGGTATCGTCGGTGATCGATCCCGCGGCCATCCCCGGCGCGATGGGCTGCTCGGCGACCGCGTCGACGAATCCGGTGATGGGCCCGTAGGTTTCGGCGATGGCGGCACGCGACATCGACTGTGTCGGCATGCCCAGTGCGTCACCGATGGCGAGGCCGTAGAACGCGCCGAGCGCCCTGTCCCGCATCGCGCCGCCCATCACTGTGCCCCGAATCGGAGGTGGAAGCGGAACCGCGCGGGGTCCAGCAGGCTCGTGACCTGTTCGACGAGCTCGCCGTCGGGGCCGACCGTGGTGCGCACGGCGTGCAGGAACTGCTCCTCGGGGCGGCGTTCCAGCAGCTCCGCCCGGTCGCCGAGGGCGCACATCGAGATCCACTGCTCGCCGCCCGCGCCGCGCAGGCCGGCGGCGGCGAGGGTCGCGGTTACCGAGTCGTCGACGAGGCCGCGTGCGGGCAGGCCCGCGAGCGGCCCGTCGCCGGGCAGGACGGCGCGTTCGAGCGAGACGAGATGCCCGTCTCCCGCGCGCCGCCTGCGCAGGACCGCGACGAAACTGTCCATGCCGAACCGTCCGGACAGCTCCGGATCTCGCTCGGTCGTGATGGACAGGAGTTCGGTGCTCAGCGCGAAGCCGGACTCCGCGAACGCGTGGGCCCAGCCGAGGCCCTGATCGAGCTGCACGCCGTCGAACGCGACGAACGACCCGACGCCGGACTGCGTCGTGATCAGCTCGCGCTGCTGTAACTCGGACAGCGCGCTGCGCACGGTGCCGCGGCTGACCTGGTATTGCTGCGCCAGCCGGTTCTCACCCGGCAGCTGCGCACCGGCGGGCAGCAGACCCGAGCGGATCTGCCCGGCCAGGTCTTCGACGAGCCGGGACCGTTTCCCCAACCCCGCTTTTATGGACATGTACAAACATGTACAACCATCGGCCATAGCCTGTCAAGACCCGGTGTGAGCCCTGCCGCTCCGAGGCCGGTAGATGTCGTCACGCGGTGGGATTCAGCGCGTCGGTACCGGCACCGTGCCCGCCGGCAGCGGCGCGGCCAGTCATCGGTGCTTGTACGTGTCGGTGACAGCGTTGTCGATCATGTGATGAATCGCCCTCGTGAAGTTTTCGGGGACGGACACAGCTCCGCCCAGTACTCGTGCTGGACCGCGTCCCACAGCTTGTCCAGCCGGGGGAATCGCTCACGCATCTGCGCCAGATCCGCGGCAGTGGCCGGGGTGTCGGATGAAGCGATTGGGCGCATCTCGGATAACTTGCGTAGCAGCATCATTCGCGGCACATGCCGCACGATCAGCCAGACCGCCCGCCAGCCAGCCGTCAACCTCCGTGCGATGCTCGTCCATTTCGCACCCCTTGCGGTTACCGCTCGATGCCCAGCGGTGGGCGAGCCAATTCCGCGAGGCTGTCCAGCACTCGGCGCAACGACTCCGAGGCCGGGGCGTCCCCGGTAACGGGCTCACTGTTCAGCGCAGGAAACGCGATACCGCGTGCCGCGGCCCGTGCACGTGGAGGCACCGATTGCGGCACGAGACGACCGGTCAGCACGAGCGTTTGATAGGCCGCCGCCTTCCACGCGCATCTGTCGATATGGCATTCTCGATGCCGCTGCATCTGCACGTGTGCCAACTCGACCTCGGCGTACCCGCACAACCTCGGTGCGGCAATGATCCCGCTCATCACTCCGCCCCCGTATGTGCCGGCGCCGTGTGCGCGGCGCGCGCCCATGTCTCCGCCGGGCACACGGTTTCCAGATCGAAGTCCTCACAGACCCGCGCGGGTTGGTTATCGACCTGGGCAAGGTCGTAGACCACGATCGCGGCCACATCCAGCCCGGACGCTATGCCCAGGGCGTACCCGATCGGGTCGGCGGTGCCGTGTGGGGGCCGCACGGTGTAGACGTGGCGCAAACCAAGAGTCCAAGCGTGCCTTTCGACCGCGACCGCATGTCTTGGTGCGTCGAGCCCGGATATGTCGCCTCGTACCAACCCGATCGCTACTGGGCGGCCGTCGCCTTCTGGGATGTTGGGTGCTTCAGGTTGCATGATCTCACCACCGGAACTTGTCAGTTGCATTGCGGGTGAAAGGGTTTCGATAAGTCGATCTGCTCACGCAGTGGCGCTGGTCGGGCTGGGCATCCCCTCGTCGCCCAGGTGTCCGGCGACGAAGTCGGCGGCCAAGCTCAGCGCCGTATCGTGCCCGTCGGCGGCCAAGGGCAGCCACGGTAGCGCCAATTCGCTCAGCACCGCCCCGACGTGGCGGTCGGCCAGTGTCCGGAATCTTTGATTGCCGTCGCGGGTCTTGTTGGTGCCCAACGGGATATTCGGATCGAGCTGGGTTCGGAAGATCAGGTTGTAGCGGTCGCTGTGCAGGCGAGCCAGTGACTCCAGATACGCCCACCCGTCCGGATCGGGGGTCTCGCCGCGATACTTGAGCGCGGCCCGGTAATAGCCCAACGCGTCCGGGACCGCGCGATCGACCAACACGACGTCCCCATGTAGCCACGCCTCGAGTTCGTTGCTGATACCCCTGGTCATGATCCACAGCGTGGAGGTCCAGGTGTGGTTCCACAGGATCGGCAACCCCATGCGTTGTGCTTGTTCCCCCAGGTCTGCGACCGTGGAGACCGCCAGGCCCGACCGACGCAACTCGTGAGCCAGCCGGGCCAGGAAGGTGCTTTTGCCGGTGGAATGGGTGCCGACCACTGCGATAGTGACCGGCTGATCGAGGGTGTTCACCACAAGCCTCCTTCAGGTTCTGATTTGGGCACGAATTCGGGCAGGCCAGCCGCCGTGACCAGTTCCGGCCAGTCCAGCTCGCCATCAGTGATCAACGCGCACAACAGTTGCCAGGCCGCCCAGGTGTCGTACCCGGCCCGGTGATAGCGCTGCCCGGACACGCTGCTGGTATCCAGTTGCCCGCGCTCGATGAGCTTGTCCAGCGCATACGAATCCAGGCCCCGCCACACCCTTTTCGCCAGTCGCAGCGTGTCCAGAATCAGCGGCGGATTCCAATTCGGCAGATGTGCGGCCAGGACTTTCCGCTCGACGCTGGCGTTATGGGCGACCAGCACTCGACCGCACAGTGCCTCATCGATTTCCTCGGCAACCTCGTGCCACGGCGGGCAGTCGGCGAGATCGCCGTTGCTGATGCCGTGGACTTTGCGTGTGACGATCGCTGTCACCGGTTGTTGTGGCTGAATCATCCACGAGCGAAACGCATCCGGGGTCGTCGGCCCATCCGCCAGAAGTATTGCTATCTCGATAATCTCAGGTGGGTTCTGCCCGTTGCCCTCCACATCGACCACCGCCAACCCCCGCTCGTGCAGGATGTTCGGGAACGGAATCGGTTTCATCATGACGGCGTGTTCTCCCTCGTGGTGGGCCAGCCGAGATCGGCGCGGCCGTGGCGTCGCTGGTGGTGAGGCTTGTCGATGTCGTGGACCTGGTAGCCGCAACCGTGCTGGAGGAAGTACCGGCGCTGCTCGTCCAACCCGGCCACGACCACAGCGCGGTCGTTGACCTCTACGAGAGTGCCGCCCAACTCGGCAGCAAGCCCGGCGACATGCCGCTCGTCGGGCCGTCGCCACGCCCGCGCGCACCGCTGTAGCTGCGCGGCCGGGCAAATATCACACAGTTCCCGAATCCCGTAATGCCCGTTGTAGTCCGCGATTCCGTGCGCATAGGCGACTGCGCAACTGGTCTTACGGAACAACGGCGAACCAGGACGACCGATATCGGCGGCATCGAGGATGCGCCGCTCCAACGCCTCGGGAAACACCTTGCGCCGCGCACCCTGCGGGTACGGCTCGGGTAGCCCGTGCGCGCGGTAGTAATCGCGGATCTGGTCCTTGAAGAACAAGCCCGTGAAGACTGTTGCGTGTGCGTGCTGGCTCAGCTCGAGCGCGCGGGCAAGATGCGCATCCGAATCGTTGAGCCCCGGCACGATCGGCCGCCAATACAACACCACCCGATACCGGTCCGCATGCCCGAACGCCGTCACCAGCGACCGCGCCGCGATCGCCGAATCCACCGGCTCGATACCGAGATCATCGATACCCGAATATGTCACCAGGACAGTGACTTCCAAGTTCACAATCGAGTTCAGGACCGCGCAGTCCTCGGGCTCGATCCGCCACCGGGTGATCACGAGAACATGGTTGGTCAACCCACGTGCATCCAGCAGCTTCAGCATGTTCAAGGTGTGCTGCTTGACCCTGGGCAACATCGGATCAGTAGCCCGATTCAGCAGCTGAATCGGGGTGACGTGCGGCCGGAAATATCGATGCCCGGTCAACAGATCGGCCGCCTGCTCGTCGTCCATCAGTGCGCGCGGAACCTTCATCTCGAAGTTGTCGAACAGGTGCCGTACGCAGTAGCCGCAGTCCAGCGGGCACCCCACGATCCAGTTCACGCTGAGCCCGGACTTGCGGTACTCGATCACGTCCAGCAGTTCCGGCCGCATCTGCGCTCGCTGTGCGATGTCCAGCAGTGGAATGCCGTGACGGGTGGTCGTTGCCATTGGCTTGCGCCTCTCGCTCGATTCCGGGCCGCTTCTGCGCGGTGCCCACATCGAGCAAAACGCCCCACCCAACAGGCAAATAAGGTGGCAAATCCGTTGAAAGCCGACTTGCCATCCCCCCGTAGTGGGCCAGAATGAACCCATGAGCAGGGGGTACCGATGAACGACCCAGCCAGCGAACCCGAACGGCAATCGGCAAGCATCGCCGACGAGTTGGCGCGCGAAGTCAAGCGTCGCAGGCATACGGCGGGCCTGACTCAGCGCCAGCTTGCCGCCGAGGTTCGCTATACCCGTCAGTACGTCGGCATGGCTGAAACTCAGGACGCCGTCCTACCTTCGCGTGAGCTTGTAGCCGCCCTGGACAAGGTGCTCGGTGCTGACGGCGCACTGGTCGCGCTGCGCGCGCAGGCCCATGACGAACAGCGGGCCGACCGCAGGCGCAACAGGTCGATCACACCGCAGAACATAGTCAATGGCTCGACCGTCATGTTGCCGGTTATAGTCGGCGGCCAAGTCTTATCCTTGCCTCTCCTAGGTGAAACCTCAGTCGTGGCCAGTCGGCTGTGGAGTGCCATCGGAGACCGTTCGATGGCGCTGGCGAGTTGCGCATTCGCAAGACGACTCGCGGACGATATCGGAGATCCGGTACTCGGCGGAATAGCAAGAATCTTCGAGAGCAATCTCCGCTCGGACGCTGCCACACTGATCGGTTCGGACGGCGATATCGTGGACGGTCTTCGGCTACTTGGGGAAGCCGCTGCCGTCGCAGATGTTCTGCCGCCCTCCGCGCAAGCTCGCGTAGCAGCGGAACAAGCGCAGGCATTCGCCGTATTGGAACTGGCAAGAGAATGCCAGGAGGCACTGACACGCGCGCACCGCGCCGTGGACCAGATTGCCGAGCCCGATCAGACCGGCCTTTTCAGCGATTGAAATCCGACGCGACTCATGGTCTATGAAGGAACATGCTGGCTGTTTCTTAAAGAGCCCCGGAAAGCGATAGCCATGCTGGATCAAGCCATCAGCGCAACCGATGCCGATAATCAGAACGTCGCGCTAGCTGCACGAGTCGATCTCGCTAGTGCCCATGTATTGAGCGGCGAACTCGAAGAAGGCTGTCGAATACTCGGAGACACATACGCAAATCTCGTTTCAATGGGAAATTCGCGAGGGGTGGAACGTGCGCAACGCGCATTAGATCGATTAGGCCCATGGAAAGCCGAGAGATCGGTTCGGGAGCTGAGGGGGCGAATCGAAATACTTGAGGCTTCCTAATTGCGGTTCGTCAACGAAGTGACATTCGAGACCACGGTATCGGATTGGAGCTGATCCAAGACCGCATCGGGGGAATGCTGTTCCAGCTCATTGCGAGTAATTCGATGCGCGACAGCGATGACGTGAAACCCGGCGTGACGGGCGCAAGCGATGTCGTTCGGCGCATCGCCAATGACGACCGTCCGATCTGCATCGGGCGTAGTGCCGTACTGGGTGGCGAACCGATCGATGATCACAGCAGGGAGCTCGAACCGATCACGTGCATCATCGCCGAACGCGCCGATCCCCAGATCCAGGTATCGGTCCAGGCCAGATACACGAAGCTTGACTTCCGCTGCGACACGCAGATTTCCGGTCAGGACAGTCTGCACGAACCCATGCTCATGCAGAGAGGCGATGGAATCGGCGGCGCCAGGATATGCAGGCTGATCACGGGCGAGCTCGTGTTCGCCCTCCGACATGACACCGGCCAGCACCTCGTGAAACCGCTGGACACCACCTTCTGCAACTCCCGGTTGAACACCCGAAGCGATGGCAGTATCCACCACGATCGACTCATCGGTGTAACCGTGTACCCGCGCCCTCGGGAAGACGATGGACTCGTCCTCGAGACCATACGTACGGGCGATAGCCCTTCGGAGCCAACGCAAGTCGGCCGGAATCAAGGTTCCATCGACATCCCAAACGACCAGACCTGCGTAAGCCGCACTCATACCCAGCATTCTGGCACGCGGCCCGTCCGGCGTGCTGCTCGGTGGCATGTGGAGGTCCCAGACCAGCCCCAGCCAGGCCAAGATCACGCACGGTCGGCAACCTCCCGTGCCTTCGGCGGGCGCATGCGTGCCAATCGACGGAACTGGTTCCATTCGGCTCACTTCTGGCATCGCCGAGCAGTGCAGGCATGTTGTTAGGCGAACCAAGCTTATTTCCAGAGCGCGGAGGATCTGCCCGGCTTCCTGGAGACCCTTCCGTCGGCGGTGGAGCCCTACGCCGTCGACGTGGTCGGCATCGACAACGTCTCGACCGACCGCAGCGTCGACATCGTCGAGGAAGTCGACATCGTCGAGGAATTCGGTGGCAAGGTCATCCGCAACATGCGCAATGTAGGGCTCGCCGCAGCGATCAACCAGGGCGCCGCAGCAACGAGCGCGGAATGGATTCTCGTCGCCAATCCCGAACAGAGCCAGTGGCGGGTGCAGTCTCGATGGTGGGGACCGATTCGCTGTCGAGGTGAGAGGTCATGGCAGAGCCGGTTCGAGCGTGTCGGCTGACCGACGCGGAAGGCCAACGGCTGCAACAGATCTTGCGATGAGGCAAAGATTTGGCGGAAATACTTGTGGACGAGGTTAGGTGGACGAGGATCGTCCGACTGTGAATCCGGCTAAACAAGCGGGGCGCTGGGACAGACGGATGTGGAACGGCCTCCGCGACCGCGATAGCATATGGCTCGCTGGGGCGCCACGGAATCCGATCGCGTTCGGCCTGTACGCGCCGAGTAAGGGGGAGTATGTCAGCCGATGACGCGGATCTGTCCGGGCGGCAGGGGGATCGACGGCGGTTCGTCGTCCTCAATGATGCGCCGGTGGGTGAGAACGGCAATGAGGACCTGCTCTCGTTGGAGAGCGCGACGCGTCAACTGGCCAATCTGATCATCGAATCGCGTTCTGTCGCACCGTTTACCCTGGCCATCGATGCCGACTGGGGTATGGGTAAAAGCAGTCTGATGCGGCAGCTCCACACCGCACTCGATGCCGGGCCGGATGTCTCAAGCGTGTGGTTCAACGCCTGGACGGCGGGGCGGGCCGATATGCTCGAGGGGCTGATCAAGACCGTCCTATTGAGCCTGGATCGCAACGTGATTCGCCGTGCGGTCCGCTCGCTGTCCCGGCGCACTCAGTTGCTGAGCGCGGCACGGGTCGGTCTCATGGTGGCGGCCAGCTATTTCGGTCTCGGCGGTGTCGTCGATCAGATCTGGAAGGTGCTGGCCACGGATGCGAAGTCGCGCAACGAAATCAAGGGCGTGCTGCGGGACACGTTGAAGGGCTGGACCGAGCGCAGCAGCCAGCCGGGTGGGCAACACCTGCTCGTCGTCTTCGTGGACGATCTCGACAGGTGTTCGAGCGACCGGATCATCGAAGTGTGCGAGGCCATCAAGCTCTACCTCGATGTGCCGGGCGTCGTCTTCGTGGTCTCGTGTGATCAGTCCATGCTGTTGCAGGCGATAGGGGATTCGAACCGCGGTGATACGGCGCGCGCGTTGAAGTATCTTGAGAAGATCATTCAGATCAACTACCGCATTCCCGCGCCAAGTTCTGATCGCGTGCAGGGCCTGGTCGACGGTTATCTGGCCCGATCCGGTACGGATGAATTCTTCGACGACACCATGAAGAAACTGATCAGCGACCGTAGCGGACGCAATCCACGCCGGATCAAGCGACTGATCAACAGCTTCGTCGTGGAGTACCGGCTCAATCCTGAGTGGGAACAGATCGGCATCGAGAGTCTGATCAAGATTACTCTCCTTCAGCACTTCTACCCGGATTTCTATCGTCGTCTGGTCAATCCCAACGACGATGACCCGGTACAAGACTTCCTGGCCTACCATCGGTTTCGCTCCGTGGTCAAACAGGGCGGTGAACTCGACATGGCTGCGACGGGCAGGCTGTTCACGGCCAAGGGACTCAAGCCGATGCCGCCTGACGTTGACGACGAGAGGTTGCCACAGTGTCTGCACGACTTGGAACAAGAGCTGCCGGTAGATTTCCCTTTGCTTGCCACGGATCGCGAATTCGTCTCGCTGATGGAGAGTCTGAGGTTCCCGATGTACTCCTACCAGTTGCGGCACCTCCTGCGCAGGCCACTGGCTCCGCTTCAGCCGACCGTGGCCGACACCGGGTCCTCGTACTTCCTGACATCACCGGTCGCCGCCGGATTGGATACCGAGGCGATTCGCGGTCTGCGGATATTGCGCATCTCCGCCAAGCAACACGACCCGTGGCTGACCGCCAGATTGAAGGAGTTCGGCGCAGAGGTCGACATCGTGGCAGACCGCGAGTCGGCGGTCGAGATGTTGCGACGGGAGGTGCCGGATTTGATCGTGTCGAATATCAGCCGCCGGGACGACCCCAATGGTGGCCTCGATGATGTGGTGTACTTCCGCGACGAAGATCTGTTCGACGGCCCGGTCGTTTTCTACACCTACGAGATTACGCCCGCGCGACAGAACCGGGTACGAGAACTCGGCACCGCCGCGATGACCAATAACCCAAACGAGGTCCTATGGCTAATTGCGAAGGCGGCGGCCTATCTGGACCGATCCGGAGATATCCGTGAGCATCCGCGACCCGGTGTGATGCACTTCGGCGAGCCACGGCGGACGTCCCCAGACGAACCGGATTGTGACGTGTTGTGACACAGAACGGTCTATGCTCGCGAAGTCGAGCGCGGGCCGTTTCGATGCCAAACGGTGTCCTCGTCGGCGGCAGCCAGCGGCGCGATGGACGGCACGGTGCTCCCCGACACAGACGCCATGATGATCAACGCCCGGCACCAACGCACCGTGAAACCTTTGCCTTGTCGGACGATCTGTTGCAGCCGTTGGCCTTCCGCATCGGTCAGCCGACACGCTCGAACCGGCTCTGCCATGACCTCTCACCTCGACAGGGAATCGGTCTCCACCATCGAGACTGCACCCGCCACAGCGTCACCGCAGCAAACCACCACCCGATCAGTCAGCCTGGCCAATGTTGGTGGACACCGCACTAGCGGCACCACTCCGACAAGGTACCCACCATCGGAACCGAGACTCTGGACTGCAGCTCGGCGATCCGGACGGCTGCTGTTCCGCCTCTCCTCTCGGGCGCAAACTCCTCATCTGGGTTTTCGCAGTTCAGTCACTACGGCTGGGCGTGAAGGGTCGCGCTCATCCGTCACTGGCGGTGAAGTCCGGGCCGCAGGCGGGCTCAGCGTCGGAGGCGGCGCTACGGTTGCTCGCAAGCTGGACCGACGCTCCGGCTGCGAGGCAAGCGGCCGTGGGACTGCTCGAAGACCGGTAGTTGCTGCCGAACTCCGCACGTAGTTCTCAGGGGTTGGCGCGGGCGGGAATCGGCTCGATCGACAGCTGGGTGACCTCGCGGTGAAAGGGCACGGCTGCGGTGTGCGGCGGGTCGTCGAGCTCCTCGGCATAGCGGTGGCCGGACCAGACCGCGGCGGCGATGGTGCCCGGCGCCCAGGCGTCGCCGATCCCGCGCACGCTGCGCAGATCCGCGGCCGCCCAGTCGCCCTCGCGGGCGTGTAGCGCGTGGTAGAGCTCGTCGCGGGGTAGTCGCGCGGTGACCATGACGACGGTGTCCGCCGGGAGCAGGTTCACCTCTCCGGTGAACACGCAGGTCGTTTCCGCCCCGTTGCCGGTGACCGCGGTGACGGCCCGGTTGACGTGCACGTGGACGCCCGCCTTCATCACGCGTCGACGGATGCGGGCCACCTCGAGGGTGTTGACGGTCCACTGCGAGACGTGCGCCGCCGGAGTCACCAGCGAGACTTCGTACCCTTCGTGCGCCAGCAGTTCGGCGACGACGCCGCCCAGGTAGTAGTGATCGTCGTCGTAGAGCACGACCTGCCGGCCGCGCGGCCGGAGACCGGCCATAATGGTGTCGGGAGTGAGGATTTCGGTCGACTCCGGGATGCTCAGCGGCTGAGTGTGCCAGCGGCCCACGCCATCCCGCCGCCAGGACGATCCGGTGGCGATCACTACGTGCTGGAAGTCGTTGTCGATGATGTCCTCGACCGTCATCTCGCTTTCCCGGTAGATCTCGACGTTGTCGAGCCGTTCGAGCTGTCCCGTGCGGTACTCGGTGACGCGATTCCAGGCGGACAGGCCGGGCAGTGTCGATTCTCGCTGCACCCGGCCGCCCAGCACTCGGGTGGCCTCGGCCAGACTCACCGGATAGCCGCGATTGCCCAGCGCCCGAGCGGCTTCCAGGCCGGCCGGTCCGGCGCCGACGACGAGCACGGTGGCCGCGCTCGCCCGCGGCTTGATGAATTCCGGATGCCAGCCGCGCCGGAACTCCTCGCCCATCGTCGGATTCTGCGTGCACCGGATCGGCGACATGGTGAAGTCACCGGAGACGCATATGTTGCAGCCGATGCATTCACGGATATCCTCGAATCGTCCCTCCTCGATCTTCCTGGGCAGGAAGGGATCCGCGATCGACGGTCTCGCCGCGCCGATGAGATCGAGTACGCCACTGGTGATCTGGTGCACCATCGTGTCCGGCGAGGTGAATCGCCCGACGCCGACGACGGGCTTGGTGGTGAGCTGTTTGAGTCCGCGCACGAACGGTTCCTGTTCGGCCTCCGGGCCGAAGCGGGAGGTCACCGAGTCGTCCTCCCAGCTGCCGAGCACGAAGTCCCAGAGATCGGGCAACTCGCCGAGCATGCCGATGACATCCTCGATCTCCGCGCGGGTGATGCCGCCGTTGCCCAGCAGCTCATCGACGCTGATGCGACAGGCGACCGCGGCCCTGCCATCGCAGATCTCGCGGGAGTCCTCGAGGATCTCGCGGATCAGGCGGACCCGGTTCTCCAGGCTGCCGCCATATTCGTCGGTGCGGTTGTTGTATCGCGGCGACAGGAAGTGGTGCAGGCCGCCGATCGCATGGCCGGCGTAGACATAGACGATGTCGTATTCGGCCCGCAGCGAGCGCCGCACCGCATCGGCGTGCCAGCGGCGCATGTCGGCGATGTCGGTCTTGGTCATCGCGCGCGCCTGGACCGGATCGTAGTTCCAGGACACGACGGGCAAATGCTGTGGCGCCAGCGGGGTTTCGCGACTGATCAGGTTGGGGCTGTTGAGGCCGTTGTGCGCGAGCTCGATACCGGCCAGCGCCCCGCCCTCGTGGATCTTCTCCGAGATGCGGGTCAGCGCGGGCAGATCCTGATCGTCCCAGATTCGCAGCTCGATGAACGGGCCGATATCGGAGGTGGGGTGGATCTCGACCTGCTCGGTGCAGACCACCGCCCAGCCGCCCTCGGCCTTGACCCGGCGCATGTACGCCTCGCCGGAGGGGTCCCGATAGCCCATCCCGTTGCAGTGGGGAACCTGATAGAAGCGGTTCTTGGCCACGACGGGGCCGATCCGGACAGGCTTGAAGAGCACGTCGTAACGAGGGTCTCGCATAGGTTTCTTTCTTCCGATGGGCCGGTTCTTTGAGATATATCGCAAAGAATAGGCGCCTAGTCTGCCCGGTACACCGGGTCTCCGTCGACCATGGTCAGCGTGGGGCGCAGCGTGCTCACGTCGTCGGCGGCGAGGATGTCGCCGTCCAGCAGCACCAGGTCGGCCCGCTTCCCGACCTCGATCGTTCCGGTCTCGTGGTCGAGGTGATTCGCGTAGGCGGAGCCGTGGGTGTAGGCGCGGATCGCGGTGCTGCGGTCCAGGGCCTGGTCGGGTTCGAGCGGCACGGTGTGCGCCTCCGCACCGGTCGCGTGCGGATCATCGCGCGGTCCGGTGCGGGTGATCGCGGTGTGGATGGCCCAGAGGGGGTTGGGGTCGGTGACCGGCCAGTCGCTGCCCATGGCCAGGCGTGCTCCGGCATCGGCCAGCGCGCGAAAGGGGAAGTGCCACTTCTCGCGGGCGGGACCCAGCAGCGGTAGCTTGCGCTCGACGATCTCGGTATCCCGCCGCGCCCACAGGGCCTGGATATTGGCGATGACGCCGAGTTCGGCGAAGCGGGGGATGTCGTCGGGGTGCACGACGTCCAGATGCGCGATCTGGTGTCGCCCACGGGATCCGGAGTTCCGGCGGATGCCCGCCTCGAGTGCGTTCAGGCATTCGCGGACCGCGCGGTCCCCGACGGCGTGCATGTGGATCTGGAAGTCGTTGCGCGCGAGGACATCGGCGACCCGCACCAACTCGGCGGGGTCGAGGAAGGACATGCCGGTGTCGGTCGCGCCCTCGGTGCAGTAGGGATTGAGCATTGCGCCCGTGCAGTTTTCGCAGATTCCGTCCTGCATGACCTTGACCGCCGTGGGGCGGAAGCGGCCCGGAGCGCATTCGTCGCGCCGGGCGCGCAGTTCCTCCAGTTGGTCGAGACCGCGATCGGGGAACCACCACTGCGCGCCGACCACCCGTGCGGTCAGTCCGCCGGCGGCCTCGACCGCGCGGTAGATGGGGTAATTATCCGGAACGCCGAACAGCTGTGCGCCGACCGCAGCGTCCTGCCATGCTGTCACTCCCACCGAGTGCAGGCGTTGCTGGGCTGCAAGCAGCGCCCGCACCAGGAAGTCGGCCGAGAGCGGTTCGATCAACCGCGTCACCAGTTCGCCGGCGCTCTCGAACAGGATCCCGCTCGCGTCGCCCCGCTCGTCGCGGTCGATTCGGCCACCCTCGGGATCCGGCGTCGATCCGGTGATACCGGCCCGCTCGAGGGCTCGGGTATTGACCCAGACGCCGTGGCCGTCATGGCTGGTCAGTACCGCCGGGCGGTCCGGGATGACGGTGTCCAGATCGTGCCGGGTCGGAAATCCGCCGGGGAAGGTGTCGCCGTACCATCCGTTGCCGACGATCCACTCGTCGTCGGGATGTGCTTGCGCGTAACGACGTAAAGCTCCGTGATAGTGCGCGATGGTGTGCTGCTCGCGGGAGAGGTCGCACATCAGACTGTTCACGCCCGCCTCGACCGGATGCACGTGTGCGTCCTGGAAGCCCGGCAGCAGCGAACCGCCCGCCATGTCGATGATCACGGTTCGGGGGCCGGTCAATTCGGGCAGGCGGCCCTGCCCGATGTGGACGATCCGCCCGGACCGGATCGCCACCGAATCCGCGGGCCGCGCATCCTCTTCCAGGAAGACTCGCCCGTTGATGAAGATCGTTTCTGCGAAAGTCATGCTGCCGCCTTGTGATTCACGGCCGCGGGGGCCTCGAGCCGGATGGAGCGTGGGGCGACGCGCGCCACGACGATGTAGCAGAGTCCGGAAACTACCAGCCCGATCAGCCAGGCGATATCGACGCCACCCAGCGCGGTCGCGATCGGGCCGGTGTAGAAGGTGGTCGAGATGAACGGGATCTGCGCCACGACGCCGAGGACGAATACGGCGAGCGCACCGGTATTCCAGCGGCCGTAGCGCCCGCCCCCGGCGGCGAAGAAGTCGTCGACCGCGTAGTCGGCGTGACGGATGAGATAGTAGTCGACCAGGTTCACCGCGGACCACGGGATAAGCAGGTACAGAACAACATTCAGGAAATTGAAGTAGCTGGTCGCGAAGCTGCTCGCGGCGGCGAGCGCGATCAGCGCCCCGGCCAGATGCAGCACGAGCGTGGTCGCCAGCCGGGCCCGCAGCGCCGGGCGCCATCCCTGTGCGAAGGTCTCGATCAGGGTGAGGACGCACAGGCTGCTGCAGTAGGCATTGACCGAATTACCCGCGGCCGCCGAGAAGGCGAATCCGATCAGGACGACGAATCCCAGTGCACCACCGAGCAATCCGCGCAGTCCCGGCATGGTGTCGGTGCCGGTGACGGCCGACCCGACGATGACGCCGAGCGTCATCAGCAGCACGGTACTGAGCACGCAGCCCAGGTAGGAACCCCAGAACGAGCCGCGCGCCCCCGTCTCCTGCGGCATGTATCGCGAGTAGTCCGAAACATAGGGCGCGTAGGTGAGTTGCCAGACCACGCCGATCGCCAGCATCGCGAAGAAGCCGACCGCGTGGAAGCGGCCCAGCCCAAGCACGTGGCCGATCGTGCCCTTGACCGCCAGCGTCGCAAACGAGAGCAGCACCAGCGCGCCGACGATGTAGGTGCTGATTGCCGTGGTCACCCGGACCAGCGCGTACCCGTACGCCGTAATGGCAAGACTGAGGATCGAGCAGATCACGATGACGGCGGCGGAATTCGCGCTGGGGAACACCGCGACGACGGACTTGCTGGCGACCAGCAGGTTCGAGGAGAAGTATCCGACGAACATGATGATGGCGATGAGTACCACGATCGAGGCGCCGTAGGAGCCGAATTGTCCACGCGCCTGCAGCATCTGGGGCACCGCCAGCTTCGGACCCTGCGCCGCGTGCAGCGCCATCCCCACGCCGCCGATCGCATTGCCGACGACGATCGCGAGCAGCGACCACCACAGGGATAGGCCGAAGACCGCGCTTGCCGTGGCCCCGGTGACTACGGTCAGCGGGGTCATGTTCATGCCGAACCAGATGGCGAACAGTCCGCGGGCCTTGCCGTACCGCGCATCGAGGGGTATCGGTTCGATGGTTTGCTGCTCGAGCGTGAACAGCTGGGCTCTGGTCATGGTCGTGTCCTTCGGTCGTGACCTGCAACAGACCCGGCCTGGCCGAATCATTCTCTGCGATGTGTCGCAAGTAATAATCTTCAGTAACTCAGATCGGCGTGCTACCGGCATGTAAAAGCTTGATTTCGTTGGACCTTGTTTTCTGATGGTCTGCATCAATAATGGAGATGTGGGCAGGCCGAAGAAGCAGGAGAGCAGGCGCGGGGAGATGGTTGCCGCGGCCGGCAGAGCGATCATGTCGCGAGGAATCACCGGGTTGCGGGTCAAGGACGTCGCCGCCGCGGCGGAACTGTCCGCCGGCCTGGTGAGCTACTACTACCCCTCGATCGACGACCTACTGATCGAGGTGCATCAAGACGCGTTGGATCGCTTCTATTGGGCGCGATACCGCGCGGTGCAGGACCTCACCGATCCCGCCGCGCGGCTGCGCGAGACGGTGCGGCGCGGCATCCCGGATGCGGCGGACGATGTGGTGTGCCGGGTGCTGTACGAGCTGCACCTGCACGCCTCGCGGAGCAGCGTTCATGCCGCGCTGATGTCGGCGCTCTTCGACCGTGAGGTGTCGCTGTACACCACCGCAATGGATATCGGCCGCGCGAGCGGGGTGTTCGCCCCGTCCGGCCCGCCGCTCGAGATCGCCCGCAACGCGGTCGCCCTCGAGGATGCCTACGGGCTGCACATCGTCGGAGGGAACCGGGCGATCACGCCAATCCTGGCCCGCAACAACGTACTCGGGTATCTGTCGACCGCACTCGACTGTGAATTCGTCGCCTTCGCGGCGACCGAGAAGGGTTGATCCGTCATGGTCCCGGCGCGCTGCCGGGGGGCGAGTCGGTGCACGCCGGCGGCGGACTGTTCCGACGGTGCTGTTCGATGCCGCGTGACGGCTGATCAGGCGATGCGGCTCGGTGTGAGGCTGCGGGTGCCCGCGCGGCGTCCGGAGAAGATGCAGTCGGCCAGTGACAGGCCGCTCACGTACGAGTTCGAGCAGATGCCGACCGCTGCCCGTCCGGCGGCGAAGAGGCCGGGGATGGTGGCGCCGTCCCCGGTGCGCACGGCACCGGTGTCCTCGTCCACCAGCAGGCCGCCGAGGGTGATCATGGGGGTCGGGTAGGTGAGCCGGGCCTTGAAGGAGATATCCAGCAGGGCGAAGGGGCCGGTGCTAATCGGGCGGCGGATGTCGCCGGGTTTGCCGAGAGGGTCGGGCAGGTTCTCCTCGATGGCGCGATTGTGCTCGTCCACCGTCTTTTTCAGCGCCGCCGGGTCGATTCCGGCGCGGGATGCGACCGCCTCGATCGACGGCCCGCAGATGCGCCCGACTCGCAGGAGCCGCTCGGTGGTACACACCGGGTTTCGCCGAGATGATCGCTTACACCCTGGAACGGCTGCCGCACGAGAAATACATCGGCATCCTGCTGACCCCGGGGCGCGCCAGCGTCTTCTCCGCGGGCGTCACCTCGGATCCCGCCGTGGCCCTGGGCCGTTCGATCCTCGACCGTGTCGACATCGACTGGGCGCGAGCCGGATTCACGCCCGCCCACCTCGACGAACTGGTCGAGCACATGCTGCGCATCGTCCAGTCCTTCGTCATCGACCCCGGCCGCCCCCCGCGCAGCGGCCCCGAACTGCGCGCCTACCTCACGACCTGGGTCGCCCCGGCTGTGCATCGCGACCGCGTGGTGCCCCCGCGACGATGATCGCCCCGCGGCCTGGTTCGCCGTCGGTATCCCCCTGGGCACTGGGTATCACCACCTCATTGCCGATCCGGCCTGACGCGCCACGCCGGCGGCGGGCCAAGGCCGCCAGGGCGCCGAACACGTTGTGCTGCAACCACACCGGGAGCCCGGTTAGGTAGCCCTCCTGGTATTGCCAGAGCAGCGCCAGGTCCAAGGGATTGCGGGGCACTCCGGAGCGGGTGGTGCGGCCCGCGGCATCCAATGCCTGCCAGAACGTGAACATCTCCCAGTGGTGCAGTGGTGGCCGGATCTCGTGATCGATCTCCGTATCGGGCGCCTCGCTCCAGAATTCGTGCACCGCGTGTGCTGGGGCCGAGACCGAATCACCGGGATGCGCGATCACAGTGTCGCCGTCGATGCGGAAGCGCAGCTGGCCGCTGCGCACCGTCCATCGCTCGGAGAGGACCGGATGCCAATGCGGGCCGGCCTGCCTGCCCGGGATCGGCAATCGATGCCGCAGGTGCAGGTACGGGCCGTCCTCATCGACGCCTTCGGCGATGCGGGTCACCTGGTGTCCGCTGCGGAATGTGCGAGTCTCTTCCATGCATCCAGATATAAAGGTAACCTTTGTATTGTGTCAACCGTTGCGTCCGACTCACTACTGAAACTGCTGGTTGAGGTCTCGCGAGCCTTTGAATCAGAGTTGAACCACCACCTGCGCGCCGAGCTCGGTGACGGCCTGCGCCCAGCGCACTATGCGGTGTTCCGTCATCTCGATCCCGCTGGTACTCGCATCACGACGCTGGCCCAGGCTGCGGGAATAACCCAGCAGGCGATGGGCGAGCTGGTCACTCATCTCGAGGATGCGGGACTGGTCGAACGGCGGCCGGACCCCTCCGATCGCCGGGCGAGATTGGTAGTCGCCACTGTGACAGGGCGATCCGCGCTCGTGGCCGCCGCCGACCAAATCGCTCGCATCGAGGGTCGGCTGCATGGTGACCTCGGTGACGCAGGAGTCGCCGACCTCCGCCGTCTACTGAGTGAGGCCCGCACCGCGCTCTGCGGAGGGTGATCTCACTTCCACGACGCTTCTAGACAGCAAGTGGTGGTGATGCCGGAGTGCGCTGGTCGGGCGGTTCATAGCTGCGCCATGCCTCGGCCAGGCGCCGGGCGGCCTCGCGCAGGACGCCGGGATCGGCGACGAAGCTGATTCGCACGTGGTCGATGCTGCCGCCGGAGGCGTCCAGGCCTGTCCCGGGCAGAATCGCGACACCGTGCCGCAGGGCGCGCTGGGCGAACGACGTACCGTCCCCGTGGGGCAGCCGGATTCAGAGTGTCTGACCGGCCGTGTACCGCGGGGACCTCAAATTCCGGGAGAAGCGCGGTCAGCTCGGTCTGATTCGGTGGCGGATCGGGATCATGATCGAGCGGCCCGAGACCAAACAGTATGGCAACTGACCATGGAGGGCGCCCGATGTAAGCCGGTCGGCCGCGGCCCGCTACCGCAGACCTGCATGATGGGCGGATGCTTCCCACCGACCACCTGGTTCAGGCAGACCGTCGCCCGGCAGTGATCGATACGCCGTTGGGCACTGTCGGGTTCTCCGTCGCGCTCGGATCGGACTTGCTAGCGGCCGGGCCGGATACCGTGTGGCGCTTGCCGAATGGCTCGCACCTGCATCGATGGCGGCATCCGGGCGCGACGGTCGATCTGCTGATCGGGGGCTTCGAGGCGCCGTCGTGGGATGGCGGCGCGCCGGTTTCGATGTGGGCCGCGATCTGGCAGGTGCAGGCGCGGTCGGGGGTGGCCGGACTGGTTGTCTCCGCCGAACTGACCGACCTGGCCGCCGATGCGAGCGGTGGCCCGGACACGGGCGAATGCCTCGCGGCCGTGAGTGTCGAGAACGAGCAATTCATGGTGTCGATCGGCGGCCCGGATTCCGAACTGCTGGCCATGCAGGCGGCGGACGGTCGGCTGATGCCCTCCGGTTGGGCACACGTGCTGCCGGCCTACGAGAACGAAGCGACCTCCGAATACGGTGTGCGATACACGAATCCGGCCCGCATCGCGTGGCATCTGCCCGGCCTGGCCGCCGCGGAAGTGGCCCGGCTGTGCATCGCGACCGCGTGGTGCCCCCGCGACGACGATCGCCCCGCGGCATGGTTCGCCGTCGACATTCCCCTGGACACCGCGTACCACCACCTCACTGCCGATCCGGCCTGATTGAGGCAAACGATCATTTCATTCGCTTGCCGACTTCCTTGCTGACGGACTCCTGGTAGATGTCGGCATAGGTCCGTGAGTCTTTTACCAGGTCATCGCAGAAAGCCGCGACATCATTGCCTATGAGTTCTATGGCTCCCTTGCCGGCCGCGACCCCTTCCTCGAAGAAATCGAGAAGTCCCGAGAGCAAGCCGCCATCGACGAGCTCGACCGGCCCGGTCTTGAAATAGTACTTTTGAATCTCCTTGTAGACAATCTGGTAATCGGGTGGGAGCGCCTTGACTCGCGCTATGTGCGCCCGCCACTCCCTCTTGCCTTCGATAATGTCGCGGATGCCCATTTTATCCTCCTAGCCGATCCAGCTTCTTTGCAATATTCTTGTTCAGCTGCTCGCGCCACTTGTCGCGATAACCCTTGGCTCCTTCTTCGCCGGCAATCGCCGCGCAGAATCCTTTGATGTCGTCGCCCAGTGCCTCGTGGACGCTCTGACCATCCGACGCTGTCTCCTCGAGCAGCCCTAGGGCGCCGTCGAGGATCGGCATCAAGTTGCGACCCGTGACGCCCGAGTAGGGCGAGAGATGGATCTTGATCTCCTCCCACGCCGCTTGATACTCGACAGGGAGGGCCTTGGCGCGATCCTCGAAGGCTTTGTATTCCCTGGTGAGATCGCTGCCTGTGATTGTCTCCCAGAAATTCATTTCTTGCTTTCCTTGAGCTCATTGATGCGCGATGAGATGTATTCCCATTTCGCCCAGAATGTTGCGAGTTCTTTGCGTCCCGCGTCGTTGAGTGCGTAAAACTTGCGCGGCGGGCCTACTTCGGAAGGTCGTTTTGAAACATCGACCAGCCCATTTTTCTCCAATCGCAGCAGGATGGCGTAGACCGTCCCTTCGACGACGTCTGCGAAACCGAGTTCGTTCAGTCGGCGCGTGATGGCGTAACCGTATGTCGCCTCGGTGTTGATGGTCTCGAGGACGCAACCTTCGAGCGTGCCCTTCAACATCTCCGTCAAGTTGTCCGTGGCGGGCCTCCCTCGATCCGAACGTGCTACTCAGTGGTGCTGATTACCACTAGACTGTAACACAGAGTAGATGGTCGAGCCACTGCTGCGCGCACGGTCTTCAAGAAAACGTGGGAAGGTATCCGATGGGCTTCGTACAACGCTTCGACCACATCGGCATCACCGTTGCCGACATCGACACCGTGACAGCGTTCTTTGTCGGCCTCGGCCTGGAGGCCGAGCAGAAGATGGCCGTCGAGGGCGAGTTCCTCGACACCGTGATCGGCATGACCGGCGCCGCCACCGAAATCGTCATGCTGCGACTACCCGGCGGAGGGACGACGCTGGAGCTGTCGAGCTTCGCACGGCCGGATCCGCTCCCGGGTTCGCCCGCCGCGCCGGCCAACGAACTGGGCCTGCGCAACGTCGCCTTCGAGGTGCAGGACCTGCAGGCCGCGGTCGATCACGCCGCGGCCGGCGGTTACGGCCTGGTGGGAGGTATCGGCGAATACGAGGGCGTGTGGCGGATGGCCTACGTCCGCGGACCCGAGGGAATCATCGTCTCGTTGGCCGAGCAGATCCAGAAGTGAGGTGACGTATCCCTCCGGGGCGGTCGGCACTGCCCGCTGACAGCGGCACGCAAAACCGGGGGTCGGACGGTCCGACCCCCGGTGCAGGTCAACTCCCGGTGCGGGCGGTCGCCTTGTTGCCGCTTCGATGGAGGGTTTCGAGGGCCTCGATGAGGACCTTGGGGTTGTGGCTGCCCTTGTAGACCGGCTGCGGCTGGGTGTCGAGGCCCAGCAGGGTGGCGACGGCGACCTGGGCGGTGCGCACGGAGTATTCGACGGTGAACACGACATCGTCGGGGACTTCGGCATATTGGCCGATGAAGGCCAGGTTGGTGGAGCCGGCGGGAACCACGTCGGGCCGGTCGCCGTGCGAGCGGACCAGGAACTGACTGGTGATGTAGGGCATGAGAGCCGGGATCACGATCGAGTTCTTCAGGATTTGGTCGCGGTTGTCGATCTTCAAGTGCGACAACGCTTCCTGAAGAATCTCGCTACCGGTGCACGCGGACATGGGCTTGTCCACGTGATTGCCGCGCTTGTCCGGGAACAGCGCATAACCCCACCACACGAAGGTGTCAGAGGGTTGCTCACGGAAGTGCGGCTGGTGGTTCAGCACGATCGTCATCAGCCAGTTGGAGTCCTTGAACGTGATCAGGCCGCCTTTGCCCGCTTCGCTGCCGCTGAACCGCTCCATCTCGGCGAAGAAGGTCGGGTCCTTGGTGGTCACGGTGAACGACTCCCAGGTGGAATCGGTGACCGAGGTGTCGAACACCGCGGGGTTACCGAGCCCGGGTCGCTTGGCCGCCAAGGTCCGCCACAGCTGCCACGCTCCGGCCGAGCCCGAGGTGTCCAGCTTCGGGGCGGAGTCGGTGGAGCCGAGTGTGGAGTTCGCGGTCATCGATCCGTTGGTGATCATGACCAGGTCGTCCGCGCCGACGGGGATCTCCTCGGTCGTGCCGCCGCTGGTGACCCTCAGCGCCTGCGCGGTGAGTGCTTTACCGTCGGCCAGGACTACGTCGGTGACACTGGTGCCGAGGCGGATGATGACACCCTGGTCCGTCAGCCATTTCAACATCGGCCGCACGATCGAGTCGAACTGGTTGTACTTGGTGCGGTAGATCCCTGACATGGTGTCGAAGGTCTTGAACAGGTGCACGAACCGGTTGAGGTAGCGGCGGAATTCGATTGCGGAGTGCCACGGCTCGAAGGCGAAGGTGGTGCACCACATCCACCAGAAATTGGTGGTGAAGAATTCCGGGCTGAAACAGTCGGCGATGCGTTTGCCGTCGAGCATTTGCTCGGGGGTGGCGACGCATTTGACCAGCTCGAGCCGGTCGCGTTCGCTGAAGCCCATCGTGTGCGCATCGATCGGCTGCCCGCTGTCGTCCACGAGCCGGGCGTGGTCGTCCCAGGCGAAGTCCGTGTGGAAGGCGAAGGTGTCGTCGGTGACCGACACGGCGGGGTTGTCCAGCGACGGAATCGAACGCAGCAGGTTGTAGGTGCAGTCGAAGTGGATCTCGAACATCCGGCCGCCGCGCATCGTGTACCCGGTCTCCGGAGAACCGGCCGCGTCCAGGCTGCCGCCCTCGCGGCCCTGCTCCTCCAGAATGACGATGTCCGACCCGGCGAATCCGCCGTCACGAATCAAGAATGCCGCCGCGGAAAGGGATGCGATTCCGCTACCGACCAGATACGCCTTCGCCATGATCAACCTCTTTCAGGATATGTATCGCTGACAGGGTGTTATCGATGTGCGGTGCGCCGGAGATCCCGGTCCCTTCACCCTAGATCATTTCATCGCGTCTCGGATCGGCGGACCGAGTACGCCGATGGTCAAAGAGCGCGTTGGTACTGGAGGGGCCAGGCCGCTTTGTCTGCCGGGCGCTCACGTTCTCCTTGGTCTGGCAGCAGGCCGGGGGGCCGATCTCGCCAGGGACCTCTGCGACCCGGACACCCTCGCCCTGGTGCGCGCCACCATCGGTGTGGGCGGAGAACAAGGCGCCGCCGCATGCCGCGGCGAACGCCAGCGGCAGCTCGAAGCCATCCTCGAACGGGAACAGACCCGGGGAAAACAGCCCCCGACCCTGGAGCGCACCACGGACGCCGTGCTCGCTCCCCTCTACTACCGGGCGGTCGTCACCAACGAGCCCCTCACCCCCGAATGGGCACGCACCCTCGTGTCATACCTACTGGCGGACTGACTACGCCCCGTATGACTGCGGCGAGTGCGTCCTGCCCGGTCAGTGACCCTGCTCGCTCCGGAGGAGATCCGCCGTGTGAGATGCCTCTTCAGAGGAAAACGCGAGCAATATCGAGCCACTTCTGTGCGTCCTCGCCGATCGCCGTGAGGTCGGTCTCGGCCAGGGGCCTGCGCTGGGTGACTCGAAGGCAGAAATCCAGGGCACTGCCCCGAACCCGTTGCGCGGCATCTGCTGGGCCCCATACCCAGGTCCGGTCGTCGGGACCGGTCAGCTCGACACGGAACGGCTCTGCCGGAGTAGGCAATTGGGCAGCATAGAACGACAGCTCCCGTCCTATTACTCCCAACGAGGCCACGTGCCGGAGCCGGCCCGTCGCACGGTGTGAGACACCCACCGCATCGAAAATGTCCTGCCCGTGAGCCCACGTTTCCATTAGCCGAAGCGGCACCATGAGCGCCGCGGTCAGCTGCGAGCCGTACCACGGAAACCCATGGTCCAGTGGAATGTCACGCAGTGCCGCCGCCACGTCGGCTCGGCCGGCGCGCCATTGTTCCAGCAGTTCCGAACGCGGTGTGGCTGCACCCGCGGCGGCGTCGAGATCGGCGTATCGGCTGCCTGTGGCCTCGGCCTGCTTCAGTACCGCGTCGAACGCGTCCGGGGTTCGAATGGCAATGAGAACGTTCGCATCGGCCGAGGCGAGATGAGCGATCTGGTGGGCGATCGTCCAGCCCGCTGCCGGTGTGGGCTCGGACCAGTCGGCCCGCGCTGCTACCAGGACGTCGAGCTCATCTCCCTCGGCCACCAGGTCGGGCAGAGCAAGGTCGCGCTCTACACCGGACACGTCGAGACCGTAGTCGAGCATCGGTATCACCTTCACACGCATTGACGGCAACGGCCCTGTCCCGTTCGCCAGGGATCAAGCTCCCTATCGTCCGGTCAGGCTACCCGAGGTTGATTTCGGCAAGTCGAACTGGTTCGAACCGTGTCTGGCGCAATGGTTTCGATGCTGTCCGCCGCGGCAATCCACGGTCCCACCGAACACTCGACCAAGCGACATGGCGGCGCGATCCTGGTGCGCACCAGCGACGCACCATGTGATCGATCGTATAGATCTTGCAAATAAGCAGGTCACCAGCGTTAAAAGTGCGTCAGAGCGGCTGTTGGCGCCGCTTGGGCGCGCCTAGCCTCCAGTTCCCGGAAGCTTTTCCGGGCAGCGAGGAGATGGTTCGAATGGTTGGCGAAGACGATGACTCGGTGATGCTGGACGAGCTGGCAACCCATCGCTACGTCGTGGCGATTCTCGACCTTCTGTCCGAATCCGGTTGCAATACTCCGCTTCTGATGAGATTCGTACCAGCCCGGAGCTCGGATCTGGAGTCGGCTCTCCGCCTGATCGCAGCGCATGGACTCCTCGCCGCCGACGACCACGGCACGTGGGACGAGCCCCTGACGATTCCCGGGACGCTCCGACTGACCGACCAGGGCAAGGCGATCGCGCAAGCGCTGTCGAACCGCACGGCGCGGACGACCGCCGACGGCTCTCGCCGACGATCGAACTCGAGATAGGAGCCGGGCCACGCGTATTTCACGCCGCGGGCCGCCCCGACCAATCGTCCTGCTGCCCTCGCCGTTCGATCAGATCTATCAGGGTGTCGACCGCGGCGAGAGAGGACCACTCGTCGCGGGCGGTGAGGCCGCTTCTTCCATCGCCTCGCCCGCGAAATTTCCGATTCTTTAGCGGCGGCGGAACATTCGGCACCAATCGCGGCCGAGGCCGCGGTGCGTGATCGTGGGATCGGCGGGTCACTCGGGGGAGCCGGTGAGCCGGTGGCGTTGCAGGGCCCACCAGGCTTCCAGGGCGCGGTCGGGGTCGCGCAGGATGGTGCCGGTGAGTTCTTCGTAGCGGCGTAGGCGGTAGCGGACGGTGTTGTGGTGCACGAACAGTCGTTCGGCCGCGAGGTCGGCGCGCATGCCGAGGCTGAGGTAGTGACGGACGGTTTCCAGCAGGGTTTCGGCGCCTTCGCCGGCGCCCAGCGGGGCGATGTCGGTGAGGGCGAGGATGTCGTGGGTCAGGTCCAGCAGATTCCGGTCGGTGACGCCGTTGTCGCGGCCGATGTCGGCCAGGGTTTCCAGTGCCGTGCGCACGACCAAGCGCCAGTCGACGAGCGTATCCTCGATCGAGATGCCTTGTCCGGCACGCATTTCGCCGTGCTCGCGGAAGGTGGTCAGCTCGGCGTCGGTGAACGGGCGATCCTCGCCGATGGCCCTCAGGATTCGGGTCACGGTGGTGAGGGCCGCGGTCCGGAGACTGCCGCGAGCCCGAACAGCGTTGCTGGGCATGGTCGTCGCCCGGCCCGAAGCCGTCGGCTGGGACGACGTCACGGCCATGATCCGTTATATGCACATCTCCCGGCCGACCCTCGAGACCGCGCTGCGGATCACCCGGCAGGGCTACGCCTTCGAAGGCGGCCGCAACCTCGACATCCCCATCACCGTGGCCTTCGGCACCAAGGACCGGATGTTGCGCCCGCGTGGCTACCGGTACCCCGATCAGTTGCCGAGCCGGACCCGCCCGCTCAGCCTACCCGGATGCGGGCACGTGCCGATGTGGGACAACCCTGCGCTGGTCGCCCGAACAATACTGGAGGGCACCGACATTCGCGCCGAGTCTCGAGAATCAATTTAGTGGGGCCAGCACGCGGGAGCGGTACTGTCCATCCAACAGTCCGAGCTTCCTGTGGGTACCAGCAGCGGGCCGAACATCCCTGACACCATCGAGATGAGATCCACGGGTTCGAGTGTGTCTTACCGGTCTGTTTGGGTATAGCTCGGTGCGGCAGTGGTGATCTGCTCGAGTTTGCGGCCTTCGATGTCGGGGTCGGGAACGTACTTGGCGAACCATCGGGGGTGGTACCAGATCTTGGACCCGGCGAGGGCCATGACGGCGGGGACGAGGGTGAGGCGGACGACGAAGGCGTCGAGGAAGACTCCGATGGCGAAGCTGAAGCCGATGGCTTTGATGGTGGGGTCATGGTTGAGCATGAATGCCACGAAGATGACGACCATGATCAGTGCGGCGCCGGTGACGACGCGGGCTGTTGCGCCGGTGCCGCGGATGACCGAGCCGGTGGCGTCGCGGGTATGGGCGAAGTCTTCGTTGATGCGGGAGACGACGAACACTTCGTAGTCGCTGGAGAGTCCGAAGATGATGGCCAGCATCAGGATCGGCAGAAAGCTGAGCGTCTGGCTGGGGGTGATTCCCAATAGGTGTGCGCCCCAACCCCATTGGAAGACCGCGACTTGCGCGCCGAACGCGGCGGCGACCGAGAGCAGGAACCCGAGGATCGACTTGATCGGCACCAAGATGGTGCGGAAGGCGAAGGTGAGCAGCAGGAACGACAACCCGATGACCACGATCAGGAACACCGGCAACGCGTCCGAGAGTTTCGCGGAGATGTCGATGTTGGAGGCGGTGAGGCCGCCGACGAGGATGCGCGCGCCGGTGCCTGCGGCCAGGGTGGTGCGCTCGTCGCGTATCCGGTGTACCAGGGCGGTGGTTGCCTCGTCGTTGGGTCCGGTGGTCGGGTAGACCTGCATGATCGCCATGTCATCGGTGACAACACCGACTCCGGCGCTGGCGATTCCGGGGACGGTGGTCAGGCGTTGGGCGATCGGTTGGGCGGCTGCGGCATTCGGCACGCCGTCCGCGACGACCAGCAGGGGGCCGTTGTATCCGGGGCCGAAGCTGTCGGTGATCAGGTCGTAGGCGCGCCGCTGGGTATTGGAGGTGGGTTTGGCGCTGCCGCTGGGCAATCCGAGTTGCATTCCGGTTGCGGGCAGCGCGATCACCCCGAGCGCGATCACCCCGGCGAGGAGCACCAGCGCGGGTTTGCGGACGACGAATCGTGCCCATCGGGACCCGAGGGTGCGTTCGGGGTGTTCGGTGGCCGATCGCGCCGAGCGTTCTTGGCGTCGCGAGCGTGGGGGGAAGCTGAAGAATCTGGTGACCTTGTGGCCGGCGAAGCCGAGCATCGCGGGCAGCAGGGTCAGTGCGATCAGCATTGCGACCGCGACGGCGGCCGCAGCGGAAATGCCTTCCACGGTGAGGAATGGGACGCCCACCAGCGACAGGCCGCACAGTGCCACGATGACGGTCAGTGCGGCGAAGACGACCGAACCGCCCGCGGTGCCCATCGCCATGCCGACCGATTGCTCGACGCTCATGCCTGCCAGGAGGTTGTTGCGATGCCGGAACAGGATGAACAGGCCGTAGTCGATGCCGCACGATAATCCGAGCATGAGCGCGACAGTGGTTGCGGCCGAGGCGATGTCGACGACCGCAGCGAGTGCGGTCATGACCGTCATGGTGATGCCGATCCCGATGATCGCGGTCAGGATCGGCAGCCCGGCCGCGACGAGCGACCCGAGGGTGATCAGCAGGATCACCAGCGCGACAAGCAGTCCGAGCGTCTCCGGGACAGCTGAGAGCGCGACACTCGAATTGGGATAGACGGTGCCGGAGTATTCCACCTGCAACCCCGCCGCGGTGGCGGGTTTCACCGCCTGCTGGACCGCGGTCAACGTCGAGTCCTTCACGTCGGCGGCCTTGACCGAGAACTGCACGCTCGCCAATGCCACGTGCCCGTCCGAGGACACCAGCTTCGCCCGGTACGGGTCGGTGACGGCCGCGACCTGGGGTACCGATTTCAGGTTGGCCAGCGCCTGTTCCACACCGGCCCGGTCGGCGGCCGCGCTCAGCTTCACACCGTCCTTGCCTGCGAAGACCACCTGCATCTGCCCACCGGTCATTGCCGGGATCTTCGAGTACAGCAGGTCCTGGGCCTGCTGGGCCTCGGTGCCGGGCATGGTGAAGTCGTCGCTGGTCTTCCCGCCGCTGACCGTCGAGATGGCGCTCACGCCGACGGCGATGATCAGCCAGCCGGCCAGTACCCAGCGTCGATGACGGAAGGACCATCGCGCCAGGCGGTACAGAAAACCAGACATGTCGTGTCCTCATATCGCAGGCTCGAAACGAACCATCTCACTAGCCGTATGGCTAGTGACAGACTAGAATTTCACTAGCCCTTTGGCAAGTCATTCACTTGCCGGGCGGCAGATGAAATATGGTTGATGCGGAAGGTGGGTAAGGGAGGTTCGGGTGGTGATCGGGCATGATGACTCGTATGCGAGGGCGACGATGACCGACACCGGGCCCGTCACCCGCGCCGAACAGGCCCGGCAGACCCGGCAGCGCATCATCGACACCGCGCGCAGGATGTTCGCTGAACATGGGTACGACGCCACCACTCTGCAGCAGATCGCCGACGAGATGGGCGTGACGAAAGCGGCTGTCTACTACTACTTCCGCACCAAGGCCGAGATCTTCCGCGAGATCGTGGTGCCCGAATTCCGGGCGATGAACGATCTGCTCGACCGTGTCGAGACCGTCCGCTCCCGCTCCGAACGGGTGAAGCTGGTCATCACCGGGCTGGTGGATATGCTGATGGCCCAGCGTGCGGCCCTGGCGATCCTGCAGGCCAACCCGTCGATCGACATCCGAATCGACTCGGACAACGGGTCTTTCGAGGCGATGCGCGACCGGGCCCTCACTGTTCTCTACGGCGAGAACCCCACTCCCGACCAGCGTGCCGCGCTCTACATCAACATCGCCATCGCCGTCGCGGTCCCCGCCCTCGCCGATCTCCCCGACGACGTTCTGCGCGACACCCTCACTCGCGCCTGCACTCGCTTGTTTAACGTCAAATAGCCACGATTGGGCCGACTTCACTTGCCATGAGGCAAGTGAAGTCTTATGGTTCGCTTGCCGGGGGGAGGTAGGAGGTCGGCGCGAACATGCCCAGGAAATCGCGAGCGTTGCTGCTCGTCACCGTCGTACTGGCGGTGGCGGCCGGAGTCTGGATGTGGCACCCGCTCTCGACCACCCCGCCGGGCAACAGGTCCGAGCCGGTCACGATCAGCAGGCTTCCACTGCCGCCGACCGCACCCTCCCACGATGCCGGCGCGTGCAGTGTCACGGTGAACCCGCATGCGACGGGCTGCCTGGATGCCTCTGATGCCGGCATCATCGAGGGGCCGTCGTATCTGTGGGACGGCCACCACGTCCTGCTACCGGTCACCTTCGCCGGGGCGCCCGCGGCTCCCGCCCCGGCGAATATCTATTCCGGTCCCCAGGTCATCGCCATTGCGACAGACGGGACCACGTTCCCCGACGGTGACTCGTGGAAATGCATCACCTGTGGAGTGCCTGCCGGCAACAAGCTGGGGGTCACCCCGACTGTCGACCATCCGCAGGCCTTCCGCGACGACAAGCGCGCCGTAATCGGCACCAACATCCTCGACTGCGGAACACACGTGATCACCGACGCCGCCTGCACACCGGAAGCCACCCACATCTATCCGATCATGGGCGACGGCAGTGGCGCGGTCGCGATGCGTGAGCTGCGCCTGAACCCCGACAACGTGCACCTGGGCTACAGCGACATCTTCTACGACCGTGCAATAAACGGCGGCATAACGGAATTCGGGGCGATGGGGAGACTGACATTCGACAACGCACCGACCACGGGCACACCACTGGTACCGCGCTACGAGCTCGGCAAGATCTCATTCATGGCCAGCAAGGATCCGCAGAAGTCAGGCAGATTCCTCAGCGTCGATCCCGCGCACCCCGATCAGTTGCGGTTCGACGATCCGGCCGGGGTGATCGGCGAACTCCGCGGTTTCACCAGCGACGGCAAGTCCGCCCTCGGTATCGGAACCCGGGATTCGTGGAACTACGACATCTTCGCCACCGACCTGACCACCGGAAAGTCCACCCGGCTCACCCACGACCCCGCCTACACCGACCCCGCCGCCACCTCACCCGACGACAAGACACTCGCGGACATGGACGGCCGAGTAGACAGCCGCATGTATTTCGCGAGCGCACTACCCGGAGTGCCACCGCTGATCGACCTGGCCACCGCCAGAGCCATCTCGGGCCTGTACAACAACGGCCGGTCCGGATCCGCGGGCGTGTCCGGATCCGCCCGCAGATACTTCGAGCCCTACCTGATCGATCTCGACCACCACGGCGCGAACGACCGCGCTATCCATGACGGATGGCAGCTCAACGGAGGCGGCGACACCACACCCGGCAACGGCGGCATCAGCGACCCGCTGTGGGCCGGACGCGCCAACCCGGCATGGTCACCCGACGGCACCACCATCGTGTACTGGCAGGCACAGGTCGTCGCACCGGCGTGTGGCCCGGGCAGCACCTCGGTACCCACCTGCCCGGCCTCCCACGAGCCCGGCGGTCGTCACACCCGGCTGATGATCGCCGAACTCACCAGCCGCACACCGGAATCGGTCCCCCAGCCCCAACCCATCAGCGACGACATCCCCTGGGGCACCCCTTACCACCCAGGTGATCCGGCGCCGGCCCTCACGCCATTGCCCGCAGGCACCTACACCCTCGAGGGCAAGAAGGGCTCCGCCCACGTCGTGATCGCCCTGAACGCCGCCAAGACCGACGTCGCCTCGGTTCAGGTCACCTACGCCGACTACAGCAGTGACGGGGTCAACATGGTCAACGGCACCGAAACCGGCCTGAACACACCATTCACCTGGCACGAAGACCTCACCCTGAGCGGCCTGCATCATGGCACCAGGAAAACAAGCGAACCCGGCGGATTCGTGGTGACCGCCCCGCCACAAATCGGCGAGCCATTCACCATCGCCGGCACTCTCATCACCACCCTCGACGGGCAGACGTACACCTCGCCAACCACCGGAAACTGAACCCCGAGCACGGATCTTGCCGCCCGTCGACTATGACGGAAATCGCTGTGCCGGGGTGTATCGCCGAATTTTCTCAGCTGTAGAGCTGGTCGAGTCCGATGAGCAGCAGACGGTCGTCGGCGGCAGCGGCCGCGGTCAGTTCCGGGGTGAATCCGGCCGCGCTGTAGCAGGTCAGAACGGTGTCCTTGACGTGGTAGCCCTTGAGCTCCAGCAGATCCCGTGCC